>Ga0070698_100006647_pt1 | contig 12537 bp, 11 predicted proteins | sample KBSK1502metaG_FD_65477 | JGI IMG/M metagenome (GOLD analysis project Ga0070698, IMG submission 65477) | Corn, switchgrass and miscanthus rhizosphere microbial communities from Kellogg Biological Station, Michigan, USA - KBS K1-50-2 metaG | ecosystem: Host-associated > Plants > Roots >...
ATCGTGCTCGTTCCCGAGATCGCGCTCACGCCGCAAACGGTCGACCGTTTCCGCGCCGCGTTCGGAAACAAGGTCGCCGTACTCCACTCCGCGTTGTCTGACGGCGAGCGGCTGGACGCCTGGCGCGCGATTCGGTCCGGAGATCGCCGCATCGTGGTGGGCGCGCGGTCCGCGGTCTTTGCCCCGCTCTCCAACGTCGGCGCGATCATTGTCGACGAGGAACACGAGGCGAGCTACAAGCAGGGCGAAACGCCGCGCTACCATGCGCGGGACGTCGCCGTCATGCGCGCCAGGGCCGAGGGCGGGATCGTCGTCCTCGGCTCCGCAACGCCGTCGCTGGAGAGCTGGTCCAACGCGCAGCGTGAGTCCTATCGGCTACTGACTCTCCCCGACCGCGTCGGCGGCGGTGCGTTGCCACGCGTCCAGGTCATCGATATGCGCGTGAAGAGTCCTTCGAGCCTTGGCTCAACGATTGCCGTAGACCCGTTTCGCCGTGTGTTCAGCGAACCGCTCGAGCGCGGCTTGCGCGACACACTGGGGCGCCGCGAACAGGCGATCCTTCTCCTCAATCGCCGCGGCTTCGCTGCGTTCGTGCAGTGCGCGGCGTGTGGCGACGTGGTCGACTGTCCGAATTGCTCGATTTCACTCACGGTGCATCGCACACCCGAACGCCTGTCGTGCCACTACTGCGGTCACGCCGAGCCTCTCCGGACCGCCTGCGCACGATGCGGCGGCCCGACGGTCAGGGAACGCGGCCTCGGGACGCAGCAAGTCGAACGACTACTCATCGATCATCTCCCGACGGCGCAGGTGGCGCGCATGGACGTCGATACCACGTCAGCACGATGGGCGCACGCCGACATTCTCGATCGCGTCGCCCGTCGCGAGGTCGACATCCTCCTCGGCACGCAGATGATCGCCAAGGGACTCGACTTTCCTAACGTGACATTGGTGGGCGTGATCGACGCCGACGTGGGCATCAACCTGCCCGACTTCCGCGCGGCGGAACGATCGTTCCAGCTCATGGCGCAGGTGGCGGGGAGAGCTGGCCGCGGCCCGAAGGGAGGACTCGTGTTCATCCAGACGCGTCTTCCCGAAAACCACGCGGTCCGCGCCGCCGTGGAGCATGACTATCGATCGTTCGTGTCGAAGGAGCTGATGGACCGCGAGTTTCCGCCCTACCCACCAACCGTCCGGCTGGCGAACATCGTCTTCAGCAGCTCGGTCGAGGCGGAGACCGCCGCGGTGGCGGAACAGGGCTCACAATTCCTCTCGAAGCTGATTGCCGGTGGCCGCGTCGAAACCGTCCACGTGATCGGACCGGCGCCGTGCCCCATCGAGCGGATCAAGTCGCGCTGGCGGTGGCACGTACTGCTGCGGGCCCGCCGTTCGAACGAGCTTTCGCGAGTTCTCACGTATTTCGCCACACACTTCATGCCGGAGGGTCGATCGGCGGACTTCCGGCTGGTGATCGACCGTGATCCCGTGTCCCTCCTCTGACGCCAGGCCGGGCTCTACCGCTTAGATTTCTGTCACGATGACCGAAACCCAACAGCGCTTCCTGAAGGCAATCGCCGACCGGATGAACGGCGGCCGCGTGGCCGAGTTGCGTTTGTACCCGACCGTGCGTGTCGGGCCGATCGAGTCAGGCGTCGCCATCGTCGCGACGGCAGATGGTGGACGGCAGACGGGCGAGAGCCCCGCCGACGGCCCGCTGGAAACCGCCGTAGAAACGCCGGTTGAAACCGCGTCGGACAGCCCGATGGAAACGGCGGCAGAAACCCCGGTGGAAACGGCGGTCTCCGTGGCTGGACCTGATCGGCTCTCCATTCTCACTGCACACTTCCGGCACACGGTGAAGGGTCCGGATCGCGGGAAGTGGGAGTTCTCGATCGTTCACGATGCGGATGCGCCTATCGAGACCGTCGAGAGTGTGGTGCGTGGAGTTGCCCGGCGCGCCGGTGAAGATGGGGAACCGGAGCTTCTCTCGGGCGACGATTTCGAACGGGCGTTGGTCGAGCCGTGGTGGACGGCGACGACGTAGTCGAGGCACTCCTGGGCTACCTTCGCGACCACAACGTGCCGAGCAACTGAAATGGAAGCGCCAACCTTCGGCATCCTGATCGCGTTCAGCGCCGGCCTGTTGTCGTTCCTGTCGCCGTGCGTGCTGCCGCTCATTCCCAGCTACGTCACGTTCATCACCGGCCTCTCGCTGGACGACGTGCAGAACGCGCGCCGCACGGCCCTGGTCCATGGCACGCTCTTCGTGCTCGGCTTCACGCTGATTTTTCTGGCGATGGGTGCTGGAGCAACCATGCTTGGGCAGGCGACGCTCAGGTATCGCGACTGGATCAGCCGGATCGGCGGCGTGATCATCATCATCTTCGGGCTCTACCTGCTCGGCGTCCTGAACATCGGGTTCCTGTCCCGTGAGCGCCGGTTCCATGTCGCGGACAAACCCGTCGGTTATCTCGGGACGGTGATGGTGGGAATTGCGTTCGGCGCTGGCTGGACGCCCTGCCTCGGTCCCATTCTCGGATCGATCCTGGTCTACACGTCGAGCCAGGCGGACCTCGCGCGCGGGATGTGGCTGCTTCTCGCGTATTCGCTTGGGCTCGCCGTTCCGTTCCTGCTCTCGGCTGTCGCGATCGACCGGTTCTCGGCGTTTTTCCAACGCATGCGAAAACAGATGGTCTGGGTCTCGCGCGTATCCGGGGTGATGCTGATCGTGATCGGCGCGCTTCTCGTGACCAACTACTTCACGATTCTGGCTTCCTGGCTGACCACGATTACGCCTGAGTTCCTGCTCGAGCGTATCTAGTAACGCGGAGGCGCGGAGGAAGCGGAGACAACTGAAGTTGATGGCTTTCCCACCTCCGCTTCTCTGCGAGCTCCGCGTGAGCGCGAACATGAGGCCGCTTGTGTGACGCAGGTCTCAAATTCTGGAGCCCTGGGGGAGCCATATTTCTTCGGCTGGTGTAGAGGGAATACACACTCTCTGACGGAGTGATTGCTAATGCGAGTATTGAATTTGCGCGCTGTCCTCCCTGTCGCGATTGCGGCCATGTTCGTGGCCTGCGCCGGCAAGGATGACACAGCAGCGATGGATTCAGCCGCGGCGGCCGATTCGGCTGCGCGCGACTTGGCTCGTGCGGTTGATACGACCGCCCAGCCACAGCTGAAGGACGTGCCGGTATCGCCCCCTGCGGCGGCCCCGACGCGGCCACGCTCTACCCAACCGCGTTCGCAGCCACCAGCGACGAGCGCTCCGGCACCCACGCCGGCACCACCGCCAGCCGCGGCCGGGCCGACGAGTGGCGTGATCGCCTCCGGAACCTCGCTGGCGCTGACGTCGGGTTCAAAGGTCTGCACGAACACCAACAAGATTGGTGACCGTTTCGACGCGAACCTAACGACGCCTGTTACCGGAACCAACGGTGTCAGCTTGCCCGCCGGCGCGACCGTTTCGATCGAGATTACGGAGCTCAAGCGCAGCGTGGATTCCAAGACCAACATCGTGATGGGATTCCGCGTGGTATCGATCACCTCCAACGGCCGGACGTATACGCCGGACGCCGAAGTCGTGAGCGCGTCGATTGACCGCGTTCGCTCCCAGGACCGGGGTGACGATGCCAAGAAGGTGATCGGTGGTGCTGCGGCCGGCGCCATCGTGGGCCAGGTGCTCGGACGTGACCGCAAGGGCACGTTGATCGGCGCGGCGGTTGGCGCGGCGGCAGGTGCCGCGGCGGCGTCGTCGACGTCCGACTATGAAGGTTGCGTCAATGTCGGCGCAGCGATCGCGGTCAGGTTGACCGGACCGCTCACCGTCTCGGTGGCAAGCAGCTACTGACAACGAACCAGGCAGTGATGGACTGAGGGCCCGCGGCAAACACCCGCGGGCCCTCAGTCATTTCTGCTTCCTGCCTCCTGCTTCCACCTTCCTCGCTCTATTTTTGGGCGATGACACTCGATCCGCGGATCACGGAACACCGAAATCCCCGCACGACGCGGATCGACCTGGCGACGCCTGACGAGATCGTGGCCCTCATGAACGCCGAGGACCGCACCGTCGCCGACGCGGTGGCCACGCAAAGCGACGAAATCGCGGCCGCGATCACGATCATCGAGGGCGTCTTTCGCGGCGGCGGGCGGCTCTTCTACGTCGGCGCCGGAACGTCGGGACGACTCGGCATCCTCGATGCGAGCGAATGTCCGCCGACGTTCGGGACCGATCCGGAGCTCGTCCAGGGGATCATCGCCGGCGGACCCCCCGCCGTCTTCCGCTCCCAGGAAGGCGCGGAGGATCTCCCCGAAAACGGGGCGAAGGCGATCGATGAACACGGGCTCCGCGACAACGACTGCCTCGTGGGCATCGCCGCCTCGGGAACCACGCCCTTCGTCCGCGGCGCCCTGGCGAGGGCCGAGTCGTTAGGCGCGCGGACCATGGTGATTGCCTGCACGCCGCTGCCCGTCGAGGTGACGCGGATCGTCGACGTCGCCATCGTGGCCGTGACCGGACCCGAAGTCGTCACCGGATCCACGCGCCTCAAGGCCGGCACCGCGACCAAGATGATCCTGAACATGTTGACCACCGGCGCCATGATCCGGATCGGGAAGACCTGGGGTAACCTGATGGTCGACCTCCGGGCGACGAACGTGAAGCTCAAGGACCGAAGTGAGCGGATCCTGATGGAGTCCTGCGCTCTTTCACGTGAGGATGCGCGCACCGTGCTCGAAAAGGCCGGTGGGAGCGTGAAGACGGCGATCGTTATGCAGAAGGCGGGAGTAAGCAAGGACGTGGCCGAGAAGCGGATTCACGACGCCGGGGGTCTCATTCGACGTATCGTCGGCGATCCATGAATTCCGTCCTGATCGGGTTGATGTCCGGCACGTCGCTCGACGGCATCTCCGCCGCTGTGGTTCGATTCAACGGCGATGGCGCCGAACTCCTCGCCTTCCGCCAGCTCCCCTACTCGCGACTCCAGCGCGAACGACTGGCCGGCGCGCTGGCCGGCACGACGCCTGACGAGTACTGCCGGCTCAACTTCGACCTCGGCGGTTGGCTCGCCGATGCGGCCATTGCCGTCCTCGCCGACGCCGGCGTTGCCAGGAAGGAAATCGCGGCCATTGCGTCTCACGGCCAGACCGTGTGGCACGTTCCCGGGCATTCCACCTGGCAGTTCGGCGAATCAGCGGTCATCGCTGAACGAACGGGGATCGACGTGATCTCGGACTTCCGCGTGCGGGACGTCGCGGCCGGAGGGCAGGGCGCGCCGCTCGTGCCAATGGCGGACGCCGTGCTCTTCTCGCATCCCACGGCGTGGCGCGCGCTCCAGAACCTGGGCGGCATCGGCAACGTCACCGTCGTACCACCCGGCGGCTTGTCCAACGGTGTCCGTGCGTTCGACACCGGGCCGGGCGTTGTGGTCATCGACCACGTCACGCGAACCGTCGCTCCGAGCCTTCGGTTCGACGAAGGCGGAAAACTCGCCCGGTCCGGATCACCGATCGACGCGGCGGTCGACGAGGCACTCGCGCATCCGTATTTCGCAGCGCCGCCGCCAAAGTCCACGGGGCGCGAGCTCTTCAGCGAACCGTGGATCGAGTCGTTCATCGAGAATTGCCGGCGCCACAGGCCCGACGCGACCGATGGTGACCTCGTCGCAAGCGCCGTGGCGCTCACCGCCCGCAGCGTGGCCGACGCATTCCGCCGGTTTATTCCCGAGCCGGTCACCGAGCTGCTGGTTTCGGGTGGCGGTGCGGCGAATCCCGCGCTCGTCGAAGCATTGTCAGCCGCGCTGCCCGGCGAAGTGACGATCCGCCGGTTCGCCGACGTCTACTTCGACGGTGAGGCGAAGGAAGCCGTCGCGTTTGCGCTGCTGGGCCGGCTGTTCCTTGCCGAGTCACCAGGGAACGTCGTCACGGTCACCGGCGCGCGAGGACCGCGCATCCTCGGCAAGTTGACGCCCGCGAGGGCGTCAGAGTCGACTCTGACCCCGCGTTAGGCTATCAGCTGCCAGGCCCAGATGGCCAGGATCAGGAGGCCCAGCAGCAGGATCAACCGTGAATAGAGACGCCCGCGGAGCCGGCGATCTTCGTCAACCGTGTCGGTGATCGGCCAGGGCTGCGTGATCTTCAGGTTCTCCGGCGGAACGATCCCTTCGTCGACCGGTGATGGCTCCGCGAACTCACGGTAGCCCACGACATCCGTCGCGCGGGGCTCGCCGAGTCCCCGTCCCTCGAAACGCGCCGCGACCACGGTGATGTTGTCGGGGCCACCCTGGTCGTTGGCCATCGCAATCAGGCGGTCGCAGGCAATCGAGAGGTCCAGCTCCTCCTCGACGACCCGTGCCATGTCGTCGGGACGAACGAGTCCGGACAGGCCGTCGCTGCAGAGCAGGAGGACGTCGCCCCGCCGCAGCTGCTGCATCGTCACGTCGACCTTGACGTTCGCCTCCGGGCCTAACGCCTGAAGGATGATGTTCCGCCGCTCGCTGAGCAGTGCCTCTTCTTCCGTGAGTTCGCCGGCCTCGATCAGCTTCTGCATCAGCGACTGGTCCTTCGTGAGCTGGGTCGCCGTGCCGCTGCGGACGAGGTACGCGCGACTGTCGCCCACCTGCGCGAGGTACAACGTGTCGTTCAGCAGCGCGGCGATCGTGGCGGTCGTGCCCATGCCGCGCAGCTCCGGCTTGTTCACCGCCTGCTGGAAGATCGACCAGTTCGCCTTTTCCGCGGCGCGAGTCAATTCCGCGGCCAGCTCCGCGGGGGCGGGCGGTTTCTTTTCGGCCAGGCGCTCGCGCAGGTGGCGCAGCACCACATCAACCGCCGTGGCGGAGGCGACTTCACCCGCGGCGGCGCCTCCCATGCCGTCGGCGACCATGAACAGCGTCGCGGCCGGGTCAGCCGGTTGTTCGATCAATCGCTCGAACCGGAGCGGTTCTCCCTCGCTCAGGTTCACGACGATGAACGAGTCCTCGTTATGCTCGCGGGTGCGGCCGACGTCCGATTGGGCGAATACCTGAACGACCACGGGGGCCTGCGGGCCGTCGTGGTCTGTCCTCGACCCCGGTGGGATCACGTATTCCCCGGAGATAGTCGCCATGTCAACGTCGCCGGGCGAGCGCCGGGCCGGCCCCGGCGAACCTCACGTGAGGTCGGCCCGCAACATCTTGCGACCAAACAGGAGGCGCTCGCCACCCCGCACGGCCCGTTCCCCGCGTACCAGTACGCCAAGTCCGTTGCGCGATCCGAGGTCGCGCACGACGTATTCGTCGCGTTGTGGTACGGAGCGGATCTCCGCGTGTCGCGCACTCATCGTCGGATCATAGGGGAACGCCCAGTCCCCGTGGTCGCGCCCGATGAGGATGGTTCGTCCGGTCGACAGGTACAGCACGTCGCGCACGCTCCCGTCCGCGCGCAGCTGCTCGAGCATCGCGTCATCGCGATGCGGCGTGCGCGATCCCGCCTGCCGCAATTCGGCGTCGTCGAGCAGGAAGCCTGACGAGAGCTTGCGGAAACGGATCACCTGGGACCCGATGAGCAGGACGTCGCCGTCGGTGAGTGCCTGCGGTGCGAGGATGTAGAGCCAGCTGCCGTTGGAGGATCCGAGGTCGCGCACGTGGAGCGCGTTGTCCTTCCACGTCAGCACCGCGTGCTCCGGTGAAACGGCGTCGTCATCGTCGAACTGCACGTCACCCTTGCCACGTCCCACGACGATCTCGCCAAGCTCGAGCGGGATCTCACGAACGACATCGCCATCGTCAGCGAGCAGCGAAAGACGAGGACCCTGCGTGCTGACCACCATCGGCGTGATGCCGCGCGGCTGGGTATCCACGGTCAGCCCGGGGTCGTCCAGGCCGCCCTTGAGGGGCTCGCCGCACGCTGCACAGAATGCGTCATCATCGCTCATCCGCGTGCCACATGAACCGCAAAACGTCGGATGCACCTCAGCGAATCCGGTCTTGAGGCCGCAGTGTGGGCAGAAAAGCTGTGCGCGATCGATCGAGCGCGTGCAATGTGGGCACGGAGCCGATCGAAGAGAGCGTGCACTCGATGACGTGGCGGTCGCGCGGCGCGCATCGAATACTGCGGTTGAGATCGGACGATCCGGGAACGCCCTTTCGCCGCCCGGAACGGGCGTATCGGCCGTGGTTGAGTCCGTCGGCCGCATACGCCAACCGCAGTGGGCGCAAAAACTATGGTGTGAATCCAGGTCGCTGGTGCGACCGCAGTTGGCACAACGGGCCACCGGAGACGCCCTCTTGAGGGAACTCTTGTCCGGTAAAAGAGCACGGAAAACGGCGCTACGCGAAATTGACACAAACCCCACCACTGAGCAACCCACGGTTATCCCTTACGAGATCTGTCGCTCGTTCGCTTCAAGATTGCCGCAAGTTCTCCGCCACGACTACCTTGCGCCCATGTCGACCGTCGCGGCCCGCTGGGGAATCGCAATCACGGCCCTTTTTGGGACCAGCTGTTTGCCTGGTCCAGTACCTCAGCCGGGACCGAACGCGGTCCCTGCCGCGCAAGTACCGCCGCCGGCAGCCGGGGTACCCGCTGCCGCTCCTATTGCAAGGGCAACTCCCGAAACCCGCGAACCGGTCAGACTGCCCCCGATACCTAATGTGGTAGGCCCGATTGCTTTGCGTGTGGTCTACCCATCGGCTGGTGCTCAGATCGCTACGCGCGATTCGAACTTCATCCTTGGATCGGTTGGAAGCGGCTCGGCAACGCTGCGGATCAACGGACGGCCGGTGGACGTGTTGCCGAACGGGAGTTTCCTCGCCTTTCTCCCCGTGCCCGCAACCGACGACTCCGTAGCGACCTACGAGTTCGAAGTGGCGCAGGGATCCGACACAGTGAGGACTCAGCACCGCGTCTCCCTACCTCGACTGGCCCCGGCGCTCCCAACTACTGGTCCCGCAATTGTCGACTCGGCGAGTCTCACGCCGCGGACGCGGATGGTGGTGGAGCGGTGGGAGCCGGTTCGAGTCAGCGCAACCGTTGCGACTGCGGCGCGCGCCGAGCTGCAACTTCCTGATGGGGCGCGGCTGCCGATGATTTCAATCCCGGCGACAGCGAGCGGTTCGCGGGGAACGGTGGTTGTCGCAACCGAGGTACCCGCGGTCCGGCTCAACAGCGGCGCCTGGGTCCAGGTGGTTCGTGGTCGCGACAGCGTCCGGTTGCCGTTGATGCGAGTGGCGCTCTCCGATTCCGCCGGCCCTCAATACGTACGGCTCGGCGCCGCACCGTCGACGGTGCCCGACACCGACCGCGTGATCACCGGGCGGCCTGTCGCGGGCGGCACGTACAAGTGGTTCCTCATTCCGGGAACCGTCGCGGAGGTCACCGGTCAGACCGGGACGGCAACGCGCGTGCGACTTGACGGCGATCTCCAGGTTTTTGTCGATCGCACGGAAGTGGAGCCGCTGCCGGCGGGCAGTCCGGCTCCACGTCGCGTCGCCGGGAACGCACGCGTCATCGCGAGCGCCGGGTGGTCAGATGTTCGCATTCCCATTTCCGAAGTCCCGCCGTATTCGGTGGAAGCCGAGCCGCAGGCGCTGATCCTGACGCTGCACGGCACGACGGCCAACACGGACATCATCAACTTCGACTCGACCGATTCGATCATCCGGCGCGTCACTTGGCGCCAGGTGCAGACCGATCGCGCTGAATACCGCGTGGAGTTGCACGGGGCGCCGTTCGGGTACCTCGTCCGGTGGGAGCGGAACGCGCTGGTCTTGCGCGTGCGCGCCACGCCGGCGGTCAACGCATCACGCCCGCTGCAGGGCATGGTGATCGCGGTCGATGCCGGGCATCCACCGGCTGGCAGCACAGGCCCGACCGGATTATACGAAGCCGTCGCCACGTTAGGCATCGCCGAACGCCTGAAGGCATACCTGGAGCAGCGCGGGGCGACGGTGGTGATGACGCGTTCGGCGCCGGGGGCCGTGGCGCTCGCCGATCGGCCGGTCATCGCGCGGCGTGCCAATGCCCATGCGTTCGTGTCGATTCACCTCAACGCGTTCCCCGATGGCGTGAATCCCTTCGAGCGGAACGGCACCGGCTCGTACTACTTCAACTCCTGGTCAGAGCCCCTCGCGCGCGCGGTGCAGGCGGGCATGGTGAGTCGGATGGGTCTTCGCGACCTGGGGGTCTATTACGACAACCTCGCCGTGTTGCGGCCGACGTGGATGCCCAGCGTGTTGTGTGAGGGTGCGTTCGTGATCATTCCCGAGCAGGAAGCCGCACTGCGCACGCCGGAATTTCAGGATGCGTACGCTCTCGGTGTAGCCGAGGGTTTGGAGGCGTATTTCCGAACGTTGCGGCGGTAACCTCGAGCCCCAAGCCCCAAGCCGTGTTCATTCACCCGCTCGCCTTCGTCTGCGGCAAAGTCACGCTGAAGCATCGGGCCTCGATCTGGCCCTTCGTTGTCATGAGGGGCGACACCGAGCGCATCGAGGTTGGTGAAGACTCGAACGTCCAGGACGGCACCGTCGTTCACGCCGACACTGGCTTTCCCACGATCATTGGCGACCGGGTTGGCATCGGCCATCGCGCGATCATTCATGGCGCGATCATCGAGTCGGACTCGCTCGTCGGAATGGGCGCCATCCTCCTCAACGGCGTGCGCGTAGGTAGCGGATCCATCATCGCCGCCGGCGCGGTCTGCCGCGAGGGAATGCAGGTCCCTCCGAATTCGATGGTGATGGGCGTTCCGGGACGCATCGTGCGCGAGACGACGGTGGTCGAGCGGCAGCGCATCCGCGACACCGTTGATTCCTATGTGAGGCTGCAAGCGGAACACGAGGCCGGCCAACATCCGCGCGTTGTGTAGAGGGGTCCCAGTCTGAACGCTTTCGAGTCGTTCGGCGCGCAGCACGTCATCACGGTCGGGCTGCTCGGCGTCGCTATCGCGACGATGTGTGTTGTCGGACGCCGGCTGCGGGGGAGCGACGCGGGCCGCCGCTACGAGTTCGGATTGTCCGCGGCCGTCTGGGCGTTGTGGATTTCGTACCAGGCCTACGACTTCAGCCAGCACGGGTTCGACCCGCGGCACACGCTGCCGTTACAGATGTGCGATTTCACCGCCGTCTTTGCGGCCCTGGCGTTTGCCCTCCAGCGCCGCGAGCTGCAATCGATGGTATACTTCTGGGGACTGGCGTTAGGCAGCCAGGCGGTCATCACGCCAGACCTGGTCGGTGGCCCCGGTTCGCTCGCGTTCTGGTGGTTCTGGCTGTACCACCTGTTCGTGGTTGGCGCCGGCGTCTATGTGGTGGCGGTCCACGGCTTCCGCCCGAATTGGAAAGACCTCCGATTCGCCATCGCGATGGGCGTGGTGTACGTGGCCGCGATGTTCACGATCGATGCGATGTTCGGCCTGAACTACGGGTACGTCGGCAACTTTACGCCGTCTCGGCCAACACTGCTCGATGTTCTTGGTCCCTGGCCGCTCCGCGTGGTGTTCATGGCGCTCCTCGGCGCCGGCGCGATGACCGTGTTATGGCTGCCGTGGCGGCTCGCTGCGACAGGCCTCAATGCTTCAGAAGGCTGAACTACTCAGGGTCACGAAGGAACGAGCCGGAATTACGCTGGCAACCGTCCGTCGACTTTCGCGTAAGCCGCGAGCGTGGCTTCTTCGGTGAATGGCGTCAGCACCTGGGTGGCGAACGCTTCAGCGCCGGGAAAGCCGCTCCGGCGAATCCGCGCAGCAGCGGCATCGAGATCGTACGACGTGCGGCGCAACTGGACGTCGGGGCCTAACAAGAGCCAGTAGGCGCCCGGATCGGCGAACGGCATACCCACGCTCCCCGCGTTCACGACGCGCAGCGACCCGACGGTGCGGTCGAATTGCATGTGCGTGTGACCGCACACCGCGACATGCGCGTCGATGCCGGCGAACAGCATCCACGCCCGGTCGTCAGGCGTGAGGCGCGTGAAGATCTCCGTGTCGTTGCGAGGTGTCGCGTGGCAAAACATCGTCTCCCCGATTTCATCGACATCGAGTCGCGTCGTGAGAGGCCACGTCGCGAGCGCTTCCGCTTGTTCGGTCGTGAGGTCGCGTGCGCTCCAGGTAATCCACGGACGAAACGGTTCCGGCACAGCGGCCATGGTGCCGCCGCGGAGCGAGTCGAGGGCGGCACTTTCGCCATTGCCGTGAATGAACTCCGTCTGGATGCCGGTCGCGCCCAGGAGCTCCAGGCACTCCCGCGGCATCGGGCCCGGCAGGACGTCTCCACCAACGAGGATCGCGTCCACACCAGCCTGCTTGACCTCCTCCAGCACCGCCTCGAGAGCGGGGAGGTTGCCGTGGATGTCGTAGAGAGCGGCAATTCGTAACACCGGCCGGGCACCTTGTGAGCGGGCCTGATAATAGGCCCTTGACGCATCCTCCTGCGCGTGTTATTTAACCTGTAGGTTAGTTAACCAGCAGGTTATATACGTGGATCAAGACCAACTCAGCCTCACCTTCGCGGCACTCGCCGATCCCACGCGCCGGGCCATCCTGGCTCGGCTCGCGTCGGGCGAGACCAC
>Ga0070698_100006648_pt1 | contig 12536 bp, 14 predicted proteins | sample KBSK1502metaG_FD_65477 | JGI IMG/M metagenome (GOLD analysis project Ga0070698, IMG submission 65477) | Corn, switchgrass and miscanthus rhizosphere microbial communities from Kellogg Biological Station, Michigan, USA - KBS K1-50-2 metaG | ecosystem: Host-associated > Plants > Roots >...
GTCTTCCATATAATTGACCGCCATGCAGTCGATATTGGCGGGCTTCGGCAATGGCGGGCGGACCCCGACCGACGACAGCGGAACGCCCTGGCCGCTGGCCGCCGCGTCCTCCAGTTTCCCGCGGTATTGGGCAAAACGCTCGATCAGCCCGTTGATCAGGTCGCCCGGACCGGTATGCGGAATGTCGCGCACGACCGCCGACACATCGACGACGTTGTTGCCCTTCAGCACGCCCAGTTTGTAGTCGTCAAAATAAAGCAGCTTCATGTTGGCGCTCCGTTACTCGATGGGTACGAAGATGCAGTTGCGGATCTTGCCGTCGACCGCCTGGGAGAGGTGCCCCTTGCCGGTCGTGTCCTCGACGAGGATCACCTCGCCGGCGCCGATCTTGCGGCTTTCGCCGTCGCTCGCGGTGATTTGCACGCCCGCGTCGAGGTTGATGATGTATTGGCGCCGCGGGGCGGGATGCCAGTCGAGGTCATAGGCGGCCGGGACCTCTCGAAAGATGATGCCGGTCGCCGGCAGACGCTTGGAGAGCTTGCCCCCGGGCGTTTCCTCGACCCATTCGACCTCGATGTCCCGAAAATGCGACTGGCCGCTCGGATCGGTGTAGAGGTTGTGTATCCGCATCCGCGTCTCTCCCTCGCAATTGGCTCCGAGGCGCCATACTAGCGGGGGAGCAAAGCCCGGCGCCAGCCCTCTCGATTACGCCCGCTGCGCCGCCGGCGCGTAGCGCGCCGCCGCACGCCTCGACCCCGGCTTGAGGCGGAGCATCGGGCGCTCGATGAGATGCCACGACAGAAACGCGATTGCCGAGGCCGCCGGTAAAGCTATCAGGAATACCTGCCACCATGGGGCACGGCCACCTGAGAACCACATCACCGCTTCTTCCACCGGCCAGCCATAAATGTAGAGACCATAGGAGAGGTCGCCGAAGCGGGCTGCCGGGATGACCGGCAGGCGCGGGTTGAGTGCGAGCCAAAGTGCGAGATAGCAGCCGAATACCGGAAACAGCGGGATGAATTCGCGCAATGGGACGCTAAGGACGAGGCCGACGAGCGCGAAGAGAGCGATGCGGCCGTCGAATATGCGGGTGTCGCGTAATTTATAAAGGAGCATGCCGGCAGCGAAACAGCCGACGAGCCAGCCCCACCCGCTGAGCAATTGGAAAAACCAGCCCCATTTTTCGAGCGCGTCGAGCATCTCGAAGTGCAGGCAGGTCATGCCGAAGACCAGCAGCACAAGCACCACCCGCAGGCTCAGCAGCCGCAGCAGCCCCAGCCCGAGAACCATCAGGTACATCGTGAATTCCAGACGCAACGTCCACAGCGAGCCGTTGATCTCGAGCCCGACCGGATTATCGATGAACGACACACCGGGCAGCTCGTGCACGCTCTGGTCGAGCAGGGTGTTGCCGAGGACGTACTCGTAGGGTTCCGGGCGGCTCAGATAGGCGCCGAGCGGCAGAGTGGTGACGAGCGGCCCAAATACGAACGCCGAGACCAAGGCGGCGACAAAGAGACCGGGGAAGATGCGCAATGCCCGTTTGGCGAGGAAATGCAGCGGATTGGCCGTTTGCTCGAAGCTCTGCGTCACCAAAAAACCGCTGATCGCAAAGAACACGAACACCCCAGTCAGACCCAGGATGCACTGATTGCCGGTCAACAGGATCAGCCATTCGCGGTTCTGAGTGCCTTCGGCAATCAGAAAAGAATGCGAGAAGATGACGGAAATCGCAGCGACGAGGCGCAGCGCGTCGAAGTTATTTTGTCGGGCGGGCATGCAAGATCTTGAACGGATACCTGACCGCCGCCATTCCGCAGCCTGTCCGCGTCGTCAAATACTCATCAGCTGGGCGACGCGTTCGCGGTGCCAGGTAGCGTCGCCAAAGGCGACCTCGGACGCCTTGGCGCGCTTGAAGTAGAGCTGCAGATCGTGCTCCCAGGTCATGCCGATGCCGCCATGCAATTGGATGCCGGTGCCGGCGACCTTGCGGGCCATGTCGGAAGCGGCGGCTTTGGCCATCGATACCGCGAGCGGCGCCTCCTCGAGCCCCTGATCGACGGCCCAGGCGGCGTAATAGGTCAGTGATTTGGCATTCTCGATGGCGACCAGCATGTCGGCGGCCTGGTGCTTGACCCCCTGATAGCTGCCGATCGGCTTGCCGAAGGCGATGCGGATCTTGGCGTACGCGACAGTCATGTCGAGCACTTGTTGCGCGCCGCCGCACATCTCGGCCGCCAACGCTACAGTTGCCCGCGCAACGACACGCGACAACGGCGCCCAGCCCGCATGCCTGTCGCCGAGCAACGCGGCCGCCGGTAGCACGACATTGTCGAGCCTGACCTCGCACAGTTTGCGGGTCTCGTCGATTGTCGGCAACACCGCGACGGCGAGCCCAGATGTCTCCTTTGGCACCAAAAACAGGCTGACGCCATCCTCCATTGTGTTGCCGTCCTGAGTGCGGGCCGCGATGACAAAAATCTGGGCCAAGTGGGCGTCGCCAACAAAGAGCTTGGTACCCGAAAGGGTGAAGCCGCCCCCCGCCTCACGCCCCCGCAATGTGATACCGGCGGCATCCCACCGCAGATTGGGCTCGGTCCAGCCCAGCGCTGCTTTCGCCTTACCGGCGGTGATCGCCGGCAACCATTGCTGGCGCTGCGTCGGGGTGCCGGCTTCGCAGATCGCTGCGCCGCCGAGCAGGACGGTCGACAAGAACGGCCCGGGCATGACCGCCCGACCCATCTCTTCCATCAATACCACGAGATCGACGAGCCCGAGCCCGCTGCCGCCTTCCTCTTCCGGGTAGATGATGCCGAGCCAGCCCTGCTCGGCGAGCTTCTGCCAAAACTCGTCGGTAACGGCCGCCGGCTCGGCCATACGCTTGCGCACAAATTGGGTGTCGCACTCGCCCTCAAGAAACCGCCGCGCCGTGTCGCGCAGCAGCTCTTGCTCCTCGGTGAACCCGATATCCATCGATCAGTCCCCTTGGGCTCAGCCCTTCGGCAGGCCAAGGACGCGCTCGCCGATGATGTTGCGCTGGATTTCGCTGGTGCCGCCAGCGATCGTGTATTGCCGCGCGCCGAGCACGCGGTGGTGCCAGCGTGAGGCGTCGGGCACCGCCTCGGTCGGTGCGTCGACCGTCGCGTAGGGGCCGAGCAGGGTCGACGAGAAATCGGCAATGCGCAGCGCGAGCTCCGAGCCAAACAATTTGAGGATCGAGCCTTCGGGGCCCGGCGCGTCGCCGCGCAATCGGCGGCTCAGTCCGCGCAGCCGGGTCACCTGCAGTGCCTTGACGTCGATTGCCAATTGAGCCAGCTGCTGGCGGATATGGCTTTCGCGCCAGGCCGGCTCCTGGCGGGTCGGGAATTGTTTTGCCAGCTCAGTGAGGTGGGCGATCTGCGCGGCATGGTCGCGCCCGCCGGCGCCGCTGCGCTCGAACATCAGGGTCGTGATCGCGACCTTCCACCCCTCGTTCAGCGGCCCGACCAAGTTCTCCTTGGGGACCGACACATCCTCGAAAAAGACCTCATTGAAGTGGCGGTGGCCGTTGAGCAGGACCAGCGGCCGCACCGTGATCCCGGGCGTCTTCATATCGACCAGCAAATAGCTGATGCCGTGATGCTTTGGCGCGTCGGGATCGGTGCGGACCAACAGAAAGCACCAATCGGCAAAATGCGCGCCCGAGGTCCACACCTTCTGGCCGTTGACGACAAAATGGTCGCCCCGGTCGACGGCGCGGGTGCGCAGGCTCGCGAGATCGCCGCCCGCATCGGGCTCGGAGTAACCTTGGCACCACAGTTCGTCGGCACTGAGGATCCGCGGCAGGTGACGTTTCTTCTGCTCTTCGGTTCCCCAATGGATAAGGGTCGGGCCCAACAGGTTCAGCGCGCTTGCTGTCGGCAGAACAGGCGCGCGGGCCCGGAAATATTCATCGTCGAAGATGACCTGCTGCATAAAGCTGGCGCCGCGGCCGCCATATTCCTTGGGCCAGGAAATGCCGACCCAGCCGGCCGCGTGCATTGCCTTTTGCCAGGCGATGCGTTTTTCGAGCGTCCCGCGGTCGGGCGAGACGCGTTGGTCGGCGGCATCATCGACGCAGATCTCGGGCGGCAGGTTCACCTCGAGCCAGTGACGGAATTCGGCTCGGAAGGTTGCGTGCTCGGGGCTGTCGGCAAAATCCATAGGTCTGCCCCCCTTTATTGACCGAAGATGTCGAGCGGCAGGAACGCACTGACGACCATGTTCGGCACATCGACCAGCTCGCTCAGTTTAAGGTCGACGGCGACACTGCAGATCGCATAGGCCTGTTGCCGAGTCCAGCCGCGCTCGACCAAGAGGTCGATCATTGCCAAGAGAGCATTGCGCGCGCTCAATGTCGCGTCCTCGCTCTCGTTGGTGCCGTCCTCGCGGATCGACAGCCCGGTCGTCGCGAGGAAGCGTTTGGGCGCGGCGAGCTCGGGCGGGTAGTAGTAATCGTCGCGCGCAAACCGGGGAAAGCGGACGCCGCGGCGCTGGGCTTCGCCCTTATGCACTGTGAAGCGCAGCACGATTGCACCGGCCATCTCGATCGCGGTACCGCAGGCCTCGCCGTCGCCTTGTGCAAAATGCGCGTCGCCGACCGAAAATAAGGCGCCATCAACAAAAACCGGCAGCAACAGCCGCGCGCCTTTGCTCAGCTGCTTGATATCCAGATTGCCGCCATTTTCGCGCGGTGGGATCGTGCGCAGGGCCTCCGAGGCGATAGGTTCCGCTGCCGGCACTGCGCCCGCTTTCTCGGGCGGCAGCACCATTCCGCCACGGTCGAGAAGGCTCGCTTCGCGGCGCTGGATGGTCTCGCGCAGCGCCTTCGAAGGAGCGACGCCGATGACGCCGACAAACGAGCCGTCCGGGATGCGCACACTGGGCAGATCGGCCGATTCGGCGAAGCCGTCCTTGATGCTCCATTTGGCGATGTAAGGCTCGGGGAATGCGTCACGCAAAAAGCCGAAACCGGGAACCTGCACGGTATAGGCGAACGTCGCCGGCTTCATATCGCAGATCTCGACCTCGAGGAGATCGCCCGGTGCCGCGCCGGCAACAAAGACCGGGCCGGTCAGCGGATGGACGCGGTTGAGGTCGCATCGGCGCAGATCCTCAGCCGTCGTGTTTGCAGTGATCTGGCCGTCGAAGGCGTCGCGCGTCTGGATCTCAACTTCTTCGCCGGGGGCCGCTTCGATGACTGGCGCGATCGCCTCATGCCAGCGATTGTGACCCTTGCCCGGCTCATCGGCGAGGCGTTTGCCGTAGTCGACCGTGATGCTCTTCACGATAGCCTCCCCGAGGTTCGACAGGGATCGAGGCTAACACAAGAGGCCGTCGTGGCAAGCTCGGCCGAGTTCGTGAGCCCTTCAGTCGTAGCGAAATTTCGCCTGCCAATCGCCGGCGCCGCCAGGCAACAGGTCGAATAGGTGCCAGAGGGCGCAGAAATCGTCGCCCGGGTTGAAGCCGGTGTCCGACACGCGCAGGATTCGGCCCAACTCACGTCGGAACACCGAGACGCCCGGCAGCCAGCCGCCGTCTTCGGAGCGATAGCCCATATCCGCCGCGAAGGTCGTGCCGTTGTGGCTGACCATCGGGAAGCGCCAGCCGCGGCTGGCGGCAAACCTCTTCTGGGTGTCCGGCGCATCGGGGCTCGAGACCACAAATGCCGCCCGGTCCGCGAGATGATCATAGATGCCGTTGAAGCCGTCGGCCCACAACGTGCAATGGGGGCAGGAGGAGCCCATGTTGTGAATTACGATCAGGTCGGGCTTGTCTCCGAACAACTCGGAGAGGCGCACCGAGCCATGGGAGTTCGTGAAGACATAATCCGGCACTTCTTCGGGCTCAGCCGCAGCTCGTGCTTTGCACATCTTGTCGCGCAGGTCGGCGATCTGGCGGCGATATTCCACCAACCTCGCCGAAATGTCCCGGTAATTCACGGCGTCAGTCCTCACTGGCCATAGGCGTCGTGATAGCGCACCCACGCCATCGGGAAGTGCAATCCCTCTTCGTCCCGCCCTTTCGGCGTCAGGTCGAGGTAGTGGTAGGCTACATTCAGCATGTCGAGGCCGCGTGCGTAGCATGAATAAGTGTGGAAGATTGTCGCGTCCGGGTCTTTATAGAACACACTGATCCCCGGTCGCTCCGACATCGAATTCTTAACGGGCCTATAATTGTAAATGACTTCGCCTTGTCCGAGCTGATCCGGGGTAAACGACACATTATAATCCTGGTTGAAGTCGTTGGCGAAAGACGACACCCAATTAAAGCTCCAACCCATCCGCTTCTGAAACCCCGCCAGTTTTGAGAATGGCGCCCGGGATATGGCGACGACGCTGACATCTCGATGGTTCAGATGGACCAGGACCCCATTGAAATTATCGGCCCAGAACGAGCAGCGCGAGCATGCCTCTTCCCAGCTCGGGTCAAACATCAAATGGTAGACGATCAGCTGTTGCCGTCCCGCGAATAGATCGCTCAAGGTTTGTCTGCCGTGGGCTCCCTCGAACGCGTATTCCTTGTCGACCCGCACCCAAGGCAACTCGCGCCGCTCTCGGCTGAGCGCATCGCGCGATCGGGTGAATTCTTTTTCTTTGCTGAGCAGCGCCTTGCGCTCCTCGATCCACTGATCTCTGGAAACTACTCGATGACTTTCCATTTTGAGCCCTCCTGTTGATCAATCACGTGGTACTGACGGCCGGCCCCGTAGCTTGCGTCGACGCACCGGGTGCTGCTGTTCGGTTTCAGTCAGCACCGCCGCCAGCATGTCGAACTGCTCTTGCCAATACTTGCTGTAGCGGTTGATCCACACGGCCGCTGTGAAGATCGGACCGGCGACAAGACTGCATCGGCTGATGCGACCCGTCCGCTCCTGCCGAACGAGGCCTGCCCGCACCAGGACTTGGATGTGCCGCGAGACGGCCTGCAGCGAGATGTCGAACGGGGCGGCGAGCTCAGAAACCAAAAAGGTTTCCTCGCCGAGCCGCTCCAGAATCGCTCGCCGCAGCGGATCCGATAGAGCGAAAAAGACGCGGTCGAGGAGGTCTGCATCGAAATTCTTGGCGTCGTCGTTCAGTGCAACAACCGGCGCGGCTTTCACCATGCATCACGATAATCAGCCGTCACGTTGATAGTCAACATATATGTTGACTATTTCACTGCTATAGCCACAAGACTCCCCAGCTAGCCAGGCGTCTAGATCGCACCGCTCTCCTTCAGCTCCGTAATCTCGGAGTCCGACAGGCCGAGCCAGCCGCCGTAGATCTCGGCGTTGTGCTGGCCGATGGTCGGGCTCGGGCCGGGTTCGACCGACTCGCTGCCGTGCAGACGTAGCGGGGTCGTCGGCACGACGATCTCGCCCAATTCGGGGTGGTCGATGCGCGCGAGCATGCCGCGTTCGTGCATATGCGGGTCGTTCATGACCTCGGGCGCCGTGCGCACCGGCGCGCAGGGGATGCGGTAGGCCTTGGTGCGGGCGAACACCTCCATCTTGCCGAGGGTGCGAGTCCACGCCTCGACGAGCGCGTCGGTTTCGTCCATATGGGCGACGCGGCCGGCATTGGTCGCGAACCGTGGGTCGTCCTTCAGATCCTCGCGGCCCATCGCTTTCAGCAGATTCTGCCAATGCGCCTCGGTGACGATGTGGATCGCCACATGCCCGTCGGCAGTGGCAAAGACGTTGTAGGGCGCGCTGTTCAGCCCGGATTGCCGGTTGCCGGTACGCGGCGGGATCTTGCCGGTCCGGTAGTAGTAATCGTAGCTCGCCGCGAGGGTCGGGTAGACGGTTTCCTGCATCGCCACTTCGACGAGTCGGCCGATGCCGCTGCGGTCGCGGTCGTAGAGCGCGGTCACGATACCGGCATAAAGGTGTATCCCGCCCATGAAATCAACGAGGGTCGGGCCGGCCTTGACTGGCGGCCCGTCCGGGAAGCCGGTCACGCTCATGATCCCCGAGGCCGCCTGGATCGTCATGTCCATTGCGAGATTGTCGCGGTCGGGCCCGCTGATGCCAAAGCCGGTACCTGTCGCATAGATCAGGCGTGGGTTGATCCCGTGCAGCCGGGTCCAGCCGACGCCGAGGCCGTCCATCGTGCCGGGCGAGAAATTTTCGAGCAGCACATCGGCGCGCTTGACCATCTCTTCGAGCAAGGCGCGGCCGCGCTCGTGTTTGAGGTTCAAGGTGATCGCGTGCTTGTTCTGGTTCAGCATCGCGAAGGGCAAGGTCGCGCTCTTGCCCGGAGCGGCGCGCCGGCGGCCCGGCTCGCCGTGCAATGGCTCGATCTTGATGACGAAAGCGCCGGCCTTGGCCAACAGCAAGCTCGCATAGGGGCCCTGAAAGATCTGGCCGAAATCGATCACGGTTACGTCCGACAACGGGCGGTTTGCATGCGCTTGGTCCATTGACTGGATTCGCCCTCTCGTTGGAGATTTAAGTCGCGCGTCGTCGCGGCGCGAGTCATGCTAATGCCGGGCTCGCACGGAGGATAGAAAATGAAATACGACGTCATCTCAGCCGATTGCCACATCGATCTGATTTGGCTGCCGCCCGACCTTTTCACCGCCAATGCCTCAGCGGCGCTGAAGGACCGCATGCCCTACGTCACCGATGGGGAGCGGGGCAAGGAGTGGGTCACCAAAAGCGGCGCCTCGTTCGGGCTGATGAACGGCATGGGCTCGGCCGGCCGCCTCTACGAACCGGGCAAGATCCACCGCTCGGACCGGATGGCCTCGGAGGGGATTTATGACGACGGCAAGAAGGGCATCCGCCGCATGACGGACCCCGATCTGCGGCTCAAGGACCAGGACCGCGACGGCATCCAGGCCGAGGTGCTGTACGGCATCCTCGGCGCCACCAGCCGGATCAACGACGACGAAGCCGCCGGCGAGATGCTGAGCATCTACAACGAGTGGCTGGCCGGTTTCTGCAATACCCATCCCGACCGCTTTGCCGGCCTCGCCTGCATCCCGAACCACGACATCGACGCCGCGGTCGGCGAAATTGAGCGGGTTGCCCGTCGCGGCGGCGTTCGGGGCCTGGAAATCTCACGCCGGGGCGATATGACGCCGTTATGGGACCCGTGGTGGAACCCGATGTGGGATGCCGTCGCGGCGAACGGGCTGCCGGTGCATTTCCATACCATCGGCAGCGGGGTGCGACGCGACTTTACAAAGCTGCCGCCGAAAGTGGCGCTGGCCGCGCGCGCTGCCGGCATCACCAGCTTCCAGATGTACATGTCGGACGTGCTGATGTCGGTGATTTTCGCCGGCGTGCTCGAACACCACCCCGGCATCAAGCTCGTCATCGGCGAGGCCGGCACCGGCTGGATCCCCTACATCCTGCAGCGCATGGACGCCGAGTGGGAGGACCAGTTCAAGGAGCTCGACCTGAAGATGCCGCCGAGCGAGTATTGGCGCCGCCAATGCTACGCCACCTACCAGAGCGACCCGATCGGCGTGAAGCTGTTGGAGGAGCTCGGCGAGGACAACATCATGTGGGGCTCGGACTTCCCGCACCCCGACGGCGTCTGGCCCGACTCACAAGAGTACATCCAGGGCGAGCTCGGGCACCTGCCCGAAGCGACTCGCAAGAAGATCGTCTGCGACAACGCCGCCAAACTCTATCGGTTTATGAATTGATGGATTACGCACGGGGGGGGGTGCAGTGACGTGCGGATCGATGAATTGGACCGGGGGACGACCCTCCCGGTCCAGTTCAATTCCGGTTAATTGTTGCCGATGGTCGTCGGCATCATCTTGGCCATTCGATCAAGCGGCTTTTAGGATACCGAGCTGCTGAAGCGCGGTCACTCCATCGTCTAGGCCGATTTCCTCTGCGATCTTGCCGTTTTCGACACGGAGCACTGTCGTTCCAGTGAACCGCATCTTCCGGCTGGAAGCCGCCGGAAGGGAGCCGATAAGAAAGTCACTGAAGGCGGGGCCAGTATGGGTGCCACCGCCTTCCCAACGGCCGACCACGTAGTCACCCTCGGTGATGAGATCCGCCGCGCCCCAGAAGTTGAGATCCGGAAACGCTTCGCGGAACCCTATCATGAACTTCTTTACGTCCTCGCGGCCGCGGCGCGGCGCATGCAGCGAATATTTCAAGAGAATGTCGGGCGCACCAAGTTCGTCGACCACTTTGGGATTCCAGGGATTGCCCCAGAACTCTTTAAACCACCGGCCTACGACGGCCTTGTTTTCCTGCTCCTTCGACATGATGAATTCCTTCACTTGTGGGGATACGGCTCGCGGATGGCGGCACATCTTCAGTTGCTCGATTGTCTGCGCGCCTTCGTCACACACACCGAAGACGCGGCGCCGCGCGAGCGAGCCATTGGTTGCACCTTCGCCAAGTGTGCGGCTACCCGGTTCTTGCGGTTTAATTGGCGCTCGACAGGCGCGCCCCGAAACACGGCCGCTGGGCGGGCGTCATTCTCGGTTGTGCAATATTTCAGGCTAAACCGGTGGTACCGGCTGGATCCCCTACATCCTGCAGCGCGTGGACGCCCAGTGGGAGGACCAGTTCAAGGAGCTCGATCTGAAGATACCGCCGAGCGAATACTGGCGCCGCCAGTGCTACGCCACCTACCAGAGCGACCCGATCGGCGTGAAACTGATCGACGAGCTCGGCGAGGACAACATCATGTGGGGCTCGGACTTCCCGCACCCCGACGGCGTCTGGCCCGATTCGCAAGAGTACATCCGGCGCGAGCTCGGCCATTTGCCCGAAGCTACCCGCCGCAAGATCGTCTGCGACAACGCCGCCAAACTCTATCGCTTCGTGAATTGACTGGCGCCGCACTGGGGCTCCAGTGATCTGCAGATCGGGTGAGGAGCCGGTCTGGTAGCAAGGCGAGGGCGGCTGAGGCCATTCGGCGGAGGGTGTCTTCCGCCGGATGGCCGACACGATCCTCATCTGAGAGCCGCATGCTGTCCTTGCTGTAGTTTCTGCGCCAATAGCGGGCCGCTATCAAAAGTCGCGAAACTGATCTTGTAGAAAAAGCGGCGCGCGCACAGTATGCATGTCATGGTGCCGCGCCCCGGCCCCCGCCTTTCGTGGTTGCTGGGGGACTTGCGACCAATCAGCCCAAAATCCGACATGATGGAAACAGTAGGCTAAATCGACTTGGGAAAATTACGGTGCCCTCGCGACTACAGAAGTGGCAGACGAACCAGATCTTTAAGGCCATTCAAGCGGTCGGACTCGATCCCAAAGGCTTCGATCTGGAGAATAACGACGCCGAAGTCAGCATCAAACACAAGTGGTCGGTGTCGTATTTCAGCATAGTCCCCGATCCGTCGCACTACGTCGGACGCCGCGTAGTCGGAGACGGCATGGATTGGCCAGTCACGAATATAGCTGGCAATCTCTCGTTACACGCATTAGCACATGGCTCGAAGACGTTAAGCGAGCAATAGTTATAACGTATAACGGAATTAAGTGGCTAGTTACCTAGACTTCAAACCTTCCCCCTCCGTTACGCCAAGCCTGCCGCCACAACAGCTTGCGGTTTCGCGGCAGAGTGCGGGTCGTCACGCTGCCGGAAAAGCTATAGGCCAAGCTCGCTGTGCGAGCCGAGCCGGACAAGCTCAAGACTCGCATCGTCCGGCATGCGGTAGATCAGGATGAGGTCGGGGCGGATGTGGCAGTCGCGGTGATCGTTCCACTCGCCACTGAGCGGGTGATCGAAATAGCGGCGCGGCAATGGCTCGTCCTTCGCCAGCATGGTGACGGTTTCGAGAGCAGGTCGGCATCGAGGCGCTTGCCGTGCCGTCCGGATCTCTCGCTTGTAGTCGCGGCGAAAGCGGCTGGTGTATTTAACGATCCGCATTCAGGCTCGGCAGCAGCTTCCCCGGCGGGCCGACGGTCGTAAGCGCGCCGCGCCGCGCCGCCTTCACTGCCTCGATGGTTTCCTCATTGGGCACCAGCGGCTCGAACGGCAGCGCCTTTTCCTTGGCGATCTTGACCATCATCATACGGAAGGCGTCGGACACCGTGAGGCTCATTGCCTTCAGCACGGCGGCGGCTTCGTTCTTGGTCAATTCTGTCGTGCGCGCGCGCACGACAGAATTGACGGTCATGACAAAATCCTCCGGTTGGGGCTACAATGTAGCACAACAGGCATGAAAATACAAACTATCCTATGCTTTCAATCGGTTAGATAAAGTCTCGAAACTGCGATCTGGAAAATCAGCCTCGTCAGCTCAGACGTGGCGGATCAATCGTTCGGTGACATTGTGGTCTGATTAGGTCAGCAAATTCGTATAATCGACTGTAAGGCACACCCCGCGGCTGTGGAATGACACAAAATGATGTAGTATCACTCTGTGCAAAATACATTTGCTGCGTTACAACCCTCAAAGGTATCCCGATCACCTGACGCCATTCTTCAAGATAACTCATCGAGTAGAAGATGGCCAATTGAGGCCGATGCTGTTCTATTATTTGGTGTAATCGTATTACGCGACGGCTCTTATATGTGTTAATGTATTCTCTGCGTGTGCGCAATCCT
>Ga0070698_100006650_pt1 | contig 12536 bp, 13 predicted proteins | sample KBSK1502metaG_FD_65477 | JGI IMG/M metagenome (GOLD analysis project Ga0070698, IMG submission 65477) | Corn, switchgrass and miscanthus rhizosphere microbial communities from Kellogg Biological Station, Michigan, USA - KBS K1-50-2 metaG | ecosystem: Host-associated > Plants > Roots >...
GGAGCACGCGGCCGGGAAGTTACCGGTGAAATGGGCAGTGTCCACCACCACGCCATGAATCACGCCCCCGGTGCCGAGCCGGATCAGCGCGAAGTCGTGGCCAGGTCCGCGGCGGCGCCGGGTCTCCCAGCCGTCCACGACCTGGCCCTTGTGCCCGAAGGTGCCCGGCTGGCTGGCCGGCGGCCCGGAGCGCAGCAGGTTCTCCTTCTCGCCGAAGAATTCGTCGCTGGCGGCCACCACGCCGGCCCCGAGCCGGCGGTCGGCCAGGTTGACCTGTTCGGTGAAATCGGTCATGTCCCTCCCCTGGACAGCAGTCGGCCGGCCGGGGTTCCGCCGACCGGTTCGCCGCGCAGCCAGGTACTGCGCACTACTCCAGTCAGCGTCCGGCCGGCGTATGGCGTCACAGGGTGCCGGTGGTGCAGACGGGCGGGATCGACAGTGAAGGAGGCCGTGTCGTCGAACGCCACCAGGTCGGCGTCATACCCGGGAGCGATCGCCCCCTTGCGCGAAGCACCAGCGATCCCCGCCGGACCGGTGGCCATCCACCTCACGACGTCGGCCAGGTCGTGGCCCCGATGGCGGGCCTGGGTCCAGACCGCCGGCAGGCCGATCTGGAGCGAAGAAACCCCGCCCCACGCCATGCCGAAGTCGCCGGTCTCCCGCTGCTTCAGTGCGGGCAGGCAGGGCGAATGATCGGACACCACCGCGTCGATCAGGCCGTCCGCGAGCCCTCGCCACAGCCCGTCCCGGTGCGCGGCTTCCCGGATCGGCGGGCAGCACTTGTACTCGGTGGCCCCCTCGGGCACCTCCTCCGCGCAGAACGTCAGGTAATGCGGACAGGTCTCGACGGAGACCCGTACGCCGTCAGACCGCGCGCCCGCGATGGCGGGCAGCGCGCTCGCCGATGCCAGGTGCAGGATGTGGACGCGCGCATTGTGCCGCCGGGCGGCCTCCAGCAAGCCCTCGATCGCCGCGTTCTCGGCCGCGGCCGGCCGGGAGGCGAGGAAGTCCGGGTACGACCGGCCCGCTGGATCCGGGGCCGCCGCGATGATCCCAGGGTCTTCCGCGTGCACGATCAGCAGCGCATCGAGCCGGGCCAGTTCGGCGAGGGTGGCGTCCAGCCGCACCGGGTCGAGGTTCCCGAACTCAGGCACGCCGGAATCGACCAGAAACGCCTTGAAGCCGAAGACCCCACCACGGTGCAGCCCGGCCAGGGCGGTGAGGTTGTCCGGGACCGCGCCACCCCAGAAGCCGACGTCCACCCAGGGTCCACGGCCGGCGGCGGCCCGCTTCAGCCGCAGCGCCTCAGTCGTGGTGGTGGACGGCACGCAGTTGAGCGGCATGTCGATCAAGGTGGTGACGCCGCCGGCGGCCGCCGCCCGGGTCGCGGTCGCGAAGCCCTCCCAATCGGTGCGGCCCGGTTCGTTGATGTGGACGTGGGTGTCGACCAGTCCTGGCAGCAGCACCTCTTCGGCGGCCAGCTCTATGGAGCGGGCCGCATCCAGAGTGTCGGCGAACCCGGCCAGGGCGGCGATCCGGCCGGCCCGCACCGCCACGGTGACCGGGCGCACGCCATCCAGCGTGATCGCCCGGCGGGCCCGGATCGCCAGCTCGTACTCAGCCATCTAAGGTGCCCTGCTCCTCCCCCGGTGGTGCTGCGAGCAGCAACCGGATACCTCAATAGATTGTCACCGCGTCGCCAGCGACCGCTCAACGGGCCACTATGGTGTGCGTCGACGTCCACGCAAGGGAGCCCGCCGCCATGCCCGATCGCTCCGGAAATGGCCTAAGCCACGGGCAGGCGCCGGGCGGGCTGGACTGGCTGAACACGCTGCCCCGTGACGAAGCGGTCGAGGCGTTGCTGGGGTGCTGCGCGGCCCCGGGCTGGGCGCGGCAGGTCGCCGACGGGCGGCCGCACCGCACGACCGCCGAATTGCTCGCCGCGGCGGACGCCGCATGGGCTGACCGCGGACCTGATGAGCTGGACGCCGCCATGGCCGGCCATCCGCGGATCGGCGAGCGGGGGGCACAATGGCCGGCGTGGTCACGGCAGGAGCAGTCCGGCGTCGGCTCGGACCCAGCGGTGCTTGAGGCGCTCCGCGGCGCGAACGTGGCCTACGAACGCCAGTTCGGGCACGTGTTCCTGATCTGCGCCACTGGCCGCGGGCCGGACGAGATCCTGGCCGAGCTGCGCCGCCGGATGGCCAACGACCGGATCACCGAACGCGAGGTGGCCGCGACCGAGATCAGCAAGATCAACGCCATCCGGCTGCGGAAGCTGGTCGCCACGAGCGAGCTGGAGGGGCGCGGTGAAGGGGGAATGGGGAGGCGGGCGGGGCCCCGGAGGCGAGCGGGAGACCAGTGAGCGAGCTGGAGGGGCGCGGCGCCGCCTGGACTGAGGAGCGAGGCACGAGCGACGAGGGAAGGCGGCGCCTCACAGCGCCCCGGAAGCGAGCGGGAGACACCGCGTGACCAGCGTCTCGACCCATGTCCTCGACACCGCACACGGCCACCCGGCGGTAGAGGTGCCGGTCACCATCGAGATCTGGGCGGACGGCGGCTGGCGGCCGCTCGGCGGCGCGGTCACCGACGCCGACGGGCGGGCCAGCGGGCTGCCCGTGTTCGACGTGACCGAGCCGACCCCGAGCAGGCTGGTCTTCGCCGTACGGGACTACCTGGAAGCCCACCATGGCCAGGCGTTCTTCCCCGAGGTGGTCGTCGTTTTCGTAGCCGCGCCAGGTGAGCATTACCACGTGCCGCTGCTGCTGGCGCCGTTCGGCTACTCCGTCTACCGAGGGAGCTAGCAGGACATGACCAGCGACAGCGAGAACGACCCCGGGATCACGCTCGGGCCGACCCAGTACGGGAAGGCGCAGGTTCGGCTGCTCCACGTCGACCGGCGCACGAGCCGGCACGAGATCACCGACCTGAACGTGAGCATCGCGCTCACCGGCGACCTGGCCGAGACCCATCTGACCGGCGACAACGAGAAGGTGCTGACCACTGACGCGCAGAAGAACGCCGTGTACGCCTTCGCGAGGCGGTTCGGCGCGGCTCCGATCGAGGAGTTCGCCCGCCGGCTAGGCCAGCACTTTGCGGGCGTTGCGTCAGTAGACCGGGCCCGGGTGCGCGTCGAGGCGTACGGCTGGGGGCGCATCGACGTCGGGGGCACGCCTCACCCGCATTCTTTCCAGCGGCTGGCCGGGACGCGTATCGCCAGCGTTCAGGTGCGCGCCGACGGCCGCACCGAGGTAACGGTGGGGGTCGATGATCTTGTCGTTCTGAAGTCAACGGGTTCGGAATTTCATGGTTTTTTGCAGGATGAGTACACCACGCTGGAGCCCACCGACGACCGCGTCCTCGCCACCGCGGTGCAGGCCGGCTGGCGCCTGGCGGACGTGGACGCGGACTGGGATGTGTCGTTCGCTGGTGCCAGCGCGGCTCTGGTGGAGGCGTTCGCCGCCACCCACAGCCGATCGCTTCAGCAGACGCTGTACGCCATGGGGGCGGCTGTCCTCGCCGCCCGCCCGGAGGTGTGCGAGGTCCGGCTCTCGCTGCCCAACAAGCACCATTTCCTGGTCGATCTCGGCCCGTTCGGCCTGGACAACCCGGGCATGGTGTTCTATGCGGCGGATCGCCCATACGGGCTGATCGAGGGCACGGTGCGGCGCACCGAAGCCCCGGACGGCGACCGCGACCACGACTGGTTTCTCCGATGAGTCACCCGGCGGCAGGTCAGGCGGGCTCGGCGTCGCGACGGGCGGGAGCCAGGTGATGACAACAGACCATCGGGGCCAGGGCGCGGATCTGCTCGTGACGGGCGCCACACTGCTCGCTACGTGTGACGCCGGGCACCGCGAGCTGCCCGGCGGGTGGGTGGCCATCACCGATGGCCTCGTCAGCGGGGTCGGGGCGGCGGCCGACCCTCCGCCGCCCGCCAGCGAGGCGCTCGACGCGGCCGGCTGCCTCATCACCCCCGGTCTGATCAACACCCACCATCACATGTACCAGAACCTCACGAGGTCCTACGCGCCCGTGGTCAACGGCACCCTCTTCCAGTGGCTCGCCGGCCTGTATCCGTTGTGGGCGGGTATCGATCAGGAGGCGTCGTACCTCTCGGCCTGGGTGGCGCTGGCCGAGCTGGCCCTGGGCGGCTGCACCACCACCACCGATCACCTCTACGTGGCGCCGCGCGGGGCCGGTGATCTGTGGTCCGCCGAGATCGCCGCCGCCCGCGAGGTGGGCGTGCGGTTCCACCCGACGCGGGGTTCGATGACGGTGTCGGTCAAGGATGGCGGGCTGCCGCCGGACTCCGTGGTCCAGGACGACGACGAGGTCCTGGCCGACAGCGAGCGGCTGGTCCAGGCGCATCACGATCCCGCGTGGGGGGCGATGGTGCGGGTGGCGCTCGCGCCCTGCTCCCCGTTCAGCGTGAGCCCGGAACTCATGCGGCGCACCGCCGAACTGGCCGAGCGGCTCGACGTGCGGCTGCATACCCACCTCGCGGAAGATCCTGACGAGGACAGCTACTGCCTGGAAACGTTCGGCCGCCGCCCGGTCGAGCAATTCGAGGAGGTTGGCTGGCTGACCGGGCGATCCTGGGTGGCGCACTGCGTCTACCCTGACCCGGCCGAAGTCGTCCGGCTGGGTGGCGCCGGGGTGGGAGTGGCCCACTGCCCCAGTTCCAACATGCTCCTGGCGGGCGGGGGGTTCGCGCCGGTACGGGAACTGCGCGCGGCGGGCAGCCCGGTCGGCCTGGGTTGCGATGGCTCATCCTCCAGCGACACCTCGTCACTGTGGATCGAGGCGCGCGCGGCGTTGCTGCTCGGCCGGCAGCGCTCCGGGCCGGCTGGCATGACGGCGCGGGAGGTGCTGGACGTGGCCACCCGTGGCGGCGCCGGCTGCCTGGGCCGGGTGGGAGAGATCGGCGAGCTCACCGTGGGCGCCGTGGGAGATCTGGTGTGCTGGCCGCAGGAGGGTGTCGCCTTCGCCGGAGCCCTGACAGATCCAGTGGAGGCGTGGCTGCGCTGCGGGCCCACCGCCGCCCGGCACACGGTCGTGGCCGGCCGGGTGATCGTCCGGGACGGCGCGCTGACCGTCCCAGGGCTTGACGACGTGCTGACCCGGCACGCCGCCGCCGCCGCCCGCCTGCAGCATCTCGCCAGGTAACTCTTTTCATGATCGCGGTGCTTTGTGAAGAAAACCATGATCCACATGACTTCTACCTGCGCTGACCTGGGAGAACAGACTGCCAAAGATCATGGAACCGCCTCGCGGAATGTCCGTTATTACCGCGGCTGGCTTTCTCGTCGTCCTTGCCGCCCGCCAAGACCATCCAGGCTCCGATGGCGATCACGGCGGCAGCCGCCAGGTAATCGGCGAGGTGCCCGATCCCGCGGGCCAGGGCGGTGCCCAGGCCCAGGCCGATGAGCGGCATCCCGCCCTCGAAGATCACGAAGACCAGCGAGATGCGCAGCCGCTGGCGCAGCGTGGTTACGTGGGCGGCTCCGATCGCGGCGGCGACAGCGAAGGAGTCCAGGCCCAGCGGGAGCACGAAGGCCAGCAGCTTCAGCACCGGCTCAGGCTCTCATGACCTCGCAGGCCGCTGGCCCGGGGCGGGACTGCCAGACTGGCCCGGTGACCCCTGCCGATAGCGGAGCGCGAAGCGTTCTGCTGCGCCGGGGCTTTGCCCTGGAGTATGCGACGCTGGCCTGGAACGTGGCCGGGGTCGCCGTGCTGACGGTCGCGGCACTGTCGGCCCGGTCGGTTGCGCTGGCCGGGTTCGGCCTGGACTCCCTGATCGAGATCGGCGCGTCCACGGTGGTGATCTGGGAACTGTCGGGTACCGGCGCAGAACGCCAGCGCCGCGGTCTGCGGCTGATCGGCTTCGCGTTCGCCGCCCTGGCCGCCTACCTTCTGGTGCAGTCCACGGTCGTGCTGGCAGCCGGGTTCCACCCGCGGCACTCCGTGCCCGGGATGGCCTGGACGGCGGTGACCGCCGCGGCCATGTTCGCGCTGGCATGGGGCAAGGCCAGGACCGGGCGGGCGCTGGGCAATCCCGTGCTGAGAACCGAGGGCCGGGTCACGATGATCGACGGGATTCTCGCCACGGCCGTGCTGGCGGGCCTGGCTCTGAACGCCGGGCTCGGCTGGTGGTGGGCCGATCCCGTCGCCGGGTACGTGCTGGTCTTCTACGCGGCCCGCGAGGTACGTGAGATCTTCTCCAGCGTGCCGGGCACGACAGGGCAGATCTGAATCCGGGTGATCCTGGCTGGCGCGGGCCGCGTTACGGGCCGGTGCGGGCTGCGCTCTGGCCAGTGCGCCCGGCCACGGCATAGGTGGCCAGGCCGCCCGCCAGCAGGTCGAGCGCCGGTGCAGCTGCACCCCGGCCGGGCTTCGCGTCGCCCGGGCTGGCCTCGAAGGCGGCTCGCAGCACGCCGATCAGGGCGACGGAGACCACGAACGGTTCGACCGACCCGGCTGCTGCACCGGTTTCCTGGGCCAGCAGGTTGGCCAGGGTGCTTTCATAGCGGGCGAACATCAGCCGCTGATGGGCCTGCAAGGCCCTGCTGGCGGCGATGAGCTGGCGGAACCGCGGCGTTGGCTGTTCCGGCCGGCGCCCAGCGGCCCACTCGGCACGGCCGGCCACGAAGGTTCCGACCGCAGCGAGCGCGGACTCCCCGGCAGCCCGGTACCGGACGGCGGCCAGCAGTTCGGCCAGGATGTCGCTGGCTTCGTCGAAGAACATCTCGGCCTTGGCGGGAAAGTAGTTGTAGACGGTTTTCTCCGCGACGCCTGCCGCGGCAGCGATCTCCGCCACGCTCACCTGGTCGAAGCCCCGCGCCGCGAACAGCTGCATCGCGGCGTGCGCGATCGCGGCGCGGGTGTGCCGCCGCTTGCGCTCCCGCAGGCCCTCCTCGGTGTCCACCTTCCACCTCTTTCGTACGGTCCCCGTAAGTTTACGGTGCCTGTCGGGTCGTTCGCGGGGCGTGGTGAGATACCGCAAATACCCGGGCACCACCCTCCAGGAGGTATGACATGCTTGCTACCGCTGATCCCGCGCCGCCTCCCACCCGAGGCCTGGCCGCGGCCGGACTGGCGCTCTTGCTGCTCCTCGCCGTGTTGTACGTGTTCGGGGCAGCTTCGGACCTTGCCGCCCTGGCCAGCCACCATCTTCCGGCTGACCACCAGGGCACCTTCGCCAAGATGGCGGGCGGTTCCTTCGCCCATGCCAAGCTCGTCACACCAGGCATCACCAGCTACATCAGCGTCCTGGAGCGCGGGTACGCCCTGCACGAGCTGACCTTTGCCCTGCTGTTCATCGTCCTTCTCGCTGTCCCGTTCCGGCGGCGGCAGCGCTGGGCGTGGTGGGCCGCGTGGCTCCCGATGATCGCTAATCTCGGCTACACCTTCACCTTCGGCATCCATGACCATGCCATCCTGACCCGGAGCCTGATCGCCGACATCGCCCTGCCGGTACTCCTGCTGGCCCACATCCCGGCGTTCTTCCCCCGCCCCCGCCAGGCATGAGCCGATTCCTATTCTCAGAATCCCTACCAGCACGAAGTTGCTGACCAAAATGGACCGGCGTCTGGGACGCCGGCTGTCTTCGGCAAGAACGCCGTGCGGAGATCACAGCGGCCGGGTCTCGGCGAGCCGGCTTGCGTGGTGCGCAGAAGCGGCGCGGAGCGTGGTGTGGGTTAGGCATCGCGCCGGTTGAGCATGACGGCGGCGGCGGTGAGTGCCGCGGCGGCGTAGGCGCAGAACACCGCGAAGCCGGCCCACGGGGAGAGCAGGTGGCCCGGTGGCGCGAACTTGGTCCGGCCGATGATGGCTTGGCCGGCGGCCGATGGCAGGTACCTGGTGATCGCGTTCTGCCATGAGGATGGCAGGCCCTGCATGAAGACGGGAAGAACGAGGATCACGCCGGCGACGGCGGCGATGGCGCCGGCGGTGCGGCGGATGAGGGTGCCGAGCGCGAGAGCCAGCAGGCCGAGCACGGCCAGGTAAAGCCCGGCGCCGATCACGGACCGGAGCACGCCTGGGTCACCGATGCGGGCCTGGATGGCCTTGGCGGAAAGGATGGCCTGGCCGGTGAAGAACGCCGCGATGGAGGAGATGGTCCCGGTGACGGCGGCGACGGCGCCGAAGACGGCCGCCTTGGCGGCCAGCACCATCGGTCGCTGCGGGGCGGCGGCGAACGTGGACCGGATCGATCCGGTCTGGTACTCGCTGCTCATGACCATGACTCCGAGCACGCCGACGGCGAGCTGGGCGAGGAAAAACCCGCTCAGGCTGTAGGCGGCCGGGTCGAAAGCCGCCCGGGCGGCGGGGCCGGCGCTGCGGTAATGACGCACGTAGGCGGCCGTCAGCAGCGCCCCGAAGGCGACGATGCCGGCCGCGGTGACCAGCAGCGTCCAGTAGGTGGACCGGACCGTGCGGAGCTTGGTCCACTCCGAGCGCACCAGGTCGAGGCCGAGAGGCCGGAACCTCTCCGGGCGTGCCAGGGCCGGCCAGGTGGCGCGGGCGGCTGCCTCATCACCCCCGGCCTGATCATGGTCAGATCGTCCTAGAGTTTCCGCAGTTTGGCAGGGTTCATGAGATGCACGTGGTTCTCCCGGGACTCCATTCCCGGGAGAACCACGTGACTCCTTGGCTGGGACGGCGGCCTTAGCCGAGGACGGCGGTGACCGTCCCCGCGCCGACGGTCTTGCCGCCCTCGCGGATGACGAAGCCGAGGCCAGTATCGAGGGCCACGGACTTGCCCAGTTCCACGACCACGGCCACCTGCTCGCCGGGCCTGGCGGTACCCGCCTCGCCCAGGTCCACCAGGCCGGAGACGCTGGCGGTCCGGATGAAGAACTGCGGCCGGTAGCCGGTGGCTATCGGTGTCCGCCTGCCGCCCTCAGCGGTCGGCAACAGGAGCACACTCGCCGCGAACCTCGTGTGTGGTGCCAGGCGGCCAGGAGCAGCCACGACCTGGCCCCGCCGGACCTGGCCGCGGCGGACTCCACGCAGCAGCAGCGCGGCCTGGTCGCCGGCCTCGGCGCGGTCCATCGCCTTGCCGAACGTCTCCACGCCGGTGACCACCGTGCTCAGCGACATGCCGAGGCCGATCACCTCGACCGCGTCGCCGACCCGGACGCTGCCTGCCTCGATGGCCCCGGTCACGACCGTGCCACGGCCGGTGATGGACATGGTGTTCTCCACCGGCAGCAGGAACGGCGCGGCCGCGTACCGGGCGGGCACCGGCACGGACGCGTCAACGGCGTCCAGCAGCGCGCCGATGGAGGCGGTCCACCGGGGGTCGCCGGACAGGGCACCGAGCGCGGACACCCGCACGACGGGCACCTGGGCACCCGGGTACCCGTAACCTGACAGCAGATCCCTGACCTCCAGTTCCACCAGGTCGGCGTACTCCGGGTCGGCCACATCGGCCTTGCTCAGGGCGACGACGACGTGCTTGATCCCGACCTGCCGCCCCAGCAGCACATGCTCGCGGGTCTGCGGCATGACCCCGTCAAGCGCGGAGACCACGAGGATGGCGCCGTCGATCTGCGCCGCGCCCGTGATCATGTTCTTCACATAGTCGGCGTGACCCGGCATGTCCACGTGCGCGTAGTGCCGGGACGCGGTCTCGTACTCCACGTGCGCGACGTTGATCGTGATGCCCCGCGCGGTCTCCTCCGGGGCCCGGTCGATCCGCTCGAACGACACGTACGCCGCGGCTCCCCGGCTGGCGAGCACCTTCGTGATCGCCGCAGTAAGAGTGGTCTTGCCGTGATCGACGTGCCCCATGGTGCCGATATTCAGGTGCGGCTTGGTCCGCACATACCTCTGCCTGGTCATGTTCCGTCCCTCGATCCTTGCGCAGAACGCGGCGAGGCCCGCAGCACCGCCCACCCTCCCCCGCAGGGCCTCCCGGCAGCACCGGGGAAGGGTCAGCGTCGCTGGCCGCCCAGGGCAGCGGCCAGCGCCTGCGTCGAGGCAGCCGCCATCACACCCACTGCCGCGGGCGTGACGGGAACGGCGTGCCGGAACATGCCACAATGATCGGCGCCGACCAGGCCACGCGCGAATGGTTTTCCGGCGCGCGAGGTGACCTGGCTGCGGGTCCCGGCTCGGGTGCCGAGCCCGCGCGACCCGGCCAGCTAGGCTGGGGCTGTGCTTCCCACCGGGCATTTGTTCGCGTTCGCGCTGATCTCCTTGGTCCTCATTGCCGTTCCGGGCCCCAACGTGCTGTTCGTCGTCAGCCGTTCCTTGAGCCTCGGGCGTGCGGCGGGTGTCGGTACCGCCGTGGGCGGGCAAGTCGGTGTTTATGCACAGGTCCCAGCCGTAGCCTTGGGTATCGGAGCAGTGGTCCAGCGCTCCGTGGCGGTCTTCAGCATCATCAAGCTGGCGGGCGCGGCGTATCTGGTTTACCTGGGTGTGCAGGCGATCCGGCACCGCCGGTCACTGGTGGCATCCCTGGACGCCGCGGCGCAGAAGAAGACGATCCGCCGGATCCTGCGGGATGGATTCGTGGTCGGCTTGACCAATCCCAAGTCCATCGTGTTCTTCGCCGCTGTGCTGCCCCAGTTCGTGGACCGTGCCGCAGGCCACGTGCCGCTGCAGATGCTGCTGCTGGGAGCGATGTTCATGGCCATCGCCATGCTGTATGACAGCACCTGGGCCCTGGCGGCAGGGACAGCTCGCTCGTGGCTGGCCCGGTCGCCGCGGCGCCTTGAACTGATCGGCGGCAGCGGCGGCGTGGTCATGATCGGCATCGGCGCGAGCCTGGCCCTGACCGGCCGGCGCGACTGAGCCCAGCACGGGTTGGTTAGCTTCTGCGTATGACCACAGAAGAGGTGGAGATCGAGGTCGGGAACCGGACGGTGCGGATCTCCAATCCGGGCCGGGTGTACTTCCCGGCGCGCGGTGAGACCAAGCTTGACCTCGTCCGCTATTACATGTCGGTCGGTGATGGCATCGTGCGCGCGCTGTGCGAGCGGCCGTGCATGATGCATCGCTTCCCGTCCGGAGTGGCCGGAGAGAAGGTGCACCAGAAGCGAGTCCCGGGCGGTGCGCCGCCGTGGCTGGAGACGGTGCGGGTGGACTTCCCCCGCTACGGCCGGTATGCGTACGAACTGTGCGTTACCGAACTGGCCAGCGTGGTGTGGGCCGTCCAGATGTCGACCGTGGAGTTCCATCCGTGGAACTCGCGGCGGGCTGACACCGAACGGCCGGACGAGTGGCGCATCGACCTGGATCCCGGGCCGGACTGCGAGTTCGCCGTGGTGCGCCGGGTCGCCCACATCACCCGCGAGATACTCGGCGAACTCGGCGCGGTCGGGTGGCCGAAGACTTCCGGCGGCAACGGCCTGCACATCTACGTCCGGATCGAGCCACAGTGGGGCTTCGCCGAGGTCCGGCGGGCCGCGCTCGCATTCGCCCTGGAGGTCGAACGCCGTGCGCCGGACGAGGTGACGACCACCTGGTGGCGCAAGGACCGCGACCCAGCCAAGCTGTTCGTCGACTACAACCAGAACGCCCGCGACCACACGATCGCCAGCGCGTACTCGGTGCGCGGCGTGCCGGAGGCGACCGTGTCCACCCCGATCACCTGGGACGAGATCGACGACGTCGAGCCGCGCCAGTGCACCATCGCTACCGTGCCCGGCCGTTTCGCCAAGCTCGGCGACCTGCACAAGGGCATCGACGATGACGCCTACTCGCTGGACACCCTCCTGGAATGGGCCGACCGCGACGGCCTCGACCAGTCCGGCCCACGGTAGCTGGGCCGGCCCGTCCATCGGAGAGGTGCGCCCGGCTACGGCAGGAGCGTCACCGGGATCGATTGCACATCGACCGGCGATCCGTCCTTAGCCGAGGTCTCGAACACTTCGACGGTGCCGGCCTCGGTGGGGGTGACCGAGTACGGCACCGTTTTCGAGTAGTCGCCTCGGCACCCCGTGCCACACGTCGCGCTGGTGAATGTCCGGGCGATCTCGTTTCCCTTCCACCCAACTGGCGGCTCACCGCCGCGTCACGGTTTGTTCACAGAGCCGGGCTCGGGAAGTGGCAGGATCAGCCGAAACTGCGACCCGATCGCCATGTCACGACGCACCTGGATTTCGCCGCCGACGCCGCCCTTGCGCGCGGTGAAGGCCGCCGGATCGATCTCGATGTCTCCGACGGCGATGGCGGCCTCCCCGGCTGGGGCGTGTTCACCGGGATCATCCGAGCGCCCCTGCTCGCCGCGTCGTCCCGGCCTGAGTAGTCCAGGTAGCTGCTTATTGGCCGCACATGCCCTCCCTTCCCGCGCCCTGGACGCGGGCGACTGCAAGGGAACCGAGTCTGCCTCGTTGGCGGGCCGCCAGCATCGACTAGGCGGCAAATCCGCCGTCGATGGTGATGGCGGTGCCGCTGGCGTAACGGCCGCCGTCGCCGGCGAGGTGGGCGACGGTCGCGGCGATGTCATCGGCGGTGCCGTAACGGCCGAGCGCCGTGACGTTGCTTAGGAAGTCGGAACCTGGGCCGTCGGCGGGGTTCATGTC
>Ga0070698_100006651_pt1 | contig 12535 bp, 10 predicted proteins | sample KBSK1502metaG_FD_65477 | JGI IMG/M metagenome (GOLD analysis project Ga0070698, IMG submission 65477) | Corn, switchgrass and miscanthus rhizosphere microbial communities from Kellogg Biological Station, Michigan, USA - KBS K1-50-2 metaG | ecosystem: Host-associated > Plants > Roots >...
ATCTGCACCGCCGGCATCTGACCCGTCAACGCGAGCATCTTGTCCACAGCGATCCCGGTTCCGATTGCTGCATCGCGTAAGCCGGCCTTGCTAATCGTTTCTTCCATGCGAGCGGCGCCCAACTCCGCAACGTTAGAGAGGATCCCGATGATGCTCTTTTTTCGCTCGGCTATTGCGGTGGACTCTCGCTCTCTGATTGCGCGCACAAAAGTCTAATTTACCTATGAAAATGCAAGTGCGACCCTAACGGGATTCGAACCCGTGTTACCGCCGTGAAAGGGCGGTGTCCTGGGCCTCTAGACGATAGGGTCACAAAAGCCGGGCAATATCAGAATTGCTGCTCTCTCACGCAAGGCAAATCGCCGAACTGTTTTCAGTCTTTCGTTTTTGAGACCGCACATCCCCCTTCGGTCGCCACAGCGATCTTCGGCGCGACGAGTGGCGCCGTGGCTACGGACTGGGATTGAGTTCGTGAACCAACGCCGCTGCGCGCGCGGTTGCGCCCTGATGCTCGCTCAAAACTTCGCGCGCCTTTTGGACGAGGCGTTGGCATGCTTCGCTATCGCGCAAAAGATCGGCGATCGTCAGTTCAAGCGACTCCATATCGGCAACCTGGATCGCGCCCTTCTTCATTACCAGCGCCTTCGCCAGTGTCGCGAAGTTCTCCATGTGTGGACCAAATACGACTGGCTTGCCCGCGATAATCGGCTCCACGGGATTTTGGCCGCCGTGCGCAGTCAGGCTTTTCCCCATAAACACAATGGTGGCGATAGCATACCAGCGATGAAGATCACCTGTTGTATCCAGAACAATACAATCCGCGTCTGAGCCACTACCGATCGCCACTTCGCTTGCAAGCGTCACGCGCATTGGCATAGCGCCGAATTGCGCGCGAATTTCGCGGAGCCGTTCGACGTGCCGCGGCGCAATGAACAACCGCAACGATGGAAATTGCTGACGCAAGCGCACAAAAATGCTGGCCAGAATTTCCTCCTCGCCACGATGGGTGCTGCCGCCGAACAACACCGGCCTCTCTCGATCCGCATGATTGAAGTCGGGTCGCTGCGCGGTTTGCTGCGCTTCCAAACTCTGGTCACGCCCATCAGGATCGTATTTGATACTTCCAACCGCTCGAACCCTGTTGCGCGCAACCCCGATCGCAACCCATCGATCGACATCTTCCGGCTCCTGAGCGCAGACCAGATCCAACAACCGAAATGTGGGCGCCACAAAAAATCGGAACCGTCGAAACCTCCTCTCCGATCTGGAAGACAACCGCGCGTTCACCAATATTGTTGGAATTCGGCGTTCGTGCGCGAGCGCGACAAGGTTTGGCCAAACTTCAGCTTCCACCAGCAAGATCCGTGTCGGCCTGATCACCGAAAACGCCCGTCGCATGATCGGCCAATAATCCAGCGGTGTGTATAGGACTTCGATCCACGGCGGCGCGTTTTTGTTTGCCAGTGCGAAACCAGTTGTAGTCGTCGTGGTCAGAACACAGCTCAAATCCGGTTCGAGAGCGCGCAATGCATGGGCCAGTTTCAACGCGATATTAACTTCCCCAACGCTTACCGCGTGCAGCCACGTCGATTCTCGCTTCGACACGCGAGTGCGTAGTTCGCCATCGTAAATTCCCAGGCGCTGCCCGAACTTTTCGCGGTAACCGCCGCGACGAGTCATTTTCACCAAATAGCCCGGTAAAAAGAACAACAGTCCAATTGGCCAAAACAAATTGTAGATCAGACGAATCACGCTTTTCTGGAAATTAAAAGGCAATTGTGACAGCGACGCGAGGACGCGTCGCACTCCAAAAGCTTCGCCAAACGGGATTCACGTTCTCAACAATTTCGCACGCAGTGCTTTAGGAGTGCGGTGAGTCCTCGCACCGCTTTGGGAAAGAAACAAGACTTCAGTTGCCCCGTATATTTTCTGGCGAAGCAAACGCCACTGTTTCATTTCAGGAAGAGCTTCTGTCGGCTGTTTCTCCAAAACGAAAATCCCATCTGCCTCAAGCAATTGAAACAACGCTTCGTTAGCCAGCAGTTTTTCAGTAAAACGCTCACCCGCCTCTGTTTTTTCGTACGGCGGATCCGCAAAGATGACGTCAAACATTTCAGCGCCTGAAGCGTGCCGGAGGAAATCGAAGACATCCTGCTGTCGAACTCGTCCTTTTAACTTTGTCCTGGTGAGATTGCTCTCGATCATCTCCGTCGATTGTCGATCTTCCTCAACAAAAACAACAGAAGACGCGCCGCGGCTGAGCGCTTCAATTCCGAGTGCACCGCTGCCCGCGAAAAGATCGAGCACGCGCGCCCCCGGCACGGCGTCGCCCAAACTGGAAAAGATAGCAGCTTTGACACGATCCATCGTCGGTCGTACGCCGCGTTTTGGAACTGCCAGGCGGATTCCGCCGGCGCTGCCGGCGATCACTCTCATGGCGACGAAGGTGGCGTGGGCCTTGCAGTAGCCTCAGGCAGCGCCTCCTGGGGGGAAGCAGAAGTTGATGGCCCGGCGGGCGTTGCCCTGGCCGCTTGCCCAGGCTCACCCGTTGCCGGCGCGGCTTCTTCCATCTGTTTCTTTTTCTTTTTTGCTCGCTCCTTTTTTTTGCCGCCAAAGAAGCTGTTTATCATACTGCTAAGATCGCGGCCGACCAGTCTATCCATTAAGTTTGTGCTCGGCCGATCGATGGTCCCGCCAACCTGAAAGTCGATGGCAGAATAGCCCGGTTCATTGATCGGTTGAAAATTCTGACGAATCGCTTTGAAAAGCTGGTCACGAATTTTTTCGTTGATCGCCAGCTGCGAATCGAGTTTCAGCCCGCCGTTAAAGGCAACTGTTCCCGACGCCGTGAGACGAATATTCGGAGAGCGCAAAATCAATTCGTCGATTGTGACCACGCCCGGACGCACATGATATTTCGCCTCCGCTTGCTCGAGATGAAGCTCTCTGAGTTCTTCAATCTGAAGAAGCTCCCCCAGTAGCACCAGCAGGCTGTATTGCTGGACCCGCCCGTCGCGCAGGGAAATCTCGCCCTTTCCAACGAATGCTTCCGGATCCGCCGTTTTGCCGGAAGCCTGAAAATTTCCCTCCAATTTGCCCTGCACGATGCCCTTGGGTCCGCCTGCGTCTGCTATAATCTGATCTGCCAGCACATTGCGAAACTTTACGCTCGTGGTAAACGGAGAGTCCTCCGCTTCCGGTTGCATCGCAAAATAGCCGTTGATCTCGCCGTTGCCGGCGCGCGCGGAAATCTTGGAAAGCTCCAGCACGTCCGGCTCATACCGCAGCGGGGAGCGCAGTTGTTCCAGAAAAAAACGGTCCTGCAGGGAAATTCTCGCCACCTTCGTATCGCCGTGAAGCGCCAGGGCACTGCGGATACTGGTGCGAAAGTCTACCCCATTAAAACTCGCAAGCAGCCTGCCGGCGTGATCGAGAAAACTGAAATTGCCATTCTTAATACTGACGCGTCGAACCTCCGGAGGCATCGCCAGTCTCGGTTCCGGCATCGGAGATGGATTGTTGGCTATCGCCTGAGCGGGAGAAGAAAGATTCGCCGGAGAAATGGCAACCACAGGAGCGGCCTGTGTTTGCGAGGTTGAAGCGGGTTCGCTTTCTACTTTCGGCTGGGAGATACCGGGAGCGGCCGTCTTTTTCCTGTGTGAACTGGGTAATTTCCATTTTCCCCCGGCATCTTGAGGCCAAACTACGTTTGGATCGATGAGCGAAACCTCTTTGATCACCAGGCGCCGGGAAAAAAGAGAGAGGAAACGAACGCGCAGCCGAAATGTTTTTGCTTCAAGGAAATGCCTCGGACCAACCGGCGAAGTTTGCGCAATCGTGATGCCGCTCAGCTCCAGTCCACCCCAGGGCGTGACGCTCATGCTGCGGATTCCAAGCGTGGTACCGAGGCGTCGGCTCAATTCCTGTTGAATCTTCGCGTGCGTACCCTGCGATTGCACATACAGATTCACTGCGGTCAAAAGAATCGCGCCAAGCGCCACCACCGCCCCGAGGACGATCAATGGAACCCTGCGCAATTTTTTCACCGTGAGACGTTACGCAGTCCGAGTTTGAAGAAAAGACCAAAGCCCTCTGCTACTTTTCCTTGTGACCGATACGATTGTCATTCTCAATCCAACGGCGGGTAGCCCTGAGCACGTTCGAAGTTGGCAGGAGCGCACCGAATCACTTGCGGGCGACTGCCCGGTCCGCGTTACATCACATTCTGGCGAAGCGGAGGCGCTGACCCGGCGCGCGGTCGAGGAGGGATTTACGCGGATCGTCGCGGCGGGCGGCGACGGAACAGTCAGCCAGGTAGCCAATGGACTCGCCGGCAGCAATGTCACATTGGGCGTGCTCCCGATGGGCAGCGTCAATGTTTTCGCGATGGAGCTTGGCTTGCCCATGCACAATCTCCAGCGCTGCTGGGACATCATCGAAGACACAAACGTTCGTCTGGTGGATCTGCCGAGCGCAAATGAGAAATATTTTGTCCAGCTTGCCGGGGTGGGATTGGACGCGCAGGTAGTGAAAGAGACCAGCCTCGCGTTTAAACGCAGTTTCGGTCCACTGAGCTATCTCATCTCCGCAGCGCACATTGCGGCGCGGCGACCGCCAAAGCTGATCATCGAGTCGGAGCATACTTCAGTGGAAGAAGGATCGTTTGTTCTTGTCGGAAACGGACGCCTTTACGGTGGGCCCTTCCCGTTTTTCAAACAGGCTGTCATTGATGATGGCTTGTTTGACGTCGTGGTCTTCAAACGTCTCGGCTATCTCGAAATCATCAAATATCTCCAGGACGTTGTATTCAGCTCCGACATTAAAGCTCCGGAAATCGAATATTTTCAAACGCGGCAGCTGCGCATAACGAGCGAACAAGACGTGCCCCTGGAGCTTGACGGCGAACTCGCCGGCAATTGCCCGGTTGATTTCCGAATTCGGAAGAGAGCGCTTCGCGTTTTTGCCCCCTCGCCCTGAGCCTGATCGGAGAGCCGCCCTGACCGGCTGGCCTTCGCTGAAATCCGCGTGATGTTCTGCACGATGGCCCGTGGTAACAGTTGGATTCGCGAAAAAGCGGCCGCTTCAATTAATCCGGCGCAGGTCGAGACTGTCCTGATTCATCTTGAGGAACATTGGCCGGAAACCGCCCAGCCGCTTGTGGATGTGGTGGAACAATTTCCGCTGGGCGAAGCTGCTCTGCTTCATCTTCTCGCTGTCTCCAGTATTTGCGCCGCGCGCCTTACCCACGACCCGGACAGCCTTCTGTGGCTATGTCAGGCGCAAATCTGCGGCGCGCCGCGCAGCTATGCGGAAATGCTGGGCTACCTGCGCAGATCGGCTGGCCACTCGATCGCAGACCAGGGTTTTTCTGCTCTCCGTTTCTGGAAGGGCCGTGAGATGACGCGCATCGCCGTTCGCGAGCTTGCAAACGTGGCGTCACTGGAGGAAACCACCGGCGAGCTTTCGCAGGTGGCGGAGATTTGTATCCGCAATGTGTTCGAACATTGGGACACGGAATTGCGGCAACAATATGGTTCGCCCAAGTCGGAATTCGCCATTCTTGCATTGGGCAAGCTCGGTGGCGGAGAGCTAAATCACAGTTCGGACGTGGATCTTCTTTTTCTCTACAGTGAGGAAGGCCAGCTCACGGCGCACATTTCTTATCACGAATTCTTTAATCGACTGGGAAAAAGAATCCTCGAAACATTTTCGACCAGGCATCCGGCTGGCTCGCTTTTCCGCGTCGATCTGCGTCTGCGGCCGGAAGGCTCGGCAGGGCCATTGGCCCGCTCGCTCGAGAGCATGGAAAACTATTATGCCGGATTCGGCGAAACCTGGGAACGTGTTGCGCTGATCAAGGCGCGCGGAATCGGCGGCAGCCGCGAGCTGGCCTACGAATTCCTGCGGCAACATCAACCGTTCATTTATCCCAGGAGCGCATCGCCCGATTTGCTGGATGAAATTGCGGGCATCAAGCGGCGCATCGAGCGCGACATCGTCGGCGCGGACAAGCTCGAACGCGACGTGAAACTTGGACGCGGCGGTATTCGCGAGATCGAATTCATCGTGCAGACCTTGCAGCTTATCCACGGAGCACGGCATCCGTTCTTGCAGGAATCAAGTATGCTCAAGGCGCTGCGAGCGCTTCGTCAATTGGATCTTCTTCCGCCCGAGGACGTGCTGACATGCGACAACACCTACCGGTTCCTCCGCCGCGTGGAACATCGTTTGCAGATAGAGGGCGAACAGCAAACGCACATTGTTCCTCGAGACCCGGAAGCTTTGCGAAGTCTTGCACTGAGCCTCCGGTTTTCATCCAGCGAAGCTTTCACTGCGGCGCTGCAAGAAAGGATGCGGGCAGTGCGTCCGATTTTTGAACGGATCGTTTCAGGAACATCCACATCTCCGGCCAGACTGCCCAAGGCGAACGATCTCGAAATTTTCAGGGACCAGAAACGAGCAGACAAGGCACTATCCGATCTCGCGCAGGGCGCTGGAAGTTTCCATATCGCGCCACGAACACGGCAGATCTTTCGCAAGCTGCAGCCGGTCTTACTAGGATGGCTTTCGAAGAGCGCAGACCCGGATACGACGCTCAATCAATTCGTTCGCTTCGTGGAGGGTTACGGTTTGCGGAGTTTGTTCTTTGAGCTTCTGGTCGCAAATCCTCGATTGCTGGAGGTGGTTGTGAAGACTTTTGATGCCAGCCATTTTGCCAGCGAGCTTTTGATTCGTCGTCCACAGCTTCTGGAAGACATCACCCGGGACCCAACGTTTGGCGAACCGCGATCGGTAGACGAAAATGTAAGGCGGCTCGATTCGTTAGGAGCAGATGCAAACAATCTGGACCCGATACGCACCTACCGGCAAAGGCAACTGTTGCGCATCATCCTGCGCGACGTGCTGGGACTTATCCAACCGGCGGCAACTTTTTCCGAGCTTTCGGACGTCGCGGAAGCGTGTCTGATTGTTGTCGCCAAGCTCCTCGCAACTGAGCAACTAACCGTCATCGCGCTCGGAAAATTTGGGGGACGCGAGATCAGTTACGGCGCGGACCTGGACGTTTTGTTCGTGGGCGAGGACGCTCGCGCCGCGCAGAATCTTATGACTGCCATGGCGCAGCCAACTGCCGAGGGAAATATCTGGGCACTGGATGCGAGGCTGCGCCCCGAAGGCGAAAAAGGGCCGGTTGTCTGCTCCCTCGAAACCTACGAATCGTACTATGCAAGCCGGGCGCAGCTTTGGGAATTGCAGGCTCTGGCTCGCGCACGCAGCATTAGCGGACCGTTGCAAAACGAATTCATCGAGATTGCAAAACGCTCATGGCTTCGCGCATGCCAGGATGCCGGCCTTTTCATAAAAATCGATGACATGCTCCAGCGCATTCGGCGCGATCGCGGAAGCGGATCGGATTTTCTCGATCTAAAAACCGGAGCGGGCGGCATCATAGAAGCGGAGTTTCTCGTTCAAGCGTTGCAGATGCGCGGAAGCATCTGGGAACAGAACTGGGAGCGCGCCGTCGATCGATTGCACGAGCACGGGCGTCTGGACAAGTCGGACGTTGCGAGGCTTAAAGACGCTTATGCGTTCCTGCGCCGCTGCGAACTGGTGTTGCGTCGATATGACAACAGAAGCATTTCAACGCTTCCGGGCGATCCGAACGAACAACGAAAGTTTGCCATCCGTCTTGCTTGTCAGGAATTCGACGCGTTCCGGCGCCATTATCTCGACGCTCGCGAGGCGATTCACGCACTCTACCAACAGCACATTAGGCCGGCTTAACAGCGGTAACGATTAACGTTCGCCCAAGCAGCACGCCCGGTGAATTCATCGCTCGCACAGCCCAGGCATTCCGCTCGTCCAGCGTGCCGTAGGTGCTCTTGTCGCGATGATAAACGATCCAGTTTGTGGCGCGGAGAGGCACGATCAGGAACGGAAATGCCAGAAGAGAGCGGCGCTGGTATTTATCCACTGTCAGTTTCAAATCGCGGAAACCAACGCTGAGAAGGGCGTGCGAAAGATAGAACCAACTCACCGGGTTGATGTGGCCGCGCGTGGTGTGAATGTCGGATTCGTCAGGCGCCAAAGGGCCGAACAAGTTGTAAAAGCCGGACGACAAATAGCGCAGACGAGAGCGCAAATTCAAAATATTTGGAGTCGAAAATACCGCGACACCTCCTGGTTGCAGAACACGATAAATTTCCCGGATGACTTCCCGATAGTTTTCCAGGTGCTCAATCGTCTCGATGCATGTAACCAGCGCGAACTGATTATCGCTGTACGGAAGCGGTTGGCGATTCAGATCGACCGTGTCGATCCTGGTGCCGGGAACGGAGAGCAATTTATCCGTGTAATCGCAGCCAAACGAACGAAAGGGATAACGCGCTCGAACCAGTCGCAACAATTCCCCGGTCCCGCTGCCCACATCGAGATGGTCTCCGCTCGATGGCATGGCAGGTGCCCCTGCGATCGCGCGCAGAACACCTTGATGAATCCTCGAAGTGCTTAGCTCGGAATTCTCGCGCCACCGCTTTCTCCCAAGGACCTTTCGATGAAAAATCTTGGAGAGCCTTCGAGTGCGCACAGCGAATTGTGAACCGTGTCCGATCGCGTTAAGACCGGCAATCGCCTGTGAACTGATCAGCCCGGGATGCCCTTGAGCATCTCAGTGTTGGTCGGGAATTTTTTCACAAACATCAACAGTCGCTGAATTGCTTCCTCTGGTTTGTGTCCCGCCAGGCCGCGCCGAATGAGATTGATTTTCTCCAGTTCCCACGGTTGCAAGAGCAACTCTTCCCGCCGTGTCCCAGAGAGAAAAATATCCACCGCAGGATAGATCCGCTGGTCGCTGATTTTCCGGTCGAGCACCATTTCCATGTTCCCGGTGCCTTTAAATTCCTGAAAGATCAATTCGTCCATGCGGCTGCCGGTTTCGATCAGTGCCGTAGCGACAATGGTGAGAGAACCCGCTTCCTCAGTATTACGCGCGGCCGCAAAAATCTTCCGCGGAATTTCCATGGCGCGCGCATCGATACCGCCGCTCATGGTACGGCCCCCGCCGCCCATTGCATTGTTGAACGCGCGAGCGGTGCGTGTGATGGAATCGAGCAGGATGAATACATGTTTTCCTGCTTCGACGAGGCGTTTCGCGCGCTCGATCGCCAATTGCGAAATGCGCGTATGACTTTTGATGTCGGCGTCATTCGAGCTGGCCATCAATTCTGCCGTTGGATGCGAACGACGAAAATCGGTCACCTCTTCCGGGCGCTCATCGACAAGGAGAATAATCAGAATGACCTCCGGATGATTTTTGGCCACCGCTTCGGCAATGTGATGCAGCAGCGTTGTCTTGCCGGTGCGTGGCGGGGCCACAATCAAACCGCGCTGCCCCATTCCAAGCGGCGTCATCAAATCCATGATCCGCGTCGTGTAACGGTCCGGCACCGTCTCGAGCTTGATTCGTTTGTTCGGATTGATCGTGGTCAACTCCTCGAATGGTGTGAGACCCTGATATTTCGCGGGCTCTTCACCATTGATCTTGAGCAGCTTCACCAATTGTGGGCCGCGGCTGCCGCGCCGGGTTTCACCGTAAATCCACATGCCATCGCGCAAGCCGAACCGGCGCACGATCTCGGGAGTAACAAAAATATCCTGCGGGGTTTGCACGAAGTTACGTTTCGCATCGCGCAGGAACCCAAAACCCTTGCCGGATATTTCTATAATACCTTCGCCGAATTCGGGCTCTGCCTGAACTTGTTCGCCACCTTCGACGCCGACCTCCGCCCCCTCACGCCCGCCTGAGGCGGGCCGGTCAAGGGTCTCGACCTCAGTAACCGCGCCGGCAGAATCGGCATTAACTGACGAAGAATTTGGCGACTCCTCCGAGTCATCTCGCCTGAACCGATCGTCCCGGCCCCGGTAGCGTTTTCGCGGGAAACGGCGGCGGGGGCGATGATGCCGTTGCTCCGGCGAGGCGGACTCAGTGGGCACAGGTTGGTTTTCGTTTTCTTCGTTCATAAGCTAAATTCTTCGCGGCGCAGCACCGCCTTAACACGTCTCTTGGAAGCAATAGTTTTCAGGCCGGCAATCTGGCCAGCAATTCGTCGGGAATTTCTAGATTTGAATAGACGTTTTGCACGTCGTCGTCGTCCTCAAGCGCATCACATAAGCGGAGCACCTGACGTACAGCGGCTTCGTCGGGCACCGCAACAGTCGTATCGGGAATGAAGGTAAACTTTTGCCCATCGGTGGTTACGCCCGCATTTTTGAGAGCCTCAGCTACCGCGTATAGCTGATCGTGGGAAGTGATAATAACATACTGATCGTCATCAGTTGTCAACTCTTCCGCGCCGGCCTCCAGGGCAATCTCAAGTAACCGATCCTCGTCGATGCTCGACCGCGGAACGGTAATTTGTCCTTTCCTGTGGAACATATACGAAACGCTTCCGGTCGAAGCGAGATTGCCATTATGCTGGCTGAAAATGCTCCGAATCTCCGCCCCTGTGCGATTCTTGTTGTCCGTTGCCGTTTCGACAATGATAGCCACTCCGCCCGGCCCGTAACCTTCGTATACGATCTCATCGAATTGTTGTGCATCCTTGCCCTCGCCAGTGCCGCGTTTGATAGCGCGCTCGATGTTATCGTTTGGCATACTCTGGGTGCGCGCAGCCTGGATCGCACTGCGCAGGCGCGGATTGCCACTGGGATCGCCCCCGCCGCGCTTTGCCGCGATGGTGATCTCCTTCGACAATTTGCTGAAGATCTTGCCGCGTTTCGCGTCGATTGCGCCTTTAAAACGTTTGACCTTCGACCACTTACTATGTCCCGCCATGGATGGGGATTGTTATGCAACTGCTGATTGAGCGCGCGAATTTCCGAACAACACCTCGCCGAGAGAATTGCTGGCAAGGAAGGAAACTAGCGCGCGATATTCAATCCCAACACGAACCGTTTGTCAACCACGTTGGAGCGACTGAGCTAGCCGCTTCGCGAGTGGTCTGTGTCGATATGCATATCGATGTGGACAATCTGGTTCGACACAACGGTGAACGGTTGCGGTTTCGCGCGCACATGCCTGCGCACGCGCCCTTGCACATCGAGAACATAATCGCCTGGGGGTAACGCTACGCGATAGTTTCCTTCCCTATCCGCAATAACTCGGGCAATTTCTTTTTGTCCGTCCTGACTCAGCACGACCAGTGGATAGTCGGCATAGTTTTCCCCCGTCTCGGCAGCGACGTTTTCATCGGTGGGCTGGACAGGCTTGGGCGAAACGATCTCCAAATGTCCTTCTACGCAACCCGATGGCGCGGCGTCAATCGATGCCATGCCGCCGAGCAACAAGAACGCGCAAGCGGGAACCAGATACTCTGGGAGTGACGACATCATCGCAAACAAATTGGGCGGGATAGATTTTCACTATCCCGCCCAAAGTTTAATCCAAATTTACGGCAATGTCAGTTGCCAGGCGCTTCGGCCGTGTGTTGCCGCAAAGAGCTTTCGTGCACCGGGCACAATTGTGAGGCCAGCAACCTCCACCATGGGAAGGCCCGTGCCGGCAACTGCCCAGCTCGTCGAGCCGTTAGCCAATCTCATGACACCAAAGTCGTTGGAGACATAGAGATCGCCGTTCGAGTCATGCGCGATGCCTGTCGCCGGGAAGTCCGGAAAATCATAGCTGACGTCCGTCCACGTTGCGTCGCCGCTCCCATCGTAGGTAACAGAGAACACGTGGCCAGGCTGGGACGGCGTGTTGAAGTTATACCCCGAGTACGAGATCCAAGCGTGGTTCGAGTTTACCGGATCGACGTAGATCCCGCTAACGAACCGTCCGGGATCTGCGGTCGCTGATGGCAATGTGTCGAGCCGCGTGTACGTGACCGACCCAGCTGCCGCGTCCGCGTTCTGCGAGATGAACACGCGGCCGGTGGTCGTCGCCGCCCACATCGTGCCGGTGTTGCTCGCGGTCCGCGCGATCGCCGCGACAAAGCCGCCCGCGCGGGTCGTGCCACCATTGGTCGTCACCGTCAGATCAGTATCCCCTGCAGGACCGATCTGGACGAAATCACCGCAACCCGGCTGCGTCCCAGACGTGGTGAACTCTGGGCAGTTCGCCTCGAGAGTCGCCTGATCCCCGCCCCAGTCCTGGGTCCGCCAGACGCTCTGCGAGCCCTCGAAGATCGTCCCAGCATTGGCGGGATTCGGGTCAGCGATGATCGGCGCGTAGAAGTTCGAGCCTTCCGGGCTACCCGCGATTGGCGCGGAGATGATGACCCACTTCAACGGATCGCCATTCCTGAAATTCGCATCGTGGTTCTGACCGAAGAACGAATTGAACCGCATGGACGAGTTCGTCACGCTAAAGCCCGACTGACCACCATCGCCGTATATGATCTGTGGCCACACAACTGCCGAGCCGTAGGTTTCAAACGTGCCGTTGTCCTGCGTGCCGCCCTGAAGATGCTTGGAATTATCCGCTGCCACAGACAGGCTTTGGAATTGCAAAGTGGAAAGTCCCTTGTTGAGGTTATAGAGG
>Ga0070698_100006653_pt1 | contig 12531 bp, 11 predicted proteins | sample KBSK1502metaG_FD_65477 | JGI IMG/M metagenome (GOLD analysis project Ga0070698, IMG submission 65477) | Corn, switchgrass and miscanthus rhizosphere microbial communities from Kellogg Biological Station, Michigan, USA - KBS K1-50-2 metaG | ecosystem: Host-associated > Plants > Roots >...
CGCACGGCGCCGCCGCGCACGTCGTAGAACCGGGGGAGCAGCAGCGAGATCGTGGACTTGCCGGACCCGGAGGTCCCGACGACCGCGAGCGTCTCGCCCGGGCGCACCCGCAGCGACAGTCCGCGCAGCACCGGCTGGGACGGCACGTACCCGAACGTGACGTCGTGGAGTTCGACGTCCGGCGTTCCCGGGGGGAGCTCGGTCGCGCCGGGCTTCTCGGTCAGCACGGGGCGGGAGTCGATCACCTCGTAGACCCGGATTACACTCGCCCGCGCCTCCTGCCCGATCGTGATCATCCCGGCCAGCGCGCGGACCGGGCCGACCATCTGCGCCAGGTAGGCGGAGAACGCGAAGAAGGTCCCGATCGAGATCTCGTGCCTGATCGCCAGCCAGCCGCCGAGCGCGAGCACGCCGACCTGGCCGAGCGCGGGCACGGCCTGCAGCACCGGGTTGAACCGCGCCATCAGCCGGACCGCGCGCACCCGGGAGGCGTAGAGGAACCCGCTGGCCTCCTCGACCCGCTCGATTTCCTGCTCCTCCTGCCCGAAGCCCTTGACCACGCGGACGCCGGTCACCGCGCCGTCGACCACCCCGGCGACGTTTGCCGCCTGCTGCTGCGCGTCCCAGCTGGCCGGGAACAGCCGTCGCCGGGACGCGAGCGCGATCACCCACAGGGCCGGAGCGACGGCGAGCGCGATGAGCGTGAGCAGCGGGGAGAGGAAGGCCATGATCACGACGGACACCACGAAGAGCACGCCGCTGCTGAGCATCATCGGCACCATGCCGAGCAGGCCCTGGATCATGGTGAGGTCGGAGATCGAGCGGCTGACGATCTGGCCGGTGTGCAGCTGGTCCTGGCGGGCGCCGTCCAACCGGGTCAGCGAGCCGAACAGCTCGGTGCGCAGGTCGTGCTGCACGTCCAGCGAGACGCGGCCGCCGAGGTAGCGCCGCAGGTAGACACCGCAGAAGCTGAGCAGCGCGGCGATGATAAGCAATGTCGCGCCGGGCCAGATCGGCTGCCGGTGCGCCAAGATCGCGTTGTCGACGATGTCACGCTGGATCAGCGGGATAGCCGCGGCCACCGCTGTGGCCAGGAGCGCGCCGCCCAGGGACAAGATCACCAGGCGCGGGTACCGCCAACAGTAGCCGGCCAGCCGCCGCAGCCACCCCTTGCCGATGCCCGCCCCGGCCGGCGAGTCCTTGCCGCGGCTGGTTCCGGCTCCTTCGCTCCCGCTAGCTAGGCGACGTCCTGGCGCCCTCACGCCGGCTCCGCGGGCGCGGGACGCCGGGCGGGCGTCGCGCTGCTGGAGCAGCGAACGTTGTCCATAGCCTGGTTGAGGAGGTCGAGGGCGTGCAGCACGAGATCGGGCTCGCCGGTCTCGGCGAGCACCTGGTCCAGCCAGCCGCCGTAGGCGGCGTCGGCGCGATCGAGCGCCTCGCGGCCCGCCGCGGTGAGGCAGAGCCGGACCACGCGGCGGTCACCGGCCTCGGTGTCGCGGCGGGCGTACCCCGCGGCGACCAGGCCGTCCGCGGTCGCGGTCAGCGTCGGCTTGGCCACCGCAAGCCGCTCGGCCAGCCGCGCGGAGCGCTCGCCCCCGGCCCCGGCCAGCTTCATGATGCGATACTGCTGCGGGGTCAGTTCGCTGTCGACCCGCTCCAGCGCGCGGAACAGCCGCAGCACGATCATCACCGCCCGCGCCGCGCGCTGATCTCCCGTCCCGTCCCGGCCCGGGTCGTTCTGGTCGCCGCAGCCCGGGCCCGCCTGCCTCTCGGTCACGCCGGCCCCGTCCCTTGGTACGCGAGTCTTACAGTTCGCTACCCTAACAAAATCTGGACGGTGACGATTCCCGAGGGCGGCGGGGTCCCGCGTCATGATCGTGCTAGCCGGGCGCTGCCGGCGTCCGGCAGGTTGCTCTCGCCGTGCGCGGTGGAACCCAAGGATCGACAACGACAGCAGGGACATTTCTGCGATAAGCAGAAATGTCCCTGCTGCCGTTTCTATTTATCGCGTAGTCGCTAGTCGCTGATGCTAATCGTGATCGTTACCCAGGTAGAAGCTGTGCGTACCGTTGTAGTGGAGATTCATGTTCATCTTGATATACGCGTCGTCGTAGCACGAGAGGCGTATGGGAGGACATAGGTGCCAGTGTGCCTCGCGGAAGATGTGGTAACCGCTATTCGGATATCCGGTGTCGTTGAAGTAGTAACCGTCCGAAGTGCCCGGTACTAGACCATCGTAGTCCCAGCCTAGCACGCGCCCGGTTCGTGTATCCTCGGGTTCGACGGTGATCTTTATGACGCCCGTTACTCTGCCGTTGGGGAATTTATTGTTATAGCAGAATACTGCATGGAGAGTGGTAGTGGATACCCTTATACCATAAATCTTGGTCGCGACGGTTCCGCTAGCCTGGCCCGTGAACGAGTTTCTCGGGCATCGCGAGATCGCGGGCACGTTGAACGAACCTGACGAGTTGATGATGGTCTGTAGCGGGGGGACCAGGGAGCGTGCCGGCTTAGGAGGGTGCACTCGCGAGGAAGCATTTGCCGCTGGCGCCATAGCGGCTATGCCACCAGCCATCGAGGCGATCAGCGCGGTCGTGGCTGCGGCACGCAGCAGGGCCGAGCGGGCTATCGGCCAGGCGTGAAGCTTGCGTGTGCTGTTCCATCTCATCGTGATCTCCCTGCGTATCGGCGTACATGCGCGCCGCCAAACCAAAGTGGCGCCGGACGAGGGGAGCCTGCCGGGCACCGGTAACACTGGGCTAGCGCAGCGGTGTTAGCGGTGCCTGGCAGGTTCTTCTGGCCGGTATTCATCTCGGCTCGGCCGTGCAACCCTGCGAGGCCGACCTACACCAGTTCGAAGGAGGACCCATGACACAGCGCCGAATCGGCCTTCGCTTCAGGATCCCGGGTATTGCCGTCGCGGCCGCCGTTCTCCTGTCCGCCGTGGTCAGCTTTTCCGCGCCGGCTGGCGCCAGCACCGCGGCTCCCCACAGGCTCCGGACGGGGCCGTGCCTGCCGTCAACCTTCAATGTCTACTACGGAGCGCCGCGCCCGAAATGCTTCCGAGGGCCTGGGGAAGGATTCGTCCGTATCCCGGGCGTTCAGCTCATCAAGACGGGAGCTAACACTGGCTACTTCCGGCTGGAATTTCGGCCCGGGGCAGTTCGACATAATTGTCTTCCATTCTGGGCAGACATTGCCGTGGTTTCGCCAGCGGCCGGAACTTCTGTTCCTTCACGTCAACAAGTAGGAAAGATCGCGGGCGTCCCTCCGGTAGCTAGCGCGAGGACGCGGAGGTGCTGCGGAGGGCTTCGAGAAGGCGACTCCGCAGCACCGTGCCCGCTGGTTTGGTTGGGCGCCGATCGGCACGAGGTGGACCCGCGGCCGGACCTCCCCGGCCCTCGCCCGCTGGCGGGTCAGGTTCGCTTACATCAGGCCGACGAGCCGAACTGGACGGGGACGTTGATGGTCTGCGTCGGGGCCCAGGCGGCCGAGCGGGGCGCCAGATGCCAGACGGTCAGGACGGTGCGGTGCACGGCAAGCGCGTCGAGCGCACCCCCGGGACCGGGCGCCAGAGTTGCGGTACCGGGTGGCAGCGGGGGCAACGCTCGCCACGGGGCTTTGCTGTCGGTGAGGGTCTCGCCGCGGTTCCCGCTCAGCACGACGGCGACCGCGCCACCCGGCCCGAAGGAGGCAGAGACCAGGCGCGCGCCGTTCAGCAGGAACGGAGGGGACAGCACCCACTGGCTGCCGCCGCCGGGAGACCAGGCGGCGAGCAGGCGGTCGGCGGGGCTGGTGCCCGCGGCGACAAGCGCGACCGTGCCGTCGGCCGTGCCGGTCAGCCTGAGTACCCGCACTGCCTGGCCGGCCAGGGCAGGGGGGAGGGACGGCCCTGTTGCCTGCCAGGTCCCGCCCGTCTGGGTGAAGATGCCCAAGGCTCCCGGGTGGCGGCACGTCCCGCCCAGCAGGGGCTGGCCCGACGGGCTGAACGCGGCGGCGGTCAGGTTCTGCAGCCCGCAGCGCCTGCCGGGCGAGGTCGCCGCGAGCGCGCGCGAGCTGGCCAGGGTTGACCACCTGGCGTAGCCGACGGGCGCCGCCTCCGTGGCCGTGCCGTCTGTGAGCAGCGCGAGCAGGCTGCCAGTCGCGGGCGCGGCGGCGAGGGCGTCAGGAACGTCGGCCAGCGCACCGTCGAGCGGCCCGGTCGATGACCAGGCCCGCCCGCCGTCGGCGGTGGCGGTCAGCGGCGTGTAGGTGAGGTACTGGCTCGGCCGGAAGCCGGCGATCATCGACCGCCCGGCGCTGGCCAGGACCAGGCCGCCGTTGTCGGCGGTGCCGGGCGGGGTGACCAGCTTCCAGCTCCGGCTCCCGGCAGGGCGGGCGAACAACTGCCAGAAGTTGTCGTGCGTCGCGACCGAGCCGCCCATCACCGCGACGGCCCAGGTGTCAGCGGCGGTGGCCAGGGACGTGGCCAGGAACGGAGCCCCGGCCGGCGGGGCCTGGGCCGCAGGGGCGGGGGCCGCAGGGGCCGTGCTGCCGCAGCCCGCGACGAGCGCCGCGCAGGCCAGGGCGGCGGCCGCCGAGCGGGCCGGGATTCTCATGACTGCCCCAGCAGCTGCCGGGCGGCGTCGGTCAGCTCGGCGGCGAACGACGACTTCGTGCTGGTGGTGGCCGGGCCGGGGTTGAAGTTGAACTCCTGGCGCAGGTGGCCGGCCCGGTCGAGGGCGAACGCATAGTCGCCGTGGCCGATCATTGCTCCGGCCGGCAGAATTTCCGTGGGCAGCCCGTAGGCGCGCCAGACCTGCTGGAGCTGAGCCCGGGTCCCGGTCAGGTACAGCCAGTTCGGCACGCCGTCCAGGCCTTCCTGGCGGTCGAACGCCTGGATGTAGCTGACCTGGGTGTTGAGCGGGTTGTAGTTGACCGCGACCAGGTCAACCCGCCGGCTGTCGGCGCCCAGCAGCTGCCCGGCCTGGCGGAACTCCTGCGCGATCAGCGGGCAGTCCACCGAGCACGTGTCGTCCAGGAACGTCAGCAGCACCACCTTGCCCCGCAGGCTGGCCAGGGTCACGGTCCGGCCGTACTGGTCGGTGAGGCTGAAGGCGGGGGCCGGGTAGTTTTCCGGGGCGCTGGAGCCGTCGATGGCCTGCGCCAGGATGGTGTCGGCGACCGGGCTGGCCTGCGCGACGGCCATCGGCGCCGCGCCGAGGACGATCAGCCCGATCGCCCCCACGGCCGCCACGGACTGGATGCTCGCGGCCCCGACCGACCGGCGCACGGCCTCGGGCCGGATCCGGCCTGAGGCCAGCCGGATCCGGTCCCGCCAGCGGGCCACCGGCGCCGCGGCCGGTTCTGCTGCGGCCGCCGGGGCCCGGGTCAGAGCCAGGTACCCGGCCCAGGCCAGCAGGACAAACGGGATCATGCTGTTGGGGTCGGTGCCGAGGCCGCCGAAGAAGCCGAAGTCCTCGATCAGCACCCAGTCCGCCAGGCACAGCACGGTGAAGCCGATGAGCACGGGACGGATCAGCCGCGGCCGCCCGGTCAGGAACGCCGCGCCGGTCACGGCCAGCGCGGCCACCACGAACAGGTTGACCGCGAACCCGTGCGCGGCGGTGAAGGAGCCGAACCCGCTGACCCAGGACGACAGGAAGCCGGGCTGGGGGGTGCCGGCCATCGTCTGGACCATCCCGGTGAGCGTGCCCGCCTGCCCGTGCGCGGTGCCCTGCCAGAACCCCCGCCCCGGCCAGGCCTGCAGCACCGCCATGCCCACCAGGAACAGGCCGGTCCCGGCCAGCACGAGCTGGCCGACCCGCCGGGTCCGCCAGGCCCGCTCAGGCAGCGCGATCAGCGCGCCGGCCACGGCGTAGATGAGGACTGCGCCCGGCGCGCCGAACAGCCAGGTCAGGCCCGGGGCGAAGATCCCGCCGAACGACTCGCCGAACGCCCACACCACCAGCCCCCAGCCCACGCTGACCAGCCCGGCCAGCCGGGACAGCAGGCCCCGCGCCGCCACGAGCATCCAGAGGCCGATCCCGACCTGGATCCACACCGCCGCGGCGCCGGCCTGCATCGGGTGATACGACCAGTTGGTCCCGGCCCAGTTCACCACCTGCTGCACCCACCGCGGCGAGCTCGCCGCGATCGGCTCGATGACCTGCGACGGGAGACCCACCGCCATCTTCGGCTGGGCCTGCAAGATCCCGTCGAACACCCACAGCAGGCCGAAGCCGATCCGCAGCAGCTGACGCCAGGCCGGCTCGGCCGGGGCCGGGCCCGGCGTGCCGGCCGACGAACCCGCGCCGGCCTGGGCCGCCGCGGGCCGCCACGCCCGCACGGTCACCCAGGCCATCCCCAGCGTCGCGAAGATCAGCAGCGCGATCAGTCCCTGGTGCAGCAGCGCGGCCTTGAACGCGGCGACCACGGTCGGGTCGCTGACGTTGATGCCGGAATTCATCCCGGGCATGACATCACCTGCTCTCCTGGCTCGGTCCCGCGATTCCGCCGCCAGAGGCATGGATCAGCAGGGAGATCGCGCTGACCCGCGGCCGGTCCCGGTCCAGGACGAACATCGCGTACACCGACCAGCCGCACGCCGCAATGATGCCCGGCGACACCAGCGTGTCCATCGAGAACGAGCCATGCCGGGCGTTGCGCGGCGCGGCCCGATGGAACGGCCACGCCGCCCACGCAGCGACCGGCGCGCCCAGCGCTATCAGGACCCACTGCCAGCCCGGGAACCGGTAGGCCGGAAACAGCGACAGCAGGACCGACAGATCACTCAGCGGAACGAAGAACACGACCGCGACGATCAGCCTGCGCCTCAGGTACGCAACGCGGGCGGAATCCGGCCCTCCTCCGGCGATGGCCGGCGCCAGCTCCTCGGCGCCATAACCTGCCTGCTCAATTTCCTCGATCAGCTGGTCAACCCGAACCGAGGCCGGCACCGTGACCGTGGCCTTCTCCGTCGCGAAATTCACCGTCGCATGGACCTCGTCCATCGCGTTGAGTCTTTTCTCCACGCGAGCCGCGCACGCCGCGCACGTCATCCCGCGGATCGAGAGCTCAACCTCCCTGATCCCGGACGACGTACCGCCCGTGGCCGCCGATGACATGCCGCGCCCACCTTCCACCGGGATCTGCCGCCGATGCCTGGCGCCGACGGATGCCGCACCGGGAAAATGTACACACACAGGAATGCTCCAGCAACACAATCCGCGTCCCCGCAGGGAATCTCTTGACAATCATGCTCCGGCCCCGGTTCGGGGAATACCCTGGCCGGGTACCTGAAATACCCCAGGGGGGTTATGAGACAGGCACGCAATTGCCGACCAATCGCATTCTCTCCGGCCCGCGCTTGCGGCGGCTAAGGGAAGCCCACTACGCTTTTGCGATACGCAGCAAATGAAGTACCAGCGGAAGAACCCGGCCAGCAGCGTCCCGGCGCTCGCATGCCCGGGAGGGGGAAGCCCGTGACCGACGGCGTGGCGACCGGGACCGGTAAGCGTCCTGCTCCGGCGGGTCCGCCCAGGGCGCTGTCGCGGGGCGCCTGTCCGCCCGCGCTCGCGGGGCGGTCGCGGCCCGGGTCAGCGCGTGGCACCTGAGATGGCTGCGCCGTCCTGGCTGGCGGGCGCCCTCGCCGCCACGATGATCCTGATCGCCGTCTACTGCGCCGGGCGGCTGGTCGCCTCGCGGCTGTGGCGTCGGCCGACCGCGTTGGACTCCGACGGGCTGCACCTGGTCATGGGCGTGGCGATGGCCGGGATGCTGGCGCCACGGCTGGGCCTGCTGCCCGGCAGTGTCTGGGAGGGCGTGTTCGGGGTTGCCGCGGCATGGTTTGCCCTGCAGGTCACCTGGGTCGGCCGGGGTCGCACCACCGGTTGCTGGCGGTGTCCCTATCCCGTGCCGCACATGGTCGAGTGCGGCGCGATGATCTACATGCTGCTGGCCGCGCGGGGCACCCGGGCCGGGGTCCCGGGGACGGGAATGCCGATGCCCGGCATGTCCGCGTCGACCGGCCCGGCCGGAAGCTTTCCCGCGTGCGCCCTGGTCCTGGCGCTGTTCATGCTCGGCTACGTCGTGTGGGCCACCGACCGGCTCACCTCCACGGCACGGGCAAAGACCACCGCGACGACCCGCAACACGGCCAGCGATCCCGCCCGGGTACTGATCACTTCCGGTGCAGCGGCCGCCAGCTCACTGGATACCCTGGGCGCCCCGGGGGTAGCGCGCGACCGCCACGAGCACCCGGCGGGCTTGCTTACGCTCGCTCCCCGGCTCGCGGAGTCCTACAAGATCGCGATGGGCATCGCCATGGGCTACATGCTCGTCCTGATGGTCTGACATGACCGGATGCTCACCGAGTCCCCGATGTGGGCGGCCCGGCAGCGTGGGCCATACGCTGGCATCCTGGAACGCGGCACGGGGCAGCTCAGGCCGGAGGACGGCATGCACGGCTACACGCAGAACAAGGACGCCTATGTCAAGCGGCTGCGCCGCATCGAAGGGCAGATACGCGGCCTCCAGCGGATGGTCGAGGACGACAAGTACTGCATCGACATCCTGACCCAGGTCTCCGCCGCGACCAAGGCGCTGCAGTCGGTGGCGATCGGCCTGCTAGAGGAGCACCTGGGCCATTGCGTCGTCGAAGCGGTCGCCGAGGGCGGTGACACCGCGACCGGCAAGATCCGGGAAGCATCCGACGCGATCGCCCGCCTGGTGCGGTCCTGAGTGCACCCCGGCGGCGCAGCCCGAGCCCCGACAGCTCAGACCGATCCGCTGGCCGCCTGCTAACGCTAGCGGGTGTCCCTGCTCGTGGTCCCGGTGCCGATGGTGGCGTCGAAGACGAGCAGCACGAACAGCACGAACGTGATGACGTGCACGCTTGTGCACCAGAGGCAGATGTTGCCGATCTGGATGAGTTCCGCGTAGAGCAGGTACAGCACAAAGCCGATGCCGGTGACGATTCCGCCGAGCCGGGCCCACCAGACGAGGGGCAGGGGGGACCGCCAGGCCCACGGCGTGTTGATCGCGACCATGAAGACGTAGAAGGCCATCCCGAGCACGGCGACCGGGAACACCCCGAAGACCATCGACTGAGAGCTGGAGATGACCTTCTCGCAGTCGATGGTTCCGTTGGCCGAGCAGGCCAGCAGCCTCGGCGACGTGTAGTGCACGATCGTGAGGTAAATCGATACCCCGAGGGCCGCCAGCGAGAGGGCCAGCGTGGTCAGCTGGAACAAGCGCGGTGGCACGGGCGGCGGCGCCGGCTCGGCAGGCAACGGCTCGGCCGCGGCGGTGGCGGACCGGGCCTGAGCGCCGGCCGGCCGGCCGTTCTGCCCGCGGCTGCCCTGGCCGCGCCCGCTGCCCGGCGCCCGCTCGACCGGCCCCCGGTCCCGGCCGTTCTGCGCGCGGGTGGCGTTACCCCGCCCGGCCTGGCCGCGCCGCTTCTGGCTCGCCATCAGAGCGACTTGCTCGCCTTGACGACCCCGAGCGCGGTGCACACGCTGCCCGGCCGGCCGTTGGTCATCTTGCAGATGGCCGCGGTGATCAGGTTCGCGGCCCCGTCGGCGCCCTGGGCAACCGGGCTGCTCGGGCTGTGCAGGGCCGCGGCGACCTGGCTCCACGTCATGCCGGCCAGCACCGCCGGGTCGAACGACGGAATCTTGATCACGTACTTGTTGCCGAAGTCGATGAACGGGTAGCCGAGGCCCGTCGACGACGAGTCGTACTTCTGCCAGAGGGCCATCTGCGCTGACGTGGGGTTCTGCAGCGTCGCGTGCGTGACCGTCTCGTTCTCGACCGGGGTGAAGACCAGGTACGGGCTGGTGTAGGTGGACTGGTAGAACGTCAGCGTGGGGGTATTCGGGTCGGTTTCCGGGGCCGGCGCTGAATGAATACCGTGCAGCGGGGAGAGCGTGCCGAACCGGCTCAGCGCGATCGCCATGGCCCAGCGCTCGGCGGCGCAGAACGGACAGAACTCGGCGCCGATGTACAGCATCTCCGGCTTGCCGCCGCTGGTCAGCGGCGTGTCTGAGATCTTGGTGATCGGCGGAGCGCCGCCCTCGCCGGACGCCATGAAGTTCGGCACCGACCCAATGCCCACCGTGTTCAGCGTGCTCGCCGGAACGCTGGTGACGTCCCGGGCCGCGCCGGCCGACAGCGCCGTCCCGGTCACGCCTCCCGACCCTGACCTGGCGCTGCCGGGCTTGTTGAGCACCTTGACCAGGATCAGCGCCAGCACGATGGCGAGCACGGCGACGACGCTGCCGCCGGCGATCAAGACTCGGTTGCGGACCTCGGCACGCCGGGCCGCGACCCGCTGCGCCGCGATCTTCTCCCTGGCATTCTGCTGCCTGATCCTGGTTGCCTTGCCCATGCCAGCCTGCCTCTCCCGTCCGGATTCTTCTGGCCCAACAGCGGCGCCACTTACCATCTACTGCCTACGTACGTAGATAGTAGCATCATTGCTGGCCACACGGCCCTCAACGCGCGAATGATGCGTGAACTGGAGATTGACCGCCGCATATCCGTGTGATAGTACGGATATGCGGAGGTGAAGATGTCACCACTCGATCACGACCACCCGGTCAGCCCGGAGCGGGTCGCCGCCGCCCGGGCCGGGGTGCTGCCGGTGGATGATGCCGGGCGGCTAGCTGGGCTGCTGGGCCTGTTGGCCGACCCGGTGCGCTCACGCATCCTGTTCGCCCTCCTGGCGGCCAGAGAGCTGTGTGTGGGCGACCTGGCGCTGGCCCTGGAGGCCACCGAGGACCAGGTGTCGTACGCGCTGAAGATGCTGCGGCTGGCCGGGCTGGTGGCCTTCCGCAAGGACGGCCGTATGGTGTTCTACCGGCTGTCGGACGGTTTTCCGCACCAGCTGCTGGAGCACTGCCTGCGCCAGCTGCTGACCATCGCATCCCCCGAGGCCGACTATGCGGGTGCTTGAGGCGATCGGCCACGCCCTGGCCCTGGCCGGATCGATGACCTGGCAGATCACCTGGTCGCTGATCCTGGGGTTCATCCTGGCCGGGGTGGTGCAGGCGGTGGTCCGCCGCCAGACGGTCGTGCGGCTGCTCGGCGACGACAAGCCCAAGACCCTCGCCCTGGCGAGCGGCCTGGGCGCTGCCTCGTCGTCGTGCTCGTACGCCGCGGTGGCGCTGGCCCGGGCCCTGTTCCGCCGCGGGGCGAGCTTCACCGCCGCGATGGTGTTCGAGATCGCCTCCACTAACCTGGTGATCGAGCTGGGCATCATCCTGGCGCTGCTGCTGTCCTGGCAGTTCACCCTGGCCGAGTTCATCGGCGGCCCGGTCATGATCGTGCTGGTGGCGGTGGCGTTCCGGCTGTTCGTCCGCCAGCGGCTCATCAACAAAGCGCGGGAGCAGGCCGACAAGGGCCTGGCCGGGTCCATGGAAGGGCATGCCGCCATGGACATGAGCATCCAGTCCGGTGGCAGGTTCTGGAGGCGGCTGGCCAGCTGCGAGGGCTACACCGCGGTCAGCCACATCTTCGTGATGGAATGGGCCGCAGTGATCCGCGACGTCGTGATCGGCCTGCTCATCGCCGGGGCGGTCGGCGCCTGGGTGCCGAACTCGTTCTGGCAGCACCTGTTCCTGACCGGGCACCCGCTGGCCGCCCGGCTCTGGGGACCGGTCATCGGCCCGGTCATCTCGGTGCTCAGCTTCGTTTGCTCGATCGGCAACGTGCCGCTGGCCGCGGTATTGTGGAACGGAGGGATCAGCTTCGGCGGGGTGGTGTCGTTCATCTTCGCCGACTTGATCATCATCCCGATCCTGGTTATCTACCGGAAGTACTACGGTACCCGGATGATGCTCACCATTCTCGGCATCTTCTACGCCGCCATGGTCGCCGCCGGGTACATCGTGGAGTTCCTGTTCGGCGGGCTTGGCCTGGTCCCGGCCTCCCGGCACGCCAGAGTCACCGTGCAGGCCGTCAGCTGGAACTACACCACGATTCTGAACATCATCTTCCTGCTGCTGGCCGGGGCGCTGGTGGCGCGGTTCGTCCGCTCGGGCGGCTGGTCGATGCTGAAGATGATGGGCGGCAGCCCGGACCAGCATGAGGGGCCTGCGCACGGTGGCCACGAACATCACGCCCATGCGTGAGATGGTCAAGGCGCCGGGCACAACGGTGCCGCGTGTGCGGAACCCATGCCAATCTGAGCGCCTCCGATCCGCACGACTGACCGGGCAGGCGAGGATCATCTATGGCGGGTGGCGGCGCGGAAGGCGGCGGCGCAGGCCGGGAGAAGCACCAGCGCGGTGGCCGCGACGGCCGCCAGGGTGCGCAGGTCCTGGCCGACGCTGTTGCCGGTGTTCATGAGCTGCTGCCCGGTGCTGATCACGTACGCGGCCGGGTTGACGTTGATGACGGCCTGCAGCCAGCCGGGCAGGTAGGGGCGGGGGAAGAACGCCGAGAACAGGAACAGCGCGGTCAGGGTGACGAACATCCCGGTGAGCATGGTCAGCTCGGACCCGACCCCGAAGCGGCCGCCTGGCTGCTGCTGTCGGTCCTGTCCGC
>Ga0070698_100006654_pt1 | contig 12528 bp, 9 predicted proteins | sample KBSK1502metaG_FD_65477 | JGI IMG/M metagenome (GOLD analysis project Ga0070698, IMG submission 65477) | Corn, switchgrass and miscanthus rhizosphere microbial communities from Kellogg Biological Station, Michigan, USA - KBS K1-50-2 metaG | ecosystem: Host-associated > Plants > Roots >...
GACCGGGTTCTCGGAGGCCATGGCCATGATGAGCTGGGCCAGACCTTCGAATAGCCGCCAGCGGCCCGCGGCGTCGGCCTGGATGGGATTCTCGGGAAGGTTGGGGAAGCGGCGCCGTAGTTCGGGAAGCAGGCGGCTGGCCTCCGCCAGCCACTCGGGATCGGCGCCGGCGAGGCCCGGTGCGTCGAGACCATCCCTGAGGGCTTCGACGATCGGGCCGAACGGCGTCCCGTCCCGGGGATCGTACCCCCTTCCGCGCAGCACGGTCGCGCCCTCGGCGCCGGCCCAGCGGAGGAACTCCTCGGCCAGCCGGGTCTTGCCGACGCCGGCTTCTCCTTCCACGAGGACGACCTGGCCCCGGCCGCGGTGGGTGGAGCGCCAGGTCTCCATCAGCGCGCGCCAGTGCTCCTCCCGGCCCACCAGCGCGCCGTCCAGCCGGGGGCCGTGAGCCAGCCACTGTTCGGAAACCGGCTTCCGCGGACCGCCACTGCGATCCGATTCGATCTGTCGCTTGAGCTTGACCAGGGTGGAGGCGAGCTCACCCCCGGCCTCCCGCATGTGCTCCTCGTAGGCGCGGTAACGCCGCAAAGCCGCCCCGGTGTCGCCGGCCAGATACCAGGCTTCAACCGTGAGGCGGCAGGCTTCGTCCGAGAGCGGATCGTGGGTCAGCCAGCGCTCGCCCCATTCGGCCGCCTCGCGCCAACGCCACTGATACATGGATTCCCGCGCCAGCCCGGCCAGCAGGTCGAGATACTGCCGGAGCGACCGGGCTCGCATGGCTTCTGCCCACTCCTCGAAGGCAGGGGCATGGTGCACCGAAAGGCCGCTGAACATCCGGGGAACTTCGAAAGCCGCCGCGGCGGAAGGATCACCAGCCAACGCATCGTGAAAATGAAGGACATCGCAGGCCGGAGTCTGCTGCAGCTCCACCACCCCGCGTTCTACTCGTAACCCATCATCCAGCACACGCTTGAGCCGCCGCAGCGCCTGGCGGAGCGAGCCGCGCGCCTGGACTTCGGGGGACTCACCCCAGAGCAGTGTCGCCAGTTCTTCCCGTGAGTGAGGACCCGGTTCCAGGGTCAGAAAGGCAAGCAGGGCAAGGTCTTTGGCGCCACTGAGCAAACCAGGAGCGCTGGTATCGGCGAGAGTGAGGGAAGGAATCCCGAAAAGCCGTAAAGAGAGGGTCAAGCCACTGCTCCGGCCCGGCGAGGGGTCGGTAAGGTACCTCCGATTCACGCAGGGGCAAGGGAAGATTCACAGGGATTTCACGGGGGTCCGGCAAGTTCAGTCCAGCTTTCATCTGACCAGTCCAGTTATCCACCCCACGAGGAGGCAGTTATGGGCCAGTCCAAGGATCCCGTCCGCATCAAGCTGACGCCGGAACAGCAGGCCGAAGTCCGCCGGGCGACCGGCAAGAATGCCGAAGCGCTGGAGCTGAGCGTGCAGGAGCTGGAAGAGCGGATCGCCCCGATTAAGCTGACCCCGTGATCTCGTAACGGGCCCAGTAAGCCGTCAGGGCAGACGATCAGCTACCGGGGGTTACGGCCTCTGGTAGCTGATCTTCGTTTTTGGGGTAGATTGTCGTTCCAATGCCCGAAGACCCCGTGGTCTTGACCCCGCCCGAACGCGAGATGCGAGAAGAGCTCGAGCGTCTCCGCCTGCTGCACAGTATCAGCCTGGATTTCAACTCCTCGCTCGACATCGATGAGCTGCTTCCCAAGGTCTTTGACACCGTCTTGAGCGCGGTCGGAGCCCAGGGCGGTTCGCTCTGGATCGCGGAGGGCGAGGAGTTGCGCTGCCACCTGGCGCTGGGAGCTTCCAGTCAGAAGCTGGTCGGGACCACCGTGGCAGTCGGCACCGGCTTCGTCGGCGACGTGGCCCGGAAGCAGCGAACCACCATGGTCACCCAGGCAATGCAGGATCCCCGCTTCGAACAGCGGCTCGATCGCTCCAGCTCAATGATCGCGACGACCGTGATGGCGACCGCGATGGTGGCCAAAGGCGTCACCGTGGGCGCCATCCAGGTGATCAACAAGGTCACCGGGGTCGGCATCTTTGACGACCGGGACCGGGAAATCCTGGAAGGGCTGGCCGCCGCCGCCGCGATCGCGCTCCGCAACGCGCAGCTGCTTTCCGCCGAGCGGCGAGCGCGGGACCTGGCCCTGCTGCTCGAGATCAGCCGCGAGATCACCTCGACCCTGGATCTCGACCGGGTGCTGCAGACCGTGGTGAACCTCGCGGCCAAGGCATTCAGTTTCGATCGCGGCGCCGTGGCCATGATGCACCCCGGTCGCTGGGAAGTGCGAGCGGTCGCGGGGCAGGACGAAGTGAACCCAAAAGATCCCGAGGTGCAGGGCTTCGCGGAGCGAGCCCAATGGGCGGGCGTGCGAGGAGAGACCTTCTATGTGGAGGATCTCCAGGCAGCCGGGTCCGAGGCGGAGACGGCGTTCACGTCAGCCTTCGGCTCGCCCCTCAAGGAAGCAGGCATCCGCTCGGTGCTCTACCTCCCGCTCCGGGACGAAGAAGGTCTGCTGGGAAGCCTGGTCTTCGAATCCCACGAGCCGGCATTCGTCAGCGCTCCGCAACGGGAAATGGCGGAGATCCTGGCGAACCAGACCGCCGTCGCGCTGCGCAATGCCCAGCTCTACCACCAGGTGCCGATGGCCGACACGATCGGCGCCCTGGCCGCAAAGAAGCGCGCGTTCATGGCCCTGCCCCGCCGCCGAAAGCAACTCTACCTCGCCATCGCCCTCCTCACGATCCTCGGCCTCACCCTGCTCCGCTGGCCATATCGCATCGCGGCGCACGACGCCCAGGTGCGGGCGTTTCCCCTCACCGAAGTCCGCGCGATGGTGCCGGGCGTGATCGAGCGAGTGCTGGTGCGGGAAGGTGACCAGGTCGCTCAGGGTGCCCCAGTCGCGCGGCTCAGGAATCTCGAGCTGGAGGCGACCCGCGCCGGCCGCATGGCGGAAGCGGCGACCGCGGAGCGCTCCGCGGCCCTTGCGGCCTCCCGCGGCGATGCGGCTGAGGAACGCTCCCAGCGGGCACGGCTGGAAAACCTGACCGCCGAAATCGCTCTGCTGACCGAGGACATCAACGCGCTCGACGTGCGAGCTCCGAACAGCGGCGTGGTGCTGACCCCGCGGGTAGAGGAGCGTACCGGGCTGCGGATAAATGCCGGGGACCCGGTGGTGACCATCGGCCGCACCGACACAGTCACCATCGAGTTCACCATCGACCAGCGCGATCTCGAAGTGCTCCAGACCGGGCAGCCGGTCCGGCTCCGGGTGGACGCCCTGCCGGATCGTACCTTCGAGGGCAACCTGATCTTCCTGGGCCAGCTGCCTGTGGATTCAGCCGGCCAGGTACGGTTCCCGGCTCGCGCGGCGGTCGCCAACCCAGCCGGCCTGCTCAGGACCGGAATGGCGGCCCACGCCCGCGTCCTCACCCAACCCATGTCCATCCTGGGCCGCGTGGTCCGGGGTCCTGCCCGCTGGATTCGGCTCGCCTGGTGGAGGCTCATGCCATGAAATTCCGGATCCTGCTCCCGGCACTGGCCTGGTGCTTCATCCTGGGGCTCCCGGGCTGCGGCGGCGACGGGCTCCCCGAGACCCGGACAACCCGGGCGGGCGACAGTACGACGATCACCGCGGACACCATGACCGTGCTGGTCCCGATCGCGGTGACTGCCCAGCTCTACGTGGAGCACGACGCGCCGGTGCTGGCCCGAACGGCCGGCATCGTTGAATCGGTCTACGTGCAACTGGGCACTCCGGTGAGTGAAGGCCAGCTGTTGGCGAGCCTGGAAAGCACCGACCAGGAGATTGCGCTGGCGCGGGCCCGGGAGGAAGCAGAGAACGCGAATCGGGCACTCAACCGGATCCGCTCGCTGGCGGAATCGGGATACGTCTCCACGGTGGATTCCGAGAACGCGCGGTTCGATGCGACCAAGGCGGAACTCTCCCAGCGCCAGGCCCAGCGGGACTACGACCTGACCCGGGTCCGTTCGCCCTTCGCGGGCATTGTCACCAGCCGGATCGCCCGGCCCCGGAGGCTGGTGGGAGCGGGTGACTCCCTGTTCCGAGTGACGGCAATGGCGCCGCTCCTGGTTTCCGTGCGGCTGCCGGAGAGTGCCGCGAGCCATGTCCAGCCTGGCACGACGGCCCGGGTGCAGACCGCCGGGGAAACCCTGAGCGGCAGGATCCTTCACGCCTCGCCGGTGATCGACGCCGCCAGCGGCACTCGCGAGATCATTCTCCAGGTACCCGCGCGTCCCGGCCTGACGCCGGGCACCACGGTCACGGTCCTGGTGGGAGGCGAGCGACGCCGGGTAATTGCCATCCCGCGGACGGTGCTCCGGGACGAGAGTTTTGTCATAGTCGTCGCCAATGGCCGCGCCATCATGCGCCAGGTACAGCTCGGCGCCGAGCTGCCCGACGGCAGGATCGAGGTCGTGTCGGGACTCTCCGCCGGCGAGCAGCTGGCCCGGGGCAGCGGTCCGTGAGCCGAGGGCTCCAGCTGCGGCGGGATCTGGTGATCGTGGAGCAGGTCTACCGCGGGGAGACCAGCTACGTCGTGAAGAACCCGCTCGACCACAAGTACTTCCGGTTTCGTCCCCTCGAGATCGCCGTGATGCAGGAGTTCGACGGCAACCAGGCTGCCGCCGAGATCGCCGGGCGCCTGGCCGAGTCGGGAATCACCCTGACCGCGAAGGCGGTGGAGGGCTTCGGCCGGAAGCTGCAACAGATGGGTCTGATCGAGCGGAGCCTGGCGGAGAAATCGGTGCTGCTCCTGGAACGGCTGCGCGCCGACCGGCGGCGCCGGCTCAAGCCGTCTGCCCAGGAGGGAACCGTACTGCGGATGCGCTGGTCGTTCGGCGACCCGGACGCCTGGCTGGAACGAACCCTGCCCCGGATTCGCTTCTTCTTTACGCCGCGTTTCATCGCTGCATCAGTCGTCCTGTTTCTCGTCTATGGCATCATCGTCGCGGGTCGATGGCCCGAGCTTCACGCCTCGCTCTCCGCGCTCCTCACACCCAGCCAGTACACCGCCAGCCTGGTGCTGACCTTCTACCTGACCGGCATCGTCATCATTGCCATCCATGAACTGGGCCACGCGTTTACCTGCAAGTATTTCGGTGGCCGGGTGCACGAGATGGGAGCGATGTTGATCTACTTCGAGCCGGCCTTCTACTGCAACGTGAACGATGCGTGGACCTTTCCGGAGCTCCGCCAGCGGATGTGGGTGACGGTGGCGGGAAGCTGGATCCAGATGATCGTAGCGTCGCTCGCGGCCATGATCTGGTGGGCCACCGCGCCCGGCACCCTGGTGCACAACGTGGCGGCCGCCGGAGTCCTGATCGGCGGGATCACCACGGTAATCGCCAATGCCAACCCGTTGATTCCACTGGATGGGTACTATGCCTTGAGCGACTACCTGGAGATTCCCAATCTCCGGCAGCGCGCGTTCGGATACCTGGTGTGGGTCGTCAAGCGAAAGCTGCTGGGCCTTCAGGTGCCGGAACCGGCGGGGACGGAGCGGGAAAAGCGGATCTTCGTCTGGTACGCGGCGCTCGCCGCTCTCTACATAACCTCGATATTTCTGTTCATCTACGGCCTGATCCTGGGCTGGCTCAGCCGGATCCTGGGCATCCTGGGCGTCCTGCTGGTCGTCGGCGGCGTGGTCTACCTGAGCCGGGAATCCCTCGCCGGCGCATTCCACAGCGTGGTGACTTCGATCAGGGAGCATCGGGCGCGGTGGAGGCGGCCGCGAGCCCGGGCCTGGATCGTCGGGAGCGCGATCTTGCTCCTGGTGATCGGCTTTCTGCCATGGCCCATTACCGCCAGCGGAACCTTTCGAGTCGCGCCCGCCATGAGCGCCGACGTTGTAGCTCCGGAAGAAGGCATCATCGAGCGGGTGTTCGCCACGGAAGGCGCCCGGGTCGAGGAAGGCCAGCCCCTCAGCATCATCCGGAGCCCCGCCCTGGAACGGGCGGCGGCGGACGAGCGACGACTGACCGATTCCCTGGACTTTCTCGCAGCCCGAGAGCGGGGATCCGGGTCTGCGGCCGCGGCCCGAGGCTATGAGGCCGAGGGCGACGAATCGCGCGCGAGGCTGGACGGACTGCGACAACGACTGGCAAGCATGACTCTCCGCTCCCCGATCGGGGGCGTGATCGCGACCCCCCGGCTGGAAGAGAGCATCGGGCGGCGGCTGTTGCGGGGTGAGCGGTTCGCCATCGTGCTGTCGGATGATTCGGTTGACGTGAGGATCGCGATCCCCGGTGCCGGCGCGGGGCTGGTGACCCCGGGACAACCGGTGCGGTTGATCAGCTATGCCAATACCCGGCAGCCGCTCTCCATCAGGATCGGCAGCATTGGTGGCATGGCCGACACTGCCGGCACCCCGGCGGTAGAGGCCCGGGTAAGAATTCCAGCGTTCGCCGCATGGTGGCGTCCCGGGACCCAGGGTGAGGCCCGGGTAACGGTCCGGTGCTCAACCCTGGCGGGAGCTTTGTGGTGGAAGATCCGCAGTCGGCTGCGGGGGGACCTGCTGCTATAGGGAGATTCTCACGCCGGTTCTCCTCGGGGCTCGGCAACTTTGCCCTGGATCAGCCGCTCCATCGCCCTCACGTGGTCGTGCGCGTCCCGAACGTGGATGTAGTGGTGTTCCACGATAGTCCGAACCGGAATTGGCAGATCCTTCTCCAAGGCCTCGCGATATTGCTTCACGGCGTGATCCTCACCGCGCTCCGCCTCGGCAATGATCCCGCCCTCGTCCTTTCCTTCGACGGCAGCCTTGAGACCAATCCATCCCCGGTGCAGGGTACCCATGGCGGTCCCAGCTTCCTCGGCGTCGCCTCCCAGGCGGCGGACCTCCGCCTGGAGTTCATCGGCAAACCCGGCGCGCTGTTCCGAGTAGTTCAGAAACAGGGTGGCCAGTTCCGAGTTGGACACAGCAAGCGCGGCGGTCCGAAACCCCTTCTCTCCATCCTTGCAGGTCTCAACGAGCTCGTTCAGGACCGCGATGAGGTCGGCGTTTTCCGCCTTGTCAGTATGTATCATCGCTTCCTCTAAAGTTATTAGTATCACACCGTTACGCGTATGACTGACCGGACGGTCATTCAGACCGGTCGACGCCCCTGGATCACCCGGATCAGGATGACAACAATGGCGATCACGAGCAGGATATGGATGAATCCGCCCATGGTATAGGACGTAATCATTCCGAGCAGCCAGAGTATGAGCAGGATAACGAATATGGTCCAAAGCATTTGAGCCTCCCAGTTCGGCCAATAGGTGAAAAGGCAGACCGCGTACGTGCGACGTTTCCTGCCTGTAATGGATAGCCTTAAACCACTATAACTTGCGGTGACTATGATCACGGCCCTTTTCTGCCAAAAAGGCGCACAATCTGGGAACGTCGCTTGCGTCCCCCCAGCCAGAAAGCCCCGCGAAGGGTCGCGGGTGGCAGAATGTACCAATCAAAGGAGTCCTAATCATGGCTTCAAAGATCATCGGGATTGACCTGGGAACGACCAATTCGGTGGTGGCGGTCATGGAGGGCGGAGACCCGGTCGTGATCCCGAACGCCGAGGGGGGCCGGACGACGCCCTCCGTCGTGGCTTTCACGAAGGACGGAGAGCGCCTGGTCGGCACCGTGGCCAAGCGGCAGGCGGTCACCAACCCGAAGCAGACCATCTTCTCGATCAAGCGTTTTATGGGTCGCCGGATCAACGAGGTGACCGAGGAAGGCCGCCGGGTTCCCTATAAGCTCGTCCCCGGCGCCAACGAAATGGCGATGGTGGAGATCCAGGGCAAGAAGTACTCGCCGCCGGAGATCTCCGCGATGATCCTCCAGAAGATGAAGCAGACGGCCGAGGATTATCTCGGCGTCAAAGTCACCGAGGCGGTCATCACGGTACCGGCCTATTTCAACGATGCCCAGCGGCAGGCCACCAAGGATGCCGGCAAGATCGCCGGGCTCGAAGTGAAGCGGATCATCAACGAGCCGACTGCTGCCGCATTGGCGTACGGCCTCGATAAGAAGAAGGACGAAAAGATTGCCGTCTTCGACTTGGGCGGCGGAACCTACGATATCTCGGTCCTCGAGCTGGCCGAGGGCGTGTTTGAGGTAAAGAGCACCAACGGCGATACTCACCTGGGCGGCGACGATTTCGACCAGCGGGTGATTGACTGGTTGGTCAGTGAGTTCAAGCGTGACCAGGGCATCGACCTGTCGAAGGATCCCATGGCTCTCCAGCGGCTCAAGGAAGCCGCCGAGAAGGCCAAGATGGAGCTTTCCACGGTGCAGCAGACCGACATCAACCTGCCGTTCATTACGGCCGACCAGTCGGGTCCCAAACACCTGAATTACAGCCTGACCCGGTCCAAGTTCGAGCAGCTGGTGGACGATCTGATTCAGCGAACCATTCCACCGATGCAGCAGGCCCTGAAGGATGCCGGACTCGATCCCAAGTCAATTGACGAAGTGATCCTGGTCGGGGGATCCACCCGGATTCCCAAGATCCAGGCGATCGTCAAGGACTTCTTCGGCAAGGAGCCCAACCGCTCGGTCAACCCCGACGAAGTGGTGGCGATCGGTGCCGCGATCCAGGGTGGTGTCCTGGGCGGCGAGGTGAAGGACGTGCTGCTGTTGGACGTGACACCGCTTTCACTGGGGATCGAGACCCTGGGCGGAGTGACTACGGTCCTGATCCCGCGGAACACTACCATTCCGACCAAGAAGTCGGAGACCTTCTCCACCGCGGAAGACAACCAGACCACGGTCGAGATCCATGTGCTCCAGGGCGAGCGGCAGATGGCGCAGGACAACCGCACCATCGGCAAATTCCAGCTCACCGGCATACCGCCGGCCCCTCGTGGCATGCCCCAGGTCGAGGTCACTTTCGACATCGACGCCAACGGCATTCTCCACGTCTCGGCCAAGGACAAGGCAACCGGGAAGGAGCAGAAAATCCGGATCGAGGCGTCCAGCGGTCTCAGCGACAGCGAGATCGACAAGATGGTCAAGAGCGCCGAGCAGCACGCCTCGGACGACAAGGCCCGGCGGGAGCAGATCGAGCACCGCAACCAGCTCGATGCCCTGGTCTACAAGGTCGAAAAGGACAGCAAGGAGTGGGTAGACCGGCTGTCGCAGGACGTCCGGGGCCGACTGGATACCGCGGTTGAAGCCGCCAAGGGCGCGCTTCGGACCGGCGAGGCTGACGGCATCAAGGCGGCCCTGGACGAGCTTTCCAGCGCGTACCAGGCGGCTGGAGCCTCGCTTTACGCCAGCCAGGCCAGCAGCGCCGAAGGGACCCCGGGCACGGATGGCGGTCCCACGGGCCAGCCTGAGGCCCCGAAGGAAGATGTCGTGGAAGCCGACTACGAAATCGTCGACGAGAGCAAGAAGTCGTAAGCGACAAGGGAGGCGCGGCCCGGGATGCAACCGAAACCCGGGGCCGCGCATCCCGTCTAGATTGAAAGAGTTGGGTCGGACCGGTTCATACACTCACCTAAGGTGAATTCCGCATGTCAGCCCGTAACTACAACTGGTTGAAATTCGGCAGCCTGGTGGCCCTGGCGTTCGCGATGGGGCTGCTGTTTGCCGGGCTTCTCGATCTCCCCTCCCGTTCATCCGCCCAGCAATCCGGATCGCCCCCGGCGATCACCCGGGTGCAGGCGCCTGATATTCCCGCGGCCCGTCCCCTGGTCGACCTGAGCGAAGCGTTCGCCGCGGTAGCCGAGCGGGTCCGGCCCAGTGTCGTATATGTAAGCTCGGAGCGCACCGAAACCGCGAATAACGCGCCCCAGGGCTTTGAAGATTTCTTCCGTGGCAAGCGTCCCGAGGTCATGCGCGGCACCGGCTCCGGGTTCATCGTCTCTCCCGACGGCTACATCCTTACCAACCACCACGTTGTCCAGGGCGCCACCACGGTGACCGTCCGGCTCTTGGACCGCCGGGAGTTCACCGCCCGGGTGGTGGGTTCGGATGAGAATACCGACGTCGCGGTGATCAAGATCGACGCCCATAACCTGCCTCCGCTGGCGCTGGGTAACAGCGACAATTCCCGGATCGGGGAATGGGTGCTGGCGATCGGCAACCCGCTGGGCAATGCCCTGGCGTTCACGGTTACCTCCGGCATCATTAGCGCCAAGGGCCGCAACCTCGACCTGAACCGCGACGCGCGGGGGATCCAGGACTTCATCCAGACCGACGCGGCCATCAACCCGGGCAATTCCGGCGGTCCCCTGATCAACGTCCGGGGCGAAGTGATCGGCATCAACTCCGCTATCGCCAGCGAGACCGGCTATTACAGCGGCTATGGCTTTGCGATCCCGATCAACCTGGCGCAGACCGTGATGAACCAGCTGATCGCGGAAGGTCACGTGCATCGCGCGGCGCTGGGCATCTCGGTCTCCACCGCGAGCAAGGAAGACGCGGAATACGTTGGGCTTCCGGAGATCCGCGGCGTCACCATCCAGAGCTTCCAGGACAACTCGCCGGCCGAGAAGGCCGGGCTCGAAGTGGGCGACATCATCGTTGCCATCGACGGCAAGCAGCTGGAGTACACCGCGCAGTTACAGCAGGCGGTCGGGTTCCGGCGGCCGGGCGAGACCGTGCAGGTGGAAGTGGCCCGGAAGGGCGGGGTCCACAAGACTTACGGCGTGAAGCTGGTTCCCATGGAAGAGGCCGTAGCGAGCGCCGATGACGGCCAGAATGGCAACACCCCGGCCGAGCCGACCAGCAGCAAGGGCATGCTCGGCGTCAGCGTGGCGCCGCTCGATCGCGACGCGCGTTCCAGCCTGGAAGTTCCCAACGGGGTGAACGGGCTGGTGGTGGCGAGCGTGGATCCAACCGGTCCATCCGCCGATGCCTTGATCGGCGCGGACGAGCGGGGTGGTCCCGATATCATCCTCGCAGTGGAAGGCAAGCCGGTGAAGAGCGAATCCGATCTTCAGGCGGCGCTTCGCGCAGTGGGCCGGGGCAAGATCGCGACGCTCCGGGTCTACAACGCGGCCCGGCAGGAATTCGGGATCCGGCGGCTGCGGTTGGGTGGGAGTCAATAGAGTAGCGAGTAGCGAGTAGCGAAAATCAATAAGGGCACCTGCGAGATAGGGTGCCCTTTTGTTTTGGTTGTTCGCTACTCGTCACTCGCTACTGTTCCGAGATCAGCGACCGCAGCAACTCCATCATTTGCGTGTCATAGGGATCCGGTGTCAGGTCCTCTTCACCGATCTCGAGATTCTGTTGCGGCGTTTCCAGGATGAGGGGGATGTCGCGGGATCGCGGATCGGCGAGCAGCCATCGAAACGGCTCAATACCAATTCTTCCCGCGCCGATCAACAAGTGACGGTCGCGGTTGGAGCCGAGGGCGCCTTCGCTGTCGTTCAGGTGAAAAAAGGAGGGCGCCTCGCCTGCCGCGGCTTCGAACTGATCCAGGAGGCCGGCCAGGGCCTTGGCCGATTTGGTGATATCGTGCCCGGCTGCAAACAAGTGGCAGGTATCGAGACCGTAGCCGGTGCGCTTGCGGAGCTTGGGAGGGATACAGGCGAGGATGGCCCCGACTTCGTCGGGCGTTTTGCCCATGGTGAGACCGGCCCCGGCGGTGTTTTCGACCAGGATCCTGGTCTTGCCCGGAATGGCCTCCAGCGCCAGGCTGATAGCCTCCGCAACCCGTTTCACGGCTCCGAGCCGGTCTCCATTGGTCGCAGCACCGGGGTGAAAACAGAACTGGCCCACTCCGAGGGCGGTGGAGCGCTCCAACTCCTTCCTCAGGCCCGCGGCCGCCCGCGACCACTTTTCCTGGTCCGACGTTGCAGTGTTCAGCACGTACGCCGCATGCACCAGCACGTTCCGCGGCTGGATGCCGGTCTGGTCCAGTGCCTTCCGGAAACGCTGAATTCGTTCGGGACGGATGGTGGACTTGTCGCCGTAGTATTTTGGAATCGCGGTAAAGAGCTGCAGGGCCTGCATCCCGCCGTTGCCGGCGCGGAGAGCCGCCTTGTCGATGCCGCCCCGGTCTATTGTGTGCGCGCCCAGTAAGAACGCCATGGTTCACCTGATGAAAGAGGGCCGAGCGGGCACCAAAGCTACTCCGGACGGCCGGGACGGAAAAGCGCCATCTGGACAAGTGGGCTGCTGAGGAACAGGTTAGCGCTAACCTTTTGACGGATCGAACATGGCTGGTTCATGGGGCTGGGTCGCGGCAGCGATGCTGCTGGTTCCCGCGGCGACACCGGCAGATGCGGCAGCACAAACGGAGCCCTCTGCCTCAGTACGAGACCGGGTATTCGACGAGCTACGCGGGGCCTTGCAGCGCCTCGGCGCGAGCGAAGAGGCATTCCGCGATCGCGTGAAGTCCTATGCCTCCAGCACCTGGGAGTTGGCCCAGCAGGATGGATGGTCTGAAGTTGAGGGAACGACGGCCATCGTGGTTGACGCCGATGACAGCTCCTGGTCGGCCGCGGCGTTCTCCCGCGCGCTCCCCGGCTTGCGCTGCACCGTGGGGCCGCGAAGAATCGG
>Ga0070698_100006659_pt1 | contig 12527 bp, 11 predicted proteins | sample KBSK1502metaG_FD_65477 | JGI IMG/M metagenome (GOLD analysis project Ga0070698, IMG submission 65477) | Corn, switchgrass and miscanthus rhizosphere microbial communities from Kellogg Biological Station, Michigan, USA - KBS K1-50-2 metaG | ecosystem: Host-associated > Plants > Roots >...
ATGAACTTATACGAACGCATTCCTAACAACGTTAACTTGTCGGAAGACAAGAAACTCCAGCGCGCGCTGGAAAAGTGGCTGCCTAACTATCTCGACTGGTGGCAGGAGATGGGTCCCGACGGCTTCCAGGAAAAGGACGTTTACCTACGCACCGCGATTAGTGTTGAGCCGGATGGTTGGGCAAATTTTGATTTCGTAAAAATGCCTGACTATCGCTGGGGCATCTTTCTCAAGCCGGCGGAGCCCGACGCAAAGATCGGCTTTGGAGACAACTACGGCCAACCCGCATACCAGGAAGTGCCGGGTGAGTTCCGCAACTCGCTTCGGCGCATCATTGTTACCCAGGGCGACACCGAGCCGGCTTCAGTTGAACAACAGCGAGAACTCGGCAAGACCTGCCCCTCGCTCTACGATCTGCGAAACCTATTTCAGGTCAACGTCGAAGAGGGCCGTCACCTGTGGGCGATGGTCTACCTGCTGCAGAGATACTTTGGCCGCGATGGTCGCGATGAAGCCGATGCCCTGCTCGAGCGACGCAGCGGCAATCCGGACAAGCCGCGGATTCTCGAAGCGTTCAATCAGCCCTGTGACGATTGGCTGAACTTTTTCTGCTTCACCATGTTCACGGATCGCGATGGCAAGTATCAGCTTTCAGCGCTCGCCGAATCCGGTTTTGAGCCGCTGGCGCGCACCTGCCAGTTCATGCTCACGGAAGAAGCGCATCACATGTTCGTCGGCGACACGGGATTGAACCGCGTCGTGAAACGCACGGCCCAGTTAATGAAAGAAGGAGATGTGCGCGAGTTGGGCGGCATCCCGCTGGATATCATTCAGAAGCACATCAACTTCTGGTTTAGTTATTCACTGGATCTCTTTGGTGGAGAGATCAGCTCAAACTCGGCGGACTTTTTCGCGGCAGGTTTGAAGGGACGTTACAAGGAGCAGGAGCAATACGAGGATCATATAGTCGCTGAGCAAAACTTTATGATGAAGGTTGTCGAAGAAGGACAACTAAAGGACCGCGAAGTGGCGATGCGTAACGCGCTTAATGAAGTCTTGCGAACAGAATATGTACGCGATTGCGAAAAAGGTTTGGCGCGTTGGAACAAGACCCTCGCCGATGAAGGGATGAGCGAGCGGCTCTTCTTACCAAGTTCGAGATTTCATCGACACCTCGGTGAATATGCGGGCCACCACTTCGACATTGAGGGAAATCTCATAAGCGCCGAGGAGTTTGAACAGCGGAAGGCAGAATGGTTGCCGACGATGGCTGATCGTGAGTACGTGCGCAGCTTGATGCACCCGGTAGTCGAGCCGGGCAAGATTGCAAACTGGATCGCTCCGCCGGCCACAGGGATCAAGGGTAAGCCGTTTGAATTTGAATATGTTCGCTTGTGAAAGAAATTGAACCGCCAAGGCACCAAGAACGCCAAGACAATAATAGTTAAGAGGCCAATTGGTTGGATTTCTTAAATGGTTTGGGTTGCTTGGCGCTCTTGGCGTCTTGGCGGTTAGTGTTTATGGAAGCTCAATCAACAGACTTCACTCGATATAATCAGAAACTGGAATTCATTCTCCGGAACGCGGCGCGCATCTTTGCCGAAAAGAATTACCACTCCACTACGATGCGCGACATCTCGCGCGCGACGAACGTAAGCCTGGCCGGTCTCTACCACTACTGCAAGTCGAAAGAGGAGCTCCTGTTTCTTATTCAGGACAATTGCTTCGGACGAGTGCTCGAACGCCTCGAGGAGCGTCTTTCTGGAGTCAGCGATCCGATGAGCAAGCTACGCATCTTCATTGAAAATCACCTTTCGTTTTTTGCCGCCAACATGGCTGAGATGAAAGTGTTGTCGCACGAAGCCGAGAGCCTCGCGGGTGATTTGCACACACGCGTTTCCACTAAAAAAGACAAATACACCAAGCTCGCGCGCAGGATTCTCAAGGAGATTCAGCAGCAACAGGCGGCCGCATCGGGAGTCGATCTCACCGTCGCCACCTACGCGCTCTTCGGAATGATGAACTGGATCTATAACTGGTATGACCCGCGCGGAAAATTGAAGGTTTCGGAGTTGGTTGATAATGTGACTCGTTTGTTCCTGCGCGGATTTGTTGCTGGATTAGCAACGGAGGAACTAGACTTCGCTCCAGCAGCTGGAGTTGGGCCGTTGAGCGTTTGGCGTAGTTCGCGGGAAATCGGAGACTAAGGAATGGCAGAGGCTGAAGCACAAGTTATGGAAACGACATCAATGGGCGACCTCATTCAATATGAGACTCAAAATGGCATTGCCGTTCTAACGCTCAACGACCCGCCGGCAAACACCTACACTCACCAGATGATGCTGGCGCTGGATAGCGCGATCCTGAAGGCGCGCATGGATGAAAGCGTCCAGGTGATTGTGATCACCGGTAATGGCGAAAAGTTTTTCTGCGCCGGTGCGAACATCAACATGCTCCAGAGTGTGACACCGACTTTCAAATACTACTTCTGCCTCCACGCCAATGAGACGTTGTCGCGATTGGAGCAAACACCGAAACTCGTGATTGCGGCGATCAACGGGCATTGCGTTGGCGGTGGGCTGGAAGTCGCACTGGCTGCGGACATCCGAATTGCCCGCCGTAAAGCCGGAAAGATGGGACTGCCGGAAGTTTCGCTTGGCGTGCTACCAGGGACAGGCGGAACGCAACGACTGACTCGCCTGGTTGGCAAATCAAGAGCAATCGAATTAATGGCAACGGGCGAGCTTTTTGAGTTTGAGGTGGCTCGTGAGCTCGGCCTTGTTAATCTTCTCTACGTGGCGGATACAACCACGTCGTTTATGGATCAAGTGCTGAAATACGCTGCACAGTTCACTACTCCAAACAGGGCTGCCGGCGCGGTCGGCAGAATCAAGCGCAGCGTACAAACCGGCGCCGAGATTCCGTTCGAAGCAGGCCTCGCGCTGGAGCGTGAGCTGCAACAACAACTCTTTCAATCGGAAGATGCGAAAGAAGGGTTGGACGCTTATGTAAACAAGCGTAAGCCGGTTTTTAAGAACAGGTAGTTTCTAGTTCCAAGTTTCAAGTTCCAAGTTAGGACTTGCGGAACCGCTCAGCTGAAGCTTGTGCGTCAAACTTGAAACTTGAAACTTGAAACTCGAAATTATGTCCTACGAACAAATCGACGTAACCGAAGAGTCCGGCATCACCACGATTACGCTTAACCGTCCCGAAAAGCTGAATGCGCTTGCGGGACATATGCGGCGCGATTTGGCTGAGGCTCTCGAAGTGGCGGGCGCCGAACGGAGCGTTCATGTAATTGTGATCACCGGCGCTGGGCGGGCTTTTTGTGCGGGCGGCGATGTGGCCGCGATGTCGGAACTGATCGAACGCCAGGACGCTGAGGAGTTTTCGCGTCTGCTTGGTTCTGCGCGCCGCGTGGTCACTGCCATTCGCCAGATGGCGAAGCCCGTGATTGCGTCTATCAACGGCCCCGCCTTCGGTGCCGGCTGTAACCTGGCGCTCGCCTGTGATCTGCGCATCGCTGCGACGACGGCCAGCTTTAGCCAGTCGTTTGCGAAAGTGGGCCTGCATCCGGACTGGGGTGGCACATATTTTTTGCCGCGACTGGTTACTCCAAACAAAGCCTGCGAAATGTTTTTTCTTGGCGAAGTAATGGATGCCGCTGAGGCTTTGCGGTTGGGAGTAGTAAACAAACTCGTGGAGCCGGACGACCTCGAAGCGGAAACTCGCAAACTGGCAGAACGTTTGCGCGATGCGCCGGCGATTGCTCTCGCGGCCGCGAAGCAAGCCGTCTACATGAGTCAGGCTGCTGAACTGGAAGAGATGTTGCGCTTTGAAACTGAAGCCCAGATGAGATGCTTCGAATCGCACGACGGGGCTGAGGGCTGCAAAGCGTTTCTGCAAAAGCGTGCTCCGAAGTTTACGGGACGGTAAAGCAGTTTCAAGTTCCAAGTTCGGCGTACAAGTGCAGGCTTTAACTTGAAACTTGGAACTTGAAACTTGAAACTTGAAACTAAGCTTTCTATGAAACTTCAAAACAAGATCGCATTAATAACCGGTGGTGGTCGCGGCATTGGCCGCGCGATCGGCTTGAAGTTTGCCAGTGAGGGCGCGCAGGTAATACTTGCCGCGCGCAGTCTCGATCAAGTGAAACAGGCAGCGAGTGAAGTATCCAGGGCAACTGCTGCACGGGTGTTGCCGTTGGTTTGCGACGTTAGCGAGGTCGCAAGCGTTGAATGGCTTTTCAAATCGGTCAAAGAATACTTCGGCCGCGGTCCCGACATTATGGTCAACAACGCCGGCATCGCCGAAAGTGCTCCTTTGATAAAGACGGATGATGAACACTGGCAGCGGCATCTCGCCGTCAATTTGAGCGGCACCTTTTATTGTATGCGAGCGGCGCTTCCGGAAATGATTGAGCTTGGTTGGGGACGAATCATCAACGTTGCTTCTATCGCCGGCAAAACCGGAGGGCCCTACATCGCCGCCTACTCCGCCTCCAAGCATGGCGTGCTCGGCTTAACGCGATCGGCAGCCCTGGAAGTCGCCGCCAAAGGAATAACTGTCAACGCCATCTGTCCCGGTTATGTTGATACCGAGATGACCACGCGTGGGATCGAAAACATTACGAAGAAAACCAGGTTGTCGGCTGACGAAGCAATGGATTCGATCAAGAAGATGAGCCCACAGAATCGAATCATCGAACCTGAAGAAGTTGCGTCATTGGCCCTCTTGCTGGCGTCGGATGAAGGGCGAGGAATAAACGGACAGGCGATCAACGTAGATGGCGGTACGGTGATGTTCTGATGTCCGACAAGCTTTTAGCTTGTCGATGTCTCAGCATGAAGTCTTTTTAGCAGATTATCGACAAGCTAAAAGCTTGTCGGACATCAGATCCGGCGCGATAACTCAAATACCAGGCGCACCGGCAAACCCACCACGTTGAAATAGTCTCCCTGGATCTCTTTGATGAAGAGCGCGGCTGCACCCTGTATCCCATAAGCGCCCGCCTTGCCGCGCGGTTCGCCGGTGGCTACATACCAATCGACTTCTTCGTCCGACATCTCAGAAAAACGCACCCGCGTTGTTTCGTGTGCAACGACAACATCACCCGCCTTCATGAGGGCAACACCTGTCAACACGTCATGCCAATTGCCGCTTAGAAGTCGCAGCATTCGACGAGCATCATCATCGTCGCGCGGCTGGCCAAGAATTTCGCCATCAATGACGACCACCGTGTCGGCGCCAATTACAAGGCATTGCGGAAACTGACCCGCGATGGTTTCGCCCTTGGTGCGCGCGAGTCGCTCGACGTAACTCACCGCATCCTCCGCGTCTAAACGTGTCTCATCGATATCGGCGGCGATTGCTTCAAACTCCCAGCCCACGGCCTTGAGTATTTCCTGGCGGCGTAGACTCCGGGAAGCAAGTACTAGTTTCTCTTTCAGCATAGGTATCGGAAAGGCATGGGGTAATGGGTCAAGGGGAAAGGGGAACCACCCAGTGTCGTTCTCTTGGTTCCTACCCTTTACCTTTGCCCTTTCCCCTTTGCCCCTCGGCAGTTTGTTTTATACACTCGCGCACGACTTCGATATTGGACTCATGATTCTAGATTGAGCCGGCGAAATCCTGAAATCCGCCAACAATGGAAAAACTAATCAACACCTTGCCCGCCATACTGAAGGCTTCAGGCGCCCCCGCCGAGGTCGCGGAGGCCGCTTGTATTGCGGCGTGGAAACACGCAGTCGGTGATGGTTTGAGCAGTCACGCCGTTCCTGTTCAACTTCAGAACAGCATGCTCGTGGTAGCTGTCGCAGACAATATTTGGAAAAAGCAACTTGAACAAATGCGCGGACAGTTGTTGTTTAGATTGAACTCAGTACTCGGTCAAGCGCTGGTGAAGTCTATCGAGTTGCGAGTCGATCCCCAAAGGATTGAACTGGCCCGCGCAAGACTATCAGGCACAACCAAACACCAGGAATCGAACTATGAAGTCCCGGCTGAACTGCTGACTGCGGCCGCAGGTATCGAAGACCTTGACCTGCGGCGCGCATTTCTGGGGGCCGCGACAAGCTGCGTAAAACGTTTGGAGAAGTCTGAGATTTGAAAATCCGAATTCCGCAATCCGCAATCTGACTTTATGCCTATCACTGAAGCTGATGTTGAGAAAGTAGCGCAACTGGCGCACATGGAAATCACGCCGGAAGAGCTGAAGATCTTCGCGCCGCAGATGGCCGACATCGTCAATTATGTGGAGCAATTAAATGAGGTCGCCACGAGCAATGTGCCGCCGGCACTGGGTGGATTCACACCGGAAGGCGAAGCGACGGATTCGTCTCGCGATGACATTCAAGCACCCTGTCTCGGCCAGCAGAAGGCACTCGCCGAAGCTCCCGATGCTGCGTCAGGTCATTTCCGCGTGCCCAAAGTGCTGTGAACAGTAGGCAGTGGGCAGTGGGCATTAATATTAAGACTTCCAAGACGATGAGTGAAACGAAAAACGATATTGAGGGATTGAGGAGTCGCATTAGCGCCGGTGAAGCAACCGCGCGCGCGGTTGTGCAGTCGTCAGTTAACTCCGCCGAAAAGCTGAATGAACAGCTCAATGCCTTTTTGGAAATCGATGCACATGGCGCGCCGAAACGCGCCGAGACGATTGCTGCTTCGGATGGAGCTCTCGCCGGAATTCCCGTCGCCGTCAAAGACAACCTCTGCGTCGAGGGAATGCAAACGTCCTGCGGTTCTCGCATTCTTGGTGACTACCATCCGCCCTACAACGCGACTGTAATCGAACGCCTGCTTAGCGCCGGCGCCGTGATAATGGGCAAAACGAACTGCGACGAGTTTGCCATGGGCTCGTCAAATGAGAATTCCGCATTTGGCCCGGTAAGGAATCCCTGGGATATCTCGCGGGTGCCGGGCGGTTCATCTGGAGGCTCGGCAGCAGCGGTTGCGGCGGGAATAGTGCCGGTTGCCCTCGGCTCTGACACCGGTGGGTCGGTGCGATTGCCGGCCTCGTTTTGCGGTGTGTTTGGTTTGAAACCAACTTACGGGCGCAACTCGCGTTATGGTCTGGTAGCGTTTGGATCGTCGCTCGATCAGGTTGGAATATTCGCCCGCACTACCGGAGACGTGGCCCAGGTTCTGGGGATAATCGCGGGACGTGACGAGCACGATGCCACGACCGCGGATGTTCGCGTACCAGACTACCTCGCGGAATTATCAGGTAACGTCAAAGGCGCGCGCATAGGTTTGCCGCAATCCCTTTTTGGTGAAGGACTGGACCCGGAAGTGCGCGCCTCAGTTGAGGCGGCAGTCGCTGTCTATCGCGATTTGGGCGCTGAGATAGTCGACGTTGAACTTCCAAACGCACAGTACAGTATCGCTGTCTACTACATCATCGCGACGGCTGAGGCTTCTTCAAACCTCGCACGCTTTGATGGTGTTCGCTACGGATTTCGCGCCGAGGATGCGCCGCGACTGCGAGAGATGTACCGCAAAACCCGCGAGGAAGGATTTGGACCCGAGGTTAAGCGGCGGATTATGCTGGGTACCTACGTGCTCTCCGCCGGCTACTACGACGCCTATTACGGCAAGGCACAACAAGTTCGCGCGTTGATTAAGGATGACTTTCGTAAGGCGTTTGAGAGTTGCGATGCGATCATCACGCCGACCTCGCCTACGCCGGCGTTTGCAATCGGCGAGAAGGTTGATAATCCGTTGGCGATGTACCTCAACGACATTTACACCGTCACTGCAAATCTTGCGGGCATTCCCGGCATCAGTGTCCCCTGCGGTCTTTCTTCAAGCCGATTGCCGATTGGCTTCCAACTTCTCGGCGCTTATTGGTCGGAATCCACGCTCTTCAAACTCGCTCAGGCATATGAAGCGGCACAACCGTTCAACGAGCACCCGCCGATTTTTACTGAGTTATTGAACTAAAAAAAGAGCGGCTAACAGTTATTTTGAGGGCGGCTCAACAGGTCGTGGTTTCTCTTCTGACTTTGGTTTGGGAGTCTTATCTGGAATCCAGTCGCCGGTAACGATCTCCACCACATTTTTCGCCGTCCCTACCACCGGGATAACATCCAGACCTACATGAACCGCTCCGGGGACAAGTCCCTTTTTCTTGATGTCGTGACCGGCAAAACCAACGGTAAAGACAGGCCCAATGATCGGTATTGCGCGGAGGAGTTTTTTGACGACTGCCCAACCCACTCGACCTTTGACTGTCTTTGCCATGCATAGGATCACATCACATCGACAACTCTTTGCCAAGCCGCGCGCTTGGTCCCGTAGGGACCAAATGTTTATAGACTCCTCCCCGGGTATAGGTTCTTCGCTCCAGCGGAGCGAGATGTATGTCTCGCCGCACTCACCCTGGCAGTACATTGCGCTCCGCTGGAGCGCCAACGAGTATTCGGTTGGCGGAGCCTATATACATTTGGCTCCTCTGGAGCCAGACCATCGTTGCCTTGCTCGCTGTGCCGATGAGATGTGCTAGCATGCAGCGTTTTCTGTCGCCAATAACGGATCAGCAAAGCCCTAATCAATGCGCGCCAAACTCTGCCTTTCGTTAATCATTCTTTGTTTGTTAGCGTCGCTCTTCTCATGCAATCGCGGCGGTAGTCCTGCCCGTAAACTTCTAATCTACACGCCACACGGACAGGATTTGCTACGCGACTTCATCGCCCGCTACCAGGCGGTTCATCCCGGAGTTGACGTACAGTTTCTCGACATGGGCTCACGCGAAGTCCTGGAACGCGTGCGCGCCGAACGCAATCGTCCCCAGGCTGATTTGTGGTGGGGCGCAGCACACACAACCTTTCAAACGGCGGCCGAGGAAAACCTGCTCGCGCCATATAAGCCAACCTGGGCCGATAAGGTTCCTGGCTCGAGTCGTGACAGTGAAGACCGCTGGTACGGCACTTACCAAACGCCCGAAGTTATCGTTTACAACAGCGAGGTGGTTAAACCGGAAGAAGCGCCGAAGGACTGGGACGATGTGCTCGATCCGAAATGGCATGACAAGATTCTTCTGAGAAACCCCAACCCTTCCGACTCGATGCGCGCGATATTCGGAGCGATGATCTGGCGCTTCTACAAAGACACCGGTTCGCCTGACAAGGGTTACGATTGGTTGCGACGTTTAGACGCCAATGTTCATGAGTACACCCCCGACGGTACACTCATGATGCAGAAGCTGGTTCGTCGCGAAGGGCTCATCAGTTTGTGGAACCTTCCAGACGTTTGGCTCTACAAAGAGCAAAAAGGTTTCCCGGTAGGCTACGTGTTTGCGGCCAGCGGTACGCCCGTAATAACGGACGGCATTGCGATTGTGCGTGGTGGTCCCCATGAATCAGAGGCTCGCGCGTTTTATGAATTCGTTACTACGGAGGAAAGCCTGGTGCTGGCCGCGAAGAAGTATTACAGAATTCCGGTGCGCACAGACATCGTTCGCGCGCAATTACCGGCGTGGATGAATGAACGCGTGAACGAGATGCCGCTTGACTGGGATTTGCTGCGCAAACAAAGTAGCGACTGGCTGCGTTACTGGGACACTGAGATTCGCGGGCGCAGTAAAAAATAGGAACACTGGGGAAAAGGGGAAGGAGGAAAGGGGAAGACCAACGAGGCAAACATAAACAATCGTGAAGGATAAACATCGATTTTCAAATTCCCCTTTACCCATTCGCCTTTTCCCCCATTTCCCTTTTGGTTGATTGATGCCGCTGCTTTCTCTCAAAAATCTTTCGAAGCGTTTCGACAAGACGCCAGCAGTGACCGACGTATCGCTTGATGTCGAGCGCGGTGAGTTTTTCGGCTTGCTCGGCCCTTCCGGCTGCGGCAAAACAACTACCCTCAGAATGATCGCCGGTCTGGAACAACCCGACTCCGGCACCATTAGTTTTGAAGACATTGCGATAACAAACCTGCCAGCGGAGAAGCGCGGCTTCGGCATGGTCTTCCAAAACTATGCTCTCTTCCCGCATCTCAATGTTTTAGAAAACGTTGCTTTCGGGTTGCGTGCGCGCCATAAGTCGAAGGCCGAAATCATCGAGCGCGTCAAGAGCGCCCTGGACCTGGTACAGCTGCCGGGTTATGAAAAGCGCCGAGTCGATGAACTGTCTGGCGGTCAACAACAGCGAGTGGCAATTGCGCGCGCCATCGCGATCGAACCGGCGCTGTTGCTTTTTGATGAGCCGCTTTCGAATCTTGACGTGACCTTGCGCGAGGAAACGCGTGGCGAATTGCGCGAGCTCGTTACTCGACTTGGCTTGACCGCAGTCTACGTAACCCATGATCAGGAAGAAGCTTTCGCACTCTGCGATCGCATCAGTGTGATGGCGGGCGGGCGCATTTTGCAGACCGGCCGGCCGCGGGATCTATACGAGCATCCGGCGCAACTTTCTGTAGGCAAGTTTTTGGGACGAAACAATTTGATCCGGGCGATGCGACTGAGTTCAAGCAAGTCGGAGACGGGCGAATTCAAGACACTCGAGGGGGGTCACGTTATTCGGCTTCCGGTTGCCGATAAGAATCTCGTGCCTCTGAATCAGCCTTGCATCCTGGCAATCCGGCCTGAGCACGTTTTAGTTACAAACTCTCACGAGAAACTTGAAAACGCTTTGCCGGCGACGGTTCGCGAAATCAACTTCGCCGGAGCGACCTCCAGCATCAAACTGGATGCAAACGGCCTGACTCTGGAAGCGCTGGCATTGGACGCCGGCAGACTTTCAATCGGAGATGCGATCATGGTGGCGTTACCAGCTGAACGAATTGCCGTCTTGAAAAATGAATGAGTCTTAACGAAGACACGGCGGAAGGAAAGAGAGACACGGAGACATCCCCGCGTCTCCCCTTCTCCTTCTCCGTGTCACCGCGTCTTTTCCTACTATTCATTGTCGCCCTCGTTCTTCTCTACGGCGTCATCTATCCAAACATCCATGTCATCGTTGCCTCTTTCCAGCAGAATGGAAACTGGTCGGTGGCCAACTATGTTCAGGCCCTCTCGCAGGCAATTGTTCTCGAATCCATCCTGGCGAGTGTAGGCATTTCGGTGTTGACGGTCTTGCTTTGCGCCGCTGTCGGCGTCCCGCTCGCGTTTCTTTTCGAGCGCTACTCGTTTCCAGCCCGGCGCGTTTTTGCACTGCTCGCTGCTCTGCCGCTGGTCTTACCGCCTTTGGTCGGCACAGTCGCTTTTATTTTTCTCTGCGGCGAGTCTGGAATTCTGGCCCGACTGCTCCAGTCAGCCCTACATCTTGATCACTCCCCCTGGTCATTGCGCGGCTGGCCGGCCTTGCTGCTTTTTCACACTTACACCATGTACCCGTTCTTTTACGTTCTAACGGGAGCGGGTTTGACCAGGATCGATGCGGCGTTGGCCGAGGCCGCCCGGAGTTTGGGGGCCAGTCGCACGCGCGTCGTCACGCGAATTCTTTTGCCGCAACTCACGCCATCATTGATCGCCGCGGCGTTGCTTACGTTCATGACATCCATGGCTTCCTTCAGCGCGCCGCTTCTCTTCGGTGGCGGCGTGCGCGTGCTGACGCTGGAGATTTACACGGCGCGGCAACGCGGAGATGCGAGTCTGGCCATAACAGAAACGGTAATACTGGCGGCGATTTCACTCAGCGCCCTCTTTTTCTTTCAGCGCTATGAAGGAACTCGGAGGTTCGCGGCTGCCGCCATGAAGGGTTCAACCAAAAAGCGCCAGCCGATCGCACGCGGCGGCGCCCGCAGTCTGGCGATCGCCTGCGGCGTGCTGTTTTCTCTGTTACTCGTTTTGCCGGTAGCTACTCTGCTGCTTGTCAGCTTCGCCCGCGAGGGAAACTGGACAACTCAAACTCTGCCCACCGCCTACACTTTTGCTAACTATGCAAAAATATTTTCCGACTCACGCGCGAGCGAAGTTTTTCTTAACAGCTTGTCAATGGCGGCAATTGCTGCCGCCGCGGCGTTGCTCTGGAGTTTCTGTGTAGCCGCTTTGGTTGCACGGAAAGGAATCAGAAAACTTAAACGACTGCTCTCGTGGCTGATTCTGATTCCCTGGGCGCTACCCGGAACGGTGGTCGCAGTTTCCATAGCCGAGGCGTATGGTCAGCCTTCATTGTTGCTGGGATCTTTCATACTTGTCGGTACGTTTTGGATTCTGCCGGTAGTCTATTTTCTCCGCTTCATGCCGCTGGTCGTGCAGGCGGTGCAGGCCAGCATGGAACAGCTCGACGCGACGCTTGAGGAAGCAGCAGCAAGTTTGGGAGCGGGCTGGTGGCAGAGGTTCACCCGCGTTACGCTTCCACTCATCTGGCCGGGGGCTATCGCCGGAACGCTGCTGGCTTTTGTGATAGCGCTGGGCGAATATGTGGCTTCGGTGCTGGTGTTTGTACCAACAAATCGGCCCGTCTCGATCGCAATTGCTTCCGAACTGCGCGATTTCAATTTGGGGGCAGCAGCGGCGTACGGTGTGGTATTGATGCTGATGATTGGAGCGATGATGACGATTGCCGCGCGTCTGGAACGCTCCC
>Ga0070698_100006660_pt1 | contig 12527 bp, 11 predicted proteins | sample KBSK1502metaG_FD_65477 | JGI IMG/M metagenome (GOLD analysis project Ga0070698, IMG submission 65477) | Corn, switchgrass and miscanthus rhizosphere microbial communities from Kellogg Biological Station, Michigan, USA - KBS K1-50-2 metaG | ecosystem: Host-associated > Plants > Roots >...
GGGAGTTAAAATTCATATCATGTGGTCACTGTTTGAAATTGCCAAGGTATATGTTAAAAAAAATGATCTCACTACTGCGCTTGATTATTTCAACAGATCTGAAGTTATGGCAAATGAACTCGGCTCAAAATCCGATCTGAAAAAGATATATGAGGAAATGTCTAAAACCTATCACGAAATCGGAGATTTTAAAAAAGCTTATGAGTATCAAAAAGAACTTGGAAATATCAAAGATTCTCTTTTTAATGAAACAACTGAGAAAAAATTAGGCGCCCTGCAATTTGAATTTGATCTGGAGAAGAAACAAAATGAAATTAACCTGCTTACAAAAGATAAGGATCTGCAAATAGTTCAAACTAAGAAACAAAAATTTGCAAAAAATGCTTTCATGATCGGCTTATTCCTTGCATTTATTATTGCTTTGCTGATCTTCAGAAGCTATCGTGAAAAAGTAAAAACCCATAAAATTGTTGATAAGCAGAAAGACGAGATCGAGCATTTGCTATTGAATGTGCTTCCCAAAGAAGTAGCAAGGGAGTTACAGGTAACAGGCCATGCTACTCCCCGGCATTATGATAGCGTATCTGTTATGTTCACAGACTTTAAGGGTTTTACGCTATTAACCGATCACATGTCCCCGGAGCAACTTGTAGCAGAATTAGACGCCTGCTTTAATATTTTTGATGAGATCATTGAAAAAAATAATCTCGAAAAAATTAAGACGATCGGTGACTCATACATGTGTGCCGGCGGAATTCCTACACCGGATCAGCTCCATGTATTGAGAATTGTAAAAGCTGGTTTGGAAATACAGCAATATGTATCTCAGTTCAATGAACGAAGACAAGAAAAAGGTTTGGAGCCATGGTATGTGCGGATCGGCATACATGTAGGCCCTGTAGTGGCAGGTGTGGTAGGCAAAAAGAAATATGCATATGATATTTGGGGAAGCACTGTGAACATTGCAAGCCGCATGGAAAGCAATGGTGAGCCTGGTAAAGTAAATATTTCTTCAGCCGCTTATGAATTGATCAAAGATTATTATCAATGTAAGTACCGGGGCAAGATCAGTGCAAAGAATATTGGAGAGATCGATATGTATTTTATCGAGCATGAATATACTATACCTAAAACCCTTTTGGTTAACGAAAGGCAGGAAGTACAGCAATAATTTTTTTCCATATCAACCAGTTACCTGAAAAATCAATTAAGCAAATGCCTAATTTGTCTTTTCTTTGCTGTCTTATTACGAAATGAACTACCTCAATAAAATCCGTAATACACTGCGTGAAGGTGAAGGCAAGACAATACTGAATAATTTTTTTTCATTATCTGTAATTCAAGGCACCAATTTTATCTTACCATTAATAGTTCTTCCCTATCTCATTAAGGTAATTGGTCTTGATAAATTTGGTCTTGTGGCTTTTGCCCAGGCATTCATGAGTTATTTTATCATTTTCACAGATTACGGTTTTAATTTAACTGCTACACGGGAAATAGCAATAAATAAAGATGATAAAGCAAAACTTTCGGCAATTGTAAATAATACTCTTCTGACTAAAATTATTTTGTGTTTGCTTTCTTTCCTGGCCCTGCTGCTGATCATTTCTGTTTCTCCATATTTCTATCAATACTCTTCTTTATATTATTGGTCGTTCCTTCTTGTTGCCGGCCAGGTTTTAATTCCTACATGGTTTTTCCAGGGGATTGAACAAATGAAATATCTTACTTATCTGAATCTTGTGGCAAAGATCATTTTTACTGTTCTTATTTTTATTTTGATTACAAAACCAGGTGACTTTATATATGTGCCTCTTATGTATAGCCTGGGCAACATCATATCAGGGATATTTGCATTAGGCATTATGAATAAAAAATTTCATATCCGGTTCATATATCCACCAGGCTTTAAATTGGTTGATGAATTGAAAAAGGGGTGGTATGTGTTTCTTTCAAATTTTTCTATTAATGCCTATATAAATTCTAATTTATTTATCCTTGGTCTTTTTGCAAACAATATAATTTTAGGCTATTACAGCATAGCAGATAAAATACTTTATGCTTTCAGGCAAGTATTAAATGTTTTCTTTAATGCCACTTACCCGCAAGCCTGTCAAAAGGTTCTTGTCAGTCATTTTGAATTAAGACGATTCTTTAAAAGATATTTTTATCCTTTTTTACTGCTCATTTTCCTCCTATGTCTTATATTATTTATAATGGCAGAGCCGATCACAATTTTCCTTTCAGGCAAAAGTGTTCCTGAGATCATTTTCGCTATACGCTTGCTTAGCTTTGTACCGGTGATCATTTGTCTTAATATTCCTGCTTTTCAAACTCTGCTTGCCTATAACTTTCAAAAAAGCTATATGACCGTACTGGCATCGTTTTCTATCTTGAATATTATTTTAAACCTTCTTCTTACACCTGCATTGTCAATGAAGGGAACAGCGATCTCAATAATCCTTACAGAAGCTTTTATAACCATAGGGTTATATATAGTTTTAATTATAAGGCATAAACAGCAAACTATCTTTAATCCAAGGATCTTATAATGGAAAATTCCAATACAGATTATTCAAGACATTATAAAAATTGGCATTCCGATACTGAAGAGCATATTAATAAAATGAATGTTCTTTACTCGAAGATCATAGCTGACCATTTTCCACCTGGTAAAAATATCAGCATATTGGATATCGGTTGTGGCATGGGCTTTCTGATGTTGGCGCTGAAAAGCTCAGGTTATCAATTTATAAATGGTATTGATACTGCTGAAGAGCAGGTACGATCCTGCAGACAAAAGAATTTAGATGTGACACTTGTAAAGGACAGCATGGATTTTTTGAAAGAGAACGCCGGCAAATATGATCTTATTACTGCATTTGATGTATTAGAACATATACCGGCTTCAAACCAAATTGATTTTGTAAAAACTATTTACGGATCACTAAAGCCCGGGGGGATTTTTATTGCAACGGTCCCTAATGCAAACTCAGTTCTTGCATCCCGAAACCGGTATATCGATCATACGCATCATGTACTCTTTACAGAGGTTAGTCTTGACTTTGTGTTGTACAATGGTGGTTTCAGTGAAATTGAAATAAAACCTCTTGATTACATTGTACCGTCTGCATCTTTAAAATCATTTTTACATAGGATCCTTCTGCGTTATTTCAGGTTGAGAAGAAGACTTGAGATGATCGCTGAACTGGGTACAACCTGGGGTAAAAAAGTTCCTCTATCATTTAATATTATCAGTAAAGCCATAAAAAAATAAACGGTATGCAGGTTTGTGGAGTTATTGTAACGTATGGCGACCGTTTTCATTTACTTTCACAGGTCATAGACGCTCTTTTGAAAGAAAGAATTGACAAGATCGTTATCATTGATAATGGATCACCGGCAAATACACAAACAGGCATAAAGAAATATTCGGCAAATGTCATTCTTCATCGCTTTGAAGAAAACAAAGGCACAGCTATTGCTTTTAAAACCGGAATTATAAAAGCCATTGAAACCAACTGCAAGTTTATCTGGTTAATGGATGATGATACCGTACCAGCAACCGGTTCATTAGATCACCTAAAAGATTTCTGGAAGAATTTTTCAAAAATTGAAAAAGAAAAAAAAATAGCAATTTGTTCGTATAGAAAAGACAGGTCAAATTTTGTGAAAGCATTTACAAATAATAACCCTGATGAGATCTTACCTGCGAAAAATAATTTCGCTGGTTTTCATATAAAGAACTTGTTTACAAAAATCCATGAGCGGATCAATACAGGTAATAAAAAGCCCTTTAAACCAGCACCAGGTGCAGCAAGAATAAGTGCAGCTTCTTATGGGGGTCTTCTCTTCCACAAAGATCTTATTGAAAAAATTGGCTTACCTGATGAATCCTATTTCTTATATGTAGACGACTTTGATCTTACGTATCGTATAACAAAAGCAGGCGGCGAAATTTGGATAGTTACAAATAGTGTTATTCATGATCTTGAATGTTCATTCTATTTGCCTGCAAAAAAGAATATTTTATATCACTCAGCATTTGATTCCCCAAAAGATTCATCATCGTATTATGCATTAAGAAATACCGTTTATTTTTCAAAAAAGTTCCTGGTAAATAACAAATTCGTTTACGCATTGAATAGGTTTTTATTTCTCGTTTTTATTACAATCATTGGGATTTTGAGAGGGAAATCGAAACGATTAAAACTGATCCACTCTGCGATAAAAGACGGTGAAAAAGGGCGACTTGGCTTTAACCCGGAATATAAGATCTGAATCCTGTTTTTATTTAGTTTTACCTATTCATGAGCGACAATAAACTTATAGGTTACTTAAAACACCAAAGCTTTCAACCAACTATTTTAAGCGTCTTTACCAATCCTTTCTTTTTTACACGGTATGCATTCTATAAAAATATTCGCAAGTATATTCCTCAATTAAAAGGCAGGCTGCTCGATTTTGGTTGTGGAAGAAAACCTTATGAAGATCTTTTTAATGTTACCGAATATATTGGTGTAGATATGGTTGAAACCGGTCATGATCATAAAAACTCGAAGATCGATGTTTATTACGATGGTAAAAATCTTCCTTTTGATGATTCAAGCTTTGATTCACTCTTTTGCAGCGAAGTACTTGAACATATTTTTAACCCGGAAGAAATTTTACCTGAATTAAAGCGTGTTTTAAAGCCCGGGGCAAAGGCTTTGATCACTGTCCCGTTTAGCTGGAATGAACATGAGATGCCTTATGATTATGCACGGTACAGTTCAGAAGGCATCAAACATCTTTTAGAAAAAAATGGTTTTAAAATAATTGAGCTTACCAAAAGTGGAAGCTTTGCAAGGGTCAATTTTCAACTTTGGGCACTTTATTTTTTTGAGTTATTCAGAAAATTGGGTCGTACAGGTTATCTGTTATCTTTATTATTCATTGTTCCCATAAATATTATTGGAAGCATTTTGCTTATTTTATTACCAAGAAATGAATCACTCTATTTTACCAATATCATACTCGCTGAAAAAATATGATTAAAAAAGCATTAAAAGCAGAGCAACGAGACCAGCAATAAATTGCGATATAGCGAAAGAACAATTACATGATACGCAAAACGACTATAGCATATCTTATCTTCACAATAGCAGTTTGCTATGTTATTACACCCTGGTTTTTTGAAAGAAATTTTTTCTTTAATGAGATACTGGCCTTAACCGGCCTCCTGGTTCTTGGATATAAGCGTTTCAAAATTGGCAATGACCCAATAAGCATTTGTGTTGTGTTATTATTTGCATGGTGCGTCTTACATCTCTTTACTTCGATAGCCAGGCAAGATTCCATGTACTTTTACTTTCGAAATTCGGTGATCGCTTATTCTATCCTGGCCTTCTTTATTGGCTTTTATCTTCTAAAATATTTGAGCAATTATTTAGCCGCAGTAAGAAGATTGCTTCAATACTATATTGGTCTTTTCGTTTTTATAAAAGCCCCTACTATGCTTTTCGAAAGATATGGCGTATCCACTCTTTTCCCTGCCCTGTTTAAAAATGCACGGTACCGGTTGTTGCCGCTGTTGCTTATAATCATGAATATTATTTATGGTTTTACTTATGACTCTGCCACGGCTCTCGTGATTGCATTATTCTTATTCCTGTTGTTTATTTCGCCGGGTTATAAATTTTTTAAACAGACCATAACCATTCTGTTGGTCGCACTCGCAATACTTTTCATCTACCTTCAGCCAGATCTAGCTCTTATTAAGAACAAATTCAATCCCAAAAACAATAAAGGGATCAGCGAAGTGATGCATTCCAATCCTTTGCTTGCGATTGATGGTAATACAACATGGCGGCTGGTGATCTGGGAACAGATCTTGGTTGAAAAATTTCCCGCTAATATCATTGGAATTGGATTTGGCACCCCGATGCTGAAATATTATCCTATTGAGGATTACAAAAAACTTTCAACATTGCCTTATGTGATGGGCGGTCATAACTCATTTATTTATTTGTTTGGTCGTCTTGGCTTGCTCTATCTCTTGTTTGTTATACCCATATACATTACTGTATTCAGGGAGTATTTTTATTACAAACAATTTTATTACAGCAATAACCAGGTGTTGATCTTTTGGAGTTTCTTTACCATTACGATAATGGCTTTTTTCAACCCGATTCTGGAATCGCCTGTTTTTGCTTCAGGCTACTGGATGTTGTTAGGTCTTATAGCACGTTGTATTTATAATCGAAAACAAAGCGAGAAAAATTTATTAACTGCCCTGTGAAAATTTTAATCATACATAACAGGTATAAACAATTTGGCGGTGAAGATGTAGCAGTAGAATTAGAAAGCTCTATCCTGATTAAAAAGGGGCATGAAATAAAAACATTGTATTTTGATAATTCTGCAGTTGATGGTTTTGTGTCAAAAATCGGCGCAGCATTTCGATCAGTTTATAATTTTTCATCTGCCCGCAAAGTTTCAAAGATAATTTTGCAATTCAAGCCGGATATTATTCATATACATAATCTTTTTTTTGCCGCATCCCCTTCAGTAATATACACAGCATACAAACATAAAATACCAGTTATCCTTACACTTCATAATTATCGTTTGATCTGCGCTAATGCATTGCTTTTAAGAAATAATAAAGTGTGTGAACTTTGCACGCAAAAAAAAATCCCTCTTTCCGGGATTCGTTATAAATGCTATAGAAATTCTTTTGCCGAATCCGCATTAGTAACCAGCATTACCAGTATTCATAAATTACTCAATACCTGGAGAAATAAAATTCATACTTATATTGCCCTTACTGAATTTTCAAGATCGAAACTTCTTCATTCTTCTTTGCATATTCCTGCAAACAGAATGATAACAAAACCAAATTTTATTCCCGACCCTGGTGAAGGAAACATACAACGGGAAAATTTCTTTTTGTTCGCAGGCAGGATCGTAAAAGAAAAAGGTATTCATATACTGGCAAAAGCATTTGCAGATATGCCGGAAAACAAAATAATAATTATTGGAGATGGCCCGGAAAGAAGATCATTACAGGAAGAATTTAAATCATATCCCCATATTTATTTTACCGGGCAAATGGAAAAGAAAGAAGTTGCAGAATACATGAAACGATGCAAAGCTCTTATCTGTCCTTCTATTTGGTATGAAGGAGCTCCGCTTACAATTCTCGAAGCTTTTGCGACAGGCACTCCTGTGATCGCATCAAGATTAGGCTCCATGATAGAGTCAATTACAGACGGATTTAATGGTCTTCATTTTACAGCCGGCGATGCGAATGATCTGTCTAAGACTGTCAGGTTATTTATAAAAGAAAGTGAAAACAATTCAATGTTCTATAAAAATGCAAGGCAAACCTATCTTGAAAAATATCATGAAGAAATTCATTACGATGCGATTCTAAAAATTTATGAAAAGGCAATAAAAGAATATAATGTTTGAAAAACTCAAAATAGTTAGTTTGAATGTAGATCATCTTGGTTTTTACGAAAGCCTTGAGCAGGTAACAGCATGGGCATTGGAAAAAAAATCATCCTATATATGTTTTGCAAATGTTCACATGACTATTGAAGCCTGCAAAGACAGATTATTTAAAGAAAAAGTAAATAAAGCAGATCTTGTGTTGGCAGATGGTATGCCTATAGCTTTTGCATGTAAGATCCTTCACCATAAAAAACAGGAGCGTATCAGCGGAATGGATTTTACACCGCGTATCCTGGAAAAAGCAAATGAAAATAAATTATCTGTTTTTGTTTATGGCTCTACTGCTGAAGTACATAATGCAATAAAAGAAAAGATCAGTTTCAATTATGCTGGTATTACACTGGCAGGTTTTATTTCACCCCCTTTCAGGCAATTGGCAGAGAATGAAACAAAAAATGATATTGAAACAATCAATCGATCAGGGGCACATATTGTGCTGGTTGCATTGGGTTGTCCTAAACAGGAAAAATGGATGGCAGAAAATTCAAATAAGATCAATGCGGTACTATTAGGAATAGGCGGCGCTTTACCTGTAATTGCCGGCTTACAAAAAAGAGCACCCAGGTGGATGCAAAATATGGCGCTGGAATGGCTTTACCGGCTTTTGCAGCAACCCCGCAGATTATTTATACGATATCTCTACACCAATTCCTATTTTATTTTTTTGCTTGGCAGGGATTGGATCAAAGCTTTGTTTAAGAAATAATGAGGGTCAAAATTCAAAATAGAAGCTTCCACGAAATAGCATATACATGGATCTGTATTGCGCTTGTTTATTCCATACTTTTTCTTACATACCTGAACTCAATTTTATCAATATTGCTTGTTGCTTATTGGCTTATTTTTTCAAAAAAAGAATTCATTATTTCGTCGCAGAAAACAAAGTTGCTGCTTTTATTCATCTCACTATATATTATTGGAGTTGTGGGTATGATGTATACAGAGAATATTAATGCGGGGATTGCGACGTTAAAAACACAATCCGCCATTCTTTTTTTTCCACTGGTTTTTGGAACCACATCTATTCTTACTCAATCATTATTAAAGAAAATAATGACTCATTTTTTAATTGCTACAGCATTGGCTTGTATTACAGGTCTTGGGTATGGCTTGTACAACTATTTTCAAACAAACAGTATTGAACAATTAACCGGGGCTCACATCCTGTTATTTCATGGTTTTCGTCCTGTGCTTATGAGTTTATTTTGTCTTTTAGCAATTATTATTGCATTCGAAAAAGTCGCTACTACTTTTTCAAAAACAAAATGGCTCTTATATATCCTGATCGGTATAATGACATTAATGATATTCCTGCTGAGCATCCGGCTTATGATCGTCTGCTGGTTTTTGATTGTACTTTATTTTTTCATGACAATAATCAAACAATCGCTACATAAAATTATTTTAATAGCATTGGCTATTTCTATAATAATTATTTCAGCTTTTACAATACCTTCTGTTAACCGGCAATGGAATGAATTGTTTGATTTTTCTGCAAATTCCACAATTGCTCTTGATAAGGACTCTTCACTTAACAAAAGCTGGGGAGGCAAAGCTTTGCGGGTAGCGATTTGGAAATGCAGTGCCGATATTTTAAAAAAAAATTGGCTCATTGGAGTTGGGACAGGTGATGTACAAGATAGTTTACAAAGAGCTTATGAAAACCGGGAGTTTTATTTTGCATCAATGTATAACAAGTATAATGCACATAATGAGTATCTGCAGATCACCCTGGCAAATGGCTTGCCTGGTCTATTGATCCTTTTGTCATGTATTCTCTATCCATTACTGAGCTACAGAAAAAAATTTTCGGAAAATATTTACTTTTTATTTTTACTGCTTTTTGCAGTAGTTGGGATGACAGAATCAATATTAGAAGTTAACAAAGGAATTATCTGGTATTCTTTTTTTAATTCGATATTTGCCTTCGGCTATTTAAAATTGGACAAAACATGAGCGAACAAAAACAAAACAACGCTGAGATCGATCTGTATTATTTTTTTAAACCTCTTGGAACGGCTTTAAAAAAAGCAGGGAACCTGCTGGCCTATGCTTTTAGAAAATTAGATGCGAATAAGATAGGCTTTATAATTGTTGTTTTGCTGATCACCCTGGCTGGTTATTCACTACGTTATATTATTAAGCCTTCTTATCAAACAGAAGGGATATTTGTTTCAAGTATCTTACCGGGTAAATATTGTTCCATCTTATTGCAAAACCTGAATAAGATCAAAGGAGAAAACAACTCGATATTAGCACGGCAATTGAAGATCAATAACGAAGCGGCTGCGGATATTCAATCTATAGGTATGTCAAATATGCGTGACACTTTTCTGATTGACAGGAGAGATTCAACACTTTCGTTATTTAAGATCACACTTACCTTAAAGTCAACACAGCATTTAGATACAATTCAATGGGGTCTTGTAAATTATCTTGAAAATAATGACTATGCTATAAAAAGGAAAGAAGCAAGAAGAAGATCACTGCAGGCTCTTAAAGAAAACCTCGATCGCAAACTTCAGAGTCTTGATAGCCTGAAAAAAATTGTGAATAGCAGCATTATACCAAGAAGCGAAGGAAAAGGAATTATACTTGGACAGCCAATAGATCCTGTAAGTGTTTACCAGGCAGAGATCAATTATTTCCGCGAACAGCTTAATATTGACCAGGCATTAGCCACCATCGATAATATTGAGATCATTCAACCTTTTTTAGAATTAGATCACACTAATTATCCACGATATAACCGTCTACTGATGTGGTATTTCCTGGGATCTTTGGTGGTTGCTTCATTGATCGTTTTTTTATTTGGGAAAAAGCCTAAATACTGATGTTGGTATAAAATGCATCCTTTGAAAATTGAAATCAGCATATTAAAAGTCCTGGTATATTTTGAGCTGTTTCGCTATCCTCTTACTTCACATGAATTAAGATCATTTCTTGATCAGCCTGTAAAGGAAAGTGATTTTAATACGGCTCTGGATAAATTGGTAAGTGCAAAAAAAATATTTCTTATCAATGAATTTTATTCTTTGCATAATGATCTTTCACTGGCAGAAAGAAGAATAGCGGGAAATAAAAGAGCTGCATTATTGATCTTAAAAGCTGAAAAGATCGCCAGCCTTCTTTATAAATTTCCTTATATAAGAGGTATTGGTATCTCGGGATCTGTTTCAAAATACTTTGCTGACGAGGATGCAGATATCGATTATTTCATAATTACCAAAGCAAATCGCTTGTGGATCGCCAGGACACTGCTTCATCTTTACAAAAAAAATCCTTTTCTGAAAGATCGTGAGCGGTATTACTGCATGAACTATTTTGTAGACGAGGCAGAACTGATGATTGAAGAGAAAAATATTTATACGGCAACCGAGCTTCATACAGTGATCCCTATGGTTGGAAATGGAAGCATAAAAGAATTTTTTGAAGCTAATTCATGGTCACACAATTATTTCCCGAACAGGTCATTGCCACTCGTTAAAAGCGACTTAAAAAATCATAAGTCGTGGTTTAAACAGCTTGCAGAGTCAATACTAAATAATAAATTAGGTGACTGGCTTGATAATTATTTTCTGAAAATAACTGCCCGGAGGTGGAAGAAAAAAGAAGACGAGCAACAATTAAATACAAAAGGAGAAAGAATGGGCCTAAAAACCGGGAAACATTGTTCAAAACCAAACCCTGTTTTTTTTCATGATTGGTTTATAAATATCTATGAAAAGAATTTAGAAGAATGGAAGAGGATATGGGGGATTTAATTACGACATGGCTTTTTGTTTGAAGTAAATTCCCCGATGAAGCAACTTGTTTGAATTAGTAATCGATTAATATTCGAATACGTGATGGAAAAAATTTCTGTTGTCATAATAACATTTAACGAAGAAGGTAAGCTGGCCCGTTGTATTGAATCGGTAAAACCAGTAGCGGATGAAATAATCGTTCTCGATTCTTTTTCTACTGATACTACTGTAAAGATAAGCCGTGAAGCAGGCGCAGTTGTTTACCAGAAAACCTTCCATGGTTATAAAGAGCAGAAAAATGCGGCTTTGCAATTTGCTTCTCATAATTATATTCTTAGCATTGATGCAGACGAGGTTTTAAGCGTCGAGCTTATTCATTCGATACTTATGGCAAAAGAAAAATTCATGTGCAGCGCCTATACAATGAACCGCTGCAATTTCTTTTGTGGTCGCTTTATACGTCATGGACTTTGGTACCCTGATAAAAAAACCCGTTTGTTTGACAGACGTATTGCGCATTGGGGAGGAATGAATCCGCATGATAAAATTGTATTGCCGGAGAACACAAGTATTTGCCATCTTGAAGGCGACCTTTTCCATTATAGTTTTGGTAGTGTAAATGAATATATCAAAAGAAATGATGAGATAAGTTCCATTGCTGCCCGCTCTTTATATAAAAAAGGACAAAAGTCAGGGATCAAGATCCTTATAAACCCGGTTTGGAGGTTTATCAAAAGCTATTTAATAAAGAGAGGGTTCCTTGATGGATATCCCGGTTTTATCATTGCAAAAAACACGGCTTCGCAAGCATTCATGAAATATAAGAAATTGAACAAGTTTAACAGAGAAAGAAAAAGTATTTTAGAAGAACCTGTTACCGTTTCACTTACTGATAAATAATTGATACTATATCATTTCTTTTTCAAAGAAATGATATAGTAATCACCGATGCTTTTCCATGGCCATTTGTTTTTCCATCTACTTTCTTTTTCCTTAAGCCATTTAAATAACGACGATCTTTTAGTTGGAAAATTTTCTAAATAAGATGGTGGCACCAAAGTACAAAGTCCTTCAACAGATATTACTTCAAATGAATTTTGCATGGCATTTATTATATAGGAAGGATTGTAGTACCAGCAAGTGAAATATTCTCCTTCTATCTGAGCTTTTACGCCTTTATTGCTAAAAAAACGACGGAAGGCAGTTTTAAATTCTCCTCTTAAAAACATCATGCTTTCCCATAAACAGAATTTTGGGAGAATAACAAGAGTTACAATGCCACTA
>Ga0070698_100006662_pt1 | contig 12525 bp, 8 predicted proteins | sample KBSK1502metaG_FD_65477 | JGI IMG/M metagenome (GOLD analysis project Ga0070698, IMG submission 65477) | Corn, switchgrass and miscanthus rhizosphere microbial communities from Kellogg Biological Station, Michigan, USA - KBS K1-50-2 metaG | ecosystem: Host-associated > Plants > Roots >...
TCAGGGCTTCTGGCTGACGGGCAATAGCTTCAACAGCTCCTTTACCGATCTGGCCTACACCAATACCGGCACCCATAGCTGCAAGACCGGCGCCAACGGCACCACCTGCACTTGCTACAGCTTCTAACAGAAATAAATCCATGATTGAACTTTTATTGGTTAAAAAATAAAACTCTTAATTAATGTGCTGCATGTGTATCGTGATGCGGTTCTTCAAATGCCTGGCCGATAAATACTGCCGTAAGCATAGCGAAGATAAATGCCTGGATAAATGCAACTAATATCTCAATGAAATAAATAAATATGGTAAATGCTATGGAGAAGATCGAAGTTCCCCAACCAACATATTGATTTAAACCAGCAAAAATGAAAATGAGTGAGATAAGACATATAATAATGATATGCCCGGCCACCATGTTAGCAAAAAGACGTATGATCAATGCCATTGGCCTGATAAAGAAACTCAGTATCTCAACAGGAATCAAAATGAATTTAATTCCAAGTGGCATTCCGGGAGGATTAAAAATGTGTTGCCAATAATATTTCCTGGAACTTGCCACGATCACAACTAATGAGATAAGACCCAATACAACTGTAAAGGCGATATTTCCTGTTACGTTTGCTGTACCCGGTATCAAACCAAAGAGGTTATTAATAAGAATGAAAAAGAAAACAGTCAAGAGATAAGGCAAATATTTTTCCCATCTATTACCAAGATTTGGTTTTGCTACTTCATCACGGACGAAAGCAATAATGGGTTCCATCAGGTTTTGCATTCCTGTAGGAGCAGTCTTTACACCGTGACCTTTTTTATAACGGTTCGCAATCGAGATCATGATCCATACCAGCAATGCCAATGAAAGGATCATTTGTACAACATTCCGGGTTAGAGAAATATCATATACACTTATAGAGGAATCTATTTTGCCATCTGCGCCAACCGGAACAATTTTACCCGGGTTGAGCCCTTCTTTTTTAACGTTCACTCCTTCTTTTTTTAATTCCTCAATGTATTCTTCAGTAAGTAAACGATAGCCACCATGCACTTCTTTTCCGTGATGGAATTTTGAAGACATGAAAACGTCAAACCCTTTTTGAGGAGAATATAAAATAACCGGAAGAGGAATTCCCACAGGCTTGTGAGTACCATCACTTTTTATGATATCGAAAAAATGAAACTCGTGTGCATCCAAAATGTGACCGAAAATAACCTCCTGGGCATTAAAACTTTTCTTTTTTTCACCTCCATTTTCACCATCGCCGCCAGCAGCAAAAGAAGGCACAGAAATAGCAAGTAAAAAAATGCTGAAAACCGCTACAGTAAAGGATTTCATTAGTCTATAAGGCATACCCATCCCGAAATTTGGCGCAAAGATAAGGGGGCAGGTGTAAAAAACCACGAAATTGAAGAGGCCTGAATAAAAAAAGAAGCGGAGTTTTATTCATTATTAAAGTAAAACTTTTAAGTCTTTAACAACAACAATAAAACCTTTGCTTTTCACTCCTTTATGATCGTTTCGATAAGTTATAACTTATGCCACTGACTTGTGTTTCTCAAATTGCAATTGATACAATTTTTGATAATAACCTTCTCTTGAAATCAACTCATCATGAGTTCCGATCTCTTTTACCTCGCCTTTATCCAACACAATTATCTTATTTGCTTTGCGAATGGTGGAAAGACGATGTGCTATAACGATAGAAGTTCTGCCGGCAATCAACTTATCAATTGCATGCTGGATCATCATTTCACTTTCGGTATCAACAGACGAAGTGGCTTCATCCAAAATGAGTATAGAAGGATTATAAAGCAAAGCCCGGATAAAAGATAGCAATTGTCGCTGGCCTAATGACAAGGTTGCTCCTCTTTCCATCACATTGAAATCATAATTGCCCGGCAGCATCATGATGAAATCATGCATACCTATAAGCTTTGCCGCTTCAATTACTTTTTCTTTTGGGATATCTGTATTACGTAATGTTATATTATCAATAATAGAACCTGAGAAAAGAAAAACATCCTGTAATACAACACCAACACTTTTGCGCAATGCCTCTATGTCATATTTTTCAATATTTATGTCATCAATTTTTATTTCACCGCTTTGAATATGATAAAGACGATTGAGTAAGCTGATGATGGTGGTTTTGCCACTGCCGGTATGACCAACGATAGCAATTGTTTGGGCAGGCTCAACTGTGAAAGAAACATTTTTTAAAACAGGATTCTCAGGATTATAACCGAAGACAACATTTTCAAATCCAATTCTTCCTTTTATATGCAGAGGCTTATAAGCATCAGCAGTTGAGGGTTGTAAATGATCATCATTATCCAACACTTTAAAAACTCTTTCACTGGCTACCATTCCCATTTGCAACACATTGAATTTATCCGCTATTACTCGTAATGGACGAAAGATCAAATTCAGACAAAGAATAAATGCCATTAATGTTCCTTGCTGGCTTTGCTTAAGAACTATAGCTTCCTGTGAAGTCTGGTAAACAATCAAGCCGATAGATGTGGCTAAAACAATTTCTACAACTGGAAAAAAAATTGAATACGCCCAGATAGCATTAATGTTTGCATTGCGATGCTCCTTATTTATGTTTTTAAATTTTTCAAACTCCCTGTCCTCAGCAGCAAATGCCTGCACTACCTGCATACCAGTAATATGTTCCTGCACAAAAGCATTTAGTTGGGCAACAGCATTTCTTACACGATGAAAAGATTTGTTTACACTTTCTTTGAAATAATAAGTCGCCAACAATAGAATGGGAAAAGGAACTAATGCGATCAATGTCAGTCTCCAATCGGCCCAAAACATATAACTTAATACACAAATAATAGAAAGAAGATCGGCAACAATGGGAATAAATCCATCGGAAAAAACATCATTGATCCTTTCAATATCATCAACAGTTCTTGTTGTTAATGTTCCGATCGGTGTCTTATCGAATTGAGAAAGATTTAATGAAATAATTTTTTTATACACTTTTACCCGAAGATCTTTTACCACATTTTGTCCCAGCCATGCAGTGATATATGAAAAATAAAACCGCAAACCGGTTTCAAGAAAAAGAAATGCAATTTGGATGATCGTGATGATCAGCACCCATTTCCATATCCCTCCTGAAATAAACCTGTCAACAGTAATTTGAATAAGAATAGGACGAACAGGAGTAAAAATTGCCAGTATAATCGCCAATGCTATTGACCAATAAAATCTTCTTTTGTAAGGTGCAGCAAACCGCATTACTCTTTTCAAAAGATCAAAATCAAAAAATTTTTTATTGATAGCGTTGGCCATTTTTTTCTAAACAACAAATGTAAAAAGAAGAAAAGGAAAGCAGTTACCGATTATCAGGAAGTTGCCGGTTATTGGTTGCTTATTACCGGTAATTGTTCGTCGCTTGTTCTCACAATGCCAGGTTCGGTTTCTCCCATTGCTATTTTATATGCTTTGATAAAAATCGCACCGAGGTTCTTATAAGGAGGTATATAATCATCAAATTCCGGCACATTTGCTTCTTTTCTAAATTCTTTCCAGAAAGGGATCCAATCGATATTATTTCCGTTCCTGGCTTTTTCTGTCAATATTTTGAAAAAAGGACGGTTAATGATCGTTCTGCCAATTTGTTTGGATGCAATAATATGTGCATCTGGCGCTTTTGCCAACACATCATGTATAAGATGATAACCTCCGCATGAACCAAGAAATACAATTTTTGAACTAGCCGCCATTTGCGCAATAGTATATGGCGCCGTATAACTATGACCTCTGTGAATTGTGACCGTCGGGTAAATTTTGTTTCTTACAAGATAACTACACAATTCTTTCTGCGCTTTTTCATCTTCACCTCCTTCCTGTGGCAGTGCCCGGTTCGCATAAATAGAAACAGGCTTACCTTTTAGCGAATGAAAACTCACCCATTTATCATTACTATTCATTTTCCAGTTGGCATTTCTAAACATGTTTACGAACTCATTAAAAATACCCATGTCTGATTTTTCTCCATAAAAAAATACTTGCATTACGACACGGCTACTGTCATTTGTAAGACTTGAATACGGAATACTATAAACAGGAGGAACACCCAGTTCCTTTGTTAAGTCTATATTTTTTGTAGAATCAGCAGAAAGAAAAAGTTCTTCCAGTATCTTATAGATCTCAATTCCTCTCTTGTTATTCTGTGAGATATTCCGCTGATGATTCAATCTTATATTTCCCAGCATTTCATCAGCCAACGGTTTCATTGTTTCTACAATACTGGCATATGAATCGGCGACATCGACTCCATCTTCAAGACTGGCTTTTTTTTCTAATCCCGAAACAAAAGCCCTCATCAGGTCGCTTGCATTTTCCTGGTCAGGAAAAGAGGAAAGAAAAGTGCTAAGTGTATTATATCCCGCAGCCATTTTCAAAAACTTGCGATAGCGATCAAACATAACGAGTTTCAATACTGAATCTCCACGATTGCCGGCCCGGCTCATCATTAATGGAAAAACTCCTTTTACGAAACTGGAAGTATAAATAATACCATCACTAAGCACAGCGAGATAATAAAGTTCCTGTGCCGACAAAGACTGAATAATTCTGAAACGTGTTGGTGCTTCTTCTTCATGCAAAGCATTTATTGTATTTACAAAAACCTGCTGTGCTTTTTTCTCCATCATGTCAGTAAGCGATTCGAATTCGAATGCCGTGTCTTTGTTCAATAGTCTTTCTGTATAATCAAGATGTGTTTTTACCAATAGCTTATAATATTGAATAGAATCCTTTCTTACAGCATCGATCTCTGACAATGTCATTTTACCCCTTACAATATTATCAAGGAATGGAAAATACAGTTGTCCGCTTCCGCCGCTTGTTGTCATTTTAGTGATCGCCTGCACAAAAGGATCCTTAATTTTTTTTATACGATTGCCAAGAATATTATTGGCAGCAGCATAATCATACAATTGTTTTGGATAAAGATGTCCGGCTGCTATGATCAGGCTATCCATAAACGGAAGATCAGGGATCTGCCGAAGTGTGGTAAGCAGTGTTGCAAAAGTTTGTTCAGGATGCAGCTCACAGTATTTCCTTACTAAAATATTTCTTGATGTTTTGTACCCGGTATTTTTTTCAAATGCTGTGCAATCTAGCAGCGGTCTTGCAACATCATATTGAAGTTGGTCAATATAATTTTCAATGCTTCTTTTTTTGATATCAATTTCTATACACCGTTCATAGCTTTCGAGGATCTCGGGCAGGTATGTTGAAACAAAACGATTGTAACGCCAATTCGCATTCAGGTCACGCAACAGTCTTTCAATTCCGCGGATATAAAGAACCTTTATTTGACCGCCCATCGTAGAATCTTTCTCGATCTTTTTTTGCAGCTCATTTACTTTATTGATCAGCGAATTGGTTATTTGAACATTAATTTCTTCATTAAAAGATGGCGAGAAAAGTTTGTCCTCTTTGCCATCGGATTGCAATGCCTTTTTTTGTTCGGTATCAACATAATCATGAAAAAGCTCACGACTGCGGTCCGGCTTCAGCGTCGGATCTTTTGGGTTTTGGGCAAAAGAAGTAAATGTGGCAAAAACAAAAAAGAACAGAAAGTATGTATATTGTCGAATTGCTATCATAAGGATGGTCTTACAAAAATAGAACATTCATTTTTAAATGGTACGAATAAGGGTTACAGACAGGATTCACAGCATTATAGCGGCCAATCGCATGTTAAAATTATTCATAATCTCTGAATACCCGAAGCTTTATTAATTTTTCATTAAGTCTGTGTTAGGAGAGGCCGGAACTGCCGGGCAAGAAGCATTTTCAATTAGGTTTGCCAAAATTTAACGCAGGAACATGGATATAAGATCCCGGAAAGTTTTGATCGCTGATGATGAGCCAGATATTCTTGAAATTCTCAAGTATAACCTGCAAAAGGAGGGTTACCAGGTGGTAACGGCAAAGGATGGCGATGAGGCGATTGAAAAAGCAAAGATGTTTCAACCTGATCTGATCGTATTGGATATAATGATGCCAAAGAAAAATGGCGTAGAAGTATGCGAGATCCTTCGGATTCTTCCTGCATTTAAAAGCACACTCATACTTTTTCTTACTGCATTAAGTGATGAAAGCACACAGATAAGAGGATTGGAAACGGGGGCGGATGATTACATTAATAAACCTATCAGTCCGAAAGTTTTTCTGAGCAAAGTAAGTTCGCTTTTCCGCCGTTTGAATAAAAGTGAAGGGAAGGTGATTGCTGTTAACGGGCTTATCATTGATCCCGAAAAATTTATTGTTCAATACAACGGGAAAGATATTTCTCTTGCAAAAAAAGAATTTGAATTGCTTTACTTACTCGCATCAAAACCCGGAAGAGTATTTGTAAGAAATGAAATACTGAGCCAGGTATGGGGCGCCGAAGTGATAGTTGGCGATCGTACGATTGATGTTCATATCCGAAAGATCCGCCAGAAACTCGGGGTGGATTGTATCACTACTGTAAAAGGAGTTGGATATAAATTTGAGCTATAAACCCCCTGTCCCCCTAAAGTGGTGACTTAGATCGGATATCCATTTTTATTTTGAGTATTGTCTTTTTTATAATTAGCAAATTTGTATAGTAGTTCATGAAATCATCAACACATTCGAAGAAGAATATTTCAAAGACCAAAAATTATTTAAAACTCTTTTTACATACTGCTAATAGCTCATAGCTCGTAGCTTTGCTTTTATGCTTTCTCCAAAAAACATTTCTCCCCGTCAACTTTCTTTTTTGACAGCTGCGATACTATCGATGCCGGTCGGTTTATTAATTGGTGTCGTTGAAAAAGACTGGCGTTGGGGTTTAGGCTCATTCATTATTATCCTGGGAGGTAGTTATTATCTTATTTCATTTATGCTTGAGCGGTTCATTTATCGCAAAATAAAGCTCATTTATAAACAGATCTACCAAACGAAAGCCACGAAAAAGGAAGAGACCTATTACAAATATATTCTGCCGCAAAAAAGTATTGATGAAGTAAGCGAAGATGTGGAGAAATGGGCCGAAGAAAATAAGCAGGAAATGGAACTGTTGAAACAGAATGAACAGTTTCGCCGTGAGTTTTTGCAAAACCTGTCTCATGAATTCAAAACACCGGTATTTGCTATACAAGGTTATGTAGAAAGCCTGCTTAGCGGTGGAATGAATAACCCTGAGATCAATAAAAGATTTTTAGAAAAAACTGAAAAGAATGTAGAACGCCTTACTAACCTGATACAGGATCTTGATGAGATCTCAAAATTAGAAAGAGGTGAACTGGTGCTTACCAAAACAAATTTCACCATCCAGGAATTTGTAAAAGAAGTTTTTGAAAGTCTTTCAATAAAAGCCGAAAGCCAGCAGATTGGTTTTAGTATAAAAAAGGGATGTGAGTCACCATTGACTGTTTTTGCAGACAAAGAAAAAATAAGACAAGTGCTTATCAATCTTCTTGATAATTCAATTAAATATGGAAAACCCGGAGGCCATATTGTTGCCAGTATGTATAAAGTGGATGAGCAACATATCTTAATTGAAATAAGCGATGATGGTATTGGTATTCCTGAAAAAAACCTGGCAAGGATCTTTGAACGTTTTTACAGAACCGAAGGTGGCCGCAGCCGCGATACTACCGGCAGCGGGTTAGGACTCTCCATTTGCAAACACATCATCGAAGCTCATGGGCAAACTATACATGTAAGAAGTACCGAAGGGGTCGGAACTACGATCGGGTTTACATTGGATACGAAAAAAGATTGAAGTTGAAAAGAGAAAATCAATAATACGGCATTCCTTGTTCCAACGCATTAAGGAAATCTATAGCTTCATTGCTCATTTTTGTACTTGTCAATTTTCCATTTATTAAAAAAGCAAAGTGATTGCAAGAATCATTTTTCATTTTAAAATCCACTTCCTGTATTCTTTGTCCTTTATTATAAAAAAACATTTTTCCATCATATCCGCATTTAAACAGCTCTGTTTCTTTTGTATCAATAAAATCTATCATCCTGTTAATAGCATTTGATTCTGCTGTCTGAACTGTTTTAGTAACTGTACCTGCCTGTTCATCTTTAAAGTGGATCACTAAACTATCTGTTGAAGAAAAACTTTGCTTGATAGCCGATTGTTTACAACTGCAAAAAGAAAAAACCAGCAGTAAATAAATTAAAGTTTTCTTCATACAGTAAATGTAACAAAATCCTTATAGTGTGTTTGGGAAAATTCAAGACAAATCTTTCTGCTTCACAAGATTTAATATACTAAATCAACTAACAATCTTTACCTTTCCTATATTAGTCTCATTTAAAAAACTGCAAATGAAAAACGCATTCTTTCAAAAAGCAGTATTTTTTATTGCTTTTTTTATTGTTATCTCCACAATCTGCAACGCACAGGTTACAACAGCAACACTCTCAGGCGATGTAAAAGATTCAAAAGGTGTCGGCATTGCTTCGGCTACTGTAACTGTTGAGTATCCTGATGCAGGTATCAGACTGAATCTGATTACAAGGGCAGATGGCCGGTTTACAGTTCCTAACTTAAGAGTTGGCGGACCGTACAGAGTTTCTGTCACACATGTAAATTATAAACCAGCATCAGCAGATAATATTTTCCTCGAACTGGGTCTTAATAATACGGTTGATTTTTCGATGCAGGAAAAAACAACTGAGTTGGCTGGCGTAACTGTCACAGCTCAATCTAAAATTTTCGATAATAAAAGAACCGGTGCATCAACAAACATCAGCAATAGACAATTAAGAGCTTTACCTACCATTAACAGATCTGCTGACGATTATTTGCGGCTCACTCCATCAGCATCTTCTACATATAATGGTCTTTCTTTTGCCGGCCGTAATGGGCAATACAACAATTTCTCATTAGATGGCGCTGTATTTAATAATCCTTTTGGATTGGATGCGCCTACTCCCGGTGGTCAAACAAATGCACAACCAATTTCATTGGATGCAATTGACCAGATACAGGTGAACCTTGCACCTTATGATGTAACACAAGCAGGTTTCACCGGCGCAGGAGTCAATACAGTTACTAAGTCAGGTAATAATAAATTTACCGGCACTATATACTCATTTTACAGAACGGAAGGGTTAACTGGTAAAAAGGTTTCAAAAAATAAATTAGTGGTACCTGATCTTAGCCAATACCAGGGTGGCTTTGCATTCGGCGGCGCTATCAAAAAAAATAAACTATTTTATTTTATCAGTTTTGAAACTGAACAAAGAAAGGATGAAGCAACCAGTTATGTACCGCAAAATGCATCGAATGCAGGTAAATCAAATACAGCAAGAGTGCTGGAGCAGGATATGATAGATGTCAGTAATATTTTAAAAACAAAGTTTAATTATGAAACCGGGCCCTATCAAGGGTTTACACATGATCAAAGGAACTATAAATGGTTGACAAAATTAGATTGGAATATCAGCGATGTACATAAATTATCATTTACTTATAACGGATTGAAAGCAAATAAGGATAAGCCAGCCCATCCCAGTGCTATTGGTCGGCGTGGACCTGATTTTACTACCCTTCAATTCCAGAATTCCGGTTATGAAATTGTAAACAAACTAAATTCATTCGGAGCCGAATTAAAATCAAATTTCAAAGGAAATTCTGCAAATAAATTAAGAGTAGTTTATACAATGTTCAGAGACACAAGAAACCCTTTTTCTACACCTTTCCCGGTTATAAATATTTCGAAAAATGGCGTTCGCTATATTGTCGCTGGACATGAGCCATTCTCTATACATAACAGGCTCAACCAGGATGCTTTCCAGGTAACAAATGATTTTAATGCGTTTTTTAAAAATCATACACTTACTGTGGGAGCCTCATTTGAATCATTCAAATTTGAAAACTCTTTTAATTTAGTTGGGTATGGTCCTACATTATTCTTTGATGGCGATATCGCAGATTTCAAAACCAAAGTACCTATTAGTGCCCCCTACGTTTTCGGTGCATATCCATTAGATGTGGATGTAAATTATGCTAAGAACAGAGCTATCGCTGATAAATGGACTGTGGTTGATTTGACCGTTGGCCAGTTTTCTATTTATGCACAAGACGAATGGCATGCCAGTAATAAATTCAGACTTACGTACGGATTAAGATTGGATAAGCCCGTTTACTTTGAAGATAAATTTAAATTCACTGACCCAAATTTCAATGCTAATGGAACTTTTGCAGGCGGCTATACTGAAGGAAGTCCGACATTTCAGAATAATGACAATCTTATTTTGTTTAATGCAGATGGAAAACAAATTACCAATGGAAAAGGCAAGGATCTTGACAACACCAGGCTTCCAACTAAAAAACCTCTTTTCTCTCCAAGAGTAGGATTCAATTGGGATGTGAAAGGCAACAAAACACTCCAGGTAAGAGGTGGTTCTGGTTTATTCACGGGTCGTTTTCCTTTTGTATGGATCGCAAATCATATTGGTAATCCATACAGTTTCTTTTATAATGCAACTGACAAAGATTTTCAATGGCCGCAGGTTTGGCGCTCTAATGTTGGCACTGATTTCAAGATCCCTTATGGTACAATTTTCACCATTGATGTTGCTTTCACAAAAGACGTCAACGCTATGATGGTTCGTAATTACAAACTTGGAACGCCATCAGGAGTATTAAACTCAGGCACCGCGGATAAACGCAATGTATATTTAGCAGCGAACCAGGGAGCTAACAATACGTATGTATTTACCAACACAAAAGTTGGTCATCAGTTCAACCTTTCAATCCAGGCTCAGCAAACCTTTACAAAAGGTTTGTTTGCGATGGTTGCTTATAATTTCCTCATAGCAAAAGATGCCAGTTCAATTTCTGCCGAAATTTCCAGCGATGCTTTTGATCGCAATCCAATTCTTAACAATGCTAACAAAGCCATTAATTCAAATTCGCTATATGGTAATAGGCATCGCTTTATCACAGCCGCATCAAAGAAATGGGAATATGCAGAGATATGGGCTACTACAGTTTCTTTATTTGGATCATGGACATCAGGCGATCGCTTTGCTTATGTATACGGCGGTGATATCAATAATGATGGTACAGCAAGTAATGATTTGATGTATGTTCCTACAAACAGCGAAATTGATGCAATGGCATTTGATCCTACCTTAAAAGATATCAATGGTGTTTTAATTCCTGTTGTTTCACAACGAGCCGGGTTGAAAGCATTTATTGATCAGGATAAATACCTGAGTGGGTTGAGAGGGCAATACACAGAAAAATATGGTGGTGAAACGCCCTGGAACACGCAATTTGATCTTCGCATTTTGCAGGACCTTGTCGTTAATAAAAAAAGCAAACAAATACTACAAGCCAGTTTCGATTTTGTCAACCTGGGTAACTTGATTAACAGTAAATGGGGAGTAAGAGAATATGCCACTACATCCGGATACTATCAACCATTGTCTGTTTCATATAACAATAATGCGCCGGTTTATCGTTTTGATCCATCATTAAAGAAAACATTTACTGAGAGTCCTGATTTGCCTTCACGTTGGCAAATACAGCTTGGTTTGAGATATATTTTCTAATCCTGTTTTTATAACTATAAAAAACCATACAAAGGTATTTCATATTAAAATGAAATGTTCTTTGTATGTTATATTACTTCTGCATTAAAGCAACTTGTTTGAATCAGGACAGGTAATATTAAAATTTGTAAGAAATATTTAATAATGGATCGTGCTTCTAATTGTGTAAACTGGTTTGAAATCCCTGTTGATGATTTACAAAGGGCAAAATATTTCTACCAGAAAATTTTCAATATAGAAATGGGAGAAGATACTATTATGGGAATGCAAATGGCTTTTTTCCCTTCTGACCAGGGCAATGGTAAAGTAGGTGGGGCACTGGTTAAGAGTGAACTTCATAAACCAAATACAGAAGGGGTGCTCGTTTATTTAAATGCTAATCCTGATATTACGTCCGTATTGGAACGAATTGAAGAGGAAGGAGGAATGATATTCATGCAAAAAACAAGTATAAATGCCGGATCAGGATTCATTGCTGTTTTCCTGGATCCGGAAGGAAACAGGATAGCATTATACTCGGAACACTGAATCAGGAAAGTTTGATCAATGCTATTCCGAGCACATTGGCTGCTAATCTTGCATGATCTGACATATTGGAGAGATGACGGTATATTTCCCGGGTATGTAGTATCCGTTGCAGATCAGTAGTAAGTTTGTCTTTATCCTGCAACAGTATTTTTACAGCGTCTCTGTATATCCTGTCGATCCTGGTTTCCATCTTTGTTATTTTTATCAAGTGTTCTTCAGCGATCCGTGGGTTTTTTACTAAACGACCGATGGCTTTATGAATTTCTGTGGCCTCCATCTTTACTTTTTCGGCCATTGCTTTAATAAACTCATCGGGTTTTACTTCAAACAGGAACATTTCTTCTAATGTTGTTAAAGAGTAATAAGCCATTTCAAAAAGAGAAATGGAAATGTTGTAAATATCTTCACGGTCTAT
>Ga0070698_100006663_pt1 | contig 12524 bp, 8 predicted proteins | sample KBSK1502metaG_FD_65477 | JGI IMG/M metagenome (GOLD analysis project Ga0070698, IMG submission 65477) | Corn, switchgrass and miscanthus rhizosphere microbial communities from Kellogg Biological Station, Michigan, USA - KBS K1-50-2 metaG | ecosystem: Host-associated > Plants > Roots >...
GCGCCTTGCCGGCGGCCCACTTTGATCGCACCGAAAGGCATGCTTGTTTCGCGGACAGGACACCAAGTTATCCGCACCTTAATCGTATCGAATTTTTTTGGTAGGAAAAACTGTTAAACAACAGAGAATATCTCTGTTGTCTTATCTTCAGCGATCCCTGAAGTTTCCGAAGGCCCCAACGTCCAGCCTTTCGCATCCCGCAAAATCAGCCTGTCCGCAGCTGTCGCATAAGGCTGGCCAACAGCAAGACAAGAAACAGCAAAGTGAATCCGTTGATTACAAGCGAATTGAAAACGAAGATGTCAAACTTGTGCCCGAAATAGCGTTTCTCGGGACCAAAAAATATGTTTCGCGTAGGGGCCGTATAATCTTTCTGTTTCATCTGCGCGTCAGTCAGCATGTCCGTGATTTTTCGGTTCTGAAACAGCTGTTCGGCCGTAACCTGATCGCTACCCGTATCAAACTTTGTGCGATCCAGAGCGGCGCCGTTGATGATCCTGGCGATTTCATGGAGCTTTTTGACTACTTCTCCGGCGTTCTTGCCAGCGAGCCCGGACAGAATTGCCAACGTTTCCTTTAAATCATCGAGCCGGTCCTCATCGGCTTTTGTAAACGGCTTCTTTTTCGCTAAACGCTCGATTTTCTCCGTCAGGATATCTTGGTTGCGCGTAAAGGGATTCAGCTTTGCCTGGGCCACTACCATCGCCTCGTAAGACCAACGCATAGGAATGAATTGGCAGACGAGGGGCACCTCAAAGTCTTGAGGCCGCATCCGATCCCCGGGCGCCTGCTGATCGTGAGCCGCCCGGTCTCGAGCAAGCACGTACAGAAAATCCAGGTTACGATTCATTTCATCGTACTTGATCAGCGCTCCTCCCAAAATGATCTGCGGAATTAGTACTAACGGAACAATGTTTGCAGCCGTCTTTGCGTCATTCACTAGCGACGAGATCAAGAGACCGCCCGCCACGCCGGCAACTGAGGTGGTGGCCATGAACCAGAGATAAGGGAGGAACATGTCACGAATTTCGAGGATTGCGTTGCCGATCAGTACGAACAGGACGCATTGAATTACTGCGAAGAGTGAAAGCGTCAGAAACTTGCAAATCACGTAAAAATGCAGGTGAACGTTCAAATTTCGCTCCCGTTCAAGAATCGTGCGATCTCGAATGATATCATCGGCGCTGTTCGTTAGTCCGAGGAACATCGCAACCACGAGCGCCAGAAACTGATAGGTGGCAATATGGAATGCCGACGCGAAGTTGTAGCTGGAGCTTTCAGCGTACCGCAGAACAAAGCCAATCAATGCAGCCAGGATTGGCGCTTCAAAAATCGTGGTCCAAAGATTCGAGTGGTTGCGTAGCTTGCTGACGAACGCGCGTCTGAGAATCGTGGCGAGACAGACCCATTCGTCTCGCAAGCGCTTTGGAGTTTGCTTATCGCTCGGGAGCGGAAGCACGGGCACGGACTCCTGCTTGAGCGAGACCTGGCGCATCTCCTGAATGAGCCGAAACGATTCATATTTGTCGCGCCAATAGTCGGGGGAGTAACGCCGAGCGGGTACTAGTTGGCCCCTGCTATTCTCTTCGTAAATGATGTCCCCGCTTAGATCGCGCAGAGGCGTTTCCACTACATCGAAAATGAATTCGGGTCGGGTTGTGCCGCACTCGGGGCAGCCTCCGAGTTCGGTCTGGAAAGTTTGCTCATGTTCGGCGTTCGCGAAATACTCCAGCATTTCCTGAGGCGTGCCGAAAAAGACCAGGCGGCCGCCCTTATCCAAAAGGATGGCCTTACTGAACATCTGGAAAATCTTCGACGTCGGCGTATGGATGGTAACGAGAACGATCTTGTTCTGGGAGAGTCCGCGGATGATCTCAATAACATGTTCCGAATCTTTCGAAGAAAGCCCGGAGGTTGGTTCATCAAACAGGTAAACATCTGCCGGACTGATCATGTCCAACCCAATGTTCAAGCGTTTTCGCTCGCCGCCGCTGAGATATTTCTTAACCGAACTTCCGACGAGACTGTCGCGGCGCTCTGAAAGGCCCAGCTCGATCAGCTTGCCGTCGATGCGTCGCATACGATCTTTTGGAGAGAGATGCGGAGAACGAAGTGCGGTTGCGTAATCCAGATTTTCCAAAATAGTCAAATGCTCATCAAACGCGTCGTCCTGCGGAATATACGCAACATATTCTCGCAATGTTTCTAGATTGCTGTAGAGGGATTGGCCATTCATCAGGATCTCGCCATGGGTCGGCTCGCTCTGGCCGCAAATGACTTTAAGGAGTGTGCTTTTCCCGGAGCCGCTCGCTCCCATGACGCACACCATCTCTCCCCGCGTTACCGCAAACGACATACCGTCCAATGCAACCTGGCCGTTCTTAAAGCTGAGAGAAAGGTCCCGAATCTCGAGATGCCGAATGATATTTCTCTCTTCTTCAATGATTCGCTCTGAGAAGTCGCATCGCAGGATCTGCGCGGCATCGATACGAATGATATCCCCGTCTGCCAATAAAGCGGAACCCCGGACAACATTGTCTCCGACCATGATCGGCCGATCCGCCTGGAGGACTTCAAGCGTCCCAACTCTCGAGTCGTAGTCGCAAGAGATCTTGAGCAACACCTCTCCGCTTGTCCCGGGACTGAGTAGAATGTCGTCTTCTTCCAGCAAAGAGGGATTATTGGAAACCAGATATTTTGACTTGGAGGTCTTGAGCTGAAATCGGCCTCCCATCGCCCGGGCTCGCCGCCTGAGGTCGATCAATGGCAACTCGGCCCCGTTTTCAAACACAATGCGATCCTCGAGGCTCGCCATTACGGTGGCGTCGGCTTTCAGGTCGATCCCGATGAGAGTTGCCGCTACGTTCTTAAGCGCCTTGACCTGTACCTTGAGACCGAACTGGACTTCAAGACTGCTGTCGCGACTCCGCGTTTTCTCGAGCTGAACCTCGTCATTTGGCGCCACCGTTACGTAAACCTGTGGCAGGGAGACGTTTTTCTTTGCATTGAGATAGAAGAGCAGATCCTGGTGGCTGATTACTCGCTCATCGATCAGGACGCGCTGCCCCGGGTAGATTCTGCAAAATTCCCCGGGCGCCAATACTCTCCCTCGCACCATGACCGGCCGAGAACTCAGATTTTTGAAAAGAATCAACTCATGGTACCGATATGCAATCAACCGGTCGTCCGGCCCTAATTCCTTGAGCTGCACATCAGCGCTTGTTTCAGAGCCGAAGATCACAGATTCAAGAGGCGAAGTTCCTTTTTGAAACACGGAGGGATCAGCGGAGTCCGCGGCATTCAATTGGTAGACAATATCAATCGCCTGGGCAGCCATCCCGAGTTGGGACATGAACGAGTAGTACGCGATGACCTGCTCCTGCTGCATGCCCGCCTTTGCAATCAGATCGTAGAGCTGAACGCCCAACATGATTTTGCGGTCCTGAGCCATCTCTTCGGCCAGCCGCTTGGCAGTTTGCGCCAGATCTTGTGGCTCTTTGAGCGCTTTTTTGAATAGACCGCGCAACTCCGAATAGACCGCTTCGGGATAGTCGTACCTTAGAAAACCGAGGCTTGAGTCGATCTCCTCTTCAAGAAAACGGCCGTCAACCTTTGTAAAGCCGGCCAGGACCTGAATGAGGAGAGGCAGAAGATTGTGCCCGGTATTCTTTTTGCGCCGTTTCCTGATCAAACCTCGAAAGGCGAGCGAAGCAAAAGCCCGCGCGCGCCGTGTAAACGGCTTTCGCTGTTGAACCGTCCGATCCAATGTCTGAAGCATTGCCGGTTCGAGATTAGCCGCTGTTTTGCCTGGAAGCAAACAGGCTCTGACTCGCATTACTCACTACTTCCCTTGCCGGTTGGCTATCTTTCCTCTAATGTATGAGCGTTTGATCGAACACCATGGCGCTGCTTTCCAGTTTCAACGAAGATCGTCCGGTCACCTACTTCCGGGGTTACCCGATCTACTGCGCGACGATCCTGACGATCAGTTATGGCATCGGCGTTCTGGCGACATTCTTTGCTAAGGCTTTTGGGAGCTGGGATCTGATCGTCTCGCTCTTGGCCTTCGATTCCAGCCGGTCCATTCTCGGCGGCCAGATTTGGCAAATTCTCACCTACTCCTTCGTCGATATCCCGAGCTTTTTCACCCTCATCGGGCTTATCTTCTTGTACGTCTCCGCTGTCGAGATCGAGAAATATATCGGTAAGAGGCGCTTTCTGATTCTTTATGCCGTTATCATTTTGATCCCGGTCTTGACGCTTACGCTTCTCGGTCTTGCGACGAACGCGCCGATTCTCTATTTTGGCCAGACCCAGGTCATGATTGGCCTTTTTATCGCGTTTTGTACCCTTTATCCGGGAGTTCAGTGGGGAGGGTTTCTAACTGCGAAGTGGGTGGCAATCGGCAGCCTGGTGATTTCCTCTCTCGTCGACCTCTCCTCCTCAGCCTGGATTTCGCTGGGGGAACTCTGGCTCATCAGCGGATTTTCTTTTGGCTATATCCGGTTTCTTCAGCGAGGAGGCGAGCTGCCTTCCTTCCGCTTTCCGGTACGTAAGCGCCCGAAACTCCGCGTCGTTCCAAAACCGAAGCCGCGTCCCCGTGCCCCGACCGTCTCGGCTAATGAAGGCGGAACTGCGGAGATTGACCAACTTTTGGAAAAAATTTCGAAACATGGCCTCGGCAGTTTGTCGGCGCAAGAACGCGACGCATTGCAGCGCGCTCGCGAAAAGCTTCTCCAACGGGATAGGGATTAGCGCTCGCCGCCGCAGAAGTGGCCGGAGCGGGGCCTCGTAAAAAGTAACCGCTAATCTCAGGCGGACTCAGACCTATGACTTCTTCTGTTGATCGTCTTTCAAAAATCGTCGCCCGGCTTCGATCCCCGGACGGTTGTCCTTGGGACCGTGAGCAGACTCATGGGAGCCTGAAGCCGCATCTTCTGGAGGAGTGCTATGAACTGATCGACGCAATCGATACCGGAGACGAAACGGAACTCAAAGAGGAGCTGGGAGACCTGCTGCTACAAGTCGTGCTTCACTCCCAAATGGCTGCTGAAGAGAACCGCTTTACTTTGGATGATGTGGCGACTGTTATCGCGGACAAATTGGTCAATCGGCATCCGCACGTGTTCGGTGAGATGCGTTTGCCTGATAGCGAAGCGATGCTCAATCAATGGGACCGAATCAAAAGAGCGGAGAAGATTGACCGAGTTTCGGCACTCGACGGGGTACCGAAGGGGTTACCTGCTCTTGGACGCGCACAAAAAATCCAAAGCAAGGCTGCCCGCATAGGTTTCGATTGGAACGACGCCGCAGGGCCGCTGGAGAAAATTCGAGAAGAACTCCGTGAAGTCGAGACGACACCGGATTCACGGCTCGAGGAAGAGATTGGCGATCTGCTCTTTGCTGTTGTGAACTTCGCGCGCAAGAAGAAGCTGGACGCAGAACAGGCTTTAAATCGCGCTACGACCAAGTTCGCTAAGCGATTTCAGGCGATGGAGCGACTCGCTAAAGAGCGTGGCCTGGATCTCCTCTCATTGAATCTGGAGAAAATGGATGAGCTCTGGGAAGAGATCAAATACCGCGGCTGCTAGCCAGCGGGAGCTTCGCCCTACCGATGGCATTTCCTTGGCCTATCATCGGTAGGGCGAGCCTCCCGGCGAGCCACATTCCGGCTACGGCTCGGTTTTTCGGCACAATGCGAACGACCCGTTTTTCGGTGACGTCATAAGTTCACGACGACCAATGCTGACGGTCCGCTCGGAGATCGGACCCTACCGCCGTCCTATCACAGCGCTATCTCGCGTCGCCAAAGATCGTGTGTGCGCACGAACGAAAAAAGTTCCTTACGCAAGTCACAGAGCCGCAGGTATTTGTGAGAACTGGGCCAGAATCCACATCGGAGCCACATCCCCGCCTTGCACCGGCCAATAGCGCTGGCCAGCAGTGCCACAGTTTACACCCTTTCTCTCTCGGGTTAAGTTATCGGATGCCGGAAACGCCTTATCCATCGCAGGAAGAATTCCAGAAGAAGCTTCAGGAGTTCTTTAAAGCGAATTTCGGCGATCACGTTGCCGTCTCCTCTTTGACCCAACAGGTGCCGACCGATGAACCGCCGGATGATACGCAGAAATCAATCGATCCCTTTCAATTTAACGCGACGCCCAAGCAAATAAAAGCTCACCTTGATCGCTACGTCATCAGGCAGGACGACGCCAAAAAAACTCTTTCGATCGCGGTGTGTGACCATTATAACCACGTCAACCGGGTTCGCCGTCTCGAGAAGGAGGATCCCGAAGCAGCCGGTCAGATTGAATATACTAAGGGGAATGTCCTGCTGCTAGGTCCGACGGGCGTCGGCAAAACCTATTTGATCAAACATGTTGCCGATTTGATTGGCGTTCCTTTCGTGAAGGCAGACGCGACTAAGTTCAGCGAGACGGGCTACGTTGGCGGCGATGTTGAAGATCTTGTTCGAGACCTTGTGCAGAAGGCGGATGGGAATATCGAGCTTGCCCAATATGGGATCATCTATATCGACGAAATAGATAAGATCGCGACGAGTTCCAATACAGTCGGTCGGGATGTAAGCGGTCGCGGTGTCCAAACGACGCTCTTGAAATTGATGGAGGAAACCGAGGTCCCATTGCGCAATCCGATGGACCTGCAGTCCCAGCTCCAATCCGCGCTCGAATTTCAACGGCGTGGTAAGGCGAAGAAGGAGGTTATCAACACCCGCCACATCCTGTTCATCTGCAGCGGCGCGTTTGACCGCCTCAAGGAACAGGTGGAACGGCGGCTGCGCCGGGCAACTATTGGTTTTGGGGGTGATTTCAACCCGCAGGACGGGGCGGAGGTGTTTCGAGCCGTCACTACGCGGGATTTTGTGGAGTATGGATTTGAGCCCGAATTCATCGGCCGTTTGCCAATCCGAGTTGTCTGCGAGGAACTATCGGCCGAGGATCTCTTCGCAATCCTGAAGACTTCAGAAGGAAGCGTCATCCGCCAGTACAAAAGCGCTTTTGAAGCGTTTGGGATTGAACCAAGGTTTGAGGATAATGCCTTGCGCCAGATAGCGATCAGCGCTGCGGCGGAGAAGACCGGAGCGCGCGGGTTATTGACGGTTTGCGAACGCCTGTTCCGAGATTTCAAATTCGAGCTACCGGGCTCAGGGGTGCGCAGGCTGGAGGTGAATCTCGAATTGGTGACCGATCCAGCCGCTACTTTGAAGCGCATTTTGGATCTCGCGCTGGAAGAAGCCGAATTGCACGAAGCCGAGATGGTTCGCCAATTCGCGGCGGTGTTTTCGCAAAAACATGGCGTGCGGTTTCAAATAGAGGAAGCTGCGGTAGCCAAAATCGTCGAGCGAGCCAGGTCGGCAGGAAAAAATGTCACCGATTATTGTAACAATCTATTCAAAGATTACCCGTACGGATTGAAACTCCTGCGTGACAGAAATACGAGTCTGTCATTTACGGTGCCCGTTTTTGCTATCGATGATCCCGACAAGTTTTTGAGTGATCGGGTGGTCGAATTCTATCGGTATGCAAAGGGTAGTGACCAACCGACTGCCTAGCTGGTGTGCCATCTCACGCTAGCTCGCGGTCCTCGTGAGCCGATTCCCTTCTGGTGCTGTCTTGCAACGAACTGACTATCCTCCTCTGATTCAGGAATTGATCCGCCAGCTTCGGCGAATGCCGGGTATCGGCCCACGGAGCGCGGAGCGGATCGCACTCTGGATTGTTCAAACGAAGGATGCGCGCGCCTCGGAGATTGCGCAGGCAATTTCTCAAACCGTCCTGGGAATTCGCCCTTGCCTAAAGTGCGGCTTCTTTTCCGAGTCGGATCTTTGTGTCATCTGCTCTGACGCCGCTCGCGATGCGACAAGCCTCTGCGTAGTTGAGCAACCCACGGACATCCTTTCCCTTGAGCGCACCGGGATTTTCCGTGGTCTCTATCATTCTCTGGGAGGTCGCTTATCCCCATTGGATCACGTCGGTCCGGAAAATCTTCAAATTGATTCTTTGGAACGCAGGGTCTGCGAAGAACGGCCTCAGGAGTTGATTCTGGCGTTGGGCGTCGATGTCGAAGGAGAGGCGACCGCCGGATATCTCGCGGATCTGTTAGCTCGAGAGGGATTGAGAATCACAAGAATCGCACAAGGCTTGCCGGCGGGATCAGGATTGGAAAACGCGGACGAACTTACCCTTGCCAGAGCGTTCGGCGGCAGAATAGCGGTGAGGTAAGTTGTTGCAGCAGTTCAGGAACCAGCGAAAATTCTTGGGTCCTGTTCTCCTTCGGGAACGGAAACGACCGTTATCTCAGCGTTCTTCTGAAACCGACTCGACTCCTGGCAGCATTTGGAGCGGCTCTTAAAAAAGGAGCCGTCATGTTCGTCTCTTCTCTACCGCCTCCCCCGCCCTCTGCGTGAGAAAGTTGAATATCGAGGCATGCCCCATAATATTGCGAACCGCGTTCGATGCGTCGAAGCGATGGGACTCGGATCCACATACGACGTCTTCTTTTCCTACAGCGGAGTTGATAAGGCCGAGGTGGAATTGCTTGCCACTCGCCTTCAGAGAGAAGCTGGGCTGCAACCGTTTCTGGACAAATGGCATCTTGTGCCCGGAGAACCATGGCAGCCGGAGCTTGAGCGTGCCATCGAACAGAGCTCCACCGCGGCAATTTTCTTTGGCCCGCAGGGCAGGGGAGCTCGGCATATTGAGGAGGTCCTGGACAAGGCTGCGCGAAGCCGGAACGATTTCCGGGTCGTACCGGTCTTGCTGCCGGGAGCCAGTGCAGATACGCTCGACGCTTTCCTGAAGCAGCGTACCTGGGTGGATTTTCGGTCGGGACTCGATGACTTGAGCGCCTTCAAACGCCTGGTTGCCGGAATAAAAGGAGAAGCGATCGAGCCAAATGGCTATGAGTTGCCCGATGAGCCCGCCCCTTATCGGGGTCTTGAACGGTTCGAAGCCAGGCAAAAGGACTTTTTCTTCGGACGCGAGGACGATATTCGCCGGCTCGCAAGGCGACTGTCGCGCAGCCGCTTTGTAGCGATTGTCGGGGCTTCAGCTTGCGGCAAGTCCTCGCTCGCCCGAGCAGGGCTTCATACTGTCATTGCATCGCAAGAGCTCCCGGCAATTCGCGATTGGCGTCTTGTCATTTTCCTTCCAGGTGGAAATCCATTGAGGGCTTTAGCGGAACAAATCGCAGCCGAAGCGCCGGTGGCCGACCGGGTTCGCGTAGCGGACGAGCTGACCGAACGATTTGAGGCTCGCGAGGATGGACTATGCACTGCGATCGGCGCTCTAACTGGTGGAAGTCAAAGAGTCGTCTTGATAGTCGTCGATCAGTTCGAGGAGATTTTTACTCATAGCGGAATTACGCGCGATTCTGCGAGTACTAATAGCAGTCGCGCCGAGCAATTGATTGCCAACCTGTTGAATGCCGTCGAAGACCCATCAGGATCCATCCGAGTCTTGATCACACTCCGTGCGGATTTCGTACCACACAGCCTGGAGTTTCCTCAACTGCGTTACCTGCTGGAAAATAATCAACTTCTTCTCGGCGAGCTTGGGCCGGAGGCCTTGCGGGAAGCAATAAAATTTCCGGCCCGAAAAGTTGGGGCATTTTTCGAGCAAGGCCTTGTGGAACTGATATTGCGCGATGTCCATCAACAGCGCGGCTCATTACCGCTGCTGCAGCATGCGCTGAAGGAACTCTGGCAGGCTCGCCTTGGCCCCTGGCTAACATTGGAAGCTTACGAAAGAAGCGGCGGCGTGGCAGGCGCACTACGCCGGCGCGCCCAGGACACTTACGAACAGAAACTTAAAGATGAACAGCAGCGGGCAATCGCGCACAGCGTCTTGTTGCGACTGATCACGTTGGGTGAGGGTGTTCGAGATAGCCGACGGCGAGTTCCGCGCGAAGAGTTGTTTCCCCATGTTGTCGAGCGACGCCAAGTCGAGCAAGTCCTGTCCGTGCTGTCGCACAACGAAACCCGATTGATTGTGGTAAATGACGACAACACCGTCGAAGCGACGCACGAAGCGCTTCAGCTTCCTTGCCAGCTTCGAGAGAATCGCGAGCCAGAGAGACATGGGCTCGGCAGGCCACCTCGCTGGTTTCCTTTTGGGCCAAACGGGCGGAATTTCTCTCCCGTACGGCAATAGCAGCGACCAGCCCCGCGATGAAGAGCAGCGCTACCATTGTTGGCTCAGAGTAGTTCGGTCCGACCCTTGTCGGGTCTGATGGAACACGATTCAAGCGTTGTCTCCGCACGGTTCAGTCCGGACGGTCTGCGCGTATTGACCGCCTCCAGCGATCACACAGCGCGGCAGTGGAGTGCAGCCGACGGACAGCCTCTAGGGGCGCCGTTGCGACATTGGGGCAAAATCGGGTCGGCGCGGTTCAGCCCGAACGGTCAACAGATTGTCACTGGTTCGGAGGATACAACGGCTCGGTCTGGGATGCGACTACGGGCAAGGAAATTGGCGCGCTCATGCAGCACGAAGGTGCGGTTTATTCTGCAGAGTTCAGCCCGGACGGCCAGCGAGTCGTTACCGCCTCCTGGGATAAGTCAGCCCGCGTGTGGGACGCCGTCACAGGCCAACCGTTGACTATCTCTCTGCGGCACGAGGGCTCGGTTCTCTCTGCACAGTTCAGTCCGGACGGCCAACGGGTGATTACTTCCTCCGAGGATAAGACGGCACGGGTTTGGGACGCGGCTACCGGCCAACCCTTGGATGCGCCTCTTGTGCACGGAGGCGCTGTGGTCTCTGCACAATTCAGCCCGGACGGCCAACGGGTAGTCACCTCGTCCGAAGATCGCGTGGCGCGAGTGTGGGCCATGGCCCCACCCACGAGCATGTCTCTGGAGCACGAAGGCGGGATCTTGTCGGCACACTTTAGCCCGGACGGCGAGCGAATTGTGACCTCCTCCGAGGGCCGCACGGCAAGGGTGTGGGACGCGGCCACTGGCCGAGCTGTCGGGCCTCCCATGCGACATGAATACGTGGTCAGTTCAGCGCAGTTCAGTTCAGACAGCAAGTGGGTGCTTACTGCCTCGTGGGACAAGACAGCGCAGGTTTGAAACGCAGCCACGAGCCGGCCCTTGAGCATGTCGATGAAACATGAAGGCGCTATTTTTTCTGCGCAGTTCAGCCCGAACGGAAAATGGGTACTCACTGCCTCATGGGATAAGACGGCGCGGCTGGGTGCGCCCATGAAGCATGAAGGGTCGGTTCTTTCCGCACAGTTCAGCCCGGACGGCCGGCGCCTGATTACCGCCTCTGACGACCGCACGGCACGGCTTTGGGACGCGACCACCGGAAAGCCATTGACCCCATCCCTTCAACACGGAGACAAAGTAAGCTTGGCATGTTTCAGTCCGGACGGACGCTGGGTGCTGACTGCTTCCGCCGATCGAACGGCACGATTGTGGAGTGCGAACTCAAGCCAGCCTTTCGGTATGCCGATGAAACACGAAGATGCTGTTCTTTGGGCGCAATTCAGTCCGGATGGCCGGGCGGGTGGTCACCGCTTCGAGCGATCGCACGGCACGGCTTTGGGACGCGAGCACTGGCCAGCCCCTGGGGGACACGATGAAGCACCAAAGTTCTGTTCTTTCAGCGCAATTCAGCCCGAACGGCCGGCGCATAGTCACCGCTTCAGATCGTACGGCGCGTGTATGGGACAGGGACACCGGCCAGTTCTTAAGCGATTCCCTGCGGCATGGTGGCGCGATAAAATCGGCGGAGTTCAGTCCGGATTGCCAGCGAGTACTGACCGCCTCGGATGACAAGACGGCGCGACTGTGGGACCTTCCAACGGTTACAGACGAAGATACCGTCGAAGAGATGAGGCTACTCGCTGATCTGGCCGAAGCCACGGGTGGCGCTGCCCTTCAGACTTTCGCGCCCACGGAAGTCTTGAAAGAGCTGAAGCCAGAACAAACAGAAAGCATCCGCGCAAGAATTGCCGCTGCTATTCCCGGACCAGCTTCAAAACTGACTCCGCTACAAAGACTCCTGAAATGGGCCGTTTCGGATTACTTGAATCGGACCATCTCTCCCTTGTCTAATACTACAGTCGCCCAATGGATAGAGAATCAGATTGAGGAGGGAACGATAGATGGTTTAAGAGCCGCGATGCAGGTGGATCCCGCGAACGCCCGTTTGGCTGCGCATTACGGAAGGCGCCTCGCCGATTATAGTCTGAAAAATGAAGGTGATCCAGCTGAAGTCCGCCGCGCGCATGACGAAGCCGATTTCCAAACTCACCGCGGTTTGCAGCTCGCTGCTGACAGCGCGGAAATCAGGGCGTTACGGGCCGAAACCGTTCAGACTGCTGCACCTGACTCACAGTGAGTAGGGTGACTCTTTTTGAGGTTACGCGCCGGTTAATCGCGGTTTTCGGGGCGCGGGGAATTTCCAGCCCGCAATGTACGGGTTGACTATGGTAGCACGCGTTTTTGCGTGCTAGCCAAACTTAACTTTAATTTAGGAGCATTGTTACTTCCAAAA
>Ga0070698_100006664_pt1 | contig 12524 bp, 9 predicted proteins | sample KBSK1502metaG_FD_65477 | JGI IMG/M metagenome (GOLD analysis project Ga0070698, IMG submission 65477) | Corn, switchgrass and miscanthus rhizosphere microbial communities from Kellogg Biological Station, Michigan, USA - KBS K1-50-2 metaG | ecosystem: Host-associated > Plants > Roots >...
CCAGGTCGGTGGTTTCGTCGCCCGAAAAGATGAAGGGGTGGGTCGCGGCGACGCGTCCCTCACCGACTTTGCCGCCGTCCAGATATAGCGAGACGGTGCCCCCCTTGCCCAGCCCACCGCCGTCATAGGCAAACTCCATGCGTACCTGATGCTTGCCCGTGGGGATCGGCTTGGTTCCTTCGATGTGGAACTGCTGGAGCCCAAGGAGGTTGTAGCAGTATTTCGGGTTACCATTCTTTGCATACAGCGACCAGCCGCCAAAAGCACCGCCCTGAGCGATGATCACTCCCTGAGCGGCACCTTTCGGGAGGACGATCTCCGCGGTGACCGAGTGTGACTTGTTCTTGATGACCACGACCGAGTTCTCGCTGAGCCGCCCCATTCCGCCAAAGAACAGCTGGGACTTGCCCCGGATCAACGACGGCCGCCCCGCTATCTCCGGGACGAAGCGCTCAGCTCTCCTGTCGTCGAGCGGCAGGACGTTGTACCTGGTCGCTTCGATCAGCCACAGACGCTGCAGCTCGTGCAGCATCTCCGGCTTTTCCTTTGCCAGGTCGCGCGCCTGACTCCAGTCTTTGGTGGTGTCGTACAGCTCCCAAACGTCGTCGTCAAAGGCGACGAGTCCCGAGGTCATCAAGGCCCAGGGGGTGCTGTGTTTGGTCACGGCGGTCCAGCCCTTGTGGTAGATCCCGCGATTGCCGAGCATTTCGAAGTACTGAGTCTCATGCCGCTCCGGTGCGTGGGCGTCATCGAAGCTGTACAGCATGCTGACACCTTCGATCGGCTTCTGTTGGACGCCGTGCACGAACAAGGGCTGCGGAATGCCTGCCGCCTCTAGGATCGTGGGCGCCACGTCGATGACGTGGTGGAATTGCGCACGTACTTCTCCCTTCCCCTTGATGCCTCTGGGCCAGTGAACGATTGTGCCGTTGCGTGTACCACCCCAGTGGGAGGCCACCTGCTTGGTCCACTGGTACGGGGTGTCCATCGCGTGGGCCCAACCGACCGAATAGTGGTTGTAGGAATCGGGGCCTCCGAGTGCGTCCAGGTGGGCGGTCAGGAACTCGGGGGTTTCGAGGGCCGCCATTCCATTGAAGTTGCTCAGTTCATTGAATGCCCCGTTGAGGGTGCCCTCGGCGCTAGCGCCATTGTCGCCAAGGATGTAGTAGATCAGCGTGTCGTCGAGGATCTCGAGGTTCTTGAGCGCGTCGATGAGCCGCCCGAGATGGTGGTCGATGTGCTCGAGAAAGCCGGCATACACCTCCATCTGGCGAACAAGCACGGGCTTGAGCGCGGCGGGCATGTCGTCCCACGCCGGGATCTCGGCGTGGCGTTTCGTGAGCGCGGTGTCGGGAGGTATCACGCCCAGCGTCTTCTGACGGGCAATGATCTCCTCGCGCAACCTGTCCCAACCCTGGTTGAACTTCCCGCGGTACTTGTCTGCCCATTCCTTCGGAACATGGTGCGGAGCGTGGGCCGCGCCCGGCGCGAGGTACGTGAAGAACGGCTTGTCGGGTGCGAGGGCCTTCTGCTGGCGGATCCACGCGATGGTGCGGTCGACCAGGTCCACCGAGAGGTGATACTCAGGATCGTTGGGCGCCTCGATCGGAACCGTGTCCTGGTAGAGCGCAGGGGCCCACTGGTTGGTCTCACCGCCGAGAAAGCCGTAGAAGTGCTCGAATCCACCTCCGCCCGTGGGCCATGCATCGAAGGGGCCGATGGGGCTCGTCTCCCAGACCGGGACCTCGTGGCACTTGCCGAACTGCGCGGTGCTGTACCCGTTCAGCCTGAGCGTCTCCGGGAGGGGAGCAGCGTTCTTGGGCCGAATGGAGCTGTAGCCGGGCGCCGAGGTGGCGATCTCGGTGATGCCCCCCATGCCGACCGAGTGGTGGTTGCGTCCCGTCAGGAGCGCCTGGCGCGTAGGAGAGCAGAGCGCCGCGGTGTGGAAGCGAGTGTACTTGAGACCGCCGGCGGCGAGGCGTTCTGCAGTCGGCATGGAGATCGGGCCGCCGAAGGCGCTCGACGCCCCGAAGCCGACGTCATCCAGGAGGATGATGAGCACGTTCGGCGCGCTTTTCGGGGGCCGTAGCGGCTCGATCGGCGGAAACGTCGACTCCGGGTTCTTTGCGTCGTACATGATCGGGCCGCTATACGGGCGGTCCGGGATCGGTAGCACGGTGCGGGCGATCGGCTTGTCGGTCATTACATCCTCCTTCTCAAGAGCATCCTGCGACCAGCGGACGCTCCGCCGTCCTCGATTCCCCTTGACTTTGCCGTCTCGACTACGGCATGGTCGCCGCACTCGAGGCCAGTACTATCCGGTACACGCTCCGAGCTCTCAGGGGTCCATTCCTTCCGAACATGTAGAGAAGGAGAATCCGGATGCCCATCGACAGCCCCGGCCCGATCGCTCCCCGGCAGCGAGTGAACCGACGCGAATTCCTCCGACACGCGGGATGGAGTGGTGTGGGCGCGACCGCCGTCGTGGCCGCCGCCGGCCGGCGGCGAGCATCCGCCGAATCCCCGTCCCCGTATCCCGACTGGATCCCGCCGAGCCCCAAACCGCCGAAGCGCGGCCGGATTCTGACGCGCGCCTCGGCCTGGGACCCGCCCGTACTCGATCCCCGGCTCACGAACTCCGTCGGGCTCTTCCAGTTCGCGGCCCTCGTCGGCAGCCGTCTCGTCCGCTACCCGTTTTCCGACGAGGCGACCGGCACGACGGATCTCACGCTGAAGGGGGACCTGGCGGAGTCGTGGCAGGGGAGCCCCGACCAGCGTGTGTGGACGTTCAAGCTCCGCCAAGGCGTCCGGTGGCACAACGCACCGCCGCTGAACGGGCGCGAGTGTGTGGCGGCGGACATCAAGGCCTGCTACGAGGCCTACGCCAAGGAGGGCGTGCAGTCGTTCACGTTCCGGGAAATTGAGGGGATGGAGACGCCCGACAAGTACACGCTGCGCGTCCACCTCAACACGCCCAACGTGATGTTTCCGCAAAATGTCGCCGAACCGATCGCGGTGATCTTTCCTCGCGAGGTCCTGGAAGAAGACGGGGACCTCAAGAAGCGCATGATTGGCACCGGGCCCTTCGTCCTCAGGGAGCACACCCGCAAGGTACGGGTGGCGCTCGCGCGCAACCCCGACTACTTCGACCGGGGTCGCCCCTATGTCGACGCGTACGACATCCTCTCGACGCCGGATGCCGCCACCCGCCTGGCGGCCTTCCGCACCGGGCAGAGCGACGTCATCTGGCTGGCGAGCCCGTCCGAGGTGGAGACCGTCCGGAAGACCAATCCCGCGGCCGTCGTGCAGGAGTACAAGAACGTCCAGACGGTGTTCGGGCTCGCCCTCGCGCAGGACAAGCCCCCCTTTAACGATGTCCGGGTGCGGCGTGCGATCTCGATGGCCATCGACCGCCAGAAGCAGGTGGACACGGTGTTCGAGGGGCACGGCATCCCCGGCTGGGGCATTCCCTATTTCTACTACCAGGACAGAATGCCGACGGCGGCCGAGCTCGGCCCCTGGTGGCAATACCGCCCGGGGGATGCGAAAAAGCTCCTGGCGGAGGCGGGCCATCCCACCGGCTTCGAGACGACGCTGTTCTACTACGAGTACTTCCCGCAGATGACCTCCCAGGTCCAGCTCGTTCAGCAGGATCTGAAGCGGAACCTCCACATCAACGTCAAAATCGCCAAACTGGACTACACGACCTTCTACGGCCGCTACGTCGAGGGGAAGTGGGACGGGATGGCCTGGGGGTTCAAGTCGGGCCACGCGATCAGCCTCGACGAGCAGACCTATCAGTACATGCACTCCAAGTCGACGAAGAACTTCTTCCGCTTCGCTGACCCCGTGATCGACGAACTGGTGACGAAGCTCCGGCAGACCCCTGATCGCGCCGACCAGCGCACGCTCACCAAAAAGATCGTCGATCGCGAGTTTGACCAGGTGTTCCGGATGTGGATGCCCGTCGACGCCGGGTTCGTCGTCTTCCAGCCGCACCTGCGAAACGTGGGGGTGGGCGCCCTCCGGCGCAGCGACGGCTATGGGGCGTCAACCTTCGCCCGACTGTGGATCGATAAGTAGCCGAACGGTCGACGCGCGACACCCGGTCCGTCCGCCGTGGGCGAACCGCTTCGTTCGAGGCCGGGATCCGCCATCTCTTGCTGGCGACTTCGGCCGTGTTGCTCTCCTCGCAGATCGGGTACAGGTTGAGGCGCGCAACGCCGTGGATGGCGTCGACGGCAGTCCAGTTTGCCTGCGGTGATTGCGAGCCCCTGCAATCACCGAGATCGTACTGATCGGGATCACCAAGGTGTTATCTGACGACCGCACGTGTGCTCAAGCACCGAAAGCAGCTTCGGGACGACCTGTTCAGAACCGTACTCGGGCCGGCCCACAGGCTCTGCCGCAGGAGGCGGCGTCGCGGCCAAGCGCGCACCCGCGTTGAGGCGTTGCAGCCAGCCCGGGTCTCTCTCACCAGGTCTCGGCCGAACACCACCTTCCCGACAACGAGAGCGCCGATCACCGACGCGAAGAGCTGATAGAACTCAATCTGATCGGCGACGAGGGAAAGCTTCTTCGGTGTCATAACGAGGCCGACGCAGACGAGGAAGTACAGGACGACGAAACCCATTTGGGTGATTTCGGCATTAGCGCGGCGCGAAGGCGCATCCGGCCCCTCCTTCAACGTTTTCAACAGTTGGCCCCTAGGTATCCTTAATGTCATTCGACCAGTTCTTGTACGACACTCAGCCCGAAGATCTTACGGTTGCGCTTGTCACACACTGGCTTCAGGCGGGCCATTTAGTCGAGCCCAGACCGCCGCCGGCTAGAAACCCCTCGTGTTACCCACAGTGAGAACGGCGATGATGGTCATGCTGTCCACGATCTCACCTGACCGCACCATCTGTTGGACCTCTCGGAACGGGAACGGGCGAACCGCGATAAACTCTGTCTCGTCCGGATCAAGAACAAGCTTCATCATGTCCTCGCCCAAAAAGAGATGGGCGGTCTCGTCCATGACACTCTTGCTCGTGTGATAGGTGCTCACATGAGTCAGCCGCCCGGCTCGATGACCGACCTCCTCGGCAAGTTCGCGCTGCGCTGCCTCTTCCACCGACTCCCCCGGGTGTACCCCGCCAGTGGGCATCTCCCACGTCGCGCGACGAGCGACGTAGCGATACTGCCGGACGAGGAGAACGGTTTCTGGATCCGTAAACGGGAGCACGCCCACACAATGTCCACAGCTCACGACACCGTAGATCGTCGTCCGGCCGTTGGGCAACTCCACGAGATCCTCACGGAGGGACAGCCAACGATTCTGGTAGATCGGCTTCGTGGAAACTGTTCTCCAGGGAGTCTCCGCCGGTCTCTTCATATCGTTCCTCTCCAGAGGCAACCCGCAGACGCTCTGGGCATCGCCGTCGCCTTCCCATCGTTTCAACCCTAATCACGTTCGAGCAACCGTGCCGGCTCCCGAAAGTCGTCAAGAATAACGTCATGGCTCGGATGATGGGATCGGCCGGACCGGCAGGCCCTCATTCGGCTGGACGCCCGATGAATGCGGTACGATACCCGGCCTCTCGGGCGGCATTCAAGTCGAAGTTGTGACACGCTACCATGAGGAGTTCGCCCGGGCGAAAGCCAAGCCACCTGGCGCAGGTGCGATATGCCATCACATGGGCTCAATCCGCAGATCCCTCCAACCTCCTGCTAGTCTGCTGGTGAACAACGAACGATTGCGCGCGCTCATCCTGTCGCCGGCAAACCACTTTGGCTCCAGTATCAAAAGGTCGGGAACATGGGTATAAATAAGAGCGGACACCTTGCGACGCGTCAAAGACTTGATCCTGCGTGTGTCGTCATTCGTAGATTGCTTCCTCTCGTGTTCACGGCGCGGCGCCGCCTGGGACCGGGGACCACGTCATCAAGGCCATTGTTCGATATCGGGTCTGCAGTGCCTCCGCCTGCTGGCCACCTGCGACGACCCCGGCGGGGCTGCCGGTGAGAGAGAAGTCGCCCTCGCTGGCCGGTCCGTGCCGCACCACCCGGAGTTGACACGCTTGTGACATCATGGTGGCCGACGTCGCTAGAGTGACTGCGACAGGGGAAATGATGATGCAGAGTGGGCCCGATACCCCGAGCTGGCTTTCGAGGACCACCCCGTTGTGGCCCTTGGCGCTGGCCCGAATCCTCTACGGTGTCCTCTGGTGGCAGCAGTCCAAGTGGAAGGTGCCCTCGGACGACTTCGGCCGAAAGTCCGGCGGCGGCCTCTGGTACTGGGTGCAACAGGAGATCCAGTACCCCACCGTCACGGCCTACCGAGACTTCCTCGTCAATGTGCTGGTCCCTCACTGGACGTTCTTCGGCTACCTGACCTTGTTCACGGAGACGTTCATCGCCGTGACGTTGATCCTGGGTCTCTTCACGCGGCTCGGGGCCTTTGTCGCGCTTGGCATGGCGGCCAACATTACGATCGGCATCTTGGGCGTGCCTCATGAGTGGGGCTGGACCTATACGATGCTCATCATGTTCGCGGCCCTCTTCCTGCTCACGGGCCCGGGCCGGAGCATCGGCCTGGACGCGGTCCTCGGGCCGCGCCTTGATGAAGCGGGCGCTCGGGGTAACCTCGCGGGCCGGCTCCTCAGCTGGCTGACTTAGGCGAGTGATGGACTTCAGCGTCGGGGTCGGTCTCACCAATGCGTGCGACCTCGCGTGCGCTCATTGCTACCGCGACGTCGGTCGCGTCGACCAGCTGACCGAAACGCAGGTCCTCGGCGTTTGCGATGACCTCCCGGTGCGCTCGGTCAACCTCGGGACAGGGGAGAACGGCCTGCATCCCGACTACCCGGCGATCGTGCGCGCGCTTCGCGCGCGAGGGGTCAAGCTCTCGCTGACCTCCAATGGCTATACGATCGCGGCCTCCTCGGACGAGACGCTCACGGCGTTTCGGGAGCTCGAGGTGTCGATCGACTTCCCGACCGAGCGTGAACAAGACGCGTTCCGGGGACCGGGCAACTGGCGACGCGTCATGGCCGGCATCGAACGGGCGCAGCGTCTGGGCATTACAGTGACGGTCCTCTCCGTGATGATGAAGACCAACTACCGCCGCTTGTCGGACATTGCGGCGGTCGCCTTCGCGGCCGGGGCACACTATCGGGTCAATGTCTATCAGCCGGTGAAGACCGACGCCTTCACGCTCTCCTACGAAGAGTTCTGGGACGGATTCAGGCGTCTCCTGGGTACCACACGGCTCGTGAGCACCACGGAGCCGATTCTTGACGCCATGCTCGGGCAACCCTTCAAGGCCGGGACGGGTTGTGGGCGGCAGACCGTTCGGGTGACACCGAAGGGCACCGTCATTCCCTGTGTGTACTGGGGCCAATCAGACCTCCGCATAGAGGAGCTCCGGGAGAAGGGGGCGGAGGGGGTCCTGGCCTCGTCAGAGTTCCGGCGAGTGCGAACCATCCCGGACGCGTGCAAGCCCTGTCCCTTCGTCAGCACCTGCCAGGGCGGCTGTGCGGGCCGTCGTGAACTGGCGGGCGGTGTGGCGATGGCAGACCCGTACTGTCCGCTGGTCCGCGGAGACACGGTGGCGTTGGACTGGGCGCAGGCGGAGCGTCGCGAGCTTCTGAAGACCGGAAGCGCCTGCACCACCGTTCTCGGCCCTGCGTAGGTCACGATCTCAACGGCCGAACGCGAACCGCTGCCTGGACCCGTCGACGCACCCCATGACCATCTCGCTCATCATCCCGGCCCTCAACGAAGCGCCCGCGCTTGGACCGCTGATCTCGCGGATCCCGCGCGGCCTCGTCGACGAGGTGATCGTGGTGGACAATGGGTCGACGGATGGGACGGACGTCGCCGCGGCGCAGGCTGGCGCCCGCGTGGTGACGGAGACACGCCGCGGCTACGGGTCCGCCTGCTGGGCGGGCGTGAACGCGCTCAGCCCGACGACCGAGATCGTGGTCTTCTTCGATGGCGATGGGAGCCAGCGCCCCGAGGAGCTCCCTCGCGTGATCGACCCCATCGTGACGGGGCAGGCCGAGCTGGTCTTGGGCGCTCGTCGGCTCTCGGGTGCACACCCATTTCATGCCACACTGGGCACGCGGCTGGTCGCCACGCTCATCACCTGGCGCTATGGGCAGCGGATCACGGACATCCCGCCGTTCCGAGCCATTCGCGTGGAGTTGCTCCATCGCTTGCGCATGCGTGATCGTGCGTTCGGATGGCCGGCCGAGATGGTCGTCAAGGCGGCGGCCCTCCGCGCGCGCATCGTTGAGGTGCCGGTGGCGCACGAGCTGCGTCTGGCCGGTCGCTCGAAAGTGTCAGGCACGCTCGTCGGCAGTGTGCGCGCTGGATACGGGTACCTCCGCGCCGCCCTCCGTGCCGCGGCCGACGTGCAATGATCAGAGCCTCGGCCGCGGGAGTGGGTCTCATCGGATGCTGCGCCATGATGGCGCGGATCCCGAGCCTGGTCGGGGCGCCCGGGATATTCCTGCTTCTCTTTTTCCTGGCTTTTGCGTGCTATGTCGCTGGTGTGTGCTGGCTTCCCGCGAGCGACGGACCCCGCACGGTCGCCGCAGTCCTGACCGTCGGCCTCATCGCGAGGCTCGTGCTGCTGCCCGTCGTCCCCACTCTCTCGACCGATATCTACCGGTACGTCTGGGACGCGCGGGTCGCACACGCCGGGATCAGCCCGTACGCCTATCCGCCGGCAGCCCGAGAGCTCGAGCGGCTCCGCGACCTGGCGGTGTTCCCCTATCTGAACCACCCGACATGGCGCACGATCTATCCCCCAGCCGCCCAGACCTTCTTCCGGCTCGTCTACCATGTCCGGCCAGACAGCGTCGCGGCGATGAAGGTGGCCGTTGGACTCGCCGAACTCGTCGGGCTCGCGACCGTGGTGGGTCTGCTCCGCGCGGGCGGGCGCCCGCTCTCAAATGTGGCAATCTATGCCTGGAACCCGCTGGTGCTGATCGAGATCTGGGGGATGGGCCACCTGGACGGTCTTGTCGTCCCGGCCGTGACCGGCGCGGCGTGGATGGCCCTGCGTAGCCGGCATGCGGTGGCCGGAGCGCTCCTCGGAGGAGGAGCGCTACTCAAGCTGTATCCGGCGGCCGTGCTGGCACTCCTCCCGATTCCGGCCTGGCCCGCTGCCGTGACGGGCTTTGCCGCGGTGATCCTCGCGGGCTACGGGCCCGGGTTACTGGCCGGGACAGACGTACTCGGTTCGTTGCCGCGGTACCTGACCGAGGAATACTTCAATCCGGGGCTCCTACGCTCCGTGACGGATGCACCGCACCTGGCGCTGGTCGCAGCGGGCGTTTGGATCCTCGCCGTGGGCGCCTGGCGGCGAGATGCGGTCATGCCTTCACGAGCGATCCCTCTTATCGGGGGGTTGCTGCTGCTGAGTCCAAACCTCTTCCCGTGGTACGTCATCTGGCTGGTACCGTTCCTGGCGTGGTCGCCGTCGGTCACCTGGATGGCTTTCACCGGCTCCGTCGTCCTCGCCTATAGCTTCTTCATTCAGCAGCCGTGGGCGATCCCGGGCTGGGCTCGTGTCCTCGAGTTCGCGCCTTTGGCGCTCGGGGCTTTGTGGCATCTCGCCACCCGGCTCCCCGCCCTCCGCTGGCAGGAGCGCTCCCCATGACCGCCGCGCCACTACCGCTCCGGCCTCCACTCCCGCGGTCGCTGTACCTCGAGACGACCAGCCGGTGCAATTCGCTGTGTGAGACCTGCATCCTGACCTTCGGCGGGCGAGAGCCGCAGCGCGATCTGAGCTGGGCGGAGTTCCGCCAGGTCGTCGATCAGTTTCCCGCCATCGACCGGGTCCTGCTCCACGGCATCGGCGAGCCGCTCCTCAACCGCGATCTGCCCCGGATGGTCGCCCATGTCAAGGCGCGCCACGCGGACGTCCTGTTCAACTCCAACGCCATCACCCTGTCGCCCAAGACGGCCCGAGCTCTGATCGATGCCGGACTCGACGAGCTCCGGGTGTCCCTGGACGCCAGTACGCGCGCCACGTACACACGAATACGGGGCGTGGATGCCCTCGACCGAGTGATGGAGAATCTCGAGCAGTTGGCCCGCCTCAAGAGCGATCTTGGCGTGACCCGACCGCTCGTCTCGCTGTGGTTCACGGCGTTGCAGGATAATGTCGAGGAGGTGCCCGGGCTGCTCCCCCTCGCGCTCCGGGTAGGGGCGACGGGGATCCATCTCCAACGCCTCGTTTACAATGGCCTCGGCCTCGCGACCGAGGACCAATCGTTGTATGGCCGACTTCACGACCGTGAGGCCGTTCTGATTCGCTCAGCGGAGACGGCAGCCCGGACGGCGGGGATCCAGTTCTCGGCGTCCGGGGCGGCCGCACCGGAAGTCAGCCTGACGCCGTCGCGAGCGGGCCAGCCCTGGAGCGCCTGTCGTCGGCCGTGGACGCTCGTCTACGTCACGGTGAGCGGTAACGTCTTGCCCTGCTGCATCGCGCCGTGGATCACCGGTCACTACGAGGGCATCATCCTGGGCAACCTGTACCGTGAGTCCCTGGCAGACATCTGGTGGGGTCCGCGGTACCTCACCTTCCGGCGCGACCTACAAACGTCCGAGCCGCCGGAGCCCTGCCGAGGGTGTGGGGTGAAATGGAGCTTGTGACCGCGCGGAAGTGTCCGCCGGCCGTCGCTGTGATGGCGAAGGTACCAGGGAAGAGTCTCGTGAAGTCGCGCCTGCACGCCGCGCTCACGGCGGAGCGCGCCACCGAACTCTACCGCTGCTTCCTCCTGGATCGCCTGGATGCCGTAGCCGCACTCCAGGGCGTCAGCCGGGTCGTCGCCTTCACCCCGGACGAGGCCGAGCGGGTCATCCGGGAGCTGGCTCCGCCCGGCTTTGAACTCGTCGCCCAACGCGGAGCCGATCTAGGCGAGCGGTTGTCCGGACTGTTGACGGATTTGCTCGCGCGAGGACACGCTGGGGCGATCGCGATCGATAGCGACAGCCCGACCCTCCCAATGCCCTTCGTGGTCGAGGCGGCGAGGATGCTGGCGGATGCGCGGTGCGATGTCGTGCTCGGGCCGTGCGACGATGGCGGGTACTACCTCGTCGGGCTCCAATCCTCACAACCGGCGCTCTTCGCGGGGATCCCATGGAGCACGGACGCTGTGTTCACCATGACGCTCGACAAGGCACGCGGCCTCGGACTGACCGTGCACGTCCTCCCGCCGTGGTTCGATGTGGATACGGAAGGCGATCTGAAGCGGCTGCACGCGGAGCTGAGCGCCGGCCCCCCTGGTCCGCGGCGCACCCACGCGTTTGTCGCACAGTTGTACGCGTCCGGCACTCGTTCTGACGTCGAATCCAACACATGAGATGTGGTGGGGTTGCCGTCGCGGCGACGCTCGTCTGCCTGGCGGGACTCGCTCAGGCACAGGAAACGGTCCGCGCCAAGGACTTTCCGGCTCCCGACCGTCCGGTCGCGCAGATCGTCTCCCCCGAGTACTCCGACGAAGACACACGCGACACCCGCGGAGAGGCCGAGCGCGTCCTCGCGCGGCTCGGCATCGTGAGGGGTCAGCGAGTGGCTGACATCGGCGCCGGCCTCGGTTACTACACGGTACGGGTCGCGCGCCGACTGGGGCCCGGTGCTACGCTCTACGCGACCGATGTGAAGGCCGAGTATCTGGGGCGGCTACAGACACGCCTGGCACGGGAAGAGATTACCGGGGTGCATCTGATCCTGGGGCAGCCGCGGGATCCGCGGCTGCCGGCGGCTTCGATCGACGTGGCCATCCTTTCGCACGTCTATCACGAGATCGAAAACCCGTACGAATTCTTCTATCGGCTCCGCCCCTCGCTCGCGCCCGGGGCACGGGTCGGCATCCTCGATATGGACCGGCCAACCCAGGAGCATGGCACTCCGCCGGCGCTCCTTCAGTGTGAGCTGGCCGCCGTGGGTTACCGCCAGCTCGACCTGGTCCAGCTCGCGCCGGCCGACGGGTACCTCGCCATCTTCACGCCGCCCGTCACCCTTCCGTCTCCGCGCACGATCCGGGCCTGCCGGCCGTAGTCGGTGGATACAGCGCTCGGCAGCACCAAGAGTCCTCAAGCCCCTGTCGCCGGCCGGCGCGGAGGGAGGGTCCTGGCCCGCCCCTCCACGTCGCTCGCGCCACGAATCCTTATCCTCGGGGGCGGGTTTGCGGGGGTGACCGCCGCGCTCGAGCTGGCCAAGCGCTGCGTCGGCCTTCTGCCAGTGCACATCACAATGGTCAGCAATCAGAACTTCTTCCTGTTCACGCCGATGCTGGCCGAGGCCGCGACAGACCAAATCAGCCTCGAAGGCGAGGTGATTGAGCGTGTTCAGTTCCTTCGTAGTCGACGGGTGACAGCGTCGCGCGAGCGCCGGGGCCGGCTCCGGCGCTCGCGGCCAATCAGCGTGAGCAGGTCATGCGGTGCCAGGATCCCCTGGGACTCAAGCTATTGCTTCTTGTCCATCATCTTGTCCTTGTCCATCATCTTATCGTCCTTCTTGTCCA
>Ga0070698_100006666_pt1 | contig 12522 bp, 16 predicted proteins | sample KBSK1502metaG_FD_65477 | JGI IMG/M metagenome (GOLD analysis project Ga0070698, IMG submission 65477) | Corn, switchgrass and miscanthus rhizosphere microbial communities from Kellogg Biological Station, Michigan, USA - KBS K1-50-2 metaG | ecosystem: Host-associated > Plants > Roots >...
AGCGATTTGCCCTACGTCATATACCGTCTGTCAACCCTGCTCGGCGACAGCCAGACCGGCTTCACGAGCCATTTCACCACGCCCCACCAGGCGCTGCGGGTCATGCACCTGGGCCTTGCCTCGTTGGTCCCGGGCTTGCCCGACTATTCGGTAGACCTGATCCCGACGGACTGGGCCGCCGCCACCATCGTGAACCACTTTTTGAACCACTTCCAGGCGAGGCGCGTTGTCCATCTCGTCGCCGGGGCCAGCCGCTCATACAGCCTCGCGCAGGTCATCGACGAGAGCTACGCTCGACTGGGCGAGCTCGATCCGGCGTGGAAGGCCCGCCACTATCCGAAGCCCGCCATCGCAACGCAAGCCGCATTCCAGCTGCTGGTTCGCTCGGCGGAACAGGCCAGGGATCCTCTCATGATCGGCGTCCTTGGCATGCTGAAGTACTTCACCGAGCAGTTCAGTTATCCAAAGGATTTCGCGGCGACGAATGTCAACGGCGCCCATCCCCCGCCGGATATCCGCGATTACTACGGTCGCGTGGTGGCGTATTGCCTCAAGACGAAGTGGGGACGCGGTGCCTGATCCAGGCAACGACAGGCTCCTCGATTTCGTCCGGCGCCGGCTGCTCAAGCAGAAGGGCGTCCCGGTCGATGCAGACACGCCCCTCTTCGAAAGCAAGCTGATCGATTCGATCAACATCCTTTACCTGATCGGTTACGTCGAGAAAGCCCTCGGGCGGCGGCTGACGGACGATGAGATCGTCATGTCGAACTTCCGGACGGTGCGAGTCATCGCCAAGACGTTCCTCCGTGACTGACGAGCAGCTCTCGGAGGGCGGCTACCTCCCTGGCGACAGGGGCGCCGTGTTGCTGAACGGTCCGGCGGCGGAGCTGTTCACACGCTGGCGACGCTTTCTCGCCCGCCGTCTGGCATCCGTGACGGACGCGACGATTGAGACGCCACTTTTCATCGATCGCCATGTGCTGACCGCGTCAAAGTACGTCGTGCACTTCCCCCAGCAGGTCTTCGTCGCTCGAGGCTACCGCGCCCCTCGATCGCGTACCAAATTCCTGGCGCCGGCGGCCTGTCTTCATTGGTATGGGCGCCTCGAGGGAACGGCGCTTGCCAACGATCATCTCTCGACATTCGTTGTCGGTCCCTGTGCTCGCGTCGAGGGTGGCCGAGCATCCTTCCCCTACCGGCTGGCGGCATTCCACATGGCCGAGCTCGTCGTCCTGGGGGCCGCCGCCGTCGTCGACGATGAGGCCTCGATGATCGAAGGGATGCTCGCGGAATCTTTTCGCGGACTCGGGATCGGCGGCGCCTTTCGACCGGCGACCGATGCCTTCTTTCTGCCGTCGAGTCGCGGCGCCCGGATCATGCAGCAGCTAAAGGAGCTGAAACGCGAGTTCGTGAGCCCGCTGGACGGATACGGCATCGCCCTCGCCTCGATCAACCGCCATGAGGACTTCTTCACCAGGGCATTTGGAATCAGACTTTCGAGTGGCGGAGCTGCTCACTCGTTCTGCGTCGCGTTTGGCCTTGAACGGCTCACGGCCGCCGGCCTTCTCACCTGGGGCCCCGACCCCGCACAATGGCCGAGGGCACTGTCGATGTGAGCACGTTCCACAATCGCACGCGACGCACTGCGTCGATTCCGCGTCGGTTGGTTCGAGAAGGCAAGCTTCATCTGCTTCCCGTGTACTACCTCGGACTGACCACCGAACTCGGCAAAGAGGCAATCGAAAATTCAGGCAGCTATGATTTCGCGGATCACATCTACGGCAACCGGCCGGCGGGGCGGTTTCTCATCGGCTACCTGCTCGATGCGCTCTTCCTCAACCTCAAGTCTGCCCGCTCGTTTCGCTCGCGCTATCTCTACGCGCGCGGCGAAATTCAGCGCCTCATTGGCGAGCGGGCTGACCCGGTTGACGTTCTCGCCGTTCCCTGCGGCCTGGCGCGCGAGCTTTTCGACGCGTCGGTATGGCTGGCCGATGAGGGCCGGAACCGGCAGGTTCGACTTTGCGGCATGGACCTCGACCAGGGACTGGTGAACCGGCTCGCCGCCACCAGCCGGCGACTTGGGTCCGGCATCGAGTTTGTCTGTGGCGACGCCCTTTCGGCCGACGCCTATCCGACCCGGCCGTTCGACGGCATCGTCAGTCTCGGCTTGACCGAGTTCCTGGATGACACGCTGGCCGCCGCCTTCTACGGGCTGGTACTCGGCAAACTCAAGCCCGGCGGGCGGCTCATCACCTCAGGGATGCGACCGCATAAGCTCTCGGACTATCTCCTGCGCAACGTCGCCGACCTGCAGACCTCGTATCGGTCGCCGGAGACTTTGAGAGGATTAGCGCGGCAGGCCGGCTTCGAACAGATTTCGACTTATGAGGACCGCACCGGGCTCCAGACCATGCTCATCGGAACAAAGCAACCATGAAGACGCTGCAGACCGTCCACCGCAAGCTCTTCGACTGGAAGCTCGACTGGTCGCGGATCGACAAGCAGAAGGCGCTCGCGCATCCGGAGCAGCTCGAGCTGTTGCGTGAGGCCTGCCTGGTTGAGTCCTACCTCCCTGTGTACACCGGCAAGATGATGGGCCTGTTCTGGGACGACCTCGACGCCACCACGATCTTCACGATTGAGTCGATCGAGGCCTACGGGCATTACTACGTGCTGCGACGGTATCTCGCGACGGTGGGATACAAGCCGGTCTCTGACAAGGAGGTGGTGGGGCTGCGTGAACGCGAACGCCGCGTCGTCTATACCGACCAGCTCCGGGAACTTGTCAACTTCATGGGCACTGAGCACTTTGCCGCCCAGTTTTTCACGGATATGTCCCAATTGATGGACGAACCGGTGTTGGCGGCCGCCCTGCCGGAGTTCGCCGCCGAGGAGGTGGTCCACTCGCAGTTTGCCTTTGACCTGCTGCAGGCGCGGATCCAGAAAGATCCGAACGCGAAGGCCGCGATCCTCGAGCACGCTCGGAACTTCAAACATGTGGGGGCCTACGTGCGTCCGTACGTGCCGCCGGCCCGAGAGGACAATGTGCGGAGCATCCGCGCCTTCAACGAGAAGTTCGAGAAGCTTCTCGGCCAACCGCTCAGTGACTTCCTGGTAGAGGAGGTGCCCGACCCTGTCCCCTGAGGAGCTCCACATTCTTAGCTTCTATCGAGCCTCGGAGCTTGCCGGCTCCATGCTCCTCGGCAAACTTGCCCTCCACACCAACCATGATCACTTGCGGGTGCCGCTGACGGAGCAATGCCTCGAAGAGGCGAAGCACGCCTGGATGCTCACGGAGACGATCCACAAACTCGGCGCGGTCCCCGTCAAGATTACGCAGACCTATCAGAGCGAGCTCGGCAAGATTTACGGGTTTCCGGACAGCACGGTCGACATCCTCTGTCTGACTCGGGTGCTCGAAGTCGTGGCCCTCGAGACCTATCAGAAGCATGTGGCGATGCGCGGGGTGACACCCGCCGTCAAGGAGACGCTGGAAGCGATCATCGAAGACGAGGTCGGTCACATCGACTGGATCCAGGCCGAGCTGGAGAAGTACTCCGGCGGTCCTCAGCGGCAGGAGGTCAAGGACGCGATCGCCGCGTCCGAGGCGGCCAGCCGGACCGTGAGCGAGAAGTTCTATGAGGATCCGATGATCCAGCGGTACCTGGAGCTGGCGACGTGAGCGAGGACCTCCTCGAGACCCTTCGCGAAACCCTCTCGATCAAGGAAGGTGAGATCTCGCTCCGAACGCCCATCACCAAGATCATCCGGGACTCGATCGACATGGTCGAGCTGGTCGCGGTCCTCAGCGATCGCTACCAGATCGCGGTCGACCCGGAAGAGCTTCGCCGCATCAAGACCGTCGGTGACATCGCGCGATACGTGGACGCGCATCGAGGCGAGGCGGCAGGCGACGATCGCCCCGCTCGCTTCTAATCCCGCGTCGAGCTCTCCCCCCGGGGCGAAGCGGCGAGCGTCCTCGGCGGAGGGAACGTGCCTTCCAGGTCCGCGGCCGCGACCTGGAACAGCGCCTCCGGCGCCGGCAAGCCATGGAACTGATGCAGACCCAGGTCTTTGAACCCGACCCCAACAGGCTCCGAGCCTGCCACCGCGTCCCGAACCGCCGCTGATAGAAGGATCTGGCCGCCGTGGCTTGCAAAGCAGATCCGGGACGCGGTGTGCACCGCGAGGCCGACGTACCCCGTGTCGGTCAGGGTCGGGCGGCCGGTATGCAGGCCGATCCGAATTCGGACTGGAAGGCCAGCCGGCCAGGCTCGGGCCCGAACCTGGCGCTGAATGGTGAGCGCCGCTTCGAGGCCGGACAGGGCGCGCTCGAAGACCGCGAACATCTCGTCCGCGCGGGTCTCGACCTCGCGGCCATTTGATGCGCGGATCGCCGCACGCAGCAGTCGCCGAACATCGGCCAGGAACCGGTCGTAGCCGTCGCCAAGGCGTCGCACGAGACCGGTCGAGTCCTCGATGTCGGTGAACAGAAAGGTCACGACGCCCGTCGGCAGCGTGCGGACCTCAGTAGCGCGAGCCTGGATCTCGCTGCGCATCCATTGGTTCTCGATGGCGAGCGTCACCGCGGCCGTCACCGTTCTGGCCAGGTCCGGATCGTTGAGGACGGCGCGGTTGTGAACGAGCGCGGTCATCGGCTGGCCGTGACGCTGGATCAGCGTGACGGCACGATCGGCACCCTCGCCCGGAAGCGCCACCGCCTGACCTTCGCCGTCGAGATAGGCGGCAACGGACTCGGACCAGTAGAGGAGCGAGAGCGTCGGGTCGCCGAGGACGGTCCGCAGCCGCGCTTCGAGCTGCTCCGGCGTCCCAAGTCCGCCGAGCTCGATGACGGCCTTACCCGCGGCCGCCTGCCGACTCTGCGAGCGCAACTGGCCGGTCATGAAGCCGACCGGCACGATGCCGTACTTCTTGGCGGCTTTCAGCAGCCTCGTTCGCGCCCGGTCGCGCGCCGCGTCATTCTCGAAGCGGACTTGGTTGAAGCGCGCGAGCGCGTTGCGGACGTGGGACTCGTCGTTGATGGGCAGACGCCGGCGGCCCTGGGAATCAATGTAGGCGAAGGCGCTGTCCGGTAACTGGGCACGCGCCTTGTCGCCGAGTTCGGGCATGTCCTGATTATCGCCATGATCTCACCCGTAACGAGCCGGTCGCGGCGCCGCCACAAGTCCATGGCAGATCGTGGGCAGGAACAGGAGGCTTGACGCTCGGCGGTTACTCGCGGTGGAGGTCTTTGAATGAACCTTGAGAACCTGGTCGTGCTGGTCCTTATCGCGGCGGTCTGCGGTTTCGTCGCCGAGCGGATGACCCAGGGTCGACTGCCGTACGGTCTGGTGGGCGCGATCTTTGGTGCACTCATCGGCGCCTGGCTTCTGGTCGAGATGTTTCGCTGGAAGATTCCAGGTGACATGACCGCCGGCGGTGTGCCAGTCCTCACCGCCATTCTTGGGGCAGCCGCCATCATCTTCGTGTTGTCGGTGGTGTCGCGCTCGAGGACGCAGCACGGGCCCGACCGCAAGCGCTCCTAGAGCGGCCCGCGATCGCGCGGCTGCTATGTTCTGATTGGCATGCCCGCGGACCCTTCGCTCCTCAGCGCGCTGGTGGAAGCGCTCAAAAAGGACCCGCAATCGACGCCGCTTCGGCTGCATGTCGCCAACCTGCTGCTCGAGTCCGGCGCCGAGGAAGCCGCGCTGGACCATTTCACCACCGTCCTTGCCAATCAGCCGGCCAACCGTGACGCGCTCGACGGAGCGGCTCGTGCGGCCGACGCGCTGGGCGACTCCGATCGCGCCCAGGGGTACCGGCAACTCCTCGTGGCACTCGGGAAGCCGTCGAAGCCGACGCCGCCCACAACCGCATCACCTGCACCCCGTCCAGACTCTGGCGCCGGTGCGGAAGGGCCTTCACGTTTCCTTCGCCCTCCGGGGGAGGGTCAAGATGGGGGCCCCGAGCGGGTAACGGTTGGTGCCGGCGAGGAGGCAACCCCCTGGTGGGAGATCGAGACGCCGGACCTGACCTTGAAAGACGTCGGCGGCATGGAGCAGGTCAAGCGCCGGCTCAATGTCGCCTTTCTCGGCCCGATGCGAAACCCTGAGCTGCGGAAAGCCTATGGCAAGTCACTCCGCGGCGGCCTCCTGCTTTATGGCCCACCCGGTTGCGGCAAGACCTTCATCGCCCGCGCCACGGCGGGTGAGCTGGGTGCCCGTTTCCTCGGCATCGGCCTTTCCGACATCCTCGACATGTGGCTGGGCCAGAGCGAGCATCGCCTCCACGAAATCTTCGAGAATGCCCGCCGGAACGCACCCTGCGTCCTCTTTTTTGACGAGCTGGATGCCATCGGTCAAAAACGCGTACAACTCCAGCACCACGGATCCATGCGCAACGTCGTGAACCAGCTACTCCAGGAGCTGGACGGCGTCGATGCCAACAACGAAGGGGTGTTTGTTCTGGGTGCGACGAACCATCCCTGGGACGTGGATACCGCGTTTCTCCGCCCCGGGCGTTTCGACCGCATGCTCGTGGTGGTGCCGCCGGACGAGCCGGCCCGGCTGGCGATCCTGCAGCACCACGTGAAAGGCCGACCAGTCGAGGGGGTCGACCTGCGCGCGATGGCGGCTCGAACGGATGGTTTCTCCGGCGCCGACCTGGCCCATCTGTGCGAGACGGCGACGGAAAACGCGTTGGAACAATCCGTGGAGACGGGGGTGGTGCGGCCGATCACGACCGCGGACTTCCAGGAAGCGCTGCGCCAGGTCCGGCCGAGCACCCGACCCTGGTTCGAAACCGCGCGAAACTTTGTCCTCTTCGGCAACGAGAGCGGCGCCTACGACGACCTGATGACGTACATGAAAACGAAGAAGTTGTTGTGAAGAGCGCCGACGGCTATGTCGGCCAGGCCCAAGCGCTGATCGCTGTCGGGCGTCATGCGGACGCGGTCCCACTCCTCCAGCGGGCGATCACCGCCGAACCGGAGGGGGCCTATCCGCGCTGTTTGTTGGCGGCGTGCTTCATCGACATGGGGCGGCACGATGACGCCTGCAAAATGGCGGAGAGCGCGATTGCCCTCAGCCCCGAGCTCTCACCGGCCCATCGGATGCACAGCGTGGCCCTGCTCGAGCTGGGAAAGCGCCGGCCCGCGCTCGACGCGGCCGGCGAGGCCGTCCGGCTCAGTCCGAGCGACCCCGACGCCATGATGGCCCTGGGAGAGGCACAGCTCGCAAATCGACGGTTCGACGACGCGATCCGCTCGGCCGAACGGGTGCTTGCCCTCGATTCGGCGTCGTTCGACGGCCACTACCTGCTCGGCCGGATCGCGCTCCGCCGCAAACGCTGGAGGGAGGCCGAAACCCATTGCCGCCAAGCGCTCCGCATCGAGCCGCGCGGCTGGGTCGTAATGAACAATCTGGGCGTCGCACTCCAGGGACAGGGTCGCCACAAGGACTCCGTCGCGGCCTTTGAGAATGCCGCCAAGCTGAACCCAAAGGCCGAATTGGTGCGGCGCAACCTCTTCTCGCAAACCCAGCGCTACATCGGGATCAGCGTCATCACGATCTTGATCGTGCAGGGGATCCGCCTCGTCATCCTGGCCCACGCAAGTCCGGCAGCCTTGGTCGTCGGCCTCGCGATTCTCCTGCTCGGTGCTTGGGCCATCTACATGATTCGCAAGCGGCAATTGAGTCCGACGGTGCGCCGGTTCTATGAGCTCGAAGGCCGACGCCGCTGGCCATTGACGATCGGCTACGTGCTGTTCTGGTACGGGGGATGGGGGCTTATCGTCGTGGCCGCGGTGATGGGAACCGCGTTGACCCATTCATCGATCCCTTTCATTCTGCTCGTGGCAGCAGCGGTTGGCTGGTGGTACGGAGGGCCGCGCCTCTGGCGTGACACGATCCTGCCCAGGCTGGATCCCGAAAGGCGAACTTGAGACGTCAGAAATTGCGGCGATGAGCGCCACGGCAAGCGTGATCCTTTTCGTAGGTCGCTTCCTCTTCGTGGCACTGTTCGCCCACTCCGGCCGGGGTCACATCCAGAACCACGCCAGATATGTGGCAACCGCTACGGGTCGGCTCCCAATTCCCTACGTGGCCGGATGGCCGGCCGGCGTCTGGTTATTGCTCGCAGCCGTATCGATGGTGCTGGGCATATGGCCCGACGTCGGTGCGCTGATGATGGCGGCGTTCTTGATTCCCACGACGATCCTCTTTCACGCCTTCTGGAAACTGTCTGATGCCACGCAACGACGCACCCAAGAGGGGGCCTTTTACCGCAACCTCAGCCTGCTTGGCGCCACCCTCGCCCTCTTCGCGTTGTTGTCTGTCGGCGGAGCGGGGCGATTCGCTATCACGGGACCCCTATTCCACTTGCATTGAGCGGTTCGCATCCCGGAGCGATGGCCTTGACGCGTTTCCTGATCTGGTCTACGCTCTTTTTGAGGGATTCGCCGGATGACTGACGAGAAGAGCGAAACCGCCCTGGTTCTTTGCGAGAGGTGCCAGCAAATGGTCCGGCCGCTGACCGAGCACGCCATCAGTTTGGTCGCCGCCACGGTGGTGACCGTTCACGCATGTCCGGCTTGTGGGGGGCGAAAGGTCTCGGTCGCGAGCCCGTCCGTTCGATAGGCTGACCTTCCGATCTTCTGAGGACGCTTGACTTCTGCGCGTCGGCATGTTTTAGTTGAGCCCTCAGTCAAATAAATAGCGAGGCGTTCGCTTGCCACGGACATATCGTTTGGGCGCTCGCGGAGCCGCGGTCGAGGCCACCCGGCGGCGAATTCTCGATGCGACCCTCGCGCTGCACGCAGAGAAAGGCGCCCTGGGCACGACCTGGCAGGACATCGCGCGCCGGGCGGATGTCGCCGTCGGTACCGTCTACTACCACTTCCCCTCTCTCGAGGAGCTCCTTCCCGCCTGCACGGGCCATGGCCTCCACCATCATCCGCCGCCAACAGCAGGAATCTTCCGGGATAGTGAGTCGGCTGCAGAGCGGATAACGGCTCTGACGCGGGCCCTTTTTGCCTTCTATCAAAAGGCGGCTCCCTGGTTGCGGTGGTCGAGCGATACCCCCGGTGTGCCGGCGGTGTTGGCGCGTCTCGCGAGGCAGCGCGAGGCCGGACGTCAGTTACTGATTGGCACGGCGCTCGGTTCGAGCGTAGATGAGCGGCTGGGCCGAATCACGATAGCGCTGACCAGCTTTGGTGCCTGGCAGTCATGGATTTCCGCGGGAATGACGAGCGAAGCGGCGGCAGATGTTGTCAGCGAGATGTTGGTGAGGAGGATGAACGATGTCCGACGTTCATGAGATCGCGGAGGGAATCTATCGCATCGCTACGTTCGTGCCGCTCGCAAATTTGACCTTCAACCAGTTCCTGATCCTCGACGAGAAACCGCTTCTCTTCCACACCGGTCAGCGCCTGCTGTTTCCTCAAACGCTTGAAGCCGTCCGGCGATTGGTCGATCCGGGAATGATTCAGTACATCTCCTGGTCGCATTGGGAAGCCGACGAGTCAGGTGCGTTGAACGAATTCCTCCAAGTCGCGCCCCAGGCCGAAGCTGTCCACGGCCAGCTCGGGGTGCGGACTAACGTCAATGATTTCGCGATCCGCCCCGCTCGCCCGGTCAAGGATGGGGAGGTCCTCGAGCTGGGAAAACATCGGCTGCGTTTCCTCGTCACACCGCACGTTCCCCATGCCTGGGACGCGATCCTCGCCTATGACGAAACGACGGGCCTCCTGCTTGCCAGCGACCTCTTCACGCAGCGAGGCGAGCACACCGTGGTCACCGACCACGACATGACTGAGCGGACCATCCGATCCTATGTCGAGATTGCGGATGAGCTCGGTCCCTATATCCCGATCGGTGCCCAGACAGCTCGCGTCTTCGATCGGCTCGAGGCACTGAATCCAAGCGGGCTTGCTTGCATGCATGGACCGGCCTTCACCGGCGATGCCGTCGCTGCGCTGCGCAACCTGCGAACCGCGCTCTTCTCATTGCCGGAAGCGGGCGCTGCCGGGTAGCCCACACCGACGGAGCTAATCGCCGCCGGGACGACGGGGACCAGTTGACGTTGTGCTAAGTGGCAATCAGAGTGGCTCCATGCAGTCACCCCCGCCTCAACAGGGTGTGCTCGCGTGGGCGATTGCCCTATTTGGCCTCACCGCTCTCGGAATCGCCCCTCTCTATGCGTTCGTGCCCGACCTCAGCAAGTTCTCGGGGAAGCTGCCACCCGCGCAGCTCGCCGCGGTAGGGCTCGGCGTTGAGCTCACCGCATTCGCGCCATCCCTCGCCGCGATTCTCGTCGCTTGGTTGCTCCCTGGTGCTGGCGGCGCGCGCGCACTGTTCCGCCAGCTGAAGCGTTGGCGGATTCACCCGATTTGGTATCTGATCGCTCTGCTCGGACCGGTTCCGCTGTTACTCTTGGGGACCCTTATTTGGGCGGCCCTTGGCAAGGCGACGGCGGTCTGGTTGGCGCTACCGGGGTCTATCCCCTTCACGATCGGGGCGCTCATTGCGGGCTCCCTGGGAGAGGAGTTCGGTTGGCGCGGCTTCGCTCAGCCTCGGCTTCAGCAGCGTGCCGTGATCTACGCTTGGATCTACAACAGCACGGGCGGCAGCCTGTTGGGCGGTCATGGTTGCCCACGCGGGTTACAACCTGGGGACGAGTCTCATCCCGGATCCATCAAACGATCCGACCCACCTAAAGCCGCTCATCGACGCCGTTCTCTATGCGGTGGTCGCGATTGTCGTCGTACTTGTCACCAACCGCCGAACCCTCACGCGCCGCTAACTTGGGCTGGAGCCTACCGACCGACGTCGCGACGCTGGAAGCTCCAGAGTCCGATTGTCATTCCAATGCCAATGACGGCCACGAGAATCCAGAACCCGGTCCAGTAGACCCCGGTCGTCAGCGGCGTCCCATACAGATAGAACACCGACAAGTTCTCAACCCATCCGGGCCATCGGAAGAGTGGCGCTAGCTGGGTCAGGAAGTAGGCGACCACCGCATAACCTGAAAGCAGAAGCACGGTCGCCCGTGGAATCCACCCGGCAAGGGCCGCCCCAAGGGAGCCGAACGTTAGCCCGAACGGCAGCAGCAGCGCGGTCGCCAGCACGATCGGCCCAAGACCCAGGCTGATGCCCTGGGCGCCGGCGGCCCAAAGCGTCACCAGGCTCCCCACGGATGCGATCAGGGTGGTGGCAACGAGCAGAGCGCCTTCACGCTCGAGCGCGACTCGCCAGCGCGCTGCCGGTTGGCTGAGGATCATCTCCAGGCGCCCGTCGGTTTCGTCGGCCGTCCAGCGGTTCACCTGGGTGATGGCAAAGACGGCCAGCAGCAGCGGCAGCGTCCCGAACCAGAAGGCGCTGATCACCGCGCGGTTGAGATCAGTCTGGCCGCCAACATAAGCGCGGAAGACCGGGATAGTCTTGACGAGATCGGCCAGCGACCTCGCCAGCGAGGTCATGAAAAGGGCCAGCAATGCGATCGAGACCATCCAGGCCAACAGACCAACCCGCTGCTCGTACATCGTCGCGAGCACGGGGACGCGCAGCAATGGGTTCCTCGACGCTTCGGTGACGGGCGGGCGCTCGACCGGCCGGCGGCGCACCAGTCCCGATCCTAGATCTCGCCGCGCGAACGCGATGCCGGCGAGGACGATCAGCACGAGGGCGGCCACCGCCAGATCAAGCGTGCTCACCCAGTCGACATGGCCACCCGGACTGAGGCCATTGACCCGGTCGTAGTAGAAGAACGGCGAAATGCCGCGGACGCGCGCCAGACCATCCAGTGTGCGACCGAAGCTGTTGAGCAAGAAGAGCCCGAGCAGCACGATGGCGCCGACACCGGCGGCCACCCGGCGAGAGTCGGCGAATTGCGCGATCAGCAAGGCTATGCCGAAGCAGGCGGCCGTGAGCGCCAGCAGCGCCGCACCGTTAGCCAGCAGGCCATCGATTGGCAGCGGCGACCCGGCGGCGTTCGCGCCGAAGGCGGTCAGCACGCAGGCGACTGCGATCGCCCCGCCGGCAGCGATGACAAACGCCCCGCTGCGGGCCGCCGTCAACCGGGCCCGCGAGATCCGGCTCGCCAGCCACAATTCCAGGAGTCCGCGCTCCTCGTCGCCGCGGATTGCACCGGATCCCGCCATCAGGGCCCAGAAGCCAAAGATCAGGGGGAAGAAGCCGAAGACGCGCCATTGAACGTAACCGGCGAGGGTTTCTGGATGCACCGGCAGCGGGACCAGGTAGCTGACCTGTCGGCCGAGCACCTGCATCTGAAGCCCGAACTGCTGGCGGGCCGCCTCGCTGTTGCCGACGATGGCCTTGAAGCCAAGGGACTGCAGCATCCCATTGAGTCCGCCGATGGCGGCCGTCGAGATCATCCCGGTGCGGTGAAACCGCAACCCGATGCGCAGCATCATGTGGCGGCTGATTCGAGCGGCTTCTCGTCGCGGTAATAGCTGAGGAACACCTCCTCGAGGCTGGGCTCCTCGCTCACCAGGTTGAGAACCCC
>Ga0070698_100006667_pt1 | contig 12521 bp, 5 predicted proteins | sample KBSK1502metaG_FD_65477 | JGI IMG/M metagenome (GOLD analysis project Ga0070698, IMG submission 65477) | Corn, switchgrass and miscanthus rhizosphere microbial communities from Kellogg Biological Station, Michigan, USA - KBS K1-50-2 metaG | ecosystem: Host-associated > Plants > Roots >...
GTCAACTTCTGCTCGTGCGGACCTTCCCCGAACACCGTAGCAGCACAGAATGTGCAGCCCCTCACCAACGACCTGATCAAGGTGCTCAGCCCGCCCAGCCCGATAGCTGGGAACGTTCCAGGCCTGGTTGACATCCTGGTGAAGAATCCCGACGGCAGTACCAGTGGGCAGGCCAACGCTGACAAGTACAACTACGCCGTTGCGCCGCTGCCGACCATTACCGCTATCGGAGCAACCGCGGGTCCGCCCGGGACACAGGTCATGATCACCGGAACGGGACTGGGCGCGGTGACGGCGGTCACGTTCGGGGCCCAGGTGCAGAACTTCTTCTTCACTCAATCCGACACCCTCATCCAGACAAGTGCGCCCGGTGGACCATCAGGAAGCGTCCACATTACGGTCACGAGCGCGGCCGGCACGAGTGTGACGACCACGGCTGATCTGTACACCTATGTCTCGTTCGAAGCCGACTCGCCTGCCTCCAGCATCAGCCAGTATCTGCTCGCGGCCAGCGATGGGACGACCTGGACCGACATCGACGCCGTCAAGCTAAGCCTCACCCTCACACCGCAGGTGGACTCCTATGCCCTGCTGAGCGGGAATGCTGACCTGTGGACCACGATGGCGGGCTTCAATCAGGACATCGGCATCTACGTTGCCGAGGCTGACGTCAACCAGTATCCCGGCCATATCGTCGCCTGGAAGGAAAGCGGCGGATTCGCCGGGACCTTCTCGCCGAACGCGGCATTCGTCCAGACCCTGTTCCCAATGGACGCCGGGACAACGTATCACGTCAAGCTGCAGTGGAAGACCAATAAGAGCACGGTCGGCAGCCCAGGTGAAATTGTCGTGGCCGGCGCCGGTCCGTGGCCGTCGACCAGCAGCAACTACTCGCCGACGGCGCTGGCAGCTCGACTGGTTCCGAGCAGTCTCGGCTGGGTCCAGTCGGCAGTGAGCCGGCAACAGTACGTAATGCAAAACAGCGATGGCACAACCTGGCAGGAGATCGACCCCGCGAACCTGGAGACGACGTTCACACCGTTTAACTCCGGCTATGCGGTCATCACCGCCAACGCCGATCTGTGGACCACCCAGGCGGGATTTAACCAGGACATCGGGATTTACATCCCCGAAGCCAACACCGGCCAGTATCCGGGCGGGATCGTAGGGTGGAAGGAGAGCGGCGGCTTTGCCGGCACCTTCTCGCCCAACGCGGCCTTCGTCCAGACGGTATTTGCGGTGAACGCAGGTAACACCTATCACATCAGCCTGCGCTGGAAGACGAACAAAAACGCGGCAGGCACCGGCGACTACATCGTGGCCGGCGCTGGCCCCGGGGCGCCCTTCTCGCCGACGCGGTTAACCGTCCACTTCGTTCCTCAGTGGATGAATCTCCCGACGACGGCGAGCAATCTGCAATACCTCCTGCATAACAGTGACGGCACGACCTGGCAAGACATCGATGCCACCAACCTGGCGCTGACGGTGATGCCGCAAGGGCCTGGCGGAACCTGCCAGGCCGTTATCTCCGGCAACGCCGACCTGTGGACGAGCAAGGCCGGGTTCAACCAGGACATTGGCATCTACATCCAGGAAGCGAACGACACGCAGTACCCGGGTAACATCGTGGCCTGGAAGGAGAGCGGCGGGAACGCCGGTACCTTCTCACCCAATGCCGCCTTCGCGCAGACCGTGTTCCCGATGACGGAGGGAACGACCTACCACGTCAAGCTGCGCTGGAAGACCAACAAGGATGCGAGCAACAGCGACGACTACATCGTCGCCGGCGCCGGACCCTCGGCACCGTTCTCGCCCAGCCGCTTAACCGTCGAGCTCACGTCGTGTCAGTAAGCCATCAACTCGGGACCGCGGCAGATGGATATTGAGGAGCCCGAAGTGTCAGCTAAGCCGAAGGTCTACGGGGCTTGACCACCTAGGCGAGAAGGCCTATAACGAGGGGGCCGAGGGGAAGGCGCACAGGCTTCGCGCAGCATGGGGAGGGGAAATCGCCAGCCGCCGTCGACCCGGTGGTGTGCTATCGAGCGCCGTGCCAGGTGCCGCCAGGGTGGCCTTCGCGGCCAGCATCCTGGCGGTCATCATCGGCGCGGCCACGGTAGGCACGGCGGCCTCCGCCGTGATGGCACTTCCCGTCCACGCGGCGAACGGCAACGGGCCAACCGTAAAGAGCGTCCTGCCCGATCAGGGAACGTCCCAAGGCGGCAGTCGCGTCAAGATCACTGGGAGCGGCTTCTCGCACGTAACCGCCGTACGCTTCGGGTCGGTCCCGGCCAGCTTCGTCGTGCACAGTTCTGAACAGATCGACGCCACCAGCCCGGCAGCCGACCCCGGCACCGTCGATATCACGGTCACGGCTAGGAGTGTCAGCCAGCGCAGCAAGGCGGCTACCTTCACCTACGTTGCGGCGTTCGTCCCACGCATTAGCGTGGTCACGCCGGACACAGGAGCAGCCGACGGCGGAACGATGGTCACGATTTTCGGTGGGGGTTTGAGCCAGGCCCGTCTCGTGCGGTTTGGCAATACATCGACCGCGAAATTCCTGGTCAAGAGCGATCGCGAGATCGTGGTCGCCAGCCCGAAAGGTGTGGTCGGGAAGACGGTGCACGTCTCTGTCATCGCGGCTCGGGGTTCGAGCACCTGGAGCGGCGCGGACCGCTTTACCTTCGTGGCAGCGAGTGCCGCGGCCGCGACCAACCGTGCTCCCCCAGCGCTAATTGGGAAACTTGCAGGGCCTGTCCTGAAGACAACGGGGGCGGCGGCCTCGGGGGCACCCCCCACCGTGAACGGAATCGACCCCAACAGCGGTCCGCCCCCGGGCGGCTCGTACCTCAACATCTACGGCAGCGGTTTTACGCAAGCCACGGGCGTCACCTTCGGCGCCAACCGATGCGTCCGGTTCTCTGCGTTCAGCGACAACCAGATGGTTGCCCAGATCCCGCCCGGTACGCTGGGCCAGACGGTTGACGTCATCGTCATCTCCCCATCCGGATCGAGTGGCTTGAGCCTGGCGGATCAATTCAGTTACGTCAATCCGCCGGCACCGGTCGTCTTCGGCATCACGCCGGCCAGTGGCAGCTCGGCTGGAAATACGCCCGTGCTGATCCATGGAAAAGGCCTCAGCGCACCGACCGCGATCAAGTTCGGAAACGCCCTCGCTCAGGGCGGTTATCCACTCGACGACGCCACGCTTTACGTCACGAGCCCGCCCCAGGGGACCAACCCCTCGACCGTGGATATCACGGTCACGAATCTTTCGGGCGCGACCAGTTCGACCAGCGCTGCCGACCGCTTTACGTACCACCCGCCGAGCGCCCCGGTCGTCAATGCCATCGATGCCAACCACGGATCGTCCACCGGGCACACCGCCGTCACGATTTATGGAAGCGGATTCACGGGTGCGACCGCTGTGAAGTTTGCCGGGACCAGCGCGACGAACCTCGGCATGGACAACGATGGGCAGCTCTTCGTTTACAGTCCGCCGCAGGGCACCAACCTGGCGACGGTCGACGTCACCGTGGTCACCCCGGTGGCGACGAGCCCGACGACTAACGCCGACAAATTTACCTATGACGCCGCCGGACCACCGGTCGTTAGCGGCATCGCGCCGAGCAGCGGCTCACCGTCGGGTGGCGTGCAGGTCGATATCTTCGGGAGTGGCCTGGGCGCTGCCACCAGCGTCAAGTTCGGCGGCGTGGCGGGAACCCAGTTGAGCGTCCTCGACGATGGTTTCATCATGGCGACCAGTCCGCCACGCGGGGCCAACCCGGCAACGGTGGACATCACCGTTGTGGCGCCGACCGGCACAAGCACGACCAGCCCGGCCGACGCGTTTACGTACAACGCGCCGCTTCAGCCGGCCGTGTACGGGGTCAGTCCAAGCCAGGGGCCGATCAATGGTGGGCAGACGGTCGACATCGAAGGCAAGGGTTTCACGGGTGCCACGGCGGTTAAGTTCGGGAGCGTTTCCGCGATCAGCTTCTACGTATGGAACGACGGCGCCTCGATCTTCGCGACCAGTCCAGCCCATGCCCTCGGGACGGTCGAGGTCACCGTCACCAACTCGATTGGCACGAGTGCAGCCGGGACTCCCGCTGACCAGTTCACCTACGTGGCCGCGAGCGCCCCAACCGTCAACGCGGTCAGTCCGAACCGCGGCTCGTCATCGGGTGGAATCATGGTCACCATTTTCGGCGCGGGATTCGCAGGGAATGGCGGTTCACCGCCCCCCAATCCAACGGTGACCTTCGGAACCACTCCAGCCAGTGGGACGCTCCTCAGCGACAGCGAGATCTTTGTCACGGCGCCCTCAGGCACGACGAACACCACGGTGCACGTCACGGTGACGACCACCGTGGGTTCGAGCGCCAGCACTGCTGCCGACCAGTTCACGTACTTCACAGCGCCAACACCGGCGATCGATGCAGTGAGCCCGAACAGCGGGCCTGCAAGTGGAAGCACGACGGTGTTCATCAGCGGCAGCGGGTTCACCGGCGCGACCCAGGTCCAATTCGGAACCAACGCAACCTACCCCTATGTCGTCAGCGACAACGTCATCCGCGCCACCAGCCCGCCAGGAACCGCCAGCACCTCGGTCGATGTGGTTGTGACCACGCCGGGCGGAAGCGCGACCGCCAGCGCGGCGTTCAGTTACACCGCCACCCAATCCCCGACGCCGGCGGTCACCGGTATCGGTCCGAGCTCGGGGCCCGCCTCGGGCTTCACCACTGTCTACATCAGTGGCAGCGGATTCACCGGGGCGACCGCTGTCGCCTTCGGGACAACGACGCCAAGCTCATTTACCGTGCTCAATGACAACCTGATTCAGGACAACGGACCGAATCCGCCCTCCGATCAAACGGTGAACACGACGGTCGACGTGCGCGTCACAACCGCCGGCGGTACGAGCGCGATCACGACCGCCGATCAGTACACGTATACGGCCGTGCCTGCGCCGACCGTCACCGCCGTCAGTCCGGGCATCGGGCCGGCCACGGGAGGGACGACCGTCTACATCACCGGCACGGCATTGCATTCGGCTACCACGGTTACGTTCGGTGCGACGACGGCGACCTTCTTCTCATCGAGCGACACCTTGATCCAGGCGACCAGTCCGGCGCAGGGGACGAATGCGGCGACCGTCGACATCAAGGTCACCACAGCATCGGGGACCAGCGCGACCGGCACCGCCGATCAATTCACCTGGGGCTCGCCACCACCGCCATCGGGGCCGGTCGTCAGCGGACTCTCGGTAAACCATGGACCGGCCGCGGGCCAGACCTTCCTCACCATCTATGGCAGCGGGTTCACTGGGGCAACCGCCGTGAAGTTCGGCGCCTCATCGGCGCAGAGTTTCTACGCCTACAGCGATAGCACCATGTCGGCGACCAGCCCGTCGGGCGCCGTCGGGACGGTCGACGTGACCGTGACCGTTGGCAGCAACACCAGCGGGACATCCGTTGCCGACAACTACACGTACGCCGCCCCCGGACCGCCGGCCGTGTATGCGGTCGCACCCAACCGCGGCACAAACCTGGGTGGAGCCTCGGTAAGCCTCTATGGTGCCAATTTCTCTGCTGCCACTCAGGTTGCGTTTGGCACGTCGCCATCCTCCTTCTATGTGGGCTACCAAGGGAGCTCAATTACGACCACCTCCCCGCCACAGGGCAGTAACCCAGGCACCGTCGATGTCACCGTCACCACTCCGGTTGCGACCTCGGCGGCCGTCCCGGCAGACCGGTTCACGTACAGACCGCCTGGCCTGCCGGTCGTCAATGCCGTCAGCCCCAATCGTGGCTCCACGGCGGGCGGGTCGAGCGTTCAGATTTTTGGGAGCGAGCTCACCGGTCTGAGCGGGGTTCATTTCGGGACGCTTACGGTGCAGTCGTTTGGGGCATCCGACAGCCAGCTCTACGTTGGCACCCCGCCCGGAGCGGCGGGGCAGGTCGATGTCACCGTCACGACACCAGGCGGGACCAGCTCGACAAGTGCAGCCGACCACTTCACCTTCGTGATCCCACCAGTACCCCTCGTGACGGGGGTCAGTCCCGGCAGTGGTCCGTCGTCGGGCAATCCAGGAACCTTCCTCCGCCAGGCCACCGTCTTCATCAGCGGCCAGGGGTTGTCGGGCGCGTATTCGGTGAACTTCGGCGGTAGCTGTACGTTAAGCATCAGCGCCATCAGCGACAACGTGGTCAGTGTGTTCACCGTGCCCCCGGGAGCACCGAACACGACGGTCGACCTGACGGTCTCAACCCCCGGTGGCACCAGCGCGATCAATGCCGCGGACAAATACACCTACACGCCGACTTCGGCTCCAACCGTCACGGCGGTCAATCCGAGCAGCGGGACCGCCAACGGAGGCACGACCGTCTGGATCACCGGGACTCGGCTGGCGTCGGTAACGTCGGTGAAATTTGGAACCGTTTCTGCTCCGCTCAATTACTTTTTTGGAGCAAGTGACAATCTCCTTCAAGTCGTAAGTCCTCCGGCCCCGGCGACGGGCGCGGTCGACATTACGGTCAGCGGCGCAGGAGGCACCAGCGTCACGTCCGCTGCCGACCAATTCACCTATGTGGCCGGGTCGGTTCCCATGGTCACCTGGGTCAGCCCCGGCAGTGGGTCCTCGGACGGCGGCACCACGGTCTTTCTTACCGGGAGCGGGTTTTTGGGCGCGACATCCGTGACCTTCGGCGGGATCCCGCCACCACCCACGTGCTTTTTCAGTGGCTCTGGTCGCCGCTTCGGACGCTACGGCGGCCCATGTTGGTTCGTCTTTAGCGACACCTTGATCGAAGTGGTCGGATCGCCAGGCGGAACCGTGAACACGACCGTCGACGTAAGGGTGAGCAATGCCGCGGGAACGAGCGCCATCAGCACGGCGGACCACTTCATGTACACGGCGACGCCAGCACCATTGGTAAGCGCGGTTAGCCCGAATAGCGGACCACCGGCGACAACGGTCTACGTCAGCGGCCGCAATTTCATGCGCTCCATGGCCGTGAAGTTCGGCAGCACCACGGTGGCGCCCAGTAAGACAGAATTCCTCAGCGATGACATGGTGCGGGTTACGTCGGTACCGGCGCAGGGCGCCAATCCCGCGCTTGTCGATGTCACGGTGGGAGCAAGCGCGATCAGTTCGAGCGACCAGTTCACCTACACCGCGGCGCCGCTGCCGGTCGTGCAGGTCGTGAGTCCGAGCAGTGGGCAGGCGGGCAGCGACGTCTTCATCACCGGGACCGGGCTGCTGTCAACCACGGCCGTCCAGGTCGGCGGCGTTAATGTCGTGAGCTTTATCGTGTTCGGCGACACTCTGGTGCGCGCCGCCGTCCCCAGTGGGGTCGGCACGGTGCACGTAGTCGTCACCACTCTTGGTGGGCCCAGCGCGACGTCCTCGGCCGATCAGTTCACCTATACGGCGCCAGCTGCCCCGGTCGTGCGCGTTGTCAGCCCCAGCGCAGGTCCGGCCGGAACGACTGTCTACATCACCGGCACTGCGTTGACCGGAACCACAGCCGTGAACTTTGGGATTGCCACCGCAACCTTCGTAAAGATCAGCGACACCCTGGTGCGGGCCACTGCTCCGAGCGGCACCGGGACGGTGCATGTCACCGTCACCACCGCGGGCGGAGTGAGCGCCACCTCCTCCGCCGATCAGTTCACCTATGGGGCCGGACCCATCGTCCTTACGGTCGCACCAAACAACGGACCAACCGCAGGCGGAACGGCGGTGACCGTAACTGGAAGCGGATTCACCGGAGCGACCGCGGTGCATTTTGGAGCGAACGCAGGAACTAACCTCGTCGTGACATCGGACACCCAGCTGACGGTGAAGAGCCCGGCCGGGTTCGGAACGGTGGACGTCACCGTGACCACCCCGGTTGCCACCAGCCCGAGCGCTGCTGCGGATCAGTTCACCTACGGGGACACGTTCACGGCTACGAGCACGAAGCAGTACCTGCTGGCTAACAGCGACGGCACGACCTGGAAGGATCTGGACACCAGCGGGCTGAGCCTGACCTTGCAGCCGCAGGTCGACTCGCAGGCGATCATCTCGGGGAACGCGGACCTGTGGACGACGCAGCCCGGATACAACCAGGACATCGGGCTCTACGTGGCCGAAGCCAACCCCGCGCAGTATCCAGGGAACATCGTGGCCTGGAAGGAGAGCGGCGGGTACGCCGGCACCCTCTCGCCCAACGCCGCATTCGTGCAGACCGTCTTCCCAATGACGGCCGGCACGACGTACCACGTGAAGTTGCAGTGGAAGACGAACAAGAATACGGGGAGCAGCGGCGAGATCATCGTCGCCGGAGCTGGCGATTGGCCGGCGCACACGGGCATCTTCTCCCCGTCAATGCTGACGGCGCGCCTGATTCCGACGGTTGCGGTCGGCCCGGGCGGCGTTCAGACCACGGTCAGCGCCCAGCAATATCTGCTGACCAACAGCGACGGAAACACCTGGCAGGACATCGATGCGGCCCAACTGGGGCTGACGGTTACCCCGCAAAGCAACTCGCTGGCGATCGTTTCCGGCAACGCCGACCTCTGGACCACCATGCCCGGCTTCAACCAGGACCTGGGGATCTATCTGCAGGAGGCCAGCATCAATCAATACCCGGGCGACATCGTCGCCTGGAAGGAGAGCGGTGGCTTCGCCGGGACCTTCTCGCCCAACGCTGCCTACGTGCAGACGGTGATCCCGTTGACCGGCGGCACCACCTATCACTTCAAGCTCCGCTGGAAGACCAATAAGAACACCAACAACAACGGCGAGATTATCGTGGCCGGCGCCGGTCCCTGGCCCTCCAGCTCGACCAGCTTCTCGCCGACGCGGTTGACCGTCCAGCTGGTCGCGGCTGGGACCAATCCGGCGACGGCCGCCAGCACGACGCAGTACCTGCTGACCAACAGCGACGGCAACACCTGGCAAGACATCGATCCCACCAACCTCAGCCTGGCCGTGACCCCTTCGAGTAGCTGTCTGGCGGTGATCTCGGGCAACACCGACCTGTGGACGACGCAGGCGGGTTACAACCAGGACATTGGGATCTACATTCAAGAAGCGAGCGCCGTCCAATACCCGGCCAACATCGTGGCCTGGAAGGAGAGCGGCGGCTTCGCCGGCACCTTCTCCCCCAACGCGGCCTTCGTGCAGACGGTGATACCACTCAACGGCGGCATCACGTACCACGTCAAGCTCCGCTGGAAGACCAACAAGAACACCAACAACAATGGCGAGACCATCGTGGCGGGGGCGGGTGACTGGCCGGCGAACAGCGGCCTGTTCTCGCCGACTCGCCTGACTGTCCAGTTGGTGTCCTGCTCCTAAAGTTCCGATCACAGCGCCGAGGCAGAGCCAAGCGACCCCTTGGTTCGTTCCTTACGCCGTCTCTCGAGTTCCGGGCGAACGCCAGCTACTTCAACATCATGGCTGGCTAGCCGACGTCGCAGGCGTCGCGACGTTGGGCTCACGCGGCTTCGGGCTTTCCTTAAGCCGTCGGAGCGCTGATCGACCCGTAGGCTGTGGAATGATTCTGGTATGAAACGTGCCGTCAAAGTCGCCATCAGCCTCTGACGCCGACGGGCCCGCCGGACCTCCGTTGAAGGGGATGGCTGGGCCAACTGGTCAGAGTTGGCAACTCTACTGGTCATGAGCGGCGTCCCTGCAGCCGCGGCTCAGTCGCTCGACCGACTGGTGGCGCTGTTGGGAGCGTCTCGTTAGGGGCTCTTCCACGCGCTCCGCCGTGCGGGCCGGCCGTCCCGCAGATGAAGGTTGGTGTTTGACAAAGATCTTGTGATAGCGGAGAGTGGTTTGTACGACAGAGCACTCTACGGAGATTCAGATTACTGGGGCCCGAAGAGCGCAGCAAATTGCGGCACACTTCCTCGACCTCCAGGGGTTGCGGCAGGTGCCGTTTGGGATCGTGCTGTTGTCCCTGTTCGCCGTCGAAATGATCCTGCCTCTCAGTCGGGAGGGAATTAAGGCCACGCCCCTGAGCACATTGCTCTGGATGTTGGCCTTTGTTGTCACGGCGTTCGCGGTTGCATTCCTAGCGTCGACCCGCATCTCCGCCTGGTACCGATGGCAATTCGGAACGGTCGAGCAAACCCGTCACCAACGCCTGGCTGGCCGCCTGATCGCAGGTGTCGGGACGCTCGCCTTCACGGTGCCGCTCTTCACCATCGAGGCACCGCTGTGGACCGTGTACAGGCAAGCCCTGCCCGTGAACTTTGCCCTCTTCACAATGTGCCTTGGCATCGTCTGCTTCTGGTGGTATCTGGGTCGGTCACTCAACCACTATCTCGTGCTGGCGGGCCTCGGTCTCGTCTTGGGAGTCGCATCCGCCATGGGATTGCCTCCTGCGACCTGGCCCTGGCATCTGCGGGAGGCGACGCTCTACTTGGCTGTCGCCGCCATCGTCGGCGGCGTACTCGATCACCGAGCCCTCGTTAGCGTCCTCTCGCTACCAGAGAACTGACTTGGCATCCGGACTAAAAGAGGTCGATCGACTCAACAGGCTCGTGCACGAACCCGCCCGACTGGTCATCCTCACGGCGCTAGCCTCCTGTGCCAGCGCGGACTTCGTCTTCCTACAGCGCATCACCGGGCTGACCAATGGGAACCTGTCGGCGCACCTGGCGAAGCTCTCCGAGGCCGGCCTGGTCGTCATTGAAAAGCGCTTCATCGAGAGGAAGCCAAATACCCAGGTCGTTCTTACTCCCCGGGGCCGGCGCGCGGTCAACGAACACTGGCGGCGGCTGGAGCAACTCCGGGCGGGCGCCCGCGAGCTCAGACCGCGCTCGCCTTAGCCAGCCTGCCGACACCAACACCCCTGCTGGTGGGGGCATGACGCCGGTCCGGACTGAGCAGTATCCGAGCCCGGCAAACCCGACCGACTGGGTCCCTCGGGCGATTGAAGGCGGTGGCTGGGTCAGCTGGTCGGGTCTAGCAACAATCCTGGGTTCCCTTGACAATTCGCTCACCCTAGGACTCAACCGTCTTATCCGCATCGGACTTAAGAAAGCAGGGCCCGACGAGTGATCGATGCCCCGCACAATTGCGATTTCGAAACCGGATTCGTACGAAGGACGTCAGTTGACGGCTCGACGTGCATCCGGCCTACGGACCCCCGTCGGGACTGACGTAGGCGTTCAGGAGGCTCGCGGCGCGAACTTAGTGTGGCTCTGGCGGCAGGCTGGTCGTGTACCAGTCGTTCGGCTGGATGTTGGTCACGGACTGCCCGTCGTGGACCACCACCGAAACCAGCGAATGGTCGCTGCAAGAAGCCTGCAACCCGCAGGGAACCGCCTTCGTATACCCGCCGGCCAAATGCATTCCACTCGCCGGGTAGGCGATGACGTTGTAGTCGCCTGCTGGAAGGCCGCCAATCACGTATGACCGCTGGTTGGCGACGGTCGTCACTGAGCAAAAAGCGCCCGCCGCTTCGATCCGAACCGCGTAGATCCTGAGCGCGGGGACGCCTGGGCCCGGATAAGTAAGTTGATCGCCGCTGATGCTGCCGGTCCCGCCTGCGGCGACCCCGTGGCAGCTGCCCGGCGGGATCGGTGCCTGGGTCGACGCCTCCGGCAGACGAGTGTTCAAGACGGGGAGGAGTTGTCTTGCCATGTCGACGGAGGCATTCTCAACAAAGAGCGTGGCCACGTACTGACCATGCTGCCAGGCCGCGTGAAGGAACGTGTAGCTCCCAACGGTGCCTGCGTCGACGTAGGATTCCGGTCCAAGGCCGGTCGCGGCGCCACGCACTGGAGTGCCGTAGAGGGTGGCTGCGGTCGCGTTCATGAACCCGACCGGTTCCACGGGCACGGACTGGCCGAACCCGAAGGCTTTCTGCGCAGCACCCAGGGTGCGGTACCTGATCACGATCTCCTGGACCAAGCTTCCCTTCGCGGCAATTGGATTCGACGCGGTCACGTAGCGATCGCAGGCCCCGCTCTGCCCGTAGATCTCGACCCATGCCTCGGAGGCCTCCGCAGACAAGGGGGAGCGCCAGGCGTCTGCGTCGGCCCAGCCGCTGAGGTAGGCGTCGGCCACCTTGGGATACTGCCCCGAGAGCCGGTCGCAGCGAGCGAAGCTGGCCGGTAGGTCGCTAGGCTGGAGCGACAGGCTCGACAGGGCATTGACCGAACCGGACTGGGCGGAGGCACAGGAAGCAAGGAAGAGCGCCAGGCCGAGGGGCGCGCCAAGCCGAGCCAGCCTCTTCAATTCGATCCCAGACGATAGACGCCACAATCGCTGGCGTAGTAGATGTTGCCCTGAGAATCTGACTTGACATCGACGGCCGCGTTGGGTTGGTTTGCGACCTTCGTCGGGATCTCGTGCAAGGATCCATCGGGGGTCACGACGTATAGCCTTCCGGCCGCAACGTACAGGTTGCCACGCTGGTCAAGGGCGACGCCACGCACCGCAGTTTCGTCGCCAAGCCAGGTATTCAAGGCATGCGGGCCATCTCCCAGGAGGCCCGTGATCATGCCCTCGCGGGTGA
>Ga0070698_100006668_pt1 | contig 12520 bp, 10 predicted proteins | sample KBSK1502metaG_FD_65477 | JGI IMG/M metagenome (GOLD analysis project Ga0070698, IMG submission 65477) | Corn, switchgrass and miscanthus rhizosphere microbial communities from Kellogg Biological Station, Michigan, USA - KBS K1-50-2 metaG | ecosystem: Host-associated > Plants > Roots >...
CGCTCATCTTTGTATTCCTCGTGAGCCGTAAGGGGTATGAATGGGGGTACTGGCGTCTATCGACTCGGACGTCAATGAACTAATTCAAAAGGTTAGACGCATTAGTACGGTTGAGTACAGATCAACCACAAGGTCAATGCGTTACGGCAGCGCGAGATCGCAGTGCGTGAAACTCAACTTTCCGCACTGCGTCAGCGTAGACTGCGCCCTCCCAAAGGGAGGATCTATGCGTGCCATCCTGGCTACCGCGCTTGCCTGCTTGTCCATCGCCACCAGCACCATCTCGTTCGCCGATGAATTTGTCCGTGGCTACGTTCGCAAGGATGGCACTTATGTCCAGCCGCACTATCGTAGCTCGCCGAATCGCTCGACCTTGGACAACTACTCGACGAGAGGCAATGTCAACCCCTACACCGGCGAACGCGGCAGCGTCGATGCATTCGCGCCAGCCACGCCCTCATACCCAAGCCGCCCGCGGGCGAACGACTTCGGCCTCACGCCCCTCCAGCCGATTCAGCCGTTTGCACCTTACGGCGTGCCGCGCGCGCCATCGCTGCTCAACGACTGACGAACGGCGACAGGGAGTCCATGATGATCCGAGCCATCTTCGTAGTATTCGCTTTCGCCACTGCAACAACTCTGTCAGCCGACGTTTTCAAACCTGACGTTTGTCCATTGTTCTCTTCCACTGAAGAGGTATCGCACGGCGGGGGCCTGAATTCCTGCGGCTGCCACGTTAACCACAAAACTGGCGAGTGCCATTGCCATCGGCCGCCGGCGTGCGGGTGCTGATCTGCGCAATCAGGTCAATTGTGGCAGCGGCTGCTACGCTCGCTTCAACGCTCGCCTTTGCACATGGCGGCGGTCTGAACGCTGAGGGCTGCCATACGAACCGGAAGACAGGCGACTACCACTGCCACCGAAATGCGGGCGTTGCCCAAAACGCGCCCGCTCCAGCCGCCAAGTCCGGAACGTCAACGGCGAGCAGTTCCCCCCATAGGCCGACACGGCCGCTCCCTCCTGGATGCTATGTGGGGCCTCGCGGCGGGACTTACACGATCACAAGAAGTGGAAGGAAAAACTATTCCGGTTGTTAAGGGTAGCCGTGCTTGGAGGCAGGGGGATGTGTTGCCCCCTGGCTCCTCTGATGAGCCGCCGACTGGAATACGCTGAGAGTCCATGACTCCTTCAGACCGGATTACGCAGAAGCTCGCCGAGCGGCTATGCGAGAGCGTCGCGACCAGGACGATTCGCGTTTTCCAGAAAGTGCCGGCCGTGGGCGCGATTGGGGACGGACATGGCCTCAAATCCGTCTGGGAAGAGATGTGTTATGTGCTGCGGGAAGTGGAAAACGGGAACCTCGTCTACGACGGGTGCATTTCCGATCTAACGCAGACCGCGGCTGCGCTGCTGAAGGGGCTCGAGCGTCACGAGAAGTGCGCGATTTGGCTTCAAACGGACGCTGGCGCCGAGTGGGAGAGCGAAATCGAGAACGAGTGTGCGCCCGACAGGCTTACCTACTCCGACGAGGAAATCGCCGACCATGTCGTGAGCAAGTACATCGTTCGCCGCGGCCTGGACTGGACCAACGAACGTATCCGGCGGCTCGAGGACTCGCGGTACGATCCAGCCGACATGAAGTGGGAGTCGTCGCTTTTCGAGAATCCGGAATTTAGGCAGCCAGACCCATCGCGGGAGTAGTTGTCATGCCTCGTAACCTGACTCCCCGAAAGCGAATCCCCCGGGAGGTTCGATGGTCAAGTCAATGTCTTGGGCAGACTTTGCGGTCACTGTACTTGTTACGATCGTCCCCGTTCTGGTCTTGCTCCTTGCCTTAGCGCCTGGCCACCCATACGGTTACTTCATCTTCTTGAGATGGGTCGTATGCGTAGCAGCGCTGATATTCCTTCCGATGTTTCACGGACACCAACTCTATGGGTGGATGTACGCATTTGGTTTCATTGCGCTGCTCTACAACCCCATTTTTCGAGTCCATCTCACTCGCGACATTTGGATGGTCTTGAACGTCGTGACGATCGTCGTTTTCGCCGCAGGTTTTGTGGTCATATGGACAAGGTCGCGTCGTACGGCGAAGGAACGATCCCAGGTCCAAAGCTAGAGCTTGGCGCAATGTGCAGCGCTGCGCAGATGCGCTCCCACCGAGGCTTCCCGAAGGCTCATGACGCCAGAGGGTAAGAAGATCTGGAACTCACCCGCGGGCGGCCATCTGATGGACGCCATGATGGGCGATGAGCCATTCGCGGCGCGGGACCGCATGACGGTGAGGTCGCTAGTCAAAACGAGCAAAGATGGACAGGGACAGGAGCACGCTCCCGACGTTGATGAGACATCGAGGTCGGGGTAGCTACGAAGGCCGCCTGGAGCGCGCCGGGTTCGATGTTGAGCTTCCCTCGTTTCGGAGGGGTACACTGCCCGTATCTGTGTGTCCGGGGGGAGCATGGATTTCTGGCGTGAGCTATGGAGCGAGTACAGGGAACTCGCCAAGTCCCTGGTGGGCGTAGTCCTAGAGCTTGTTTGCATTCTCGCCGTCATCAAAATTGGCGCGTGGCTCATTAAATGGATGGAGATAAAGACGTCCTGCGAGCCGGGCGAGTGGATTGATTGTCTGCATACAATCGTTTTGCTCATTGCTTGGGGAATGCTGCTCGGGTCATTCGTAATCGTGGCAGCGGTCTTTACATATCGACACACATCTCGACGTTTTAAGGAAATCGACTGGGCTGACCAAGCGCAAAACTCGCGGGAATATACGGCGGCAATCACGGGTGCGTTGGCGGCTCTCGAACCTAGTGCAAACGACAGTGACCGGATAAGAGCGATGCAGAGTCTGCTCAACATTCGAGAGACTTATCCCACGGATCGAAAGGCAGCGCTCTTTTTGGGGCGTCTCTACAAAACTCGGCAAGACTACGAAGGCGCTATTTCCGCCGTGTCGTTCTTCATTGCAGCAAAAGAAAAGCGAGGAGAGCGGGATGTTGATTGCGCAGATTTGCTTTACAACCGCGCTTGTTACAGGGTCCTCGCTGCTCAAAGGGATTTAGCGGGCGAGGCTAGGGCCAGAGCGATTGAAACCGCACTACATGATTTGGAACGGGCGATACAACTTTCCTCGGATAATGCCGAAGCAGCGCGGGCCGATGCAGATTTTGCGTCGATAGTTGCGGATGCTCGTTTTGCGAGATTGGTCAATGCGCAGGTGGCAGGAATCGCCGCTGATCCTGTTGCGGGCCGTGCTGGAGCATAGGACCAGCGCGTCATCGCCAAGCCGCACCCGCTTGAACCCAAGGGCGTGAATGCCGAGATCGCGTACAAGTTCAAGCGCGGCTATCCGCAGGACAACATCACCTTCGAGGACTCGAAGGGGGCCGTCAGGCCGTGCGCGATGCGATCCGCGATTCCTTTTCAAACTTGCGAAGCATCAGTCCCGAGCTTACATCCCCATGCCCGGAGTCATCCGGCGCACCGGCACCTTGATGCTTCTCGGGTTGAACTCGTCGTCGTTTCTCATCTGGTCGACCACCATCGCCATGTAGCGGAAGGCGTCCGCCCCGTGGCTATATTCGTCGTGCACCGGGGAGCCAGGCTCTTCGGTGGTCGTTGGAATGGCTCGCCGATAGCGCTTCAGGCAATCGAGCAGCCTCCGACAGCCGCGGTAGCCAGTGCCGTTGCGCGGCACATCCTGGTCGTCCATGTAGATGCGCGGAAACATCATCCGGGCGAGCTGGATGCCGTGCTCGACGTTCGGCCGCGTCTCGCTCACTAGCTGCGCCTTTCGTCCGAGCCGCTTCAGGATGTCAATGACGCTGTTCCCAGCCGCGGCGATCGTGCGGTTACCCCCGTCATGCGGGATCCAGTCCTTGCCCCACACCACCGGCCAGATGTTCAGCTCGGCGACGTATTCCGCAAGCGTGCGCTGGCTGTCCTCGATGTAGCCGATGATCCTGACTTCCGAGATCACCCGCTGCACGAGGATGATCGCCGACTCGTCGTTGTAGCCGAGATCCCAGACCGTATGCACTTTGAGGCTGGGGTCATACGGCACCTGCCGGAATCGCCGCTGCTCGACCAGTTGCGTGACTTCCCGAGAGTAGATTGCACCTTCGACAACCGTGCGAGGCAGCCCGCCCCAGACATGGTCATGCTCGGCCGGGTCGCGGCGCTTCAAGGCCAGGCGCTCGGCCTCGAGCACCGGCGGAAACCAGTCGTTGTGTTTCCAAGTGACGCGCGCCACCCATGCGTTTTCCGGCGGGTAAACCACGAACCGCTGGTAGGTGTCGTCGGTGTCCATGTCCGGGTTGAACGTCACCCAGATTTCCGAGTCGTCGGCCCGGATCGTCGGGATCAGGATCTCCCAGGACTTCTTGGTGATCGCCTGAGCTTCCTCGCACCACACTACGTCGATGCCCTCGATCGACTTGATCTTCGCGGCGTCGATCCCCCGCAGGCCGGCGAACAGGAACTCCGCGCCGTTCGCCCCCGCTATCGTGGTCTCCTGCACCGTGAAGAACCATTCCAGCCCTAACTCCCGGATCTTGTCCGAGAGCAGCCGGTGCACCGAGTCTGAAATCGTGCGCTGGATCTCGCGCACGCAAAGCACCCTCAGCGGATCAAAGAGCGCTTGAAGGAGTAGCGCTGTGGCAAAGGTCCACGACTTCGCCGAACCTCGGCCGCCATAGGCGACGTAGTACCGCCGGCGCCTGCTTCCGGGAATCCGGCCATGCACTCCGTAGCCTTCCATCAGGGGCGCGAACTTTCGGGGAATCCGCGCCCGAACCGACTGGACTGCCTCTGTGTTATTTGCCGAATCCAAGTTCGATCAGCAGTTTTTCGGGGAAGAGCGCCTTGCCGTTCGCGCCCTCGAGCGGCTGGGCGGGCTTGCCCCAACCCCTATCCAGAATCGCGTTCGCCGCCGAGACTCGAGCTGCGGCGGGCATCTTGGCGTTCTTCGCCACGTCGATGATCGCCTGTATCGCCGTGAGCGTGTGCTGGCGCGCAAGCTCACGAACTTCGACGACTTCGGGCGGAAGTTTCGGCCTCCCGCCAGGGTTGCCGGATTGCCCTGGTTTGAACGCTGACCGCGGCGCCTTGCGGTTCGGCCCGCCTGTTTTTAATCTGTTCTCAGACATAGCCAGTGGCACCCCGTGTTGTCGCGATCTCGATCGAGCTGCTCGGCAGTAGATCGCAGCGCTGAGTCCTTGAGATTGAGCAAGTTCGTCATGGCGCGCCTATTTGATACACTAAGCGTTGCGCGCATTTCGGAACCGGGGAAGGGCGCGAACCCTCCCCCGGCGCGGTCAGATAGCAAGCACAACCACGGGCCTCCGCTTCAATCCGAGGCCCGATTTTTTTGAGGGTCGGCCGCCGTAGTTTTTCAACTTCTAAACCCTCGAGTTTCTGCCAGCCCACTTCCCTTTTTTCATAGGGGGAACCGGCGATTTCAAGCGGGTCACAGGTCATAGGTCCAAAGTCACCCGCTTTCCGTAGTTTTCCCAAGGATGTCGTCGATCACGCTGTAGCGCAGTACCTCGGGCAGCTCCCGCTGCTTGCCATCTTTGGCAACGGTCCTGGTCGACACCTGCAGCAAGCAGTGCTTCAGGTCCCGCAGAGATATGCGATCAGGCCGCGTCCGGTGGCTGATTACCCGGCAGACCATCTTCAGTAGTTCACTACGCGCGCCGACCGTGAAACGCTTTCCATCAATGCGCCTCTTCGCACGGTAGGCTTTGAATAAGACCTTGCCGCTGTGCTCGCCCGCGTCGAACAACCGCAGCCGTATAAAAACCTTGGCCGCTTTCTTAAATTGGGCGAGCTCCACAACGTCGTGGTCGATGTAGGTGGCGAGATACCTGCCGTCCGGCACCAGCGGCCATATCGAGCCCTCGACGATCCCGTCGTAGATGGGGACGACGTTGATCGTGGTCTGGATTGCTCTCATCTCACCGCCTTCTCCGTCGTCGCCAACACTACTTTTGGCTGCTCGGGCTGCGGTTCGTCGGCCTGAAACGGTCGGTACTTCCACAGTGGGCAGCTCCAGCCTGTGCAGTTTTGGATCGCCGCACGGTCGTAGCCCACGCAGGATAGACAACACATAGCCTTGATCGCCCTACGAGGGCTTGCAGACCCCAAAAAGGCCTGCCTCAGCGTGTTTTGGACTGAGTTGGGTGCCTGCTCTACGACCCTTTGGATCTGGGCGTCCCGATTCACGGGGTTCGTTCCAACTTTGCTCGGCGATGAGATTCGGGGTCGGATGCTCATGGAATCATCCTCAGACGCCGGTACGAATCAGGGCGCGAATATCTTCGACGCGCCAAACCGTTGTTCGAGGACCGAGTTTGATCGGCTTGGGGTACTTGCCAGATCGGACACCTGCCCACCACGAACTCCGGCTGACCGGCACAATCGGTGGCAAGGGTGGTGAGGCTTTTTGATCGCCGACGATTTGCCGTAGCCTGGCAAATCCGGTTTCCGGCAATTGATTTCTCGCGTGCGCGCTCATTGTCGAGTCTCCGTTGCTCGATCGGCGCACAAAAGAAAAACGCCGACCGAAGAATGAAAAATGCGCGGCCTTCCAGCTGCGCGTCCATGCATTCCTCTTGGCGGCGTCTATTCGTGAGATGCGCTTACGCGGATCTCACCCTTGCGGTGACGCTGGCAAGTCGCCTCAGACCTACTGCGGGGGCGGATCGTAGTCCGGGCCCGCGTTGGGGTTGTCGCTATACGCGACTTTCGGCAGTTGTGCTTCTACACCCGTTGCACAATTAAAGTCAAATGGGTACTGAACTGGTCACTAAAAACTACGCGGCCCGGCGCATCGGCTCGACGTTCGAGTTCCGGCCGCTCTCAATCGCTTGCAGGTGGGACGCCCACAGCTCTAGCGCACGGCGACGTTCGAGCAGGTAGTCGTGCTGGTCATAGACCGCGATGAGCCCCCCGAGTGAATGGTTAAGGCATCGTTCCGCCACTAGCACATCGACGCCGAGCTCTGCGAGATAGCTGCGTGCGGTACTCCGCAGGTCGTGCGGCGAGAACGGCCTCGCAGCGGCCTTTAGCCGTCTGAGCGCCACATTTAGCGCGTTGCGCGACATGGGGATTCTGGGATGCAGTACTCCGCCAGCGATACCCGGTACCAGCCAAGCCGAGCCCTTCGTCAATTCGCGAAGTTCCTCGAACCACTCCAGGACGATCGCCGCGAGCGGGATCTGAAACTCGCGACCAGACTTCGAGTTCGATGCTGGAATCGTCCACATACCCGCACGAGCATCGACGTGTTCCCAGCGAGCACGGAGTAGCTCTCCCTTTCGCACGCAAGTTGCAAGAATAATGCGAATCGCAAGCTCGTTCATTCGACCAAGCGACGGTAGAGCGCCAAACACCGAGCGCAGCTCCTCAGCGGACAACTTGATCCGCTTACGTTTTTCCGGGCCTTTTCCTAAGATTGCGGAGATATCAAGCGACGCACATGGATTCACCTTGGCAAGGTGCTTTGCCACACCATGAGCGAAAATGACGGAAAGAATGTTGAAAGCTCGGTGAGCGACCCAATGAGATCGCTTCTCGATTTTCTCGACAAGCGCAATCACATCCGCCGGGGTCACGTCGTTCGTTGACAAATGCTTGAACTGCGGAAGTATGTCCTTCTTGAGGTATCGCCGTGTCTCGGTTCTTGTCGTGGCTGCGAGCGACGGACCGACTCGGGTCATATAGTCCTCTGAGAGCTCCCGGAACATGCCAGCGCTCGCCAACTCGGCGCGCGCCTTTCGCTTCTCCCGCGCCACATGAATTCCTCGATCAACCTGCACTCGCAATTCTCGCGCTGCTTTTCGGGCGTCCGTGAGCGAAAGGTCGGGATAGTTCCCAAGCGTGATCTCAGGCTGCTTGCCGGCAAAACGATAGCGGAGCGTCCAAGAGGCCGTGCCGGCCTTTGAAATTGAGAACGTGAGGCCGCCGCCGTCTGATTTTCCAGAGATCGGCTGTCCGGCGCGCACCCAAGCCTTGAGTTGTGTGTCGGTAAGAGTTGTCAAGTTGTCCTCCGGTAAGTGACTCACCGTTCAGTAGCCAGCGCTTGGCACTCAGCTAGCCACTCAAATTTGCGCGATGCTGCTGCTCGGTTCGAGCCTTCGTTGGACGAACTCTGTAACACGCTCAGTGCGCCACGCGCAAAGTCTGTACCTAGTTGTACAGACGAGGACAACCCTACTTATTTTTCATGCGAAGATTCTACCTGCGACACATTTCACGAGGAGCGCAGAACATGGGCAGCTGGATCGAACTGCAGGCCGAAGACGGACACAAGCTCGCGGCCTACAAGGCCGAGCCGACCGGAAAGCCGCGCGGCGGCATCGTCGTGATTCAGGAGATCTTCGGCGTCAACAGTCATATCAAATCGGTCGCGGACGGCTATGCCGCAGACGGCTACCTGGTGATTGCCCCCGCGATGTTCGATCGCGCGCAGCGCAACTACGACACCGGGTACAGCCAGCCCGAGATTGAAGCGGGCCGCAAGGTGATGCAAAGCCTGGACTGGGGAAACGCGATGAAGGACGTCGCCGCGGCGGTGGCGAGCGCGAAGTCCGCAGGCAAAGTCGGAATCGTCGGCTACTGCTGGGGGGGCACCGTCGCGTGGTTGGCGGCAGCGCGCGTCCCCGGGATCGCGTGCTCGGTGCCTCACTACGGCGGCGGAATGCCGAACTTCATCGGCGAGAAGCCGAAATGCCCTGTGATGTGCAACTTCGGCGAGCTTGACCAGTCGCCGACGCTCGACCAGGCCAAGGCGATCGCGGCTGCGCACCCGGAGATCGCCGCGCATTTCTACGCGGGCGCCGGGCACGGCTTCAACTGCGACCATCGCGCTTCCTACAACGCCGCGGCCGCGAAGCTCGCGCGCGAGCGCACGCTCGCCTTCTTCCGCCAGCACGTCGGATAGCGGCAGCGTAGATGTCCTGGCGCCTGCTCGCGGCTGCGATCCTCTGGGCAGCGGCGGGCGCCTTGCAGGCGCAGTCGTCGTTTCCGTCGCGTCCGATCAAGCTCGTGGTCGGCTTCGCTCCCGCGGGCGCAGCGGATTTCGTCTCGCGCACGCTCGGCGAGCCGCTTTCGCGCGCGCTCGGGCAGCCGATCGTAATCGACAACCGTCCCGGCGCCGGATCGAGCATCGCCGCGGAGTACGTCGCGAAGAGCGCGCCCGACGGCTACACGCTGCTGATCGCAAGTCCTTCGAGCATCCTGGTGAATCCGCTGCTGATGAAGCTCGGCTACGACGCAAAGCGCGATCTGATGCCGGTCACCAAGGTCACGTCTTCGCCGCTCGTCGTCGCGGTGAATCCATCGGTCGGCGCGACGACCCTCAGGGAGCTGATCGAAGTCGCAAAGCGCCAGCCCGGCAAGCTCAATTTCGCGTCCTCAGGCAACGGCGCCGCGCCCCATCTCGCCGCAGTGCTCTTCATGAAGCTCGCGGGTGTCGAGATGGTGCACGTTCCCTACAAGGGCGGCGGTCCAGCGGTGCAATCGGTGCTCGCGGGCGACACGCAGCTCTCGTTCGCGACGCCGCCGTCGGTGCTGCCGCTGGTTCAAGCGGGCCGCCTGCGCGCGCTCGCCGTGACGAGCCGCAACCGCACGCCGCTCGTGCCGGGCGTGCCCGGCATGGAGGAAGCGGGACTTCCGGACTACGAAATCTCGTTCTGGTATGGCTTCTTTCTTCCCGCCGGAACGCCGCGCGAGATCGTGCAGAAGCTGCATCAGGAAACGTCGAAGGCGCTGGCGCTGCCCGAGGTCGGCAAGGGGCTGGCGCGCGAAGGGACCGAGGTCTCGGGCTCGAAGTCGCCCGAAGAGTTCGCGGCGTTCATCGCCGAGGACGCGAAGCTCTGGACGCGGCTGGTCAGGGATTCGGGCGTGAAGGCGGACTGACTACTCCGACTTGCGCGCGCCCTGGATCGCGCGCCAGACGCGCTCCGGCGTCGCCGGCATGTCGAGGCTGCGCACGCCGAGCGGCGCGAGCGCATCGACGATCGCGTTCATCACGACCGGCATCGCGCCCACCGTGCCGGCCTCTCCCGCTCCCTTGACACCGAGCGGATTGAGCTTGGTCGGCACGGGATGGCTTCCCACAGTGATGTTGCACAGGTCGTCCGCGCGCGGCATTGCGTAGTCCATGAATGAAGCGGTCAGCAGCTGTCCCGAGTCCGGGTCGTAGGCGATCTGCTCCATCAGGATCTGGCCGACGCCCTGCACCACCCCGCCGATGACCTGTCCTTTCAGCGTCAGCGGATTCACCTCCGTGCCGACGTCGTCGACGACCCAGTAGCCGACGAGCTCGATGGTTCCGGTGTCCGGATCGATTTCCACCTCGCAGACATGACAGCCGTTGGGAAACGTTTCCTGCGTCGGAATGTACGTTCCTTCCTCGTCGAGCCCCGGCTCGATTCCCTGCGGCAGCTTGCCGGTCGCGAACGCTGCGCGCGCGACTTCCTTCAGCCCGATGCCGCGATCGGTACCGGCGATCGAATAGCGGCCGGACGCGAAGGAGAGGTCCGCCTCGTTCGCTTCGAGCAGGTGCGCGGCGATCCGCTTTCCCTTGCCGATGATCTTGTCGGCGGCCACCCAGAGCGCGCTGCCGCCGAGCACCATCGTGCGCGATCCGAAACTTCCCATGCCGCGCGGCACTTGCGCGGTGTCGCCGTCGACGTAGCGAAAATCTTCCGGCGCGAGCCCGAGGCGGTCGCACGCAATCTGGCGGAATACGGTCTCGTGGCCCTGCCCCTGATTCTTGCTGCCCATGAAGAGCGTCGCAGTGCCGTCCGCGTCGAACCGGATCTGCGCGAATTCACCGTTTTGCGGCGCACCGGCGCGTTCTATCGCGTTCGCGATGCCAATGCCGCGCAGCTTGCCTCTGCGCGCGGCCTCGGCACGCCGACCCTCAAACTCCTTCCACTTGCTGAGCGAGAGCGTCTTGTCCATCACCTGTTCGAACTCGCCGCAATCGTAGGTGAACGTCAGCGCCGTCTTGTACGGCATCGCCGAGGGCGGAATGAGATTGCGCCGCCGCAGCTCGACCCGCTCGACCCCGAGCTCGCGCGCTGCGTCGTCCATCAGCCGCTCGATCACGTACGCGGCCTCGGGGCGCCCGGATCCGCGGTACGGCGCGGTCGGATTGGTGTTGGAGAATACGCCGAGCGCGTGAACGTGCGCGGCCGGGATCACGTAGGGACCGACGGTCGAGCCGACGTTCATCGACATCGCCATCAGGTTGCGGTCCGACGAGACGTACGCGCCGAGATTGTTCGTCGTTCGCACGCGCACCGCGAGGATTTTGCCGCGCGCATCGAGCGCAAGCTCGCCGTCGCTGATGCAATCACGCCCGTGCTCGTCGGCAAGCGGCGCTTCGCTGCGCTCGCAGGTCCACTTGACCGGGCGGCCGAGCTTCCTCGCGAGCCACAGCACTAGGCGATGCTCGTGACTGGTCCAGCCCTTGGCGCCGAACGCGCCGCCGACGTCGCCCGACACCGCGCGGATCCTTTCCGGCGGCACCTTGAAAATCCGGCCCGCGAGCAGGTCGCGCACCCTGTGCGGGTACTGGATATCGAGGTGCAGCGTGTAGCGATCCCCTTTCGCGTCGTACTCGCCGAGCGCGCCGCGTGGCTCCATGAACTGCGCATGCACGCGGGAGATCACATACCGGCCCTTGACGATCCGCGCCGCGCGCGCGAACGCCGCTTCGGTGGCCGCCGCGTCGCCAACTTCATACATGCTGCAGATGTTGTCCGGACACTCGGCCCAGACCGGTGCAGCGCCGACGGCAGTCGCGGTATCGGTGACGCTCGGCAGGTCCTCGTAGTCGATCGCGACGAGCTCCGCGGCGTCCTTTGCCCGTTGCAGGGTGTCGGCGACCACCGCAACCACCGGATCGCCGACGTAGCGCACGTACCCCGTCGTCAACCCGGGATGGGGACGCCAGAACACCGGCGAGCCGTCGGGCCGCTTGCGCGGGAACGTCACCTCGGGCGTGCCCAGGCCGTCGGCCGCGAGATCTTCCCCGCTGCAGACGCCGACGACACCCGGCGCTGCGCGTGCTTGCGCCACGTCGATCGAGCGGATTCGCGCATGCGCGTGCGGCGAGCGCACCAGCACGAGATACGCTTCGTCGGCAGCGTGCACGTCGTGAATGAAGCGCCCCTCGCCGCGCAGCAGGCGAGCGTCCTCGAAGCGCGTCACCGGCTGCCCGATTCCGAACGGTCCCATCGTGCAATTGTAGTCAGGCGCGCCATAATGGCGTCCCGAACAGCGAATCAGGCCCGCCCGCCACATGGTCCGTTTTCTTGCCTCGACCCTCACAGGCGCCCTGCTCGCGTCGAGCGCGCTCGCGCAGGCGCCTTTCCCGAACCGCACCGTTACGATGATCGTTGGATTCGCGCCGGGCGGCGGAACGGACATCGCTTCCCGGATCATCGCGAAGAAGCTCAGCGAGAATATCGGCCAGTCCGTGGTGGTGGAGAACCGCGCCGGGGCC
>Ga0070698_100006669_pt1 | contig 12519 bp, 11 predicted proteins | sample KBSK1502metaG_FD_65477 | JGI IMG/M metagenome (GOLD analysis project Ga0070698, IMG submission 65477) | Corn, switchgrass and miscanthus rhizosphere microbial communities from Kellogg Biological Station, Michigan, USA - KBS K1-50-2 metaG | ecosystem: Host-associated > Plants > Roots >...
AACTCGAACGTTTGGGTCAGCGACACTGACCAGACGGGGCCGGTACCGAGGTATTTTCCACCCAGAGAGTTGTAGCTTTTTCCGCCGATCTGGCCACTGAGATCCGGGTTCGGCCAGGTGGCGGCGGTACGTCGGTCTCCCCGAGCCACCGCGATCTCTTGCTCGTAAAAGTGCAGTTCCGGGTTTTTCTGGTAAGCCTCCTCAACGAGGGATGCAATCGAGCGAGGCTCGGCGGCGGCGGACGCAGCCAGGCTGACGCCGAAAGCAAGTAAAACTCCGAAACGTTCAACCCGAAGGTGCAGTCCTTTGATCATTTTAGTCTCTTCTCGAAAAGTCCTCCGCTGGGCTACTTGGTAAGCCGATATCGTGAAGCTGTTCGCCGCTGAGATACTCCAGGTCCGCAAGGTATCGCAACGCGTCCAGGCGCGAGTTCAGGACCCCGTCAGTGCCTTCAAGATATTGTGACTGGATCTCCGTGTACGTGGAGATAGGAAGTACCCCGAGCCGGTAATTGTCGTCGGCGAGCTTAGCCGCCTCGCGAAGTTGCCCCAGGAGTTGCGGCGTGTCTTCGCCGAGTTTTTTAAGTTCTTTCTTATAGGAGTCCGCAGCGGTCATGATCTTGCGCTCCACCTCGCGCATGGCCGTATCCAGCGACACCTCGGCTTGATTCAGCCTGGCCTTTGCGGCCTCTTCTGATCCGCGGGCCTGGTTACTGAAAGGCAGGGGCATCGACAGGCTGAGTCCAAGCTCGCGTTTGCTGTCGACCACATTTTCCCCGGCAGTGTAAGGCCCCAGCTTCACCGACGGCCACTGCTCGTTGTGCGCCAGACGCACCCGAAACCCCTGCTGCTCAAGTTCGGTGCGACGTGTTTGCAGATCAAAATTCCGTCCGTCGGCAAGGGCGATAAGCTGACCGGAGTCCGGCAAGGTGGGCAAATTCACATTTTGCCTGGCGACCTCGACCGGCAGATTCATTGACACGCCTCGCAGGAGATTCAGCTCGAGCTGGGCGCTCTGAAGCTCGATTTGCGCCCGCGTCGCCCGCCGGTTAACGGTGGCGGCATTGCCTTCAAGAATACGCATTTCAATTAGCGGCGAAGGGCCGGCGGGCTCACGCTGGACCAGTAGAGCGATCAGGTCGCGAAACCGTTGTGCGACCTCTGTAGCGACGGTTGCCCGGTCCTGAGCGGCAAGTAAGCGGTAGCAAAGCATCTCAATCCGGTTACGAAGAGATAGCCGAAATTGCTCGAGCCAAATCCGGGCGAGCGCGATTTGTTTGTCGGCAATCGCCTTGCGAAGAGTTACCCGGCCGGGAAACTCGAATGTCTGGGTCAGCGACACTGTCCAGACAGGGCCGGTACCGAGATATTTTCCACCTAGAGAGTTGTAGATTTTTCCGCCTATCTGGCCGCTGAAATCCGGGTTCGGCCAGGTGCCGGCGATACGTCGGTCTCCTCGAGCCGCCGCGATTTCTAGCTCGTAGAAGTGCACATTCGGATTCTTCTGATAAGCCTCCTCAATGAGGGATGCGATCGAACGAGGCCCGGCGGCAGTCGACACCGACAGACAAACGGCGCAAGAAAGCAACAATCCAAGACGTTTCAACTGAATGCGCGAGCCCGACAGAGCCTGCAGGTTCGCTGTGGTTCCTGGTGTGGATAACCAGGAACTCAGTAAAGGACTCGAGGTCTGCGCTCCGCGGTCTGCCATCGTTCTTTGCGGATTATGCTCAAATTAAGGTCGGAATTCTATGGCTGGAATGACTCATATCTCTTCTGGCTTTTTTCAGCGAAATGTTTCATAAAATGGTGGTTGTCAACAGTTTCGGAAAATCAAAAAACCTGATAAAACATCAAGAATTCTTATACGTCGCCGGGTTACCAACCTGCAGTGGGGTGATACTGAATTTTTCAATTTTAATCCCTTTTTTTGGACAAAGGTCAGCACCATCGCCTTACTGGCCACCCACACTGTGATTGAGACCCGCCGGTTTCTCAATAGCTCGGAGGAGTCAAAAAGAAACACCCGCCTCGGTGATCACAGTTTCCTTTCCGCAACTGACTGGAATGCTAAATTAAACTGGAAAATCTGAATGGCTTCGCTCCTTTTTTCCATGATCAACACTCTTGAGCAAATACGCGCGTTGATTCCCAATACTGCGGTCGAAGCTCTTGGCGTGGAAATCGTGTCCGTCGATTCGCAGCACATTCTTCTGCGAATGCCGATGTCCGATCGTGCGCGCCAGCCGATGGGACTATTGCATGGAGGCATCAGCATGGTGCTGGCCGAGTCCGCGGCCAGCATGCACGCGTGCTGGGAGATTGATCTTTCGCGTTTTGTACCGGTCGGCGTGGAGATTAATGGAAGCCACCTGCGATCGGCTTCCGAAGGGCACATCCTTGCAAAGGGCACCGTGATACGACGCTCGCCGAAACTGGCGGTGCACAACGTAGAAATCATTCACGAGGAGACTAATCGGCTACTCTGCGTAAGTCGCGTCACGAATTTTTATAAGGCACTGGACGAGAGCTGACAGTTTTCTTTCGAATCCGCTGAGTGCTCGCGATTTGCCCGCTCCGGGAACCGGTCAATTCAATAATTCCGCATAATGACGCCGCGCGACTTCTTCGCAACGCTCCAGGATTTCGGCTGCGGAATCAAGGTCCCGAACATCTTCGAGTAGCCGATTGCACTCTTTCGTGTCCAATGTCTGTACAGCTTTTTTTACTCTCGGCACCAGGCCGGCGCTGGCACTCAACTCATCGACCCCAAGTGCAAGCAAAAGCGGCGTCAAAGTGATTTCGCCGGCCATCTCTCCGCAAACGCCGACCCAGATATTGTTGGCATGAGCCGCTGTCACCGTCATCTCGATTAGACGCAGAATCGCGGGGTGCGTGGGTTCGTAAAGGTGCGCGATTCGTTCATTCACCCGGTCCACGGCAATCGTGTACTGAATCAAATCATTGGTGCCGATGCTGAAAAACTTCACCTCACGGGCTAGTGCGTCTGCGACCAGAACCGCGCTCGGCACCTCGATCATGATTCCAAGCTCGATATCCTCCTTAAACGGCTTGCCCTCATCCCGAAGCTCGACTTTGCAGGCTTCCAGAATTTCCTTCGCCTGTCGCAACTCGGACAATCCGGATATCATCGGGAACATCATTCGAACATTTCCTGTAGCAGCCGCTCTCAGAATAGCACGCAACTGGGCTTTGAAAATATCGGGACGGTCAAGGCAAAACCGGATGGCTCGGCAACCGAGAAACGGATTGATCTCCGTTGGAAGATGGGAATGGCTCAAAAACTTGTCACCGCCCAAATCCAGGGTTCGAATAATGACCGATTCCGGCATAATTGCCTCGGCAACCGAGCGATAAGTTTCAAATTGCTCTTCCTCGCTCGGCAACTCGTTTTTGTTCATATAGAAAAACTCAGTTCTATAGAGGCCTATCCCTTCGGCTCCGGCTTCGATGACGAGGGGAACATCTTCCGGCAGTTCAATGTTGGCAGAGAGGATGACATGACAGCCGTCCGCCGTTGTGCTTTTAGTGTCCCGAAGCCCCGTCAGCACCTCCTGGACATGTTCCAGTTTGACCTCGATCTCGCCGTACTCCCACAAGGTCTGGTCACTTGGATTCAGGACGACAACGCCACTGTTTCCGTCGAGCAGGACTTGATCCCCCGGTTGCAGGCGCAGTGAAATGTCCTTGAGACCCACCACCGCGGGGATGTTCAATGAACGCGCCATGATCGCCGTGTGCGATGTCCGGCTACCCACGTCTGTAGCAAAGCCAAGGACCATCTGGCGATTCAACATCGCCGTGTCAGACGGCGTGATGTTGTGGGCGACCACGATTTGAGGCACATCAATGGCACCAAGGGTCTTCGTCGACCGCCCGAGCAAATTGCGAATCACCCGGCGAGTAACATCGTGTATATCGAACGCTCGTTCACGCAGATACGGATCGTCTATCTCGCTTAACGTTTTCGCATACCGATTCGCAACCTCGGCGAAAATGAATTCCACGTTAAACTTTTCCCGCTCAAGCGTGCGAAGCACCTCGTCGATCAAGGTTCGGTCTTCAACGACCAGTAAATGCGCGTCGAAAATGCTGGCATCTTTTGCGCCGATTGCTTCGGCGATGCGTTGCTGCATTTCGAGGATCTGCGCGCGAGTCGCAATGAGCGCACTCTCGAAGCGAACGATCTCGTTGGCGATGTCAGATTCATCAATTCGCCTTTTAGGAGGTTCTTCGTCGTCGGGATGATGGATAAAAACGATCCCGCGGGCAATCCCTGGACCTACACCCAGCCCCTGAAATCTTACTTCCTGACCGCTCATTCCGGCCTTATTCCTCATCGAACCGTTTTTCGATTAGCAGTTCCAGTTCCTGAATAGCCTTTTCGGCATCAGTGCCCTCAACTGATAAAAGCAGTTTTGTCCCCTGGCCGGCGGCCAGCATCATCAGTCCCATGATGCTCTTTCCGTTGACTTGTTCTCCGTCTTTTTCAACCCAGATATCCGCTCTGTGTTTGTTGGCGATACGTACGAACATGGCCGCCGGGCGAGCGTGTAAGCCGAGCTTATTCAAAATCGTTACCTCTTTTTGAATTTTTCCCGTAACTGGTCGCCTACTCAACAAACCCATCACATCTCCTTGTTCGTCTGCATTAAATTCAACAACCGCTGGTTAAATTCCACCGCGCTGTTCTGACCAAGGCCTTTCAGCTTTTGATCCAAGGCGGCCACCTCAACCAATCGAGCCAGATCGCGCCCCGTCCTGACAGGAATGGTGATGTGCGGAATCCGAATGTCTAGAATCTCGTAAAATTCCTGCTCAAGTCCAATCCTATCAACCTCTTCAAGCTCCTGCCAGTCACGCAGGGTTACTACCAGGTCAAGACGCTTTTCAATCCTGATGCTACCAACTCCAAAAATGGAAGCGACATTAATGATTCCGAGCCCTCGAACTTCCATATGATAACGCGTTAGATCCGGCGCTGTGCCAACAAGTTCACGCCCATCCAAAACGCGGAAGCGCGTAACATCGTCGCTTACAAGACTGTACCCGCGTTCAATCAGACCGAGGACGCACTCGCTTTTGCCAACGCCGCTCGAACCCCGAATCATCGCCCCAATGCCCATAATGTCCACCATGCTGCCGTGCTCGGTAGTGGTGGGAGCAAAATCCATTTCAAGGCCGATCGTCGCCGCGTTGATAAACCGCATCGTTACCATCGGTGTTCTAAAAATCGCGATGGTCAGTTCTGCGGCAGCATCTGCCAAAGCTTTCGGAACGGGCAAATTTCGAGAGACGACGATACAAGGGACATGCTGGCGGCAGAGTTGGAGACACCGCTCCCGCTGCTCGATTTGTTGCAGGCTCTTTAAGTAGCTGACTTCTGCGTTCCCCAGCACTTGAATGCGTTTCGCGGCAAAATAGGTAAAAAAACCGGAAAGCGCCAAACCGGGGCGATTGATCGTAGGTTCACGAATTTTGCGTTCGAAGCCAAGAGACGGTCCTACGAGTTTGAGCTGAAGCGGATCCGCATGCCGGGTGTAAAATTCGCCTACCGGAATAAAAGGTAACTTCCCTCGTCTCATTCTCGCATCTGTGCGGTTTTCTCAATAGAATCCTTGAAAAGCAAAACCACCTGATGATGAATCCGAGGATACGGAAAAAACTTGACTCGTCTGCGGCCGGTTTTGCTTTGCAAGGATTCTAGTGTCCAGTCCCCGAAATAGCATGGATTTTGTTGCGATCAAATCGCGCCTTTCGGAGAAACAGCACACCGGAAGCTAATAACCGGCGGCCGGCGCTAACCCGCATTTCTCACGTCCCCGAGAGAAATGCGCGTCATAGAGCTTTGGCCAATACTTTTTCGCTCGGCACAAGCAGCGCCTGGGACGGCGCTCTGAGCGCTCAATCCCGGGCAAATTCAGATATTGTCTGGTGTCCCAGTTCAGCTAAATGTCGGCTCGATCAACCCGAAATCCCCGCTCTTGCGCCGATAGATGACACTGACCTTCTCGGACTTTGCGTTCAGGAACACGAGGAATTGCTTCGAGGACATCTCCATTTGAAGCACGGCTTCATCAATAAACATCGGCTTCACCGGATACTTTTCGCTGTGAATCACTTGCGGTCCGGATTGATCCGGGACCACTGTCTCTTCCTCTGCCGGCTCTGGACCAAGGTCGGCTTGCGGAACTTCCTCGACTTCACCGGCCCATTCCCATCGAAGCACCTTCTCTTCGAGATGGCGGATGCCGTGTCTGCGTGGGCGGTGGTGGCGCATGAGACGTGTCTTATATTTGCGCATCTGACGCGCGATCTTGTCCACGACCTGGTCAATGGAAGCGTACATATCATCACTCTCAGCGCTAGCCTCAAGCGTGATGTGGTTGCTGCAATGCAAAATCACCTCGGCAGTGTGACGGTACTTCTCTACATCCAGGATAACCTGGACTTCGATGATTTTCGGATAGTCGAGGTGAAGGCACGCCAACCTGCGTCGGCAATATTCCTTCATGGCATCCGTGACACTCACATGCCTTCCAGTCACTTGGATTGGTGGATTTGCATTTCGTATCTGCATAATGGGGCGCTTTCTTTTTTGGCTGCTGGAATCAGCATTCCGGTTCCCCGAGCGGGGAGCAAGAATTGCGCCACTAGCGTCAAGACGCAGTCCTGGCACGCGCTGGCTACTGATGGCAGGCAGCATTGTTCTTGGGTTACATCCGAAAGCGTTCACCGAGATAGAGTTGTCGGCTGATTGGATCGTTGATCAAAAATTCACGGGTACCCTGGCTCTCGACTCTGCCCTCATAAATAAGATATGCCCGGTCCACAATCTCCAAGGTTTCCCGAACATTGTGATCGGTAATCAAAATTGCTAATCCCGATTTCCTGAGATTCGAGATGTGTTGCTGAATTTCGGAAACCGCGATCGGGTCAACACCGCTGAAGGGCTCGTCGAGCATCATCAATCTTGGACTTGTCACTAGTGACCGTGCGATAGTTAGTCGGCGTTTCTCGCCGCCACTCAGGGTCAAGGCCTGATTCTTCGCCAGATTGTCAATGCCGAATTGACGGAGCAGTTCGCCGCAACGCCGGCGTCGTTCCTTGCGCGAAATGCGCAGCGTTTCGAGAATGGCCAGGATATTCTGTTCGACGGTTAGTTTCCGGAAAATGGATTCTTCCTGAGGCAAGTAACCCATACCCATGCGGGCTCTCCGATGCATCGCAAACCCGGTCACATCACGATCCTGAAAATAGACTCGTCCACTATTGGGCCGAACTAAACCTACTATAAGATAAAATGTAGTCGTTTTACCAGCACCATTTGGACCTAAAATTCCTACAATCTCCCCTTCGTTGACCTGGATGTCGATCCCATTTACAACCGAGCGTCCGCCGTAAATTTTTACCAGCCTTTCAGTCCGTAGAATCGGCCTCTCGATCCGCTTCCGGTCCTCTATGACGAGGGATTCAAGTTCTAGTCTACTGGGCGCCATTCGCGTTGGGTTTGTTGGTAGCCGTTCTATCCTGAATCAATGTTCTTGTGCTCCCGTAGGTTTGCATTCGCCCATCCCGGTATAGAATCATCTTCGTTCCCGGTGCGGTAGCTATATGCGTGTTGACCCCCTGGGTCACCTGAGGCCAGCCGGTGAGCGTAATCGAACCATCCTTCGCTTCGTAGACGGCTCTTTCGGCTTTGCCGGTCGAAGTGACCGGTTGAGGCTGGGGTTGAGGCTGGGGTTGAGGCTGGGGTTGAGGCTGGGGTTGAGGCTGGGCGCCCGGAGTAGCCGTAGCCTGGCTCTCGCTGCTCTTAGGCTGGTTGACATGTACGATCAGCACGTTTCCATCTGCCTGAGCTTCGTCCAAGCCTCCTCCATCTTCTTCCTTGTTAAGCCTTACAGCCAGCCGATCCGTCGTCAGTGTAAACTGGGGATCCACAACCTTCACATTCCCAACAAATACCCCTGAACGTGTCTTCGTATCAAACTGCGCTTCCTGGGAGCATCGTATATCCGTGGGTCCCTTCGGACGATCTTTATCGTCACCTCCAAACACATCATTCGTTTTACCTTGAGACTCCGGTCCCCCGGGGGCCTGTTTCGCGCTCCCCTGGGGTGCCCTTGCGGTTGCAGCAGACGATGGTTTGCTGGCTCGGGTTGGCGTGGGCGTCTTGGGCTGAGCACCTCCGATTTGGCTACTTAAACAGCAGATCGTTCCGGCCAGAATTGCTAATCTCTTCACTGACTTATTGTTGTTGACCCTGGGGAGCCGGACTTCGTTTGAAATTTGTCCCGATCATAGATGATGAGGTGGACATTTCCAACCACTCGTCCCTGGCGAAGCTTCGAGTTGAATTCGCCTCCGTCGGCTGTGAGAACAAAGTCCTCCCTCGAAACCCTGACCGGATCGTCCGTCTTGATCACATCGGTGTCCAAATTTATCACAGCAATTTTCAATTCGATCTTGGCATCCGGTTTCGCGGTTTGCTGGTTATAAGTCTGTATAGTGGTCGTGTGTATTTCGATATCCTGATCGTTGAGGCGCTTCGCCGATTCCATATCAAACTGCATTTCCAACTTTCCCTCTTCATTACGAACGGGGAGACGCAATCCCTTGACCTCGTGCCCGATCGGCACCGGTACTTCGATCTTTCTTAGCTGAGCAGGTTCTTCCGCCAAAGCAGACGCCACAATCCCTGCAACCAGCGCAAAAGAAAAGCCATCCCTAGCGAACGAGTTCATGGATTCTTTTTAACTTGTGCAGTACTCCCGAAAGCTCCTTGAGCGGGATCTGATTCGGACCGTCTGACAGCGCTTCACCTGGATCATAGTGAGTCTCGATGAATATGCCATCGCATCCCGCCGCCGCCGCCGCCCGCGCTAATACAGGCGCCAAAACACCGTCTCCTCCGCTGCGATCACCAATACCGCTCGGTCGTTGCACAGAATGCGTGGCATCAAAGATAACCGGATATCCAAGTTCCCTGATCCAATAAAGCGAACGCATGTCTGCGACGAGATTGTTGTAGCCAAAACTGACGCCTCTCTCGGTAAAGACGTAGGAACGGCATCCGAAGGTTTCGAGTTTATCCGCGATATTTCGCACATCCCATGGCGCGAGAAATTGTCCCTTCTTTACATTAACCGCCCGCCCTGTCTCAGCTGCGGCGCGAATCAGATCCGTTTGCCGGCTCAGGAAGGCAGGAATTTGCAAAAGATCGATCGACTCCCCGGCTGCCCGCGCCTCCTCCGGCGAATGAACATCCGTCGTAACCGGCACCCCTAAATCGTCCCCTATTTGCCTTAGCAGACGGCAACCGCCTTCCATTCCGATTCCCCGAAACGATTTGACCGAAGTTCGATTCGCTTTGTCGTAAGAGGCCTTGAAGATCCAGGAAATATTCAGCGCGCCGCAAATCTCCTTGAGATCGGACGCAATGGAGAACAAAAACTTTTCAGACTCGATCACGCATGGCCCAAGAACGTAAAACGGTGCTGGTCCGCCAACACTTACGTTCCCGAGCTCAAAGCTCTTTACCATCGAAAACACTAACCTATTACGCAACAAACGGAAAATCTGATTTTTCGGGCACGCGAAAATAATCAGGAGCCGTAGCTTTTGACAAATTTCTTTTTCCCATCAGCGTCCGTTTGTTCCGAAGCTGCTTGTTCAGGCTGGCGCGATTCCGCCTTTGGCGGTTCCGCTTTCTGTGGTTCTACCGGACGCGTTTCTGCCGCGGTCGAAGACTTCTCTTGGGCGGCTTCGACAAAGAGCATCTGAAGATTGGAAACAGTCTGCGCAAGAATACGCGACTCGTCGGAATTCAGGTTGCCCTTGGTTTTTTCCTGAATCATGACGAGCTGATCAATCAGGAGCTGGGCCATCTCCAGATTGACATCTGCTTTTCCGGTTTGAGGGTGTGGGATCTGCCCTAATACGAAAGCAGCGTTTTGAGCCTGCATCATGACAAACTCAATGAAGCGCTGAGTCATCTCACCCGAAGATACAGTCGTATTCTGGTATTCTGCCATATAGAATCTTCCGTTTCATTCAAGGGGTAACAATGACCGTTATCGCCGGTTTATCCATCAAATATTTCCTGGCTAAATCGCTCACCGTGCTTCTGTTCAACTCCTCAATCATCCGCTTCCGGCGACGAACATAGTCATATCCGAGATCGTAGTGTTCGTTCAAAGCGGCGCTCTGTGCGCAGGCTTCCATGCTTTGAAGCTGGAACTCGAGTTGCGCGATACTTCTCGCCTTGGCCCGGGCAAACTCTTGCTCTTCCAAGCCATTCCTGGCCAGGTCGGCTAACTCATCGCGAATAATCCGTGCGACATTCTCCGCGTTTTCTGGAGATGTCGCTGCGTAAAAGCTGAAAACCCCGGGCGCCAAGCCAATGAATAACGAACTCCCCACGGAATAAGCCAATCCCAGTTCTTCGCGAATCCGGACAAAAAATCGGGAGCTCGAATCACCGGCCGCTTCATCCAGCAACTCGAGACCGACCCGGTCAGGATCCATAAGTCCGCACGCAAGGAACCCGATGTAAACGACCGCCTGATGTCTCCCTTCGTGGGAATGCACGATGCGCTCCTCTATCTCATCCACCGGCGGGATAGCGAAGGGTTGAGCCTGACGATCTGAGGGTGCTGCTGCCAGTGCCTTCTCAAGCAGGTCGAGCACCTGCTCAGACTCAAAGTTGCCGCAGAATCCAAATGTCGATTGCGGCCAGATAAAGCAATCCCGATGCCGTTCCGAAAGTTGATCCCGCGTGATCTGGAGAACGCTCGCCTCCCGGCCAAGCGGGTTGAGGGCGTAGGGATGAGATCCGTAAATCTTGCTGTGCAGCAAGTTCCGTGCTACTACATGCGGCTGCACATTCTCCGAGCGAATCGCGGCAATCTGGCTTTCGCGTTCGCGCTCGGTGAATTCGGCGGGAAATGTCGGATCGGTTGCGACATCCATGAGCACCGAAAACGCCTTCTGGAAATCGGCGGAAAGCGAACTGACGGTGGCACGCAACGTATTGTAGCCCGATTCAACGGAGAGCAAACTGCCGATTTCCTCGATCCCCTGCGCGATTTGTTCGGCGGATCTGGAGTGAGTGCCCTTCAGCATCGCTTGCGAAAGAAGCCGGTGAATGCCGTTGTTCTCGAGCGTCTCGAACAGCGCCCCGCCACGGACAACAACGGAACTGTAGATCATCGGCAACCGCCGATCCGAAATGAGGACTGCCTTGGCTCCATTAGTCAGGCGATGAAGCTGCGGCTCCGAACTGAATCGCGCGACCGCCGGTGCCCGCCTGGAGCTGATCTCCGGTCGCAGCATCGCAACCGTGAGGTTCGAATCCGTCATGTACCGACCCACTACGCGCTCAACATCCGGAACGGTGACCGATTGGACCCGCTCGAGATAATGCCGGCTGAACCCCAGATTCCTAGCGTACAGCCAATTCAACCCCAGATCCGACGCCACTCCCTTAACGGTCTGAAGCTGTTCGATCATATTCACCGCAAGGATCCGCTTCGCCTTTTGAACTTCCTCCTCGCTTATTCGGCGTTCATGGTAGTCATCAACGCATCGGACCACGCGTTCGGATACCAGCTCTGAAACTTCCTTGGCACAAGTGCCCGAGACGGTAAGCAACCCCGGGAAACCCGGGGTGTAAGCGTACGCTCCCACTCCGTAGACCAAACCTTCTTTTTCGCGTAGTTCCTGATAAAGACGCGAGCTTGTTCCACCACCCAGTACTACCGAAGCCGCGTCAAGCGACGCCATATCTTCGTGGGAAATTGCCGGCACGTGCCAACCAAGATTGAAATAAGCAAGATCCGATTTGAACGCCTGTTCAGCGGTGCGGCGCCCGAGCTGGCGCGGCTCTTCGGGCAAGATGACAGGCTCCAACGCAGCGCGCTTCGCAAAGCTCAACAACTCCTCCGCATCGGTTCTCACGCGATCGGCTTCCACATCGCCCGCAACGACCAGGAAGATGTTGTTGGGTACATAACGCTTGCGGTAATACCGAGAGACGTCGGCGGGAGTTAAGCGGTCGAAGATATCGCGAATTCCAATCACCGGGTAGCGACAGGGATGCACCTGAAACGCGGTCCTGAACGTAAGATAACTCAGCACGCGGTCCGGATCGTCCAAACCCATGTCAAACTCACGACGAATGATATCCATCTCCCTGCCAAGAGCTTCAGGTTCCAGAACCGAACCAAACAGCATGTCGCCCAGTATATCGATCGATTGGCGCACAGCGCTTGCCGGACAGTCGATCCAGAAAACCGTGCGATCAAAAGAGGTGTAGGCGTTAAGATAGCCGCCCACCGCATGAATCTCGTCACTGATCTGTTTCGACGTGCGACGCCCCGTCCCGTTGAAAAGCAGATGCTCGAGCAAGTGCGTCAAACCGCCGCCCAACCATTCACCTTCATGAATACTTCCCGTCTGACACCATGCCTGAACACTGGCTAGAGGAGCCGAGTGATGC
>Ga0070698_100006670_pt1 | contig 12518 bp, 9 predicted proteins | sample KBSK1502metaG_FD_65477 | JGI IMG/M metagenome (GOLD analysis project Ga0070698, IMG submission 65477) | Corn, switchgrass and miscanthus rhizosphere microbial communities from Kellogg Biological Station, Michigan, USA - KBS K1-50-2 metaG | ecosystem: Host-associated > Plants > Roots >...
GAGAAATACCACCGGTGACCGTGCGGGAATATTCGAATGGTTCGCGTCTCAGAGCGCGATCGTGACAGTGAGCTCGATGATTCAACCGATGATCGAGGTCGTTTACACTCGCGGTTCCGAAGTCACGGGCGATGATCGCACCGCCAAAACAGAGAGCTTCGTGATCGCGCCGGGTCTTCGCAGTGCGATCAACTTGAAATCAGGACTTCAGATCGTTCCCGGTTTTTCCGTACCGCTTGGAGTCGGTCCGAGCAGCGGTGAGCGCGGTTTCTTCCTCTACCTAAGCTTCGAGCACCCGTTCAAGCAGCAGCGCTGACATCTGGCTGTTTCGCTACAGGCTCGAGCAGCACACCGTCGCCGAGTCGCACACCGTGTCCGCCACCATCGAGAGTTTCGGAACCGTGATACGCGTGCTCTCCGTGCTCGCTGAGATCGACCCCGCTCAGCTCATCTGCAACCCGTACGCGAATCTCTGAGAAGACAGAGATCGCTTTCATGATGACGAGCGTAACCGGAGCGACATAGGCAATCGTGCACAGAACGGCCAGACTCTGTACGAGGAACGGCCGAACGTTGCCAAAGATCAAGCCATCTACGCCGGCTGCATTCACAGCTTTGCTCGCAAATACTCCGGTGAGTAGTGCGCCGACTACTCCCGCAACTCCATGACAGGCGAAGACGTCGAGTGCATCATCCACCTTGGTGCGGCTTCGAAACTGAATTGCGGCAAAGCTGGCGCACGCCGCGAGCACACCAATCGCGATTGCCGACAGCGGACTCACATATCCCGCAGCAGGTGTGATGGCAACGAGACCGACCACCGCTCCGGTCGCCCCGCCAACCGCAGTCGCCTGCCCCGATCTCCACCAGTCGAGCAACAGCCAGGCGACGAGCGCCGCTGCTGCAGCAGTGTGCGTCGTGATCACCGCGGTCGCAGCGATTCCGTCTGCAGCGAGTGCGGATCCTCCATTGAACCCGAACCATCCGACCCAGAGAAGACCGGCACCTACGAGTGTGAATGGAACGTTGTGCGGAAGAAGCGGAGTGCGACCAACATCGCGTCGCCGTCCGAGCACCATCGCGGCAACCAATGCCGCTGTTCCTGCAGCAATGTGAACGACAGTGCCACCTGCGAAATCGAGCGCGCCGAGCTGCCGCAGCCAACCGTCGGTTCCCCACACCCAGTGTGCGAGTGGATCATAGACAAAGGTCGACCACAGAACCGTGAATGCGATAAACGCCGGAAATCGAATGCGCTCTACGATAGCCCCGGAAATGAGTGCGACCGTAAGACCGGCAAAGAGTGATTGGAAGACAACGAACGCAAAATGTGGAATCGTCGCCGAGTAAGGCCCTGCGCCGGATGAGATTGCATCGAGTCCGGTCCATTGCAGGCCGCCGACGAATCCACCCTTCGAGAACGCGAGCGAGTACCCGAATAACACCCACTGCACCGCGATGACTGCCACAGCGGTGAAGCTCATCATGAAGGTGTTGAGTGTCGCGCGGGCGCGAACGAGTCCTCCATAGAAGAGCGCGAGCCCCGGCAGCATTAACAGAACGAGCGCGGTCGATACGAGAACCCAGGCGGTGTCGCCTGCTGAGATCCCGGCGGTCATGCCTCGGATCCCGCGGTTGCCATCGCGTTGGTCCGCGCCTGGACGAAGTCGGCCGTAACCGGTGTCAGCGCTTCGGTGTCTTCTTCACCGCTTCTGATTCGAATTACACGATCGAGCGGCTGAACGAAGATCTTGCCGTCGCCGATCGCCCCGGTCCGCGCGCTGGATAGAATCGCCTGGATCGTCGGCTCGACGAAGGGCTCTGACACCGCCATTTCGATTCGAACCTTGTCGTGGAATTCGAGGAGGACCGCGGAGCCGCGGTATTGCTCGATGACCTCATGCTCGCCGCCGTGGCCGCTGCAGCGCGAGAGGGTCATTCCGGTGACCCCAACGCGAAAGAGCGCCTCCTTTACGGCTTGAAGCCGCTCCGGCCTGACGACGGTGACGATGTACTTCATTCGGTCAGGGTAACGCAGTCAGCCAATGTATGTCAAGCGGAATTTGCAAATTCTGCACGATTTGCGTGTCATTCCGCCTTTTCTAATACCTAACACCGCAGTTCTGGTGTCTAGTCCTGCAGAAAATGCAAAAACCCGGAGACATCATCCCCGGGCTTTTGAACGGCAGGCAGCGCCTGCTATTTCTTGGACTTCGCCTTTTCCTTCTTCTCAGCTTCGGCCTTTTTCGTCTTCTCCAGGAGCATGAATTCACCCTCTGGCCCGACGCGCCAGTGATCGCCGTCACGAAGCTTCTCCAGCAGGAGCCCATCATGAAACCGCTCGAGCTTCATCTTCGGAAACTCCAGGTCCTCGTATCGCATTCGCGGAATGCGCATCTGCTCCATGTGAATCTTCGGGAACTCGTGCAATTGCATTCTGTCGAAACCGCCCGGCATCAAATGCATTACACCAGGCATTCCATCCATCATCATTCCGAACGATCCTGACTCTTTCAGATCAGAAGCCTTCCCGACCGTAACCGGAATGTCGCGGACACGTCCGCCTGACCACACCCGGAGCGTTGCCACATTCCCGGGTGAAAGCTTCCCGACCTCGCGGGTGAGCCGTCGCCTCGGAAGATCCGCGGCATATCCGTCTTCGGCATCCGCCGCGTTGACGCGGAGGTCGACGCCGTTGATCGACACGATGCGATCGCCCTCGACTATTCCTGCATTCTCGGCGGGACCCTTGGGCGTGACTCTCGATACGAATACTCCGAGCGTGTCGCGCAGGGTGCCTGTTGGACTCAGCTGAACACCGATCGCCGGCCGTTTCATGAGTGCGGAATCGACTCCGAACCGGCGGTAGATGCACTCGGTTCTGCCGTCTCTGGTGACGCATCCGTCCTTTTCCGCGGGCGCGACTTTCGGAGCCGGTTCTTTCTTCGGCGTCTTCTGGGCTTCGAGCGTCGGCACGAGCCCCAGCGCAGCAGCGCTGGTCAGTACCGAAATGATCAAACGCATTTTAGTTCTCCAGTTCACAGAGGTTCGTGTGCGTATGACATCTCTGATCGTGGCAATGGTTGCCCGGTGCCGAACACTTGACGGTTCGGGCATATTTGACCGATGGCCACATCCGCCCCCCCTGACGTCCACACCTTCGAGCACCACTGGCAGGACGAAGCCGACGCCGCCTACCTGTACCGGATTCTCGCCGAGGCCGAATCCGATCCCAAGAAAAAGGACATCTATGCGCGGCTTGCCGAAGTCGAAGACCGGCATGTCGTAGTCTGGGGTGATCTGCTGACCGAGCATGGGCACGCACCGAAAAACTTTCGGCCGAGCACTCGAGCAAAGCTCCTCGCGAGCCTGGGAAAAGTCTTCGGTCCGGGATTCCTTCTGCCGATGCTTCTCAAGGAAGAAGGGCGCGAAGTAAAAGCTTACCTGGACATGCATCGTGCCACGCCCGCCGGCGCGCCTGGTGGTGGAGAAGCGCTCACACTCGCGAAGGAATCTGCGGAGCATGCGACGACGCTTGCAGGAATCGCCGGCAAGCAGGGCGAGCCCTGGCATCGAACGGAATCCGGCGGATTCCTGCGCAATGTCGTGTACGGATTCAACGACGGACTCACCGCAAACTTCGGCCTTGTTGCCGGAGTGATAGGAGCGTCAGCTGCGCAGCAGCACGAAACGATCGTAATTGCCGGCGTCGCAGGATTGATCGCCGACGCTCTGTCGATGGGATCCAGCGGGTATCTCGCTGCCAAGAGCGAGCGCGAAGTATACGATTACGAGATCGCGATGGAGCGGGATGAGATCACCATCATGCCCGAGATCGAGCGCGATGAGCTCGCGCTGATTTACGAGGCGAAGGGCATGGACCCATCCGCTGCCCATGCGCTTGCAACGCAAGTGATGGCCGATCCCGAGCGAATGCTCGAGGAACAGGTACAGGAAGAGCTCAAGATCGGTGAGCAGACAATCTCGCCGCTTCGTGAAGGCTGGGTCACAGGTATCGCCACTGCTTTCGGTGCAATCATACCGGTATTCCCATTCTTCATCGCACAGGGACGCAACGCGATCATCGGATCATTCGTGTTGTCGATGCTGTCGCACTTCCTCGTCGGAGCGGCTCGTTCGGTATTTACCGGTCGCAGCGTGTTTCGCTCCGGTCTCGACATGTTCGTCGTCGGACTCGGCGTCGCTGTCGTCGGATACTATGTGGGAGGCTGGGTCGGCAGCATCCTCTAGGCTACGATGTTGAGCAGTCTTCCCGGGACGAAGATGATTTTCTTCGGCTCGCCCTGAACGAATTTCGAAATCGACGGATCTGCCATCGCCGCTGCGACCGCGGTGTCCTGCGAGATATCGCGGGCAACACTCACCTTTCCGCGAGTCTTGCCATTCACCTGAATGACGAGGTCGATCTTCTCGTCCGCCGCAAGCGACGCATCGAATGCCGGCCACATCGATTCGAAAACGCCCCCGGTATGACCGAGCTTCTGCCACAGCTCTTCAGCAATGTGCGGAGCGAATGGAGCTACGAGCTGCACCAGTGGCTCGACTTCCGCCCGCACAGGGATGCGCTCACCACGACGGAGTGTGTTCATGTACTCCATCATTGCCGCGACCGCGGTGTTGTAGCTGAGCTTCGGAATATCCTCGCCGACCTTGGCGATAGTCTGATGCAGCTTGCGCATCACGTCAGGGTCGCCTGATCCGTTTGCGTCGCCGCGGTCTACCACTCCAGTCACCGACGCCCACAGCCGATCCAGGAAGCGCTTCACTCCCGAGATGCTCGCGTCCCGGAAATCACCACCCTCCTCGAACGGGCCGAGGAACATGAGGTAGGTGCGGAACGCATCCGCTCCCCATTTGTCGATGTAGTGATCGGGCACCACGACGTTGCCACGACTTTTCGACATCTTCGCGCCGTTCCTGATGATGAGGCCGTGCGCACGGAACCGTGTGAACGGCTCCTCGAATGTCAGGAACCCCATGTCGTGAAGAACCATCGTGACGAATCGCGAATACAGAAGATGCAGAACCGCGTGCTCGTTTCCCCCGATGTAGCTGTCAACAGGCAGCCACTTCTGCGTGAGACTCGAATCGAATGGTGCTTCATCGATGCCGACGCTTGGATAGCGCAGGAAATACCACGCACTGTCGAGGAACGTGTCGGATACGTCCGTCTCCCGGCGCGCCATTTTGCCACACTCGGGACAGGGCACACGGTACCAATCCTCGTGCCGCGCGAGCGGTGACACACCCGAATCGTCCGGCTTGAAGTCGTCGACGTGCGGAAGCACCACCGGCAGATCCTTTTCCGGCACCGGCACTGCGCCGTGATCATCGCAGTAGATAATGGGAATCGGCGGACCCCAGTAACGCTGACGCGAGATGCACCAGTCATGCAGCCGATAATTGACGTATGCCTTGCCTGAATTCTTTGACTGCAGCATCGCAGTGATTTCACGCTTTGCAGTCGAGACAGTCATCCCATCAAATCGCCCGGAGTTCACGATCACTCCGCGCTCATTCTCGGTGAATGCGGCGTCGAGCGGCGCTGAAGGCTCTTCACCTTCGGCGCAGACAACACGCACAATCGGCAGACCGAACACTTTCGCAAACTCGAAATCGCGCTCGTCATGTCCGGGCACGGCCATGATCGCACCGGTGCCGTACTCCATCAGCACATAGTCGGAGATCCAGATTGGAATCTCTTCCCCATTCGCCGGATTCACCGCGTAGGCGCCGGTGAAAACGCCGGTCTTTTCAGTGTTCGATTTCCTGGTGACGACGTCCTGCTTCGAGCTGCGCGCAACGTACTGATCGACCGCGCTCTTGTAGAGCGCGCCGGTCAGTGCGGGGACGAGCGGATGCTCGGGCGCGAGGACGAGATAAGTCGCACCGAAGACGGTATCAGGGCGCGTCGTGAACACGCGAATGTCGTGTGCATCACCGTTTCGCTTTGCGGCGAAGGTGATCTCCGCACCCTCTGATCTTCCAATCCAGTTTCGCTGCGCAGTCTTGGTTGTCTCCGACCAGTCGAGCGTGTCGAGATTCGAGAGCAGCCGCTCGGCGTAGTCGCTGATCCGGAAAAACCACTGGCTCAGAAAGCGTTGCTCCACCGGCGTATCGCAGCGCTCGCAGGCACCACCTATCACCTGCTCATTCGCCAGCACCGTCTTGCAGCTCGGACACCAGTTGACCGCAGCCTGCTTCTTGTAGGCGAGGCCCTGCTTCAGCAGCTGAAGAAAGACCCACTGGGTCCACTTGTAGTAATCCGGATCGGTCGTCGACAGGGAATGCGACCAGTCGACCATCAGCCCGGCACGCTCCAGCTGTCTCCTGAAGTTCGAGATGTTCTGGGGAATCAGGTCCATCGGGTGCTTCTGGACCTTCAGGGCGTAGTTCTCGGAGTGGATTCCAAACGCGTCATAGCCCAGCGGCTCGAAGACGTTGTGCCCCTGGAGCCTCTGAAATCGTCCATATATGTCGTTGCCTACGAACGCGAAGAGGTTACCCACGTGCAGCCCCTCCGCGGAGGGGTAGGGGAACATCATCAGCGCGTAGAACGGGTCGGGAGCGTTAGCGACATCAACAGTGTTCGTCTGCTGATCGCGCCAGCTCTCCTGCCACTTTTGCTCGACTTGCTGAGGGTCATAGCCCGCGGTTTCTTCGGTCGGACTTGGGTTTACCGCATTGCTCATGTTTACAAAGTAGCTGTACCGTCAATCACCGTCATCCTGGAAATGCATCAGCTATCTCCGATGGGACCGAGCCTAGAGCTCACTGAGGCCGAGCGACAATACACTCCGTCGTGGACCGGAACACCGGTGGTTGAGGTCAACCCAACCGGCCTGGTCGCACCTACGCTTGGGTTTTTCCAGAGACACGCGGTATTCGCCGTGATGTTCTCGGTGTCAGTGGTACAGGTGGCCATCGGCTGGATCGCCTACCGGCTCTTCCACCTTCTGTCTCCCGACGTCCAGAGAGTATTCCTTGCTTCCGGTGACGTTCGCTGGACGCTCGCTGTCGGCGCTATCTGGATTGTGGGCCTTCTGATTCTCGCGTCGATTTTCCTGCTGCGGCTCACGAATTCGCACGTCACCGCACCGATCGTCGAGCTTGCAAAGGTCTCCGAGTCGGTAGCCAACGGTGACCTCGCTGTTCCGTTTGTCCCGGCAACAAGCGCCAACGAAGTTGGCCGGCTGAGTCGCGCGACTTCAGCCATTATCGTGACGCTGCGACGCCTCGCGGCAACCATGCGCGCCTCGGCCAGAGACATATCCAATCTGTCCGGTCAGATAACCAGCGCCTCCGAGAGTATGGCGGCAGCAGCGCAACAGACTGCCGCCACTTCAAGCGCACTGAGCCAGGAATCCAAGGAAATGGCTCAAACCATACATGAAATCGCTGCCGACGCAGCAAAGCTCGAACAGGTCTCAAGCTCACTCAGCGGACGTGCCCAGGAAGGACTCCGCAGAGAACGCCGGCTCCGAAGCCTGGCCCAGGAAAACCGCGCTCGTCTGGACGAAAGCTCGAAAGGCCTCGAAGCGCTGACCTACGACGCAAACGCCAGCGCCGAGTCGATCGAAGCACTCGCCACCGCCGTGGATGAGATCAGAGCCTTCCTCACCCTGGTCCAGAAGATCTCGAGACAGTCCAAGCTCCTCGCTCTGAACGCCGCGATGGAAGCAGCACGCGCCGGAGAGCAAGGCGAAGGCTTCGGTGTCGTTGCCGATGAAGTGCGACGACTTGCGGCCGACTCAGCCGAAGCCGCGGAGCGCACCGACCTACTCGCGAGAGCCATGGCCGAACGTGTTAACCGGTCACGCGAATCAGCTCAGCGTACCCTCGGCACGATTCGCATGGTGAACGATGCAACCCACCATGGTCGCCAGTCGTTCCTTCAGGTCGAGCAGGGCGTCATCGACGCCGAGAAGTGGAGTGCTGCGATTGAATCGGCGGTTGAGGAATCAGGACGACTTGTCGTCGACATGACCCGCCGCCTCGACAACCTCGCACTCGGCACACAGGGATTTGCGAGTGCGGTTCACCAGGTGGCCGCAGCGACTGATGACCAGAGCGGAAACATCGATCAGATTTCCGCGGCCGCTAATGCATTGAGTCTCGTTGCTCGTAAAGCCGTGAAGATCGCGGGCACGTTCAAGCTCGATGAGGCTGCCAAGGCTTCTGCGTAAGCTGCAGCGCTACCAGGAACAGTTATCTGGTCAAGCGGATGCCTTCCCTTCATATAGGGGTTCCATCTTGAAAGTCTTCGCCCCGTTCTCGTCACAAATCGCGTAGCTCCCCGAATCGTAGAACGACACGCCGGCATAGCGGCCCTGCTTGTCGAGCGCATAGAAGCTCATGTCGAAATTCGGCAGCCCGCGTGAATTGAGCAGCCGCTTTTCGATCGTGTTCTTCGCAATACGTTTGCACTGCTCCACCATCGCATCCTTTGGATGCATTCCCTTCTTCATGTTCTCGACAATCATGAACGAGGCGCAGCTGTAAAGATTCGCTTCCCCTCGCCCTGTCGAGCCCGCAGCGCCAACATCATTGTCGACGTACAGTCCAGCTCCGAGAATTGGTGAATCGCCAACCCGCCCGGGAATCTTCCACGCGAGGCCCGAAGTAGTGGTCACTCCACATATCTCGCCTTTGGCGTTGATCGCATCGCAGTTGATAGTTCCATAGATGTGCTCGCCATCGATCAATCCTTCGGCAACCATCTCGCGACGCACACGGTCTCCGGCTTCTGATCGAGACTTCGGATCCAGGTAGTGCTCCGAATCAACCTTGCGCTTCCACTTGAGCCACAGCTCGCGCGATTTCTCCGTATTGAGATCAGCCTCCACCGTGAAGCCCAGGCTGCGCGCAAAGTCCTGAGCTCCCTTTCCTGCCAGAAGGTGATGGTCGGTTTCCTGCGACACGGCGAGCGCCACCTTCGAGGGCGTGCGAATGCCCTCGAGTGCGCACACTCCGCCTGCCTGTTTTTTTGGACCGTGCATTACGCACGAGTCGAGCTGCACCACCCCGTCTGCATTCGGAAGTCCGCCGTACCCCACGCTCGTGTCGAGTGGATCGAGCTCGACTATGTTGACGCCGGCAACCACTGCGTCGAGCACATCGCTTCCGCTCGTGATCATGGAGAACGCTTTCTCAACAGCGGTTTGCGTTCCACCGTTCTTGAATCGATTGCCGTTGCCCGATGATATGACTGTCGGCTTTACAGCCGAGCGGACGATTACAGCGGGTGCTTCGACCGGTATTTTGAGCGCGAAGCCCGCAGCAGCTCCGGTGACGACGAACTCACGGCGATTGATCATTTAGGAGACCTTGTGATGGCAGGAATTACGGTATTTTCCACCACAGAATGAAAACAAGCAACACCAGGACCGAGCACGACCTCCTCGGGACCCGCGAGATTCCGAACGACGTTCTCTACGGGATTCAGACGCTGCGCGCGATTGAAAACTTCGCGATCTCGGACGTCAAGCTTCGCGAGTTTCCAACTCTTGTCAGTGCGATCGCGGCGGTTAAGGAAGCGGCTGCAGAAGCGAATCGCGATCTCGGGCTGCTGAGCTCGCCAATCGCGCAGGCAATCATCGATGCGTCCCGCGAGATACGCGAGGGACAACATCACCGCAGTTTTCGCGTCGACATGGTCCAGGGCGGAGCCGGCACATCCACCAACATGAACGCGAACGAGGTCATCGCGAACAGAGCGCTCGAGCTGATGGGACATGAGCGAGGCCGATACGACGTCATCAGCCCGAACAGTCATGTGAACTTGAGCCAGTCGACGAACGACGTCTATCCGACTGCAATCAAGCTGGCGATGCATTCGAGCATCGAGGATCTGAAGGAGGCAATGGGAGCGCTTGCGGGCTCTTTTCTATTGAAGGGGGAAGAGTTCAGCCAGCATCTCAAGATGGGGCGAACTCAGCTTCAGGACGCGGTGCCGATGACACTCGGTCAGGAGTTCACGGCATTTGCCCACACGACACTCGAGGATGTCGATCGCCTTACCGAAGCGCAGTCCTTGATTCGAGAGATCAACATGGGCGCGACTGCAATCGGAACGGGAATCACCGCGATCGTCGGATACGCCGAGTCCGTGCGGAATCATCTCTCTCGCATAACAGGTCTCGAGCTTATCACCGCACCGGATCTGGTCGAGGCCACGGCGGATACAGGCGTGTTCGTTCAACTCTCCGGAGTGCTCAAGCGGTGTGCTGTGAAGCTGTCGAAGATCTGCAACGATCTGAGACTTCTCAGCTCCGGCCCGCGAGCCGGCTTTGGGGAGATCAATCTTCCGCCGATGCAGCCCGGATCTTCGATCATGCCGGGGAAGGTGAATCCGGTGATTCCCGAAGTTGTGAATCAGGTATGCTTCGACGTCATCGGAGGCGATGTCACCGTGACTCTCGCGGCGGAGGGTGGACAGCTTCAGCTCAACGTTTTCGAACCGATAATCGCTTTCCGCCTGCTCAAGGGGATGATCATGCTTACGCGGGCATGCGAGGTGCTGAAAAGCCGCTGCGTGGATGGCATTACGCCCAATGTCGAGCGGATGCGATACTTCGTGGAGCATTCGATCGGAATTGTCACAGCACTCGTTCCGATTCTTGGATATGAAGCTGCAACAGCGATAGCGAAGAAAGCGCTCGATTCGGGGCGCGGTGTTTATGAGCTGGTGCTCGAAAGCGGAGTGATGACGCGTGCTGAGCTCGACCGTGCGCTGAATCCAGAGGCGATGACCGCGCCGAAATAGTGAAATGCGGGGTAAATCCGACTCCCGATGACTGCCCTGAGGGGTTAGCTTTTTAGCGGTTTTTGACCAGTGGAGCGCACGGCGAAATACGTCGGGCGCTCCTGCAACGAAAGCTCTAAAGGAAATGGAATGAGAGGCAATTTCCGCCTGCGACAGTTAGCGCCGCTCGGCATCACGGCAATCGCCCTGCTGACGCTCGCTGCGTGTGCCGAGAGTTATCCCAATACCACGTTCGATCCGCATTCGGATCTCGGACGTGCAATCGACGATCTGTGGGATCGGCTGCTACTGCTCGGAACGATCGTGTTCGTGCTCGTCGAGGCGGCGCTTCTGTTCGTCGTGTTCCGATATCGCCATCGTCCGACTGACACGGGAAAGCCCCCGCAGACTCACGGTAATTCGGTTCTCGAGATCATGTGGACGTTGATTCCAGCGTTCATCCTGCTCTTCATCGCAGTTCCGACGGTCAAGACAATCTTCCAGACTCAAGCGAATGCACCAGCCGGAGCGCTCGAGATCGAGGTCATCGGACACCAGTGGTGGTGGGAATTCAGGTATCCCGAATACAAGATCGTCACCGCAAACGAGATCTACATTCCCACGGGACGCACAATCAATCTCAAGATGACGTCACAGGACGTCATCCATTCATTCTGGATTCCGCAGCTGTCCGGCAAGCGTGACGTTATCGCGAATCGCACGAATTACATCTGGTTCAAAGCTGATTCGACGCTTGGTCCTGCCGTGTGGAATGGCTTCTGTACTGAATACTGCGGAGCGTCGCACGCGAAGATGCGCTTCCGCGTATTCACGGTTAAGCCGGATCAGTTCGCGAGCTGGGTTGCGGGACAGCAAAAGCCTGCCGCGTATGGTGCAGCGCCGAATGCTCCGCCTCCAATGCTTCCTCCATTTCCTGGTGCGAGGCACACCAACGAGGGCAGTAATCCAACACCGCCGATCAATCCTGCTGTAACAGCTCCAACAGGTGCAGCGACTGCAACTCTCGCGAGCGCGGGTCCTGCCTATTCGTTCCCGCGCAATCAGGCGGAGTTCGAGTACGCAAAGCCGCACACGCCGGTGCCGGGAGGACTCAGCTTCACTCCCGGTCTCACGGGAAATGCTGCTCGAGGACAGCAGGTTTATTCATCGGCTGCATGCATCGGATGTCACACGATCACTGGAAACCCCATGTCGATGGGAAGTGCAGGACCGAACCTCACACATTTCGGATCGCGCGCGACAATCGGTGCAGGAAGCTTCCCGAATACGCCGGCGTACCTCGCGCTGTGGATCAAGAACGCAAGAGCGATGAAGCCGGGCATTCTGATGCCGACACTCGGCAAGAATCAATACGACCCACAATTGAAGCAGCCAGTGACCACGGGTGGACTCGACGATCAGCAGATCGCTGACATCGTCGCCTACCTCACGTCGCTGAAGTAGAGGAAAGAATAGAATGGCAACAACTGCAGTTCCCTCTTCGGTTCCCCGCTCGCAGACTGCGTACGACGAGCACTCCGGGCTCTGGAGCTGGCTGGCGACGGTAGATCACAAGCGAATCGGAGTGCTGTATCTCTTTACGGCACTCACGTTCTTCATCATCGGCGGGCTCGAGGCGGTGATCATGCGAGCCCAGCTGCAGGGGCCGAACGGCACTCTGGTTTCCGCTGAGACGTTCAATCAGCTCTTCACCATGCACGGCACGACGATGGTCTTCCTCGTCATCATGCCG
>Ga0070698_100006671_pt1 | contig 12518 bp, 10 predicted proteins | sample KBSK1502metaG_FD_65477 | JGI IMG/M metagenome (GOLD analysis project Ga0070698, IMG submission 65477) | Corn, switchgrass and miscanthus rhizosphere microbial communities from Kellogg Biological Station, Michigan, USA - KBS K1-50-2 metaG | ecosystem: Host-associated > Plants > Roots >...
CCAATCGCGGGATCGCTCGGTTCATAGATCCCGCGAATCGTGAATGTCCAGTCGCCGGGGAAAATCGTCCCCTGAATGTTGACGTTCTGATCGACTTTCCAGCCAAACTTGTCGGCGATGCCCTTCCCGACGATCGCCGCGGTGCGTTCGCGGAAAAACGCCTGTTTTTGCTCCTCGGGAAGCTTGAGCTCCGGGTACATGCCGAGGTACGACTCGGGATCGATCGCGAACTTCGGGAAGAAATCCCGCGCGCTCTCGCCGTACTTGCCGCCGAACCAATTCGCCCAGCTGACGCTCCGCACACCGCGCAAGCCCTTGATCTTGTTGGCGTACGAGACGGGCAGGATGAACACGATGCCGGTGGCGTTCGTCGCGACCAGGCGGCGCGCGCCGCCGAACTGAGAATTCGTGTGGAGCGTCGTGACCACCGAGCGAAGCGAGGCGAACAGGAACAGCGCCAGCGCGACGCTGAGGATCGTGAGCGCGGTCCGCAGCTTGTGACGCCGCAGGTTCGCGGTGACCAGGTGCCAGTATTTCACCGCGCCGCCACCGCTGCGCGCTTCTCGACGAGATCGCCCTTTTCGAGGTGCAGTATCAACTTCGCCCGCTCGGCGGCGTGCGCATCGTGGGTCACGATCACGATCGTCTTGCTGAACTCGTTATTGAGCCGCTGCAACAACGCCAGCACTTCCTGCGAGCTCTTCGCATCGAGCTGGCCGGTCGGCTCGTCGAGCAGCATCACCGTGGGATCCGCAACGATGGCCCGCGCGATCGCGGTCCGCTGCTCCTGGCCGCCAGAGAGCTGGCGGGGATAGTGATCCCCGCGATCTCCAAGCCCGACGACGTCGAGCGCGAGGCGGACGCGCTCGGCCCGGTCCGTGGCCGACAGATTCGTGAGCAGCAGCGGCAGCTCGACGTTCTGATACGCCGTCAGCACCGGCAACAGATTGAACGACTGGAAGACGAACCCGATGTTCCGCGCCCGCCAGTTTGCGAGCTCCGACGGACTCATCGCGCTCACCTCCGCGCCGGCTACGCGCACGACGCCGCTCGTGGGCTTGTCCAATCCTGCGATGAGATTCAGAAGAGTCGATTTGCCCGAGCCGGACGGCCCCATTAACGCGGTGAAGCTGCCCGCTTCCATGTCGAGCGTCAGCCCCGTGAAGACTTCGATCTTTTGCGTGTCGCGTTGAAATGACTTATAGACGTCGCGGATTTCGACTAAGGCCATGTTGGACCGTTGGAAAGTTGGAATGTGGAAAGGTGACGACTACGGCGTGGTCTTTACGCGCTGGCCCTCTTTGGGAGTTTCAACGCCACCGACCAGCAGCTGCTCTCCACCCGATAGTCCCGCACGAATCTCGCGGAAATTACCGCTGACCGGACCTGCGTCAACGTCACGCTTTTGTAACTTCCCATCGCGGACGATCCAGACCACGTCACGGCCGTTCTCGGACCGGACCGCTTCGGCGGGCACGATGATGCGCGGCCGCTCGACCGGCTGCGCGGCACCCGCCGCGACCGGCCGTGGCGCTTGGAGAAATTCGACTTTCGCACCCATCTCGGTGAGAATGCGCGGGTCGCGATCGAGGATCGACACCTTCACCTGCACGGTGGCGCGCTGGCGATCCGCCGTCGGGATGATCTGCCGCACCACGCCGCGAAAGGCCGTGTCCGGATACGCATCGAGCGTGATGCGCGCCCGCTGATCGCTCTGGATCCGCGCGATGTAGGCCTCGTTGACGTCGACTTCGACTTCGAGTGTCGCGAGGTCCGCCATCGTCACCACCGCGCCGCGCGTCAGCCCACCCCCGACCGACGGCGCGACGACCTCACCAACCTCGGCTTCTTTGCGCAGCACGGTGCCGCTGAACGGCGCGCGGATGTAGGTGTTCTCGAGATTCGCCTGCGCCATGCGCAGCGAAGCGGCAGCGGCATCAACACGCGCTTCCTGCGCGCTGACCCGCGCGTCCGCCTGGCGCGCCTTACTGTCGGCGTTCTCGACGTCCTGCGGTGAGACAAGATTGGGATTCTGAGCACGGATGTCGCGGACTCGCACGAATTCGCGCTGCATCTGGTCGCGGTCCGACTGGGCTTCGATCAACGTGGCTTTCGCGCTCGCGAGACCCGCTTCCGCCTGTCCGACTGCCGCGGCGTAGTCGGCGTTATCGAGCCGCGCGATGATCTGGCCCTTCTGGACCGCAGATCCTTCGCTGACGTTGAGCATGGCGAGCCGGCCGGGAATCTTCGCGGAGACGGCAGCCTTGGTGCGCGCGACGACGTAGCCGTTCGCGACCACAGCGACCGAGCCGTTACCGCCTCCTACCGTCCCTGTACCGCCCGTTGTTGTCGCTACCGTCACGACCTGCACGGGGACCGTGCCCCCCCCCCGGCGCCCCATAACCACGACGACCGCGATGATCAGTGCGGCTGCGGCGGTCAGCCAGAGCACGCGACCCAGCGCCCGTTTGACCGCGGGCGGTGGGTCGTCGCGATTAATCCGAAGTTTGGAGAGGTCTGCCGCCTGCGGAGCGGTCACGCCCCGGCAGGCTCAGGCGGCGGATTGCGCAGGATGCCACCCGACGTCCGCTCGCCTCTGGTCCGTTCCTTCTCGGCCTCGCCATCCGCGCGCGACGGCGCCGGAGGAGGCGGCACGTACGGCGGCAGGGTCTGCCCGGCGATGACCATCTCCACCTGCTCGCGCTCGAGTGTCTCCCGCTCGAGCAGCGCGGCGGCCAGCCGGTCCAGTGCGGCGCGCCGCTCGGTCACGATGCGCGTCGCCTCACTGTAGGCACGCGTGAGGATGCTCCGCACTTCCTCGTCCACGATCTGCGCCGTGCGATCGGAGATCTCCCGCCGCTGCACCACTTCGCGACCGAGGAAGATCTCCTGCTCGCGATCCCCCACCGCGATGGGACCGATCACCGCGCTCATCCCGAACTGCGTCACCATGCGCCGCGCGATGTTGGTGGCCTGCTGGATATCCTGCGCCGCGCCGGTCGTCACCTTTTCCGGCCCGAACACCAGCTCCTCGGCGACGCGGCCGCCGTAGGCCATCGCCAGCCGCGATTCGATGGAGCGCTTGGTGTACTTGTGCAGCTCCTCCTCCGGCAGATAGGCGGTGAGGCCGAGCGCCCGGCCGCGCGGAATGATCGTGACCTTGTGCAACGGATCGGCGTCCGGCACGGTGAGCCCGACCAGGGCGTGGCCCGCCTCGTGATAGGCGACCAGGCGCCGCTCTTCGTCGGAGAGCACGCGGCTCTTCCGCTCGAGACCGAGCATCACCTTGTCCTTGGCGTCCTCGAAGTCCTGCATGTCGACCGCCGCCTTGTTGCGGCGCGCGGCGAGCAGCGCGGCTTCGTTCACGATATTCGCGAGCTCGGCGCCGGCGAGCCCGGGCGTACCGCGGGCGATCCGCTCGAGGTTCACGCCGGAGGCCATCGGAATCTTGCGGACGTGGACGCGCAGGATCTGCTCACGGCCCTTCAGGTCCGGCATGTCGACCACGATCTGGCGGTCGAACCGGCCCGGACGCAGCAGGGCGGGATCGAGTATGTCGGGACGGTTCGTCGCGGCGAGCAGGATCACGCCGTCGTTCGATTCGAAACCGTCCATCTCGACGAGCAGCTGGTTCAACGTCTGCTCGCGCTCGTCGTGCCCACCACCCAGCCCGGCCCCACGGTGGCGGCCGACGGCGTCGATTTCGTCGATGAAGATGATGCAGGGGGCGTGCGCCTTTCCCTGCTCGAACAGGTCGCGCACGCGCGAGGCACCGACGCCGACGAACATCTCGACGAAGTCGGAGCCCGACATCGAGAAGAAGGGGCGGCCCGCCTCACCGGCGACCGCTTTGGCGAGCAGCGTCTTGCCGGTGCCCGGCGGCCCGACCAGCAGCGCGCCCTTGGGCAACCGCCCGCCGAGGCGCTGGAATTTCTGCGGGTCCTTCAGGAAGTCGATGATCTCCTCGAGCTCCTGCTTCGCTTCATCGCAACCCGCGACGTCGGCGAAGGTGACCTTGGGCGTGTCGCCGGCCAGCAGTTTCGCCTTGGATTTGCCGAACGCGAAGGCGCGGTTCCCGCCCTGCTGCATCTGGCGCAGCATGAAGATCACGAGCCCGAAGATCAGCAGGTACGGCAGGAACAGGATCAAGACCGAGCCGAACGACTGGCCCGACTCGCGCGCCCGCACGTCTACCCCTTTGGCCGACAGCCCGGCGACGAACGTATCGCCGGCCTCGAAGGGGAGCAGCACGTTGAAGCGCTCCACGGTCTGGCGCTTCACGACGACCGGGCGCTGGAACGCACCGCGGATCTTCTGCCGCTCCGCGATCTCGACCGAGGCGATGTTGCCGGCGTTCAGCTCTTCGGTGAACTGCGTATAGGTGATTTCGGCTTCTTCGCGGCGGCGGCTCGAAGCGAGCTGCACCAGCGCGATCGTCCCGACGATGAGGAGCGCCCAGAACGACAGCGTCCGCAGCATTCGGGCCCAGTTGAATTCCCGCGGGGGCGGGGGGATGCGATTGGCCATCTACGTCAGACTCGCGATATAGGGAAGGTGCCGGAAGTTTTCCGCGTGATCGAGCCCATATCCGACCAGGAACAGCGTCGGCGCGTCGAATCCCAGGAATTTCGCGTCCAGCTCCAAGTGTTCAGCCACGTGTTTATGCAACAATGCACAGATCTCCAGACTCCGCGGCCGCCGCTGCCGGAGCAGCGCGACCAGCTTGTTCAGCGTCTTGCCGGTGTCGATGATGTCCTCGACCAGCAGGATGTGCTTCCCGGCCAGGTCCGTTTCGGGGTCGTACACCAGCCGCACGTTCCCGCTCGACACCGTTCCTTCGCCGTAACTCGATGCAACGAGGAAGTCGACTTGCAGCGGCCGATCGATCTTCCGTACGAGATCGCTGAGAAAGATGAAGCTGCCCTTGAGCAGTCCCAGCACAAGCAGCTCACCGTCGGGATAGGCGGCCGAGATCTCCTGCCCCAGCTCGCGCACCCGTTCCGCGATGGTCTCTTCGTCATAAACGACCCGTTTGAGCTCAGCGATGCTCGATAACATCCAGCCTCACCGCTCGGGTTCCGGGCGCCGGCACGCCTTCCGCACTACGACAGATGCCCGGGACCCAGAGAATGGTTTCCCCTCGACTGACTACGGGGTAGCGCGGCCGTGCGCTCCGCGGGACCCGTGCTTCCATTAGTAGTCGTTTCAGCGGCCGGTGCCCGACCCCGCCGAGCGGCACCAGCGAATCGCCGCGCGCGGGTGCCCGCACCTCCCACTCCGCCGCATCCACCCAGGTCGTCCACGTCGCGCGCTCGATTTCGGGCGGTGCAGCCGCGAGAGACCAGCTGATCTCGAACTCGCCGAAGCGTGCTGTCCCCTGCTCGCCGGACGGCCATACGTGCTCGAGCGCGCAATCGACGCTAAAGCCCGGCTCGCGGCTCACGCGCAGCGTGTCGAAGGCGACTTCGGCCGACCAGCCATCACCGAACCGCAAGCGGCGTCCGGAAGGTCGTTGCGCCAGCTCAACCAGCCGCCGCGCGCGGGTCGGGCCGAGCATCAGTCCTACCCTGCGGGCCGCGGCGCGCAAAAGTGCGACGGACAATGCGTTATCATAGCCGCACACACAGGCGCGGGCAACGGTAAAGCCCTCGCGCCCCACCGTAAGCGCTAACGCTGGGACGAGATCCAGCACCTGGTCCCAGGCTAGGGCGTCGCTTGCCGCGTGTCGTCCCTGCGCGAGCACGTCACGCCGCAGCCGCGCGCCCAGGCGCTCGTTCAGCAGCGGCAGGAGCGTGGCGCGAACCCATGAGCGCAAGTGTCGCGGGTCGCGGTTTGCGGGATCGTCGTACGTTGGCAGGCCACGCTCCGTTGCGTAGTCCTGCAGCTCGCGCCGCGTGAACGGCAACAGCGGCCGCACGAGCCCGCCGCGCGCGCGCGCGGCGATGCCGGCGAGGCCGGCGGGCGCGCTGCCGCGCAGCGCGCGCAACAGAATGGTTTCGACCTGGTCATCCTCGTGATGCGCGGTGACGAGGTACCTCGCGCCACGGCGACGCTGCACATCGCGCAGCCACGCGTAGCGCGCGCGGCGCGCTTCAGTCTCCGTCGCATCGGGGCCGAGCTGCAGCTCGGTTGTTTCGAACGGCAGTCCATAATTCGTGGCGAGGGTTCCGACCGACCGTCCGACCGTCCGACTGTCCGACGAAATCCCGTGGTCCACATGCGCGACCACCAGCGACAATCCCAGCTCGGCGGCGATCGTGTTGAGCACGTCGAGCAGCGCGACTGAATCTGGGCCGCCCGACACGGCGACGAGCGCCTCCCCGGGCTCCCGGAAGAGCCCGGCGTCTCGCGCGTGAGCCAACACGCGCGCCGGCAGCGAGTGAGCAGTGCTCATGTATCTTGAAGTATGCCCCAACCGGACTCCACATACCAACTCCTGCGCAGTCTCACATCTCCCGTCGTCGCGATCACGGCGGTGCGCGGCGCCAAAGAGAACGGGATGATCTCCGATGCGGCGGTGCGCGCCTCGATCGTCCCCTCGGTGCCGCGGCTGTCGGTCTACATCCACAAGTTCAACTACAGCCACGACATGATCTTCGAGACGGGGCGCTTTTGCCTCCATCTGCTCAATACGAAACAATTCGATGTGGTGCGCCGCCTGGGATTCTTCAGCGGGAGAGACCAGGACAAACTTGCGGGCATTCCTCATCATAAAGGAAAGACGGGCGTTCCAGTTTTGGATGATTGCTTCGCCAGTTTCGAATGCAACGTCGCCAACGTCATGGATACCGGGAGCTCGACGCTGTTCCTCGGCGACGTCGTCGAAGTGGGGAGCCTCGAGCCGCGCGGCGAGCTGCTGACGGCGACGTACTTCCGGGCGAATATGCCCGCCGCGTGGCGGGCGGAGTACGAAGCGAAGCTCAAAGAGGCACAGCAGGTCGCGGCGGAGATGTCGCGACAGATCAAGCAGATCGTTTGGAAATCGAAACCCTAGCGATTCAACAACGCGCTGAAGCCGATCCCCACGCCCCAATTGCCGTTGTAACTGATGAGGTAGGATTTGTTCGCGGAATTCGGCATGAAATCGGCGTGCCCATCGACGCGGACGGCGAGCATCTTTCCGACCCGGTGGCGGACACCGACCTGTGCCGCGATGCCGCTGTCGGTGCCCTTGTACGTGCCGGTGTACGTGTTCTTCACGAGGCCGACCCCCAGGAACATCTCGGCGCGCGCCACGAGTGGCGCGTCGTACAAGAGCCAGACGTGCAGCGGCCGATGCCGCACGCCGTCCTTCGACGCGCTCGCGATATCGACCTCGATTGAGAAGAAGGGACTGGTGTTGACGCCCACACGCCCACCAAATCCGACCGCATTGCGCATGGGAAGCGAGTTGTCGGCGTTGAGATAGGCAGTAAACGCACCGACCTCGAACGAGCCGGGCTTCTGGGCTCGCGCGGGGAGGACTGAAGTGGACGCTGCAGCAACAACGACCAGCAGAACGCGGATCGCCATGACGGCCCGCTCTTCTGGTGTCTAGGGCACGTCCAATCTGATGCGCGGAACGGACGGGCGGTAGAGCAGAAAACGACCCCGGGACACCGAAGTGCCCCGGGGCCTGATCTCGCATAGCGGCGGTCGGACTCGAACCGACGACCCGCGGATTATGATTCCGCTGCTCTGACCAGCTGAGCTACGCCGCCATCACCTGCGCCAAGAAACTAGCAAGGGCACTAGTTAACGCCAACCCTCCCCTGCACCGACGCGAGCAGCTTGGCCGAGTCGTAGCCGACGCCATCCTTAAAAACAATCGTAGGACTGCGAATCACTGACGGGTCGGCGGTCAGGTCGCCGTGCAGCACCACCAGGTCGGCGAGCTTTCCCGCCTCCACGCTGCCGAGTGTCTGCTGCACGCCGAGGATCTTCGCGCCGTTCAGGGTCATGATCTGCACCGCCTGCGGCGGCGTGAACCCCGCCTCGATGAACAGCTCGTAGTTGCGCTGGTCGCCGAAGCCGGCCAGCGCGCCGCCGATCCCCGTGGGGTCGACGCCGGCCGCCATCAATCCTCCGGCGGCGACGAAGGCCCGCTCGAACGCCATCGCGTTCTTGAACGCCTGGAGCGACACCCACCCGGTGCCGCTCGAGTCGATCTGCTGGCGCTGTTTCAGGTAGCTGTCGCGCACTCCCGGATCCATCGCCTGCAGCGTGCGGTCGTCTTTCGTCGGACGCCCCGCGACGAACGGCTCGTACACGGCAAGCGTCGACGTCATGGGCACGTGATGCTGGACGAGCGAGCGGATGGTGGCCTGCCCGGCATCGCCTTTGGGATCGGAGGAGCTGATCTGCGTCATCAGGTTGACGGGACACACGTCGGCCTGCTTGCCGGTCGTGAAATCGGATGCCGTGAGCATCCCGTGCTCGAGATTGTCGATGCCGAGCGCGACCGCTTCCTGGAAACTCACCGAGCAGAGATGTCCCGTGACCTTGATGCCCTTCTTGTGCGCTTCCTGAATCGCGGCCCCCAGCTCCGCACGCCGGATGTCGGTGTACGCCTTGATCCACGTCGCGCCTTCCGATGCCCAATAGTCCACGAAGCGGCGCGCCGCCTCCGGCGAATTCAGAATCGCCATCGAGCCGCCGCCCTTCTCCCCGGTGATGTACGGTGCCGTCAGATGGATACGCGGTCCCGGCGCGAGGCCGTGATCGATCCAATCCTTCAGATTGATCTCGGCGTACGGCGACCGGCTCCCGGTCGTGCGAATCGTCGTGACCCCCGAGCCGAGGTAAAGGTGCGACCCCGTGTAGCCCATCTGCACCGCCCGGCCGCCGGCCGCCGTATAGAAGAGATGGTCGTGCATCCCGATGATGCCGGGAATCAAGGTCGAGCCGGTCATGTCCATCACACGCGCGCCGGCCGGGATCGGCACCGACGCGGCGGGACCCACGGCCGCGATTTTGCCGGCGCGAATCACGACCGTCTGATCGGTCTTTGGCGCAGCGCCCGTTCCATCGACCAGCAGCACATGCGTCAACGCAATCACGGACGTATCGACCGTGATGTACTCACGCACGCTGGCCGCGAACGAATCGGGCCGCTGCGCAACCAGGGCAAGCAGAAGGGTGAGCGCGTGCATAGGCTCCTCTAATTCACAGTGAAATGCATCATCATCCCGGCCGAGAGATGCTCGGCGATGTGACAGTGCAGCATCCATTCACCGGGGTTGGCAGTGTCGAGCAGAATATCCACCACCGCACCGGCCGGCACCAGCACAGTATCCTTCCACGCCAGATCGCGGTTCGGCACGCCGTTCACCGCCAGAATGAGAAAGCGCTGGCCGTGCAGGTGAATCGGGTGTTGCATACCGTGGAACGCGCGGCGCTCGTTGACGAGGCGAATCTTCGCCGGCTCACCCCGCCGGAAGTGCCACCCGATGTCCATGTTCTCGCTGCCGGTCGCCGGATCCCGCAGCACCCACTGCACCTGTCGGCCTGTGGACGCCCAGTTCATCATCGGCATCGTGCCGCCCCACTCGACCGGCGCGAAGTAGATCGAGTCGAGCTGCATCAGGCGCTCGGTGATGTACGGCAGGCCTTGCGTGCGCAGTGTCAGGACCAGCGTCTGATCGGGTGGACGATTCAGGTATGAAGAGGCGGCGGCGAAGGGCGGCGAATGGCGGCGAAGGGCGGCAAAAGCTGCGCCGAAGTCGTGCGAGACGCGCCGTGGCGAGACTGTCACAATGCCGAGCGTATCGACGATGGGGAAAAAACGGCCGAACAGGTGGTCCAGCCCGCGGACCTGGTTGACGAGCGGGACGGCGCCGGGTTTGTCGAAGCGCACGTCCACGACGTAGCGCTCCGCCGGCGCGATGACGACGCTCTCGACCCACGCCTCGCGCTCGAACGGCCCGCCGTCGGTCGCGATGAGCTTCATGCGTGAACCCGGAATCGAAAGGTTCAGCGTGCGCGTGTTCGACACGTTCGTGACGTAGAACCGCACGACCTCACCGCGGCGCACCGCGAGCCGATAGTCCGGCTCACCGTTCACGAGAAACACGTTGCCAAACCGCCCCATCAGCGCGTGGGTCGGTGATTCCTGCCCATACGGAATGAGCCCCCCCTCCGGATCCCCGACCAGCAGGTCCTGTACCATCAGGAACTGCTCGCGATTGGCACGGACGCTCGCACCCCGTTCCCGCACGAGAATGGTGCCGTACAGGCCGAGCGCTTGCTGGATGTCTTCGCGAATATGCGGATGGTACCAGTAGATCCCCGCATCCGGAAACCGCAGCTGGTAGGTGAACGCGTCGCTTACCCCGTCCACGCCGTCGAACGCATTGTCGAGCCGTATCCCGTGCCAATGAATGCTCGTCGAATCCGGCAGATGATTCGTGAACCGCACCATGATCTCAGACCCCCGCATGACTTCGATCACTGGTCCGGGAAACTGGCCGTTGTAGCTGTACATCGTGAAGGTTTGTCCCGCGATCGTGCGGTGGACGAGCTCGGCATCGAGATCGATGATGTCGCCGTCTTTGGGACGCAGGACCTCGTTCGAATCTGCGTTCGGAAGGAGCGCATCCGGCGTGGGCAGGAAGGGAGTCACGTCGGGTCGCAGCGCCATCTCGGCCGGCAGCATCGTCAGGCCTGCCGGCACGGGTGGCATCGGCCAGGAAGTCGAGTCGTGTTGGTGGTGTTCCATCGCTCCGGACATGCCCATTCCACCGACTGAAAACTCCAGCACATCCGGCGGGAACGGCCGCGTGCTCGGCGACTGGCCGCGCAGGATCATGCGCCCGCGCGGAGCGCTGACTGAGACGCTGCGCTCGGCGGAAATGAGAATGAGGAACTTGTCGAGATCGATCGGCCGCAGCGTCGTGCGGCCGTTTCGCACTCGGCCGAGCTTGATCAGCGTGTCCATCTGCGGTGAGACGGCCCAGGCGACAAATACCGGGCGTGGTGCGTCGTGCGTCGTGCGTGGCAATCCGCTCACGAAGACTATCGGCGTGAAGCGCGCATGGCCGTCGGCGGTGACGTCGACCGTGAAGGGACCGGGCGAACTCGCGAGCTCGATGCGTCCCGAGACGCCCGCGACGCCCGGCGCGGGGATGAGCTCGAGACAATACAGATCGTGACTGGGGCCGAGCGGTGTGGGAGGATCGCACGGCCGTCCCTGCGCGCTCAGCGCCGCAGGGACGGCCAGTGACATCAGCAGGACTAGAGTTTTGCCTTCCAACCCTTCACGCGCGGGTAGAAGCGCAGGATCTCATCCAGAGATTGCGAGCGGCGCGCACTCGCTTGACCGATCGGCGCCGAGACCAGCGTGTACTGGCCCGTGTCGCCCGGTGTCGCGGTCCCCACGCGCAGCTGGTAGAGCCCGTTGGCCGGAACGGTGTAGGTGACGTACGCGTCGGTATTCCCGGCCGAGCTGTCGTCGTTCGCCGCCACGGAATCGAACGTCTGCGTCGTGAAGTTGGCGAAATACAGCTTGAGCAGCGGGTTCATCGCGGTCGAGCGTTCGATGAAGTTGAAGACCGTGCCGCCCCTGGCGAACAGAAAGATGCGGTCGAGATACGCGCCGCTGCTGACGCAGTCAGTCGTGCGAATGGTGTCGGTGATCGTCACGGCACCGGAGAACCACGCGTCCTGGCAATTGACGAGCGAGGTCGCGCGCGGCTCGACCCACAGCTTGTAGGCGCCGACGGTGTCCGGGTCGTACGAGTTGGCGCCGATGAGGTAGCTGCCGCCCTGCCCCAGGATGATGTCGAGCTGCGAGTTCTTAATGACTCCCGCCTGAATGTCGTCATCCGAGCCGAGCAAGTGGCCCGTCGTGTCGGAATAGAGATCCACGTACGCGTCGAACGCCGTGGAGGTCATGTTGACGCGGATGCTGTTCTGGCCCGACGGCAGATCGAACTTGTAGAAGTCGTAGAAGAAGCCGTTGATCTTGCAGTCGGTCCGCGCGAGCGCCGCGGAAATCGTATCGCCCACGACGTAGTTCGTTGCAAAACCACAGGGATCGAGTGCCTTCAAGTGAAACACGATCGGCGCCACGCCGTTGACGGCGGCACTCGCGGTGAAGGCACCCACGACGTTGCCGACGTGCACCGCCGCGGCGACCACTCCCGCCGTGTCCGACGTCTGCGTCGCCGGCGTAATGGTCGCGGCCGTGGCGGGAGCCAGCGTCCACGAGACCTTCGCGCCCTTCAGTGGGAAGCCGTCGGAGTTCAGGACGGTGAAACCGATGTTGATGGTTCCCCCGGTGAACCCGGAATCGCTTTCACCGAAGATGCCCGTGATCGAGCCGGCCGTTGGCCCTGTGGAGTCGCCACCACCACACGAGGCAGCGGCACCCAGGGCAGCAGTGAGGGCGACGACAGGTACGAACCGACCAAGCAGCTTCATGGTGCCTCCTATTTGGGCACGACGCGGTAGAGGACTTCGCCGTCTCGGATCATTCCGAATTGCTCCCGCGCCGCGCGCTCCTGCACCGCGGGATTCGTCTCCAGGTCGTGCGCCAGCTT
>Ga0070698_100006672_pt1 | contig 12517 bp, 12 predicted proteins | sample KBSK1502metaG_FD_65477 | JGI IMG/M metagenome (GOLD analysis project Ga0070698, IMG submission 65477) | Corn, switchgrass and miscanthus rhizosphere microbial communities from Kellogg Biological Station, Michigan, USA - KBS K1-50-2 metaG | ecosystem: Host-associated > Plants > Roots >...
GAAGCCGAAGATGAAAAGGAGAATCACCGGCAGGATAAACGCGATCAGGATACTGCTGGGATCAGTAATGATCTGTATCCCTTCTTTATGAATTAGTGCCCAAAGCCGGCGAGGGCTGATGGTTCGTGGGTTTCGGTTCATTGGCTGTGCCAGCTGTCTAAACGTGTTGCGATGCCCAGCGCTCGGAGGGTGCGTCGCTTCCTCCTACGCCAAGGCTTCGGCGGGACAAGTGCGACGCCCGGGATTAATCCAAGGTTCACCGAGGAATTGAGCCCAAACGATCCGGTTTGTTGCGGTATCATAGTTTATTCTCGGGAGCCGCAAGCGGCTCCCCTCCGTCGTCAGGGATTATTTCGGCCTGTTGTGGACTGGTGCTTTTTTCTCGCCATCATCGAATCGGTTGATTAGCTCAATGAAAGTCTCTTCCATGGTTGGACCAGGATGCTCGGCAGAGCGCACGCTCTGTTTCAATGCGTCCGGAGAATCGAGCGCGATCAGTTTGCCGCGATAAACCAAACCAATTCGATCGCAATATTCGGCCTCATCCATGAAGTGAGTAGTCACCATCACGGTCACGCCTTTTTCGACTAGACCGTTGATGTGAGACCAGAACTCGCGCCGGGTAATTGGATCGACGCCAGACGTGGGCTCGTCCAGGAAAAGGACGTCTGGTCCATGCATCAACGCACAGGCCATCGCTAATCGCTGCTTAAAACCGAGCGGCAACTGTCCAGACGATAGCTCCAAATGAGGCTGCAAGGCGAAGACATCGATCATTTGATCAATGGCCGAGCTTCTCTGCTTACCCCGCAGCCCGTAGATCCCGGAAAAGAAATCCAGGTTCTGTTTAACGGTTAGATCGCCATACAGCGAAAATTTCTGCGCCATGTAACCAATGCGATTGCGCGCTGCGCTTGCCGATCGCTGGAAGTCAAACCCGGCAACACGAGCGGTTCCTTCCGAAGGCTTCAGCAGACCGCATAGCATCTTGAACGTAGTCGATTTTCCGGCCCCGTTGGGACCCAGCAATCCGAAGATCTCGCTGCGTTTCACCGAAAAGCTGACATGATCCGTCGCGACAAAATGTCCGAATCGTTTCGTCAGATCTTTTGCTTGGATGACGTCTCCGCCGTCGTGTTCCAATTGCCGCATCGATTGAGCAACGAGCGATTCCGTCTTGGGCAGGCCGCCCAGCGCGTCAATGAACGCATCCTCAAAACGGGGCGAAACCGGCTCCAATTTTCGATTGTCGGAAAGTTGAGTCAGCTCTTCCGGCTCGGCGTTCTCTTTTAGTACTAGGCGTACGCTGTCGCCTTGCACAACACCGTCAACCACTGCCTTTGAACGGAGCGCTTCGGCTAAGATCTTACGCCGATTGCCGGAGACGCGGAGATGAAAGGTCCGAGACCGGACGCGGTCGGTAAGGTCACGAGGCTCGCCGTCAAAGATTTTCTTTCCTTCGTGCAGCAGAATCACTGCTTGGCAAAGCTCGGCTTCATCCAGGTAAGCGGTGCTCCACACGACCCCAATCCCGCTGGCAACCAGCTCCTGCACAATCTTCCAAAGATCACGCCGAGAAATTGGGTCGACGCCTACCCCCGGCTCATCCAGCAATAAAAGCTCCGGCTTGCTGACCAAGGCACAAGCAAGCCCAAGCTTCTGTTTCATCCCACCGGACAGAGCGCCCGCTTTTCGAGCCTGGAATGCTTTCAGATCGGTAAAAGTCAGTAACCGCTCAAAGCTTTCCTCTCTTTCCTCACCAACGACATTCCTGAGGTCGGCGTAAAGGTTCAGGTTTTGGCGAACGGTTAGGTCTTCGTAGAGACCAAAGCGCTGGGGCATGTATCCGATCCGGGTCCTGATCTCCTCGGGCTCAGCCGTAGGGTCGAAGCCAAGTACCCTGATGCGGCCCGACGTCGGCAGCAGCAAGCCGGCCAGAAGCCGGATCAGAGTGGTTTTGCCGGCGCCGTCGGGGCCTACTAGCCCAGTGATCATACCAGCTAGTACTTGGGCGTTCAGCTGGTTGATCGCTGCACTCGTCCGAAAGGTTTTCACCAGACCAGCGATCTCGATCAATACCTTATTTTCGTTCTTCGCTGGGTTCATTGTGTTCATCCAGCAATTGCACCGTAACCGGCATACCCTGACGAACGTAGCGATCTGGTTTTTCCAGGATCACGCGAAGCCGGTAGACCAGATCGGCACGCAGTTCGCGGGTTTCCACGTTTTTTGGAGTGAACTCGGCGACCGGCGAAATAAATCCGACTTGAGCCGTGTACGGATGATTCGGGTAAGTATCGTTGTAGACCAGCGCTTTCATACCAGGATAGATGCGACCGAGGTCGCCTTCGTCGACGTAGGTTCGGATCCAAACTGGCGATCTCTCACAAATCGAGTAAACGATGGTGCTGGTGGCAACAATTGTGCCCGGCTCCACTGCTCGCGTGATCACTACCCCGTCGACCGACGCGCGTAGCTGGCAATCGGTAAGGTTGCGTTTGGCGTTGTCCAGGTTGGCTTGGGCGTTGTCGAGCTGGGCTTTGGCGTTGTCGATGTCCTCCTGACGATTACCGGCGAGCTCTAGATTAAGGTTGGCCTGCGCCGACTGGACCATCGCCTTCAGCGAATCTCGGGAAGATGTTGCGGCGTCGTAATCCGATTGCGAGATCACATGCGTCTGCCGCAGCTTGTCTTCCCGCTCGAAAGTCCTAAGGGCGTTGTCGTAGTTCGCCTTGGCCTGAGCTAATTGCGCCCCCGCCTGTTCGATTTCTTCCAGGCGAAAACCGTTCACCATTTTGGTGTAGCCGGCCTGGGCTTGGGCTACTTGAGCTTCAGCGAGATGTACTTGGTCCTGGTAAGGGCCATCGTCGAGCACAGCGATCACATCGCCTGCCTGCACGACATCACCTTCCTCAGATTTCATCTCCTTCAGCCGGCCGCTCACTCGAAAGCCCAGGTTTACCTGACGGATATCAACGTTGCCATGGACAATCAGTTTATCTGGCCGGGTTCCGGCGAATTGCCGATAAACCAGCCAGCCGGCACCCGCTAATACGAGTAATGCCGCACTCACGACGATAACGCGTCGTCTCATTTTCTTGTCTCCGCTTCGAATCGGAGAAGATCGAGTTGCTCCTCCAACGCTTGCTTAATTTCTTTCACTTCTTCATCGGTGTAACCGGTGAGATTAAGACGCCTCCGAATGGTTTCCCGTCCGGCCAGAAAAATGAGTACTTGGCCGACCACCATATGTGAACGGAGAATCACCTTTCGATCGGTCGGTTTCCTTGCCAGGATGATGGCCAACAGCAGAGAGACTGTCTCGTGCACACGTCGAATTCCCTTGTCGTAAATAAGGCTGAATGCCTGGGTGGGTTGCATCTGTTCCCGCATGACAATGCGTGCCCAGGTACTGCTCGCTTTTCGCGTCAACACCCTTTCCAACATGGTATTGAGCAGCTTCTTGAGCAGAGCCAAGGCTTCGTCCCGGGTGGGCTTTTTCGCAGTTAGCTGCTCTTGGAGAGCGGTAACCACCGGGCCGATGATGGCGAAGTTGGTCGAAAACAAATGTTCGATAACAGCAACATAGAGACCTTCCTTTCCGCCGAAGTAGTAGGGAATGGCTGCCTGGTTCACACCAGCATGTTCAGCTAGCTGGCGGGTAGTGGCGCCTTCGAGGTTGTAAGTGCCGAAGATTTCGAGTCCGGCATCAATCAATCTTTGCCGGGCATCTCGATCTGGGAGCAAGAGAGGGTCCACCACGGCATAGGTTATTCATTCAAATGAATAAATCAAATGATTAAGGCGGGTGATTGGAGACCACGTTCGCCCCAAGAGGCGGGATATTGCCCAGCGGTCGGAGGGTGCGTGTCACCAAATCCGTAGTGAAGAATTCAAAATCTCTTCCGATACCGAACCTCGACCAAAGAAGGCTCCCCCTGATGATTTCGCTCAGGCCGCGATTGATCCAACGTGAATCCTTGCCCTTCGTAAAACCTCCGGGCGCGAACGTTGTCTCGGAGTACCCACAAGATCGCGTCCACGGCCCCGCTCTGGCGCATCCGATCTTCCGCCACTAAATAGAGCTCTTTGCCGTGCCCGTGACCCCAGTATTCGGAGCTTAGATAAATCGCGTACACCTCTTGCGTTCGCAGCAGATCACAGTCGGCATCACGCGCTGGTCCGGCCGTGATCAATCCTATGACACTTTCGCCGAGCACCAAGACCAGGTTGATTGTCTCGCCTACCCGAGAAAGTCGTTCCTGCCACAGTCCCGTCCAAGCCTTTACCGACAAGCTGTCCAGCAGGGCGTCCGGGACTATTCCCCGATAGGCGGCAAGCCAGCTGCTCACGTGGACTTCTGCGATTTGTCGCGCGTCTTCAAGTCGGGCGGTTCGAACGGGCATGGAGGTGACACCCAAACCTAATTCCGTTCGGACTCTAAACAAAAGAATGCGCCAGATCCGCCCGGTCGAAAGCTGCGTCTGGCCGCAGCAAACCTCGTAGGCAGGTCGAGACCGAGCCAATGCGACGGAATCTCGACGGCAGTCAAGACAACGATTACGGCAGCTGGGCCAAAAGAGGGCCGGTCTTGAGAATCATCGGTTCAGTTAGTTCTAACTCTATGGAAGATGGGAACATTGCCTAAAGGTTCGCAGTTCGAAGTATTCGAAGAAGCAGAGCGTGGTCGGCATTTTATATTCATCGAAAATTCGGATAAGTTTAATCGCTTGATCACGGAATATTTAGGCTAGCTGCCTGGGAACTGCGACTCGGTTGACAAAACCCCGTTATCTCAAAAGGAATAGGTATGTCCAAAGTTTGGTTTATAACCGGAAGCTCCCGCGGCCTTGGCCGTCACCTGGCGGAGGCAGTGCTCGAATCGGGCCATCAGCTTGTTGCTACCGCTCGCAAACCGGAGCAGCTGGTCGACTTAAAAGTGAAGTACAAAGACCAAGTTCGTACCGTAGCGGTCGATGTAACCGATCCGGCAGCAGTTCGCAGCGCGGTCCAGACTGCGATCGCTGCGTTCGGGCGGCTTGATGTGCTGGTCAACAATGCCGGCTACGGTAACATCGCTGCGATCGAGGACATTACCGCCGAGGATCTCCGAGTCCAGATGGAAACAAACTTCTATGGCGTCGTGAATGTCACTCGCGCTGCACTTCCGTTACTTCGCGAACAGCGCTCCGGACACATCATTCAGATCTCCTCCATCGGAGTGGTCTACTACATCGTGGAGCGACGTTTTCAGCTTGCGGCAATCTGGTCCGCATTGGCTTCAATGCTGAGCCTGGTCGGTATGATGCATGCGTGGAAGTTTGCCAATAGTGATACTTCCCTGAATATCCCGCTGCTCGATTGGCTCGCCGGGGAACCAGTCGCAGGAGGGTGGGAAAATCTCGTACCAGCTTGGCCTTTTGCCGTCGCCTACGCGTTCATCGCCGGCTTACTGCTCTTCACTCATCGGTTCGGTATTCCGGCCAAAACAAATGGTCTTTGAAGTAAGAATTCGGCAGTTTCGAATTTCGAAGACCTAACCATTCAGCGCCTGAATTCATTCATGAGCGCCAAAATCTCTTGGCGGGTCTCGAGCATTTCAGCAACCCATTCGTCGATTGAAAATGGCAGCTCAGCTTTTCTTTCTTTAAGACGACTCGCAGCATTGACGGCGCGGGACAGCTCGCCGATTGCGCGCTTCAGCTTTGCAACCACCAATCCATTAAACTCGTTGTCCAGCTTCCCGCCTGGCCGCACGATCCCGAGTGCGCCAGCTATCTTCGGTCCGATCGCAATAAAACCTCCGACCATCTCCTCAAGATCGTTGTCCCGTCTGTCTCCCGCGAGTTTCATCAGAGTCGCAGATCGATTGATTAAACGGTCAACGATGGGATGCCGAATCCGGTCTTCTTCCATTTCAGCCGCATCAAGTTCAGATTCCTCAAAGCCGTCGCCAACGGCCTCATCCGGACCCTCTTCTGCACTGGACTCTGCTTCGGCGTCCAACATTTCCTCGATCCATGTCCAGCCCATTTCTCGCGCAATCAACCGATCGCGGTTCGGATGATCGTGATATTTTTCCATCAGCTCGCCCAACTTGGTTGTGCGCCGATCAGATGCGCGAAGGAAGAGTTCCCATTCGAATTCGTCCTGGGGTGCTCCGTCGTACGCAGCTTCCTCTCGTGCATCGAGTCGCCCCGCTGCGCGTTCCATAAACGTTCGCATTGCTTCCGCATTAGCTTCGTGTTGCTGGAATTCTTCCTCCGGGGAGAGCCTCCAAACCGGCTCGCTAACGCTGATCTCGTAATCGGTTGACTCGATGACCACTCGATCGTTGATCTCACTGAACCATTCCAAATAGAGGCAGTTCGCCAGATGTTCCGGGAATTTCTCGCCACGCTTCATCGCGAGATAGTCGAAGTTTTCGATTACCCGAACCTTGCGGGCAGCAGTCATATCTCCTACCGCACCGCTCTGGTTCGCGGCGAGCGTAGTCCGGCTCTCCGATTTGGGCGCCGGATTAGTGAAGGTGAGCCTGCACCCGGCCAGATCCTTGTGACAGTTGCCGGTCAGTTCTAAAACCAGCGGGTTATCGCAACCGGTGAGCCAGACTTTGCCGTGAACTCGTCCGAACGTGCGATTGTCAATCTCGCCGCGAACGACATTTTCTTCGATGCGCCAAGTCATGATTATTGTAGGTAGCACAACGGGCAAATTATAACAACAGTATCTTTGGATGTTTTTTTATTCGCAGTCGGCAAGGCCTCTAATACATCATTTCGCATCCTCGGTAGTGGCGACTAGCTTGTCCGACATAGTCTGAGATAAGAGGGTTGGCTCGCCTCATCGGGACGACGTCGGATCCCCCGGGAGTTGCTCGCGCTGACTAATGCCAGCGGCTGCACGGAGCTCCTGACAGGAACCACCTAGAAGCTCAGTCGCCATGGACATTCGCCCAGTAAATTGGACATACCCACGCCCCTTCCGGTTGGCTGATTAATCAATTCCACACACACGTACGAATAAGCGGTACGCAAAGGACAAACATGGCGACTGCGTTTTTTGGTTTCGCGGTATCGGGTACTCCGTGGGGTTGTTGGCATCATTCAACGCGAGCAACTTCGGGGGACAGTCGCCGCTACCGAATTTGGCGATATAGGTGGGGTACGTAAGGGGAACGGATATCTACCGGAAGATGTCGTCTTTCGAAGCAGAGACCCAAACCGAGCCAGCGCAAATACGATGCACCCTGATTTTACATGTAGAATTCTGTCGAGCAATCCACGACGTTTGCGATGAACGACAAAGGGGCCCCGCGAATGGAACGAAAAAAAGCAACGGATTTTCCGCAAGAGCTGCTGAACCTATTCGATCATTACGTTCACGGCGAGATCAGTCGTCGCCAATTCCTGGATAGCGCCGCCAAGTATGCGGTGGGCGGCTTAACGGCTACCGCGATCTGGGATAGCTTGAGGCCGAACTACGCTCTGGCGGAACAAGTCCCTCAAGACGATAAGCGACTCAAAACGGAATATGCAACCGTGCCCTCGCCACCGGGCAACGGTAGTATCCGGGGATATTTCGTTCGTCCGGCGAATGCCAAAGGAAAGTTGCCCGGCGTGCTCGTCATACACGAGAACCGTGGCTTAAATCCATATATAGAAGACGTGGCACGACGTTTGGGAGCCGCAAATTTCCTGGCGTTTGCACCTGATGGTCTTACCTCGGTTGGAGGATACCCTGGCGATGATGAGAAAGGGGCGGAGCTTTTTGCCAAGGTGGACGAGAACAAAATGTTCGAAGACTTTGTGTCCTCGGTTGCTTGGCTGAAATCGCGTCCGGAATGTACGGGTAAAGTCGGCGTCGTGGGTTTCTGCTTTGGCGGAACCATGGCCAATAAGCTGGCAGTGCGGCTTCCTGATCTGGCGGCGGCGGTTCCATTTTACGGCCGGCAACCGCCAGCCGGGGATGCTGCCAAGATCAAGGCGCCTCTTTTGCTGCACTACGCATCGCTGGATACACGTATCACCGAAGGATGGCCAGCGTACGAGGAAGCGCTTAAGGCAAATCACGTGACCTACACCGCGTACGTTTACGAGGGGGTCAATCATGGTTTCCATAACGACACAACGCCTCGGTACGACGAGGCTGCGGCCAAGTTGGCCTGGCAACGCACCCTCGATTTTTTCGACAAGTATCTCCGGGGCTGATTGCGGAACGGCCTTGGCGTTTGGCGTACCGGCGTTCCGTCCGATCTTCGGCATAGCGGTCGACTGTCCCGTTGTGGCTTTAATGCGTGGCAGCCCGACAACGCGAAGTGGGCTGCTAGCGTTACACCACCACAAACCGCAGTCGCCATCGATCGGTAAGGCTAATCACTTCCAACCGATCACCCTTTTTGCGTTCTCTGCGTTCTTTTGCGGCTATTTCAGGAAAGAGGCCACCTCAATCCGATTCTCAAGTTTCCGAGTTTATTGCGGCGGCGTAAAGACTCATTGCATACTAGTGTACCGTCTCGCATATAATGGTGACGGTACACTAGCAGCCATGGGAACAGAAGGTCTTGTGCTGTCAGGCACACACATTCGTCTCGAACCGCTTGATGGCCGCCACGTTAACGGCTTGGTCGTCGCTGCGGCCGCTGACCCTTCTCTCTATCAGTGGAGTCCCGTTCCGCAGGGTAAGGTTGAGGCAAGCAGCTACATCAACACCGCCCTGGCCTGGCGGAAGGCCGGCAGCGCGGTGCCGTTCGCGATCGTCCGCGCGGATGACGATGTCGTCATCGGGTCTACGCGGTTCTGGAACCTGGAGCGATGGTCGTGGCCGGAGGGCCACCCGCGGCACGGCAACCACGTCCTCGATGCCTGTGAGATCGGATACACATGGCTGAGCCGCTCGGCAATCCGGACGGCAGCCAACACCGAAGCCAAGCTACTCATGCTGACCCATGCGTTCGAAACCTGGCAGATACTCCGTGTCTGCTTTCACACCGACGCGCGTAACCGGCGTTCACGCGCTGCACTCGAACGCATCGGCGGGAAGTTCGAAGGGATTCTTCGAGCCCATCGGATGGCCGCTGACCACACCGCTCGCGACTCGGCGCGCTATTCCATGGTGACAGCAGAGTGGCCAGCGGTGAAGCGACGGCTGAATCACCTCCTGGATCGAGAGTGACCACGGTCTTCTAGTCTCCCGCGAGTTTCAGACCCACCTAAAACCGGTTGCGGCGTTCTCTGCTGAGACCCACGTTGGCGAATGGCAACCTCCTATCTCCTGGCCGAAGAGCCGATTTCAAATCGCCGACTGCAGGACTGTCGTCTGATTGCCCAGCTCGAAGCTCCTCAGGACGCGGATATCGAAGCCCTCCAGATAGAAGCGCAAAACGCTCTCAAAGAAAAGTACGGTAAGAGCCTGACTCTTAAGCCTATTACTGAGGAAGCAGCGGAGGGATATTTGCGTTCCGACCCAGGCCCGGACAAGGATTCCATGAAGTTGGATTCGGGCACCTTGTTGTGGCATCTAGCGCGCATAAACTAAGCAGGTAGGACAGGAACAGTAAGACTGCTCGCATGGCTCTTCCGCTCGGGTTGCCAAGAGGTCAAACGACAATCAATTGAAATCTGCGTTCCTCTTATGATTGCTCGTCTATTTGGACGCCTGCTGCGCGGAGTTCATGCCGGAAAAGAGAAACTGATATGGAACCAACCGGCTGTTCGATCGGCACCGGAAACCATCGTCCTCTCCAGTTCCGCATTTCAGGACGGCTCGGCGATGCCGACACGTTTCGCGGCTGGGAGCGTAGGAGAGAATCAATCGCCTCCCTTGGAATGGTCCAACCTTCCGAACGGGACCGCTGAAATCATTCTCGTTATGGAAGATCCCGATGCTCCATTGCCCGTTACGTCAATACACTTGGTCGTAACCGGCATATCGCCGCGCACCAACGGATTACCGACAGGATCTCTGAATAGAGACACGCAATCATCGCTGGTTCGGCTGGGAAAGGGATTGATGGGAAGACAAGGGTACTCCAATGCCACCTCCGTCTCATGGCCCCCATCGCTATGTATTCCAAATGTTCGCGCTCGATCGAAGGCTCAGAACAGATATTGCCTTCGATCGAAAAACTCTGCTGAAAGAGATAGACGGCAGAGTCCTGGCCCGAGGTCGGCTGATCGGTATCTTTGAACGGAAGTGACATAGCGTTGACGACTCAACGACCACGACAAGACTTCGAGGGTGTGGTAGGTTCTTTTCCGAAAAGGCAAATTTTCGGTTGCGTAGCCGAATAAGAAAGCCGATATACGGAATTCCTAATCGCGGGGTGGAGCAGCCTGGTAGCTCGTCAGGCTCATAACCTGAAGGTCGCGGGTTCAAATCCCGCCCCCGCAACCACTCTTAAGTGACTCAGCAGGAGTAGCTTACCTTCGGAAAGATTTCAAAAGCGGCAGGCTCCTCGGTACGCTCAAAATGCACTGAAATGCACGAAAATGACCGTTTTTTGACGAGAAACGTGACGAGAAAATTTAGCGACCTGATTGGCGACTATCCGCCACCTCCGCACCCGTAGACCCGAGTTCGTTGCGGTGATTTCAAGTATCTTGTTGAGTGTGGCGTGATTTGATATGCCATAGCATCACGAACATGGATGAAGATGAGTCACCAAAGGACAATCCACTTACCGCTTATTTGGCTTGGATTGTCGGCATAGGTGGAATTTTGATCACCATCATTTTAAGAGCATGCGCTCTAATTCCCGACTGGTCGGTAATCTTTCTTATCGCGGTTTTTGTTCTTGCGGCGATTGTCGTTCACGCCTTCCCTCGGCTCGAGGAGTTGAACCTCCGTCAATTGTCGATACGACTGAGGGAAGTCAAGGACGCCGAGCAGCGGATCTACGCTAAGGAAGAAACCGTTCAGAATCTCGTGCTCACGCTCACCGATCTTGCGGTAATAGATTCCCTCAACTTTGGGCGCTTGGCCGGTGGTCAATATAGCGAACTACTTCGTCAATGAAGGGATAAACGACTGGAAAAAATTCTTAAGTTGGTCGATGCCACGCCGGAGCAGAAAGCTTATTTGAACCGATATGTCCCGCTGTTCAAGGCGCTAGATGAAACGCATGCGCTGGAAGTACCGCTGCCAGAAAGAGAAAAGGCTGCGCAGCCACATAGGGAAAAACTTATTGAGCAGCTTCGTAGCGAAACCTGACGGCTAACGTCACACAACAAACCTCGCAGTGTGCGCTTTCCAGGTAAGGGCATGATAGCGGACACCTCATCAAACGAACTGTACGGGGCACGCACGCCCGTAGCCCGAGTTCGTTCCCGGTGATGCGTGGTCGCCCAAAGCGCTCCGAAGCTGATGCACGTTAAAAAGGCGTTGTGTTTTCGTGCGTCATGCGCCGATCTGGTGGATGAAAAGCTCCGCGGTCTTGACCATCGATGAATTTTTGCGGTCACGCTGCGGTTCCTGGCCAGTGCCAACTTACCGGAGTCAAAAATGAAAGAGAGAGAACTCAATCGTGCCAACATCGGAGTGCATAAGACGACTGCTATGAGCGGTAGGGCGACCGCCAACGAAACTAACCGCTGCATGCGAACTGGAAAAGAAAGAAGCTTTGGGCGCATAGCCAGCCTAACCATTCTACGGTCATTGATTGCGGCTGGTTTCGTTGTCGCCTTAGCACCCATGCCCGCACAGGCAGACGAGGAGGAACGAGGACGGGATAAAAAATTTGAGGCATTAGAGGCGAAGGTGGAATCCCTACAGGCAACTGTTTCCGCCTTGGAGAGCCAAATCGACACGCTGCAGAAACAGTTGGCAGTGGTCCAATCCAATAAGGCTCTCGCACTTGGTCCCTTTGTCAGCGTCGTTTCGGGCTTGGTAGACGGCGTAAACGGACCCCATATCTATTTCACCGGCGCCAATATCCATATCGTGAGCGGTTCAGGCTCGACCGACGACAACGGCAGCCCCCGTGGACTTGGCAATTTGATCATTGGATATGACGAGGACCCTGCGAGCTATGTTGACCGCAGCCCTTTCAATAACCTGCCGCTCGGTCCGCTTGTGGCAGGTGACCGCGGAGGATCACATAATCTGGTGATCGGGGCCGCCAATCGGTTTACCCAAGCCGCTTTCAGCGGCCTGGTCGTCGGCACGGCGAACACTATCAAGAGTTATGGGACCAGCGTCACGGGAGGGGCTGGCAACACCGTTCTCCACTATGGGTCAAGTGTCAGCGGTGGATTTTCAAACACTGCTGGCAGCTTCTACGCTAGCGTCAGCGGCGGAACCTCTAATAGCACCGGCGGTCCCTATAGCAGCGTCAGCGGTGGGGACAGTAATACCGCTGGTTTCAACTGTGGCGGCACCTGCGGCTTTGCCACCAGCGTCAGCGGGGGCTCGGGCAACTTCGCTAGCGGCAATTACAGCAGCATCACCGGCGGGAGCGGAAACACCACCATCGATCTCAATACCACCGTCACGGGCGGAACTGGTAACACCGCCGGTA
>Ga0070698_100006673_pt1 | contig 12516 bp, 11 predicted proteins | sample KBSK1502metaG_FD_65477 | JGI IMG/M metagenome (GOLD analysis project Ga0070698, IMG submission 65477) | Corn, switchgrass and miscanthus rhizosphere microbial communities from Kellogg Biological Station, Michigan, USA - KBS K1-50-2 metaG | ecosystem: Host-associated > Plants > Roots >...
GCTGCTCCGGGACCTCTGGCATTTCCATTTTTACGGCAAGACGCCGCTGGCCTTGGTCCGGGGTAGAGAGCGAACCTACCTGGAGCACTTCTGGAACGACTTCGCCGCCGATCCGACGCACTCGATCCCGGAGCGCGATCGCCGGCTTTACGCGGCGACCTACGCTCGGCCGAGGCACGTCTGGGCTGGCATGGAGTGGTTTCGCGCGTTCGAGCGGGACGGGAAGGAGCTGGGGGAGCTGGCCAAGACGCCGATCACCATGCCGATGCTGGTGCTGAGCGGCGAGAAGGCAGGCGGCGAATTCCTCATCGAGCAGGGTCGCCTGGTCGACACCAACGTGGAGGGCGTGGTGGTTAGGGGATCGGGCCACTGGCTGATGGAAGAGGCGCCTGATCAGGTGATTCCGGCCTTGGTGAAATTCCTCAACAACTAGCCCAGCGGAATACGAAAGCCGGAGAGCATCTCACTCCCCGGCTTCCGTTCGGCGCAGCGGCCTTGGCTGCGCGGACGCCTCGCAAGCAACACGAAGCTAGTCTCGAAGCATGGGTCCGGCAAGAGAGCGGCCGTGCCGGCGGCGGGATTCGAACCCGCATGGGCTTTCGCCCAGACGCTTGCGAGGCATCCGCGTCTGCCATTTCCGAAACGCTCCCGTGTGACCCTCGTCACGGACCGTGGGGGCATCAGAAGGCAGCGTCTCACTATGCACACCGAGCACGGACGTCCCGAAGTCAGCCGTCACAAATGCCTGATCTACGACGGGCACCCATCCGAGCAGCTGCCGGTCGTCGTGCCGCTGCTGCGGGACGGATTGGAGCACCACTGGCGCTGTCTCTACCTCGGGGACCCCGAGATGGTGCGGATGGTCGATTCGGCACTCGGTGCCGACGGCATCGACACCGCGCGCGCGACCGGGCGCGGCGCCCTGATCTTCTCTTCGGACCGCAGCCACCTCGCCGGCGGCGGGTTCGATCCCCAACTCATGATCGACGGGTTGCGGGCCTTGATCGACGGGGCGGTGCACGACGGCTACGAGGGACTGTGTGCGACTGGCGACATGCGGTGGGAGCTGGGCGACGAACAGAACCTGGACCGCCTGCTCGAGTATGAGGCCCGGCTCGAACAGGTGTTCCGCGACATGCCGCTGCGAGGGATCTGCCAATACCACCGGGACGTGCTGCCCCCGCAGGCGGTGAACGACGCCCTGCTCACGCATCGCAGCACCTACATGGGCGCCGCGCTCAATCAGGACAACCTGTTCTACATCCCTCCAGAACTGTTGCTCGAGTCCCGCAAGGGGGAGAACCGCGGCGGGCAGGTGGAGTGGATGTGCCAGCAGCTCATCCGCGTCTTGAACGCGGAACAGACGCGCGACACCGCGTTGCAGCGGCTGGAGGAAGCCAATCGCGACCTGGAGCGGCGTGTCGCCGAGCGCACGGCGGAACTCGAGGCCGCCAACCAGCATCTCGAGGCCTTTTCCTACTCCGTGTCGCACGACCTCCGCTCGCCGCTGCGTGCCATCACTGGGTTCAGCGACGCCCTGGCCGAGGAGTGTGGCGCGGCGCTCGGCAAGGAAGGCCTGGAGCACCTGGAGCGCGTCCGCGCGGGCGTGCGCCGCATGGGTGAGCTAATCGACGGCATGCTGGCGCTGTCCCGCGTTATGAAGGCCGAGCTGCGTCGCGTACCGGTCGACGTGAGTGCCATCGCCGAGGAGGTGGGTCACGACGTTCGCGCGAGCACGCCCGAGCGCTCGGCCGAGTTCGTGATTCAGATGGGACTGCGCGCGATGGGCGACCCCGCGCTGCTGCGGGCCCTGCTGACGAACCTGTTCGAGAACGCGTGGAAGTTTACTGTTCAGCGCGCGAAGGCGCGCATCGAATTCGGTCAACGTGGCCTCGAATCGGGCCGGCCGGTGTTTTTCCTACGCGACAACGGCGCAGGGTTCGACATGAAGTACGCCGACAAGCTGTTCGGCGTGTTTCAGCGGCTCCACCGGCAGGAAGACTTCCCTGGGACCGGCGTCGGGCTCGCGACCGTGCAGCGCATCGTCATCCGGCACGGCTGCCGGATCTGGGCCGAGGCGCACCCGGACCAAGGGGCGACCTTCTTTTTCACGCTGCCCGCACCGGCCTGAGAGGACGGGGACGGGCGCGCACCGCGCACCGATAAGGTTGATGAGGCGTTGACCCGCCGTCTCAGATTAGCTTGCCATGCCCGCCGAGCCTGTCTACGTTCCCCGCATGCCGCCCCCCCCCGCTCTCATGACCGCGGACGAGCTGCTCCACGCAAACATCCCCAACAAGCGAACGGAGCTGGTCCGAGGCGTGCTCCGCGTGCGCGAGCCCGCCGGCTTCGAACACGGGCGCGTGGCGATGAACCTCGGCGCGGAGCTCCGGGTCTACGCCAAGCACACCGGCGCCGGCGCCGTGCTAGCTGCCGAAACGGGGTTCAAGTTGTTCACCGATCCCGACACCGTTCGGGCACCAGACGTCGCCTTCGTCGCCCAGGGACGCGAGCCTACGCCCGGGACGACTGGATTCGCCGATCTGGCACCCGATCTCGCAGTCGAGGTGCTGTCGCCCGGCGACCGGCCCGGTGAGATCCTCGCCAAAGTCGCCGACTGGCTCTCCGCCGGCACGCGCCTGGTGTGGGTGGTGGATCCGCTCCGGCGCGTGGCGCGCGTCTACCGGCACGACGGGACCGAGACCATCGTGACGGCCGACGGCGCGCTCGAGGGCGAGGACGTGCTGCCGGGGTTTGCGTGCCCGCTGGAGGAGATCCTATAGAAGGCGTACGCTACGGCTGCGTCACCGCGAGCCCCTGACTGACCCTTCCCTGTTGTGCGCGAACCGAAGCCATGCGAATTGAGGCCCCTTGACTCTATACCTTGGTATAGGGCTTATCCTCGTCTCAGGACCGGCAAGGTGCACCAATGGCCCTGACCATCGGTCAGGTGCCCAGACCTTCGACAAGGACGTCGCGAGACTATCCTGCTGCGCGGCATGACTGAAGCCTTCGACCTCATCGTGATCGGTACCGGAGCGGGCGGCTCAGCCGTGGCGTCTCGCTGCCGCAGCGCGGGATGGCGCGTGGCAATCGTGGACGAGCTCCCGTACGGCGGGACGTGTGCCCTGCGCGGCTGCGATCCCAAGAAAGTGCTCGTCGGGGCCGCGGAGCTCACGGACTGGAACCGCCGCATGAGGGGCCGAGGGATCGTCGGGGAGGCGGAGATCTCCTGGCCTGATCTCATGCGGTTCAAACGCACGTTCACCGATCCCGTCCCGGCCGCGCGGCAGCAGGCCTTTACCAAGGCTGGGATCGCGACCTATTGCGGGCCCGCGCGCTTCGCGGGTCCGGATACGCTGGCAGTCGACGATCAGGTACTCCAGGCACGTCACTTCGTGATCGCCGCGGGAGCGAAGCCGCGGCGGCTCGGAATTCCCGGCGAGGAGCACCTCGTCACGAGCACCGATTTCCTCGAGCTCGAACGACTGCCTGAGCGGATCGCATTCGTAGGTGCGGGATACATCTCGTTCGAGTTCGCTCACGTGGCACGTCGCGCGGGCGCCGAGGTCACCGTCGTTGGCCGGGGCAAACCCCTGGAGCACTTCGAGCAGGATCTTGTCGCCCGACTCGCGGAACATACGCGGAGTCTCGGCATCGATCTGCGGGTCGATACGGAAGTGACCGGGATCGAGAAGCGGGGCGGCAGCTACCACCTCTTGTTGACCACCCAACGGCGGAAAGAGACGCTCGAAGCCGATCTGATCGTCCACGGTGCGGGAAGGATCGCGAACCTCGAGGGCCTCGAACTCGACTTCGCGAATGTCGCAACAGAACCCAACGGAGGCGTGCGGGTCAACGAGTACCTCCAGAGCCTCACCAATCCGCGCGTGTACGCGGCGGGTGACGCGGTAGCCGTTCCCGGCAAGCTGCCCCTCACGCCGGTCGCGGGATACGAAGGAACGATCGTCGCCTCCAACCTCTTGAAGGGGAACCGTCGGACGCCGGACTACCGCGGTATACCGAGCGTGGTGTTCACGGTCCCGCCGCTCGCGCGAGTCGGGCTTACGGAGGCTCAAGCGCGGGCACAGTCACTCGATATCCGGGTCGAGGCCCAGGACACTTCTGGCTGGTACTCCAACCGGCGGGTGCGAGAACCCTCTGCGATGTTCAAGGTGATCGTCGACAGCAAGGCAGACCAGGTCGTCGGCGCCCACCTGCTCGGGCCACAGGCGGAAGAGGTCATCAATCTTTTCGCCCTGGCGATCCGATCCCGCGTTCCCGCCACTGATCTCAAGCACCTCGTGTACGCGTATCCCACGAGCAGCTCGGACGTTCCTTACATGATTCCTTAACTAGCCAATCTGGCTGGATCTCCGAGCCGACGACCCGACCGGCCCGATGTGCCTATTGAGCAACGTCGTACCGCTCTACGACCGTCCGGCTGCTCGCGTTGTCTTGCGTTCTGGCGGCTCAGGCACGAGAGCCACATCTTGGCACTGTCTCACCTCAAGACGATGACCGACACACCCCGTCTCACCGCGGCTCTCGCGGGCCGTTATGCGATCGAGCGCGAGCTCGGCGCCGGTGGGATGGCGACGGTCCATCTCGCCCGGGACTTGAAGCACGATCGAGACGTCGCGCTCAAGGTGCTGCGCCCCGAGTTCGCCGCGGTGCTCGGTGCCGACCGGTTCCTACAAGAGATTCGCATCAGCGCCAGACTCGACCACCCGCACATCCTCACGCTCATCGACTCGGGGGAAAGCAACGGGTTCGTGTGGTACGTATTGCCCTACGTGCGTGGGGAATCGTTGCGCGAGAAGCTCGCGCGGGAGAAGCAGCTCTCCGTCGAGGAAGCGCTGCGCATCGCGACGCAGGTTGCGAGCGCCTTGGACTACGCCCACCGCCACGGCGTGATCCACCGGGACATCAAGCCGGAGAACATTTTGTTGCACGAGGGGGAGGCGGTCGTGGCGGACTTCGGGATCGCGCTGGCGGTGCGAGAAGCGGGGGGCCCGCGCCTCACCGAGAGCGGTCTCTCGCTGGGCACGCCGCAGTACATGAGCCCCGAGCAGGCGACGGGGGGCCGGGAGCTCGATGCCCGCTCCGATGTCTACTCGCTCGCGGCAGTGGTCTACGAGATGCTGGCGGGGGAGCCACCGCATACGGGGCCGACAGCGCATGCGGTGATTGCGAAGCTCCTGACCGAACGCCCGACGCGGATTCGCACGGTGCGGGACACGGTCCCTCAGGGCATCGACACCGCGGTGGCGAAGGCGTTGGCGAAGGTGCCGGCCGATCGGTTCGGTGGCGCGGCGGAGTTCGCGACCGCGCTAGCACTGGGGGGGGCAGGGCCAGCCGCGGGCTGGCCGCGCCGCCGCCTGGTGGTCGCAGCCAGCCTCGCGGGTGCGGCCGCCCTCGCCGCCCTGGCAGTCCTGTGGCACCCCTGGCGGCGTCCGGCGGGGACAGCGCTGGCAGCGGCCGACGTCGGGTCCGTGGCCGTGCTCCCCTTCGAGAACCTCACCGGCAGCCCGAACGATCGGTACTTGAGCGACGGCATGACCGAGGAGGTCATCGGGCAGTTGGCGCAGGTCCGAGGCCTGAAAGTGATCTCGCGCACGTCGACGGAGGCATTGAGGGGCGCCCACCTCACGCTGCGCCAGATCGCGGACACGCTGGGGGTCCGGCACATCCTCGAAGGCTCCGTCCGCCACGCAGGCAACCGAATCCGGGTGGCGGTCGATCTCATCGATGCGAGGACCGACGCCCATGTTTGGGCGTCCCGCTACGACCGCGACCTCACCGATGTGTTCGGGGTGCAGGAGGAGATCGCGCGGCACGTGGCGGACTCGCTCGTGAGCGCGGTGGGCATACGACGAGCCCTGAGTCGCGTGCCGCGCAAAGTGCACCCCGGGGCATACGAGGCGTATCTGATCGGGCGCTCCCTAATGTACCGACGGACGCGGGAGGGGCTGGGCGGGGCTCGCGAACAGTTTGAGCGGGCCATCGCCCAGGACCCGGCCTATGCTCCCGCCTACGCGGGCCTCGCCTCCGTGTATCAACTGTGGGTCGTGTATGCCTATTCCGGCGTCGACCTCTACGCGGCCGACGGTCGGGCCGTGGCGATGGCCGACCGGGCAATCGTGCTCGACTCAGACTTGGCTGAGGGTTACGCGGCCCGTGGCCGTGCCATGATGGGCGCATGGGCGCCGGCGCTGGGGATCGCCGTCGACTTCCAGCGGGCACTCGAGCTCCGGCCCAACTCCCCGGACGTGCACCAGTGGTATTCCGGATTCCTGGCGCGCGAAGGCCGCTACGACGAAGGGCTCGCCGAAGCGGAGCGGGCCGTCGCGCTCGACCCGGTCGCTCCGGGCGTCAGGGTCGCCTTCTCGCAGGCGGCCCTTGCCGGACGGCGCTACGAGCTGGCCGCGCGGGAGGCGGCACGAGCTGTGGCGCTCGAACCCACCCTGGTGGCGGCGCGCATGTACCAGGCGCTGGCCGCGTTGCTGTCGGGCAGCCCGGATCGCTGCGCGCTGGCGAGCCTCGGCCCCTATGTCGGCGTACGGGCCATGTGCCTGCATTCACTGGGGAGGGTCCGGGAGGCGGCGCAGATCGCCGACTCGCTGCGCGCCGCGCTCAAGGCGGGAACAGCCAGCGACTCGAGCTTCAGCCCGGTCCTTGCCACACGCGGTCTGGCCGAGTACGCGGCGTGGACGGGAAGCGCCGAGGAGTCGCTCGCGTGGTTGGAGCGAGCGTACGCCATCTCGCCGGAGGGCGAAGACCTGCGCATCATCGCCTCGGGGCTCTACGACAAGGTTCGGAACGACCCGCGCTTCAGTGCCGGGCTCGAACGAGTTAGTACCCAGATCTATGACCGAGTCCGCCGTGCCAGCCTCGGGGTCGCGCTGAGGTGAGCCCCGCGACGCTCCTGACCACTCGGCTCGGGCGAGTCGAGGAGAACTCTCTGCAAGTGGTTAGGAGCCCATCGAGGCCCGCGGCGTGGGGTTACTCCTTGTCGGGGGCAAACGCGCAGATGTAAACGAGCGCCGCCACCTTGGGATCGTTGCCGGCCTCCGTGATGACCGCGCCGCCGTAGGAGTGGCCGACGAGGATCACGCGGCCCTCCTGGGCGTCGACGATGAGACGCGTGGCGGCGACATCGCCGGCTAGCGAAATCGTGGGATTCTGGACGATGCGGACCGCGTAGCCGTCTTTCCGCAGGATCTTGTACACGCCCGCCCATCCCGAGCCGTCCACGAATCCGCCGTGGACTAGGACGATGGTGGGTCGCGCGTCGGAGCGCGCGGGCGACCGGGGCGAAGGCCGTTGCTGGGACGCCGACTGCGCCCGGAGTGGCGTGGCCAAAGCACTCATGGCTAAGGCCGCGACGAGAGCATGGCTGTTCATAGCAGGTCTCTCCTCGGTGAGTGGGTCCTCGTCGTCGCGGCAACCGCGATCGACAGCGCCGAAAGCTGAGTGTGCGCGGGCGCACGTCGCGATCCCTGGGTTCCCAAGAACGACGTATCGGCCTGGGTCGTGGGCATGCCGTGCGGAACGCCCTTGTAGGTTTTCAATGTGCCGTGCTTCAGCAACTTTGCTGACAGCGGTGCGGGTTCGCAACCTCTGCATGGGCTGCGGACTGCGAGTCCGCCCAATCCGATTAGCGTGATAGGAAGGCGGTGGCTGCGCTCGTTAGGACTCTACTCTAGACCAAGTGCGAGCCCCCGGGTGGATGTCCGCGGGGCAAGGTTTCGTACATGACGCCGGCCACGACCACTCCCGAGACGAAGGTGAGCGCCGCGATCGCGCTTATGGCGAAGGACATGGTAAACGCGTCCGCGAGAAGGCCCGCGCTGATTGCCCCGATTGCGTAACCCGAATCACGCCAGAGTCGGTACACCCCTACGGCGCTCGCCCGCCAGTTCGGGTGCGCGACGTCTGACACCGCGGCGAGTAGCGTTGGGTAGACCAGCGCTGTCCCGATCCCCAGCAGTACGGCCCCGGCGAGCGACGAGAAGAAGGACCGGCCGACGACGAACGCCACGATACCGGCCCCCTGCACCCACATCCCGCTCGCGATCATCCATTTCCGTCCCCAGTGGTCGCTCAGTGCCCCCGTCCCAAGCTGGCTGACTCCCCACACCAGCGGATAGGTCGCGGTCACGACACCGATCCGGTCGAGCGCGAGGCCGCGCGCCGCGAGAAACACGGGGATGAGTCCCCACACCATCCCGTCATTCAAATTGTTGACCATGCCCGCCTGGCTCGCCGCGAACAGCGCGCGGTTCTTCCAGCTGGTGAGCAGCAGGATGTGGGCAAAGCGCGGGCGGGGTGCGTCCGAACCGTGTTGGCGTGACTCAGCGCGGGCGTGTCCGCGAGTCTCCCGGACGGCGAAGACCGAGAGGACCAGTCCCAGGACGGCGAAAGCAATGCCGGGATAGAACGGCGCCGGCCGGAGGCCGTACGCCGCCGCGAGGTAGCCGGTGAGCAGCGCCGACAGCGACACCGCGACATACCCTGCGAACTCATTCAACCCCATCGCCAGACCACGCCGCGCCGACCCGACGAGATCGATCTTCATGATCACCGTCGTGGACCAGCACAAGCCCTGGTTGACACCGAGCAGCACGTTGGCGAACACGATCCAGCCCCAGCTCGGCGCCCAGATGATGAGCAGCGGCACCGGGAGGCCAGCGAGCCACCCTGCGACGAGGAGCGGCTTGCGCCCGATCCGGTCGGCGAGCTGGCCGGCGAACAGGTTCGCCAGCGCCTTCACGACGCCGAAGCTGATGAGAAAGGAGAGGACGGAGGTCTTCGAAGCGAGGCCAAAGTCAGCCTGGGCAATCAGCGGGAGGACAGTGCGCTCGAGCCCCACCATCGCCCCGACGAACGCGTTGACCACGACGAGCAGCGCGAACTGGCGCCAGTTGGCACCGAGCCCGAGCCGGATGGGAGGGGGGGACGTCGCCTCAGGCAACGGCGCAGCGATTGGCGCCTGCCTCCAGCTCAGTGGGGTCGTCAGGAAGCGTGCCGGCTTCGTTCAGAGCGACGATGCGGTGATGGTTCGGCGGTGTGGGTGGGAGCCGGGCGAGGATCTGGCTTACGAACGTCTCCTCGGTCACACGCAGGAGCGGCGTCCGCTCCTGCACCTCCCGCAACGTCGCGCTGACAGGCAGCCTATCAAACGGCACGGGCTCGCTCGTATGAGCGGGCAGGACGACGGTTTCGGGAGGCAATGCGATCAGGCGGTGTAAGGACGCGTGGAGCACGCGAGCACGGAGGCGCGCCTGCTCCGCTGACGCCTCCAGGTCGGGGCGGCCGACGGCCGCCAGGAACAGCGTGTCGCCAGTGAACAGGGCACGGTCGTCCAGCAGATAGGACGTGCTCTCCGGGGTGTGGCCAGGCGTGTGCAACACCCGAAGCCCAGCGGATCCCACGCGCACGATGTCGCCGTCGTTCAGCGGCGTGTACTCGAAGGAGACGCGATCAGTCGCTGGAAGACAGAGCCTCGCCCCGGTATCGGCCGCGAGAGCCCGGGCGCGGGACAAGTGGTCGGCGTGCACGTGGGTTTCGAGAACGGTGCGGATGCGCCAGCCGTGCGTGTCGGCCACGCGTTGGTACACCTGGGGATCGAGCGACGCATCGATCACCACGGCGTCGCCGCTCGACTCGATGAGATAGGATAGGCAGCCCTTCCCGGTGCGGCGCAGCTGCACGATCCGCGCGCGGCTCCCGGGGGACCGAACGTCCGCGCTGTTCCAGGCCAGGCTCCAGGCGCGCATCCCGCCCTCGAGCGATACGGCGTCGACGCCGCGCGCCCGCAAGCGCTCGGCAGCCAGCATGCTCGTTTTCCCCGCGCCGCACACGGTCACGACGCGGCCGCCATTCGTAGGATGGAAGTCCGCGAGGACGGTCGGGTCGCCGCGCCGCAGCGCGTCGTACACATCGGCGTGCACGCTCCTGGGGATGCTCCACTCGGCGCGTTCGACGGCGGGGCGCACGTCGAGCACCGTAATCGGAGCGCCGTGCTCGAGCAGCTGCCGCAGATCCTCCCGCGACATGGTCGGCACCGTCATGTGGACACGGCTCACACGAAGAGGGTGACCGCAGCGTCCTTGGCGAAGTCGAGGAAGTCGGCAGAGCCGAGCCGGGGCTGACAGCCCGGGACGAAATCCTCCGGCTTGTACCCGAAGACGTCGATCGAGAAGCCGCAGGGATAGACCTTCACCCCGGCGTCGATGGCCTTCCGCAGCAGCTCGTCGACCGGCGGCACGTTGCGTTGGCGGAACCGCCGCCGCGTCATCTGCGTCGCCAGCGCCGTCATACCCGGGATGGCCCCGACCAAGTTCGGCATCGGCATGGCGGGGTTCCCGAGCGTCGCGATCTGGAGTCGGCGGTTCTTCTTCTTGTGAATGATGTCGAGCCCGTAAAAGGTGAAGAAGATCGCCACCTCCCATCCTTTCTTCGCCGCCTGAAGGGAGAGCATGAGGGGAGGGTAGGCCCAGTCGAGCGAGCCCTTCGTCGCGATGATGGCGAGCCGGGCGCGCTTGCTAGACGGGGTGACATCCGGTTCTGCATGTGCGACGGCCTGCGGACCGACGGTTGCGGTCATACACTCATTCTCCCTATTTCGCGGGTTTCTCGGCCGTGAAGAGCACTGCCTTTACGCCGTAGGCTTCGGCCGCGTCGCGCGTCGATTCCTTCCGGAACGCGAAGCCCGGGACGACCGTCGAACGCACCCGCTTGAACCCCGCGTCCTCGAGCAGTGCGAACACCTCTCCCTCCGGGAGAGCGCCGCCGATTCAGCTGGCCCAGAGTTTGGGATCGTTGACGATAGACTGCGAGAGCTGTTTCGCGCTTACGATGTCGGTGATCGAGAGCCGACCGCCGGGCCGGAGAACGCGGAGCAGCTCACGGATCACGGTGCGCTTGCGGAAGGAGAGGTTGATCACGCCGTTCGAAATCACGACGTCCACGCTCGCATCTGGAAGCGGAATGTCCTCCATCCGCCCCTCGTGGCACGCCATCCGCACGCCTGAAGCGGCCGCGTGTGCCTCAGCCTTGCGACACATCGTCGGGTTCAGGTCGACGCCGATCACCCGGCCCGTCGGCCCCACCTGCCACCCGGCGATGATGCTGTCCAGTCCGGCCCCGCTGCCCAGGTCCAGCACCACCTCCCCGACTTGGAGGCGGCTGCGCAGGTGCGGGTTGCCCACGCCGGCGAACGACGCCACGGCGCCGGGCGGCGCGCGATCGAGCCACGCCCGCTCGTATCCGAACATCTCGGCGGCTTGGCGCCCGTGGAAAAAGTGGAACTCGCTGTCGGGGTGCTCGGCCACCTCCTGATACATCCGCAGGACCTCGCCCTTGATCACTCCTTCGAGCGAGCCCTGCTCCTCCGCATGAGCCACCGCGCTGTCTGTCATGGGCGAACATTGGGCTGACTTGCGCAATAGGACAATTACGTAATGTTTATGAAATAGATAGGTATTACCCTATGGCTAAACCAGCGCTCACGCTGCACCGCCTAGAGCTGTTTCTCGCGGTCCTCGACGAGGGGGGCGTGGGTCGGGCGGCCAAGGCCCGCAACATCAGCCAGCCCGCGGTCTCGGAACACCTGCACGGCCTCGGGGCGCACTTCGGGGTTCTACTGCTGGAGCGCCACGGGCGGAGTGTCCGGCCCACGCCCGCGGCCCGCCTGCTCGAACCGTACGCCCGACAGGCCGTCGGGCTGCTGCGTGGCGCCGAGCGGGCCGCGGCCGACTTACGGGGACTGCACAGCGGGTCCCTCACAATCGGCGCGAGCACGACGCCAGGCACCTACCTCCTTCCGGCAGCACTCGGCCGGTTCCATGCGGCCCATCCGGCGATCGCCTTGAGCCTGCAGATCAGCGACACCCGGGAGATCGAGGGCTGGGTGTCGGCGGGGCAAGTGGAGTTGGGGGTGATTGGCGACGCGCCACTCGAGCAAGGGCTCGCGGCGGAGCCGTGGGTACAGGACGAGCTGGTGTTGATTGTCCCGCGGGGCCATCCGCTCGCGCGGCGCCGGTCTGTGCGCGCGGCCGCGCTTGCCGCCGAACCGTACATCGCCCGAGAGGAGGGCTCGAGCACCCGGGGGGTGGCCGGGCGCTATCTCGCGGGGTTGGGAGTCACCCTCACGCCCACGATGGAACTCGGGAGCACGGAAGCGATTCGTGAGGCAGTTGCGGCAGGACTCGGGGTGGCGCTCGTGTCACGTCACGCGGTGTTGGCGCGGGACCGGCGCATCGTGGCCGCGCGGCTCGCCGGCCCCCGTTGGACGCGGGACCTCCTGATCGTGCGGCGCCTGGGGACGCCGCTGGGGCCCGCAGCGGCGGCGTTTCGGGACCTGCTTCTCGAGCGGCGATGAGGTCACGCGCGACCCGGTGACCGTCACTGCGGGAGCGCGAACTCCCTCATTAGCGTGGCGAACTGTGGCTCGGCGCGCAGGGACCCGAGGCGCGGGTCCCGGAGGGCAAAGACCAGTAGGCTCGACCG
>Ga0070698_100006674_pt1 | contig 12516 bp, 7 predicted proteins | sample KBSK1502metaG_FD_65477 | JGI IMG/M metagenome (GOLD analysis project Ga0070698, IMG submission 65477) | Corn, switchgrass and miscanthus rhizosphere microbial communities from Kellogg Biological Station, Michigan, USA - KBS K1-50-2 metaG | ecosystem: Host-associated > Plants > Roots >...
TGGGTGGCGACCGCGGCAGGCTTGCCGGCCCAGCAACTAACAGCGATCCGCGCCGGCCGCCTTTTTGACGTCGCCAAAGGCCAGGTTCTCCAGAATCAGGTCATCCTCATTCGAAACGATCGCATCATCGCCATTCAGGATGGCAGCGCGCCGATTCCTGCCGGTGCCCGTCTGATTGACCTCTCCAATTCGTCGGTCTTGCCTGGCCTCATCGACTGCCACACCCACCTGATCGGCGATCTCCAATCCTCCGACGTTCTCGCCCCTCTCAAGACCACGGCCGAGCAGGATTTCGCCTCAGGCGTGGCCAATGCTCGGATCACCCTTTTCGCCGGGTTTACCACGGTGCGGGACGTGGGGACCTATCGCGGATTCCTGGACGTCGCGCTCAGGGACTCGATCGCGAGCGGCGCCGTGCCGGGGCCGCGGATGCTGGTGGCCGGCGCCTACGTGACCGTGCGCGGAGGTGGCGGGGAAGTCACCGGCGATACCACGGTCGCGATTCCGGCCGACATGCGCCGCGGGGTTGCCAACGGGGTAGCCGAGGTGCGGCAGCGGGTGGACGAAATCCTGGACCATGGGGCGGACTGGATCAAGGTGATCGCCACCGGCGCCGTGCTGACCCAGGGAACCGATCCGGGCCAGTCGGAGTACTCCGAGGCGGAGATCCGAGCCGCGGTGGAAGAAGCGGCGAAGCGGGGCAAATGGGTGGCCGCACACGCGCACGGAGCCGAAGGCATCAAGCGAGCGGTGCGGGCCGGGGTGCGGAGCATCGAGCACGGCTCGCTGATGGATGATGAAGGAGTCAGGTTGATGGCGGAGCGGGGCACCTGGCTGGTGGCCGACATCTTCAACGGCGATTACATCGCGGGGGAAGGGCGGAAACAAGGGTGGCCGGCGGACATTCTCCGGAAGAACGACGAGACCACGGAGACTCAGCGTGTCGCCTTTCGGAAAGCGCTGGCCGCGGGCGTGCACATCGCCTACGGCACTGACAGCGGGGTGTATCCCCACGCCATGGCCACCGCGCAGCTACCCTACATGGTCCGCTACGGGATGACGCCGATGCAGGCGGTTCAATCCGCCACGATCAGCGCGGCCCGCCTGCTGGGCATGGAAGACCGGATTGGATCGCTGGCGCCCGGCAAGCAGGCGGATCTCATCGCGGTGCCGGGAGACCTGGAGGCGGAGCTGCAAGGGTTGGCCGGGTTGGGCTCAGGCCAATACCGGGTGATCGAGGTGCCGTTCGTGATGCAGGGTGGCGTGGTGGTGAAGGATGGGGCCCACCGGTGAGAGAAGCGATAGAGGACACGGAGAACTACAACATCCAACGCAGAGCCGCAGAGAACGCTGAGGTTACGTTGAGAAACACTTTCAATAAACCGCAGTTGCTGGAGTCGACAATCAGGTCATTTAGAATGCTGTTCTCCGCTGGCACTCAGCGTTCTCTGCGGCTCTGCGTTGGATTTGGCAACGCTTCATGACGACGTCAATGCTCGCGAACACATACGGCGTTACCCCAAAGGTGATGACAATGGTATTTCGTAAGCGGCTCATGCTGGTGCTCGTCGTCGTCTTCCTTCCAGTCTCCGCTGTCCGCGCCCAGACCAGGGCGCTCACCACCGATGACTATCGCCGCTTCCGGTCGATCCAGAGCATCGAAGCATCTCCCGACGGCAAACTGGCGGTCGTGGGGATCGGCACCATCGACACGGTGGCTGATGCCTACACCTCCGATCTCTGGCTGCTCACCCCGGCAACCGGCGACTTCCGGCAACTCACCCGTACCGCCGCCGGCGAGTCGGATCCCCAATTCTCGCCTGACGGACAGCGGATCGGATTCCTTTTCAGCGGCGAAGACCATACCCGGGTCTACGGGCTTCCGCTCGCCGGGGGAGCGGCCGCGCCCCTTTTCGATTTCGACGGCGACGTTGAAGCGTTCGCCTGGTTTCCCGACGGCAAGCGCATCGTGTTCACCGCCGCCGACCCGATACCGGAAGATTCAGCGGACCAGTCCAGCCGGTTCCACCAGTACACCCGCACCTATTACAAGGTGAACGGCAGCGGCTTTCTCGATGGCCGGTACAGTCATCTCTGGGTCGCCGACCTTGCCACCGGGTCGGTGCGCCGGATTTCGGGCGGCGACTACGACTACGAGTCTCCGGCCGTCTCTCCCGATGGACGCTGGATCGCGTTCGTCAGCAACCGCTCGACGGACAAGGACGAGAATCGCAACAGCGATGTCTTTCTGATCCCGGCGGACAGCGGCGCGCTGGTACAGGTCTCTCGTGAGCAGGGTACCGCCGATCACCCGGCCTGGTCTCCTGACGGGCACAGCCTGGCCTGGCTGGAGCAGACCACCCGCAACAACTACGGCGGGCATGCGTACCTGTGGACCGCCGGCATCCGCGGCTCCGAAGTCACCCCGGCGCGGAACCTGACGCTCGGCATGGATCGCAGCGTTACCGAAGGGTCCTACGAAGGCGGCGGCGCGCCCTACCCCCGTTGGTCCCGTGACGGCAGGACGCTTTACGTGGCTATCGAAGACAAGGCGCGGGTTCATGCCTACGCGATCGATGCCGCGAGCGGAACGGCCAGGCTGCTGGTCGGCGGAGACCGGCTGGTCGAGTTCTTTACCCCGGTCGAGGGCGGGTTCGTTCACGGAATGACCGACCCGTCCCATCTCGACGATATCTATTTCACCGACGCCGGACTCACCGCATCGCGTCGGCTGACCCACCTCAACGATGACTGGTTCAAGGACATCAGGGTGCTGCCGACCGAGCGTTTCGTTTTCCGGAGCGCGGACGGCGAGCCGATCGAAGGCTTCGTGGTGAAGCCCGCCGGCTGGGTGCCCGGCAAGCGGTATCCCACGATTCTCGGCATTCACGGCGGCCCCCAGTGGTTCTACCCGGTTTCGTATCACGCGGCATTTCAGATCATGGCGGGCCGCGGGTATCTCGCGGTGTACATCAACCCCCGGGGGAGCACCGGCTACGGCATGCGGTTCCTGGACCTGGTCGGTGGGCGCTATGCCCACGCCGACGACCAGGATTTCATGACCGCGCTGGATACCCTGATCGCGCGGGGATGGGCCGACCCGTCCCGGCTTTTCCTGTATGGCAATTCGTACGGTGGGATCGCGACCGACTGGCTGGTGACCCAGACCCATCGCTTCCGCGCTGCGGCCAGCGGATCCGGGGTGTCGGACTACACGGCATCCTTCGGCGTCGATGATGACCACATCGAATGGGTCGAGTCTATGGGCGGCACGCCGTGGCAGGTCCCGGAGACCTATCGCAAGCAGTCACCGATGACGTATATCACCCAGGTGACGACCCCGACCATCTTTCTCCATGGCGGCCAGGACCATATCTGTCCGACCGGCGAATCGGAGCGGATGTATTTGGCGCTCAGGTTGCTGGGCGTCGATTCAAAGCTGGTAATCTTTCCGGATGAGAACCACAATTTCGACGCGCGGGCGAGCTCCTACCCCGAGCGCTCCCGGCTGGTGCTGGAATGGTTCGATCAACACTTGTAGTCCTGCTGCTCCTGCTTGGTGGCTGCCGCCACCGGGACCCGGAAGGCACGCCCGCGCCCGCGGACGCTCCGAAGGAGGATGTCACGCTCCTGGTTCGGAATCACCACTGGCTGGACATCAACATCTACATGATGCATGGGAACCTGCGACAGCGGCTGGGCACGGTGACCGGGGCGTCGGAAAGAACCTTCACCATTCCCTGGTCGCGGCTCACCGGCCAGATCGGCCTGCAGTTGATCGCGGATCCGGTGGGCCAGAGCGGGGTGCTGACCGAGGAGGTGAACGCCGTGCGACCCGGGTCGGTGGTGGAATGGACGATCGAGAGCGCGCTGCGGCAATCCAGTATTGCGGTCTACTAGAGCGCTGAGGTGCCAACACACTGAGGGGACGCCAGTTCGGCGTCCCCTCTGGTTTCCAGCAGCCATTCCGTTATGGATTGCGGTCGAGACATCCCTGGGAGTTCGGATTGTTCAATTCCTCCACCGGAATCGGCAGGTTCACGTCGGTGCCGTACACCCCACCCTTGAGATACGCCCCCACCGGAAAGACCGTGTCGGCCGCCCGCCCGTACTGTCGGATCAGGCGCCGCATGTCGCCCAGGCGATGACCGGTTGAGAAGAGCCAGAAGGCCCGCTCGCTGAAGAGCATGTCTTCCGCCTCGGTGGTCGTGGCGGGAACCGGCAACGGCGACAGTGACACCAGCGCCCTAAGGTTGTTCAAGATCGTCCGCATGCCGCCGGTGTTGCCGGCCTGGAGCTGCGCCTCGGCTTCGATCAGCCGGGCCTCGATGCCATCGGCCACTACGACGCTGTCGCCTGGATTCGCATACTTGAGCAACGTGAACTGAGGTGTGGTGTTGTCGAGACCCGTCGTACCCTCATCGCGATAAGGGACCCGGGGATCGTTGGCGGTCAAGTAGGGAAGCCCGTTACCGCCCTCAGCGTCCGGGATGGACCAGAGAAAGCCAGTGGTGTATCCAAAGATCGCGTTCCGGAGGCTGGCGGGACTGTCGTCGTGTTCCGACAAGAACTGAAAATCGCTGGGGACGCCTGCCACAGCGGAAGCCGCCGCGGCAAACTGACCGAGGTCGACCAGTGCGCGAGCCTTGCCCACCGAGGCCAGGTCAGTCAACTCGCCGGTGATCGCCGGATGGGCGATCGCCGAGTCGAACTGGGCGATCGCCCGGTTCAGGAGCTGGTCGGTGGTCTCCGGGTTGCCGAAAATGAGGCTGTCGCCGCGCACCCGGCTGATCGGCACGCCAGAGCAGTAGTCTTCAGCAAAATAGATATAGGTGAACCCCGCGAGGTCTTGCATTTCGGGGATAAGCGGATCGGTGTCCGGATCCACGCCGAACTTGCGGAGTGACTCCGACGCGTCCTCGGCTGCGGCGCGGGCCCGATGCAGGTAAAGAAAGATCGCCGAGAGCGAGCCGTTGAGGGTGCTGACCTTGAGCTGGTCGATCTCCTGCTCGGTGGGCGGCGTGGTGGACAACACGAATTCGTCCGCCATGAGGCCGCTCAGGAGAACCTCACCTTCGGTCACTCCCTCATCAAGATCTCCATCGCCGTCTTTCGCCAGCGCGAACTGCGCCCTGGCTCCGGTCGCCTTGGCGATGGCGCCTTCCGGGTTGTCGAGGTTGCCGGGGTCCACGATGTCGGGCTGCTGGGTATCGAGCAGACCGCATGCGGTCACCAAGGCAAGAGCGGTCGCCGCGGCGAGAAAGCGCGGCGTGGACAGTATCGAGGGCATGCTAGGCATGAGAGATCCCGGTCAGAAGCCGACGTTGACGCGCGCCAGCCAGTAACGCACCTGGGGCTGGGACTCGAAATCACTGGTCGCGAAATTGTCCTGTCCGAAGGCGTTCACTTCGGGGTCCACCCCGGAATAGTCGGTGATGGTCATGAGGTTCCGGCCCGAGAGGGTGATACTCAGCCGGTCGGCACGGAAGGCGTGAGCCCAGGAGTCGGGCGCGTTGTAGGTGACTGACACCTCCCGAAGCTTGATGAACCAGCCCGGCTCGAAGAAAGCGAACTCGTCGGCCCCGTAGGTGTAGGCCGCGATGGCCCTGGCCTGCTCTTCCAGAGGCGCCTTGCGATCCACCAGGCCGCGGCAGTTGAGCACCGGGGTACAGCGGAAATTCTCTATCGAGTTGTCTACGACGTGCCCACCGCGGTAATCAAATTGCCCGCCCAGCCGAAGCCGGCCGTTGAAGATGGTCACCCCGGTGTTGAGGGAGAACTCCCGGGTGGGAAGCGCGCTCCCCATGAACTCAGCGGTATCACTCAACACCACTTCGGTGCCATCGATGATCCCGTCACCGTTGGCATCATCGAAACTGATGAGGCGACGGCCCCAGAATCCACCGAGGGGATAGCCTTCCTGATGCCGCTGGTAGAATCCCACGCCGATGGTCCCCACCCCGCTGCCAAGCGAGATGAGCTTGTTGCTGGTAAAGGAGCCGCTCAGGTCGAGGTCCCACACCAGGCCCGGCTTGTCGATGAGCCTGGTGCTCAGGCCGATTTCGACACCCCGGTTTCTCACTTTGCCGAGATTGAAGAACTGATCCGGCGGACCGCCGATGCTCCCCGGCAGCGGCCGCCGGAGCAGGAGATCCGTGGTCGTCTTGTTGTACACCGTCAGCTCGAGGGTGACGCGGCCATTGAACATGCCGGCATCGATGCCGCCTTCGATTTCCCGGGACCGCTCCGGCTTCAGGTCCGGGTTCCCCAGGCTGGCCAACTCGACACCGGTTACCGGAGCGCCGCTCCTTTTCCCCGCGATCGGGGTGAAGAAGCGCCGGGCATCCGTGGTTCCGGGTTGCTGTCCGGAGGCACCGAAAGCGGCGCGAATGCGGAAGGTACTGAGGAAGCCAACATGGAAGAACGGCTCTTCCGAGAGCAGCCAGGAGGCGCTGAACTTGGGATATACGGTGGCGTTGAAGTTTTTCCCGAATGCACTGTTGTCGTCCAGTCTGATGGCTCCGGTCACGAAGAGCCGGTCCCGGAACGCAACCTCCTCTTCGAGGAAGCTCCCCAGGCTGCGGGACTCCAGTGTCTGCTCGCTGCTCTCGGTAGTACTGGCGTTGGTGATGGTCGTGGACCCCGCAACCAGGCCAATACCGGTGGCGAAGGTGCCGGTGGAGCGATCACGGTAGAACTGGGCCCCGACCGACGTCTTGGATCCTATGTGGGGACTCAGCGCAAAGCGGGCGGTCGCGCCGAGGTCGACGCTGGTCTGGGAAATCTGGAAGCGGTTGTCATGGCGCTCCCCCAACCGTTTGTCGAGGTAATCCGCCACCTGGCCGGTCGGGAAGAATTGCACGTCGTTCCGGTTCACCACGTCGTAGCCGACGGTGGCACGGGTGCTGAGCCAGTTGTTGGGCCGCCAGTTGTGGGTGATGCCGCCGGTAAACCGTTCGGTGCCCTGGGTCGCCAGCTCGGCAAACAGCTCGGCCGGGATGAAATACCAGCCGCGATTGATATCGGGCGGGAACCCGCTGGCCTCGCCGCTGCCGGTTATGGTGAGGAAGCTGTTGTCGTTCTCTACAAAGCGGGCATCGCTGGAGATGTATCCCGCCGACACCGCAATGTCCGAGTTCGATGTCAGGTTGGCGCCGACGTTGGCTCGGACGCTCACCCGGGTAAGTGCGTTGGGGCGAATCTGGTTCTCCGGCACGCTGCCGAGCAGGTTGCGAACCGAGTCTTCCTCGAACTTGGGAAGCCGGAAGACGCCGTCTTCGCTCTCGTACTGGCCCGAAACGTAGTAGTTCATGAACTCGTTGCCGCCGGAGAGGTTGCCTCCGTAGACCTGGCGGAGCCCGGCCTTGAGCGGCCGGGTGGCCGGATCCTCCAGCGGGCTGTACACGCTGATCGAAGTCTGGGTGCAGAGGCCGTCCAGCTCGAACTGCAGAATACAGAACCCGTCGTAGTCCACGCCGGTCGCGGTGGTATCTCGGCCGTTGTAGTTGAGCGGGTAGGTATTGTTGTCGGTAACCGCCCCGAGCTCGGTGAAGAGGTTGAAATGGGTCCGGCCGGAGCGGCCCCGCTTGGTGGTGATCCGCACGACACCGTTGGAGGCCTGGATCCCGTACAGGGTAGCGGCCGCCGGCCCCTTCACGATTTCGATTGACTCGATGTCGTCCGAGTTCAGGTCGTTGATCCGGGAGGGATTGTTGCCGTTGCCGGAGCCGAAGCCGCCGACGTCGAGGGTGCTTGAGGTCGCGCTGCTCTCCATCCGAATCCCGTCCACGTAGAACAGCGGCTCGTTCGACAGCGAGATGCTGTTGGAGCCGCGAATCCGGATCCGGGTGCCCTCCCCGGTGGTGCCGGCGCTCTTGAGCACCTGGACGCCGGGCGCGCGGCCCGAGATCAGGTTGCCGAACTCGGTGATCGGGGATTCCTGCGCGACCGTCGCTGCATCGATCGTGGATACCGCGTTGGCGACTTCGAGCTTGCGCTGCTCGCCGGTCGCGGTGACCACGATCTCGTCCAGGGTAATCGGCGCGCCGACCAGCCTGAAGTCGAGCCCGGCGGTCTCGTTGGGACCCACCGTGACCGTATCGGTCTTCGATTGGTAGCCGATCGCGAATACCCGGATCTCGTAGTGCGCTGGTGTGACGTTGCGGAAGGTGTAGCGTCCCTCGCCGTTGGCGGCTTCGACATAGGAGGTCCCGACGATCAGCAGTCGAGCCGCGGCGATCGGGGTGCCGGTCTGGTCGGATACCTGGCCGCTGATCCGTCCGGCCTGCGCGGCGGCGCTGCTCAATCCCGCGAGGCCGAGAAGCAGACTGAGTGCGCCGGTCCGACGAAGGAAGCCTTGCGGCATACGGAGTCCCTCACCGATTTGGATGATGGATGACGCCGGTAACCCGGCGAGGTCGAGGGGAACAACGAGGTTTTTTCATCGAGGAGCAGGCACTGGTGAAGCACGCCTTTTCCAATCTGCGGAACTCCCCGAGCCTTGTCAAAGATCGTGCGCCGACGTTTCACATTGTGAAAACTCCAGCGCGCTACGGATGCGCGCTGGACGTCGTCGCGGGTCCCAGTTCCTTCCACAGGAACGCGTAGACCGAGGTGTACATCAGCGCTTCCTGTTCCGGCGTTACCCCGGCGCCATGGCCGCCTTCGGTGTTCTCGAACAGGTAGGTGCGGTAGCCCATCGACTGCATTCGAGCCTGCATCTTCCTGGCGTGCACCGGTCCGACCCGGTCATCGTGGGTGGTGGTGGTGAACAGCACCGGCGGATAGCGCCGGCCGGGGAAAACGTTCTGGTAGGGCGAATAGTGCGAGATGTAAGCCCAGTCCTCCGGCTTGTCGGGATCCCCGTATTCGTCGATCCAGCTGGCACCGGCCTGGAGCCTGGTATACCCGCGCATGTCGAGCAACGGGACTGCGGAGACCGCCGCGCCGAACAGGTCGGGGCGCTGGGTAAACGCGACGCCGATCAGCAGGCCGCCATTGCTGCCGCCCTCTATACCCAGGCGGGCCGGACTGGTCACTTTCCGGGCAATCAGATCCTCGGCCACCGCGAGGAAATCGTCATAGGCGCGCTGCCGGTGTTCCTTCTGCGCGGCCCGGTGCCACGAAGGCCCGAACTCGCCGCCGCCCCGGATGTTGGCGAGGACGAACACTCCCCCTCGCTCCAGCCAGGACGTCCCCATCATGCCACTGTACCATGGAAGGCTGGAGATCTGGAACCCGCCGTAGGCATTGAGCAACGTCGGATTGTTCCCATCCATGGCCATTCCGGTTCGATGCACGATGAAGTACGGGATGCGAGTGCCGTCCTTCGAACGGGCTTCAAACTGGTGGACTTCGAGGCCCCTTGCATCGAACATCGGTGGCAGCTGCCTGATCTGTCGGAGGCTTCCATCCTCGGCGACCTGGAACAGGCTGGTGGGTTGGAGGAAGCTCTGGTAGGTGACGAAGTACCTGTCGCTGGTCGGATCCAGCCCCGAGACGCCCACGTCGCCCAGTTCGGGCGCTGGTACCCGGCTGCCGGACCAGCGACCGTTCTGGAAATGGAAGCGGTGCAGTTCGCTGTGCACGTTGTCCAGCAGCGAGACCAGCAGGTTGCTCCGGGTGCTGGTCACGGAGTTGATGACGATGCGATCGTTGGGCGCGAAGATCGTCTGAAAGGTGCGGCCGCCGGCGCGGAATGCCCGATACCCGGTACCCAGCAGGGCGCCTTCGGGATAAGTGTGCCCGCCCACCGTCCAGCTCGACCGGAGGTAGACGACCAGTTGATCCCCCACGAAGGAGGGGTCGGCGTCCATGGGGATCTCGAGCAACACCGCCTTGCCGTCCTCGACCAGGAAGATCTTGGTCTGGAAGAAGGTGACGCCATTCCAGATCATCGGCAGCATCCGGCCCTGCATGTACGTAGAACCGGCCCACGCCGCGACATCTGACTCCTTTCCTTCGTACACGGTGGTCGCGCCGGCGAGTGGAGTGCCCCGGCGCCACAGTTTGACGATCCTGGGGTAACCCGAGGTCGTCAGGCTTCCCGGACCGAAGTCGCTGCTGATAAGCAGGGTATTTTCATCGACCCACCCGATCGAGCTCTTGGCCTCCGGTACCAGGAAGCCGCCCTCGACGAACCGTTTGTCCACGGCATCATACTCCCGGACCTCGGCCGCATCGCCTCCCCCTTTCGAGAGCGAGACGAGACAATGCCGGTACTCAGGGGGCAGGCAGTCGGTCCCCGCGTACGCCCAGGTCACCCCTTCCCGGGCCGCCAGCGAATCGATGTCCAGCACCAGCTCCCACGCGGGCGAGGCTGTGGCGTAGGATTCGGTGGTGGTACGCCGGTAGATGCCGCGGGGATGGGCACTGTCCTGCCAGAAGTTGTAGATGTACCGGCCCCGCTGAGTGGGGTAGGCGAGACGATCCTTGGAGTTCAGAACGGCCAGGATCCGGGTGTAAAGCGTGTCAAAGCCGGGGTAGGTCCGGAGCGCACCGAGCGTGGCCTGGTTCTGGGCCCGAACCCAGGCGAGAACACTGTCGCCCTGGATGTCGGAGAGCCAGGCGAATGAATCGGAGTCGGATTGCGCCCGGCCGGTTCGAGCCAGGAGCATGACAGACAGGACAACCAGGGCGAGAACGCGGGAGCGGCGCATACCTGATCCTGTGGGTTCGGAGGTGAAATACTGCGCGGGCTTGGTTTTGGCTAGGTGTCTCTGACGGAATACACGGCCGCGTCGCACACCGGGCGGTATCCGATGCGATAGTAGATCGCGTTGGAGGTCGGGTTCGCGAGATCGGTGTACAGGCAGCAATAGCGATTGACCTGGAGCATTTTTCGACTCAAGGCGGCCACGCAGGCGGTGGCATATCCCCGGCCCCGGAGCGACTCGGGCGTGTACACCAGGCTGATGCGCACGCCGTTGGGCGTCTGTCCGGTCCAGGCCGCCATGGACACCACCTCTCCGTCCTCCCATACGTGCAACAAGCCCCGGGAGATCCGGTCGCGCGCCACTTCGGCGGCGTCACCCTGTTCTCCCGCGTGGACCATGAATTCGGCCACCCATTGAGTCAGCAGGCCCATGTCACCAATGTCCGCTGGACGCAGCCGCCCCGCCGGAAGATCCGGCAACGGCTCCACCGCGCGGAGTTCATGAATGCGCTGGCTCATCCAGGGACGGGGGATGGTTCCCAGCTGTTTCGCCACCAGGCCGGCAAAGCTCAAGGCCGTGGGCTCCGGGCCAAGCACAACCTGCATTCCGGGGCAGGCCTCGATGACATCGGTGGCAAGAAGCGGGAGTGCTGCCCGGTCGCTCGCCTGGGTGAGACCCACTTTGCTGGGGACGCTGGAGAAAGCGCAGAGGCAGATCTCTTCGCCGTCCCGGACCGTCGCGAAGTACGCTGTTGTGGCGCCCGGCCCGGCCCCGCGGGCGAGGTCGCCCGCGATTCCCAGGATGAGGCTGTTCTCGGCTTCTGCCATCAGCAAGAAGGGCCCGGCGACTTCGAGGAAGGCGGCGGCGGAGGGGTGTCTCTCTAGTTTCATGCCTCCAAATTAGCTACCATCTCGGCGCCCACATCAACCCTGCCTGGGGGACCCAGTCATCGGCCTTGGACGAGATACCGAGAGTATTGTCGAACTTGAGGAAGAGAGAATGGCTGAGCCGGAGCTCAAACCCCTGCACCGTCGTCCACTCGTCCAGTGACCCGGTCTCGCCGCCCTCGAAATCGACGAAGAGCCGGAAGTTTGGGGACAGCCGCTTCAGATATTCGACACTCAATTCGCCCAGGTCCAGCTTCTTTTCCTCGTGGTTGTATTCCAGGTTGATGCGGGCGCTCAGGGTACCGAAGCCGAATCCCTTGATGAAGCCGACCCCCGGCTTGATGTCCCAGTAGTTCTCGGAGATCAGGAACCTGGCCCGTTGGGTGCGGGCCACGAACTCGGAATAGACGAAGAACTCGGGCCACCGAGCGCTCTCTCTGGTCACCCGGGCCCGGACCTGCCCTTCGATATCGGTGAGGCCGGATTGCCTGATCTTGCCCGGGGGGAGGAACCCGTCGCTGGGTGACTTGGTCAGCTCGGCGCTGACATGGGCCATCTCGAACTCGAGCGCGAGCCAGTCGTTGACGCCCAGCCCGAGGAATATCTGTTCTGCGGTCGAATGGAATCGTCCCCGAAAGTCTATTTCGGGGCCCAGGCCGAACTCTTTGGGCTGATACTCCCGGTTGTTGTCCCGGAGGTACTCGAAGAAGGGATACACCACCAGCTCGCCGGGATGAATGTAGGTGGCGAACATGGAGGACGAGATGGCGTCGCCCCGATCTTTCAACCAGCGTGGGAGGGAGTCCTGGGCCTCCATGGGCCGGCTCGCGCAGGTCAGCAACATCATGAGGGTAGCTAACCGGAGGACGATGGGGCTTCGGTCGGTGGGCATTGCAGTCGCTCCCGCGAAGTGGCGATACGGTGGGCAGGCCGGCGTGGTACCGACAGGAGCAGGCGACTGGCAGGTTTTGTGA
>Ga0070698_100006675_pt1 | contig 12515 bp, 13 predicted proteins | sample KBSK1502metaG_FD_65477 | JGI IMG/M metagenome (GOLD analysis project Ga0070698, IMG submission 65477) | Corn, switchgrass and miscanthus rhizosphere microbial communities from Kellogg Biological Station, Michigan, USA - KBS K1-50-2 metaG | ecosystem: Host-associated > Plants > Roots >...
CTGCAGACTTTCGCGAATATGTCCTACCTGCCTGGAGCGGTAATACCTAAACTCACATCAAACTAAAAGGCGGCGAGGGTAGTCCCGCCGCCTTCCAAAACTACTATTGCGAGTGTGCGTTAGAGCATTGAGCCGCGAGCATGTTTCGTGGCTAACGCAGGCTCGAAGCTGTTCACGATTCTCACTGGTTGCTTCCGTCAAAGGTTTGACTTTAGGCAGCAGTGGGCCAGAGCCCCTCGGAGTTCGCGTAGTTTGGGTGGCTTGCTAAGTACGAAGTCGACGTTCGCCGGGATATCGCCTTCAGCGGTGAGTCGTTTTCCCCAGCCGCTGAAAAGTATTACTGGAATCTCCGGAGATGCCGCCTTCACGGCGCCGGCGACCTTATGTCCATCCACGTAAGGCATTCCCAGATCCGTAACCACGACATCAAACCCGTTGCCCTGTTTGCGAGCTTCGTCGAAGTAGTCAATCCCTTGCTGTCCTCCACTTGCCGCCTGGACGTGATGACCGTCGGCAGCTAAAACATCGGTTAAGGATTTGAGTAGCACGGTGTCGTCGTCGACAAGCAGGATCCGTTGTGGTGCGAGCAGCGGCATCGATGCCGCATTTTCGCTTGACGTTAGTGAGGCTTTATCCGGCACAGCGAATGTGAGGCGCACCGTTGTTCCGCGACCAATCTCGCTCTCAATCTCAATGTCCGCGCTATGCCGCTGGGCCATTCCATACACCATCGCCAACCCCAGGCCTGTGCCACGTTCGCCCTTGGTCGTAAAGAACGGTTCCAGACAACGGCGCCGCGTGTCTTCGTCCATACCCATCCCGGTATCTGTTACGTCAACCTGAACGTTGCGGGCGCCGGCTATGCTTTCACTATTCGTCACAGACGTTCGCACAACTAGTCTGCCACCTTCGGGCATGGCATCCAATGCGTTGAAAACCAGATTGGTCAGTGCTTCGCGAATTTCACCTTCTACTCCCATGATCGCCGGCAAGCTCGGCGCCAGGTCAATTTGCGTCTCAATGACTATGCCTTGCTTATGTGGCATGTCGCTCCAGCGGACACGGGTGAAGTCCAACACTTGCTGAATGAGAGTGCCCAGCTGCAGCGGCACAAGCGTAAATTGCGGTTCCCGGCGACGATAAAAGTCGTTGAGTCGCGCGACCGTAGCGGCGACATCATCGACGGCACGCTCAATAACTTCCAGAGCTTTGCGTCCGCGCTGACTCAGGTTTTCCTCCTTCTCAAGTAAGGACCCGATATAAAGCATCATCGGTGTAATAGCGTTGTTAATGTCGTGAGCAATGCCGCTGGCCATTTGGCCGAGCGCGCGGAGCCGTTCTTGCTGCATAACGGCCTGTTGCGTCAGTCTTTGATCTTCATAAGCCTGTTGTAAGGCACCATACAACTGTGCCTGATGCGCCGCTAGTGCGACATGCTCGCTCAACTGCCGCAGAAACTCGCAATCAGCACTACTAAAACTTTGGGAGTCCTGTCGCGCCGCCATTAGAACGCCGAAGATTCTGCCTTCAACAAGCAATGGCGCCACCACCAGCGAACACAACCCCGTCTGCGCCAACCGTTCAGGAAACGGCATGGCCACCTGGTCGAGGGCCGGCTCGTAAACCAGCTCCCCGCTCACAAAATTAGAAAGACCATTCTCCTTGATGTCGATGGCTGTCTGTTCAGGCAGGGACATTTCCATTGCCAGGGCTTCACTCCGAAAGTCGAGACTCGCAACTGTGAGCACCCTGGTTGCAGCGTCGGCAAGACAGATCGAGCAAAAATCAACGGGCAAATCGTTTATGAGTCTGCGGATTACGACCTGGAAAATGCTATTTAGATCCTGGCGCTCACCCATGGCCCGAGTGATCTGCTGAAGCAGATCTAAGTGTCCCAAATGGGCACGAACTTTCTTCTCGGCTTGCTTTCGCGCCGTGATATCGCGTGCAATCTTGGAAGCTCCAACAACGTTGCCGTTACCATCCGCAATCGGAGAAATAGCGACTGAAACGTCAAGCCGTTCGCCTCCCTTGCGAATCCTGATGGTTTCGAAATGAGCGATGCTTTGTCCGGCCGCGAGCAGCGAAAGAATCTCTGCTTCTTCCTTAGCGAGTTCCGGCGGGAAGAGCCGGTTCATTGGTTGGCCCACCATTTCTTTAGCTGAGTACCCGAACAGCTTTTCCGCACCCCGGTTCCAACTGGTAATGATTCCATCAAGGGTCTTGCTTATGATTGCATCGTCGGAAGATTCGACAATCGTAGCCAACTGCTGGCGTGTTTCTTCCACCTCCTTCTCAACGGCCATTACGCGTTTCCGACGGCGATGCGCAAGCACGGCAAGGAGGCCTGTCGTCAAAATCAGCACGCCGAGGATGATAAGTACGGCTAAACCCAGGGCATCCGCGGAAACAGTGAGGTGTACCGGGCCAAGGTTAAGCTTGCTGGTTTTTATTGGACCGCTGGCAGCCGCCTGCCCTTCGCGAATTCCCGCCAAATAGCCCGCTACAAAGACCAAAAAAAGTGCGGCGAAGACGAGTGAAACTATGAAGGGGATGGACGGTCTTTTTCTGAACATTGCTTACCTGGAAGTCGAGGTACCGCCGAGACGAATCTCCCGCGCGAGGACTCGTGCCCGACGACGATCCAGTTTGCCACCGAAGGTGCTCCTGTTACCAGCGACCGACCCATTCGGTAGCGGGGCAATTGTGCGGTGGTGCTCTTCGTCGCGGAGCGACGGCTGACTTTAGCCCGGCCTTTCAAGGCCGGGAACAGTCGAGGAATCCGTTCGCGTCGCGTAGCGACGCCTGAGACTAGAGGCTTTTTCAATCGTCGCTACGCGACGGTACCAATCCAAGATCTGATCCCGGCCAAAGGCCGGGCTAAAGTCAGCCGTCGCTCCGCGACGAAGAGCACCACACAAATTACCCCATTACCAACTAATCGTAACAACAACGCAGGATGCGCTCCACTAGAGAAGTTGTTGGCTAAAACCTCTCAGAAAATGCTAACGGGCGTACGTATAAGATCCGCGCGCCCTGACTGCCACATTCTTGCGGTTAACTTTCACTTTTATCTTTCTCAATCCGCCTCGCTCAGGTTCGTTCGGCTCGTAGCCCAGCACATATTGCCGGCGTAGTTCCGCAGCCACCTCAACGAACGACCGTTTGATCGCATTCATATCGCCGCCCTTGAAGTAACGCCCACCCGTTTTCTCTGCTAACTGCTGAAGATAAACCTGTGGTGCCACTTGATGTCTCAAAGGCTTCAGGTCGCCATACTGAACCGTATAGACGACCACATCTGACTCTTCCGCTTCCCTGAGCGTGCTCTTCATCGAAGCCTTGCCCCAGGTATTCTCGCCATCGGTAATCAGCACCACGGCCCTTCGCGTGGCGGCTGGGCTTAGTGAGTTGAGGCCGAAGTGAACGGCGTCATACAACCTCGTCCCCATGTTGCTTGGCCCAGGCTCAATCCGATCAATCGCCGCTTCAAATCGTTTCGGATCGTTGATGCCTTCCGCGCTGAGTGGTTTTATCTCACCATGAAAATAGATTGGCCGGATCGTGTCCGCAGCTCGCATTTGATCGACAAAAGCTTTGGCTGCGGTCTTGATTTGATCAATGAAGGGCGCCGTCGAACCACTCGTGTCAATCAAGAGCACGACTGAAAACGGTTGGTCAACATTGCTGAAGTGAACAATCGACTGCTCCTTGCCATCCTCGAAGACACGGAAATCCTGCCGCTGCAGATCGATAACGTATTGACCCTGACGATTGACAACGCTGACCGGAACAGAAACAAGGTTCGACGAGATGCGCAGCACTTCACCCTCGCCTACTTCCTCACCGCTTTGTCCGACTGAGTTTGTCGCTGCTGGTGACGGTGATGGGGACGGTGTGGGCGACTGTTGAGCCTGCACAAAGGCGCCCAAGCTTAGCAGGAGTAGTAAGGTGTGGACGTGGATCTTCATCTACGATTTCGCTATCAGCGTGTTGTGCGCAGAGACCACTCGCCACCGCCCTTTGCTTTTGGCGTACACCCGCGTAAAACGAACCTGTCGCGCCAGGACTTCGTTACCCTGTCCGGCTCTTTTGGTTGTTGACCGACCGGTAACCACCGCCGCATCGCCCCCTTCGCCATACACCCGCACCATTACTTCGTCATTCTCAATCGACATGATCCTAAAAGAACCATCCTTCAGTAGTTCCAGCAGTTTCGCTTTGGTAGTAATCGAGCCGTCAGGATTTATGTTCATCCAATTGTCAGCCAGCAGGCGGTCGTTTGCTTTGATATCATTTTTCAGCGTTGCCTCGCGGCCTTCGCTTTCAAGCCGCAGGATGATCTGCTCAGTCTCTCCGTTTTCATGAAGTTTCTCTGGCGTTGTTTGGGCGGGCGTTAGGGCGCAGTTAAGCATCAGCATTGCAGCTACGATCAAGATTTGTTTCATTGACTGGATCCTTTGAAAGCAAGACCATTCGGGCATGATGTTGTCATCGCAAACTTTACTAGAAGAAGACCCGAGTATCGTCAAGTTAGTTAGTTAATCGCAAGTGCGATCCAAATGACCCGTCAAAGTTTCTCCCTATCAAGAATGAAATTATTCAATAGGAACTGAATGGCACATCTAAAAACATTCAAGAATTACCTCATCGTAGCCATTTTCTTGTATATCTTCGTTATGGCGGGTCTAGCCTGGTTTATTGGCGATTCCTACATCCTGGCCTCGATCGGTATTCTGGATGGTTGGCATTAGTTGGCTTTCTTATGAAATACGTTGCTCTCTTAAAGCGAGATCGGCGAGACCGTTCCTGATTCAGCAGCAGTTACGGGTTGTCGGACTTCGGAACAAGGTCTTAGCTGGCCCGTGAGCATAAGTCGGCTGCTTCGCATGTGATGACTCCACATATTCAATTCCTGGCCGAGCAGATCTGGCGTTACCACCTGATGAATCATCGCCTTGAAAAGGCCGATGCGATTCTCGTCCTTTGCAGCCACGACAAGAGAGTTGCTGAAAGAGGCGCCGAGTTACTTCTTGAGGGTTGGGCGCCGCTGTTGATTTTTTCCGGAGGGCTGGGAACGATCACCAGCGAAATGTGGACTGAAGCCGAAGCCGATCAGTTTGCTTCTATCGCCGTTGACCTGGGCGTGGCGAAAGAGAAGATACTCATAGAAAACAAGTCAACGAACACGGGCGAGAATGTTTTGTTTACCAGGCGACTCCTCGCAGAGAAACAGCTCGATCCGGAAAAGTTTATCGTGGTGCAGAAGCCCTACATGGAACGCCGAGCTTATGCGACCTTCAGAAAATTTTGGCCCGAGAAAATGGTGCTCGTAACTTCGCCGCAAGTATCGTTTGAACAGTATCTCAGCGAGTATACAAACGAGGGCCTAACCAGTGACGACGTCATCAGCATCATGGTCGGGGATTTGCAGCGCATCAAACTCTATCCCGAGAAGGGATTTCAAATTCATCAGGAGATCCCTAACGAGATTTGGAACGCGTATGAGGAGTTGGTAAGGATCGGGTATGATCGGTACCTGATCGCGATTTGATTTGGAGATGGGTGTGAATAGAACACAGGTGTTGTTGGCGACGATTCTTATTCTGGGCGGCCTGGGAATTGTCCTTTGGTTCGTCACACGCCCCAACCCCAACGATGATCCGACTTTTATCTGTGGTTACCCTCCGCTGTTACAAATCCAACAGGGTTTCTCAAAAGATGACGTAGTCAGGATACTGGGACCCGCCAGCGAGGATATTGATAAGTCGAAAACCCCGCACAGTTTCTTCCAGGGAACATCCGAAAAAGAGATCAGAGAAGGCTGGATCTACGAGGTGAACGGCTGGCACGGGAGGATAGAGGTTTACTTCGACAAGAACAGTAAAGTGCTCCGGACTAACTGCGGATCAGGATGACATCTAACCGCTCCGCTCCACGCAAGGCTTTACGCTTTCGCAGGCTCCGCAAGTTTCCTTATCGCTTCACTGAGGCAGTCCGGACAGAGACAATCCTGGTCCGGCTTAGTAACCACGCCGACGTGTGGTAGCTCCGTACACCAACACGACAGAGTTTCGGTTCCATCTGCAGCTCCAGGTGTGGCGCCGCAGTCGAAGTCTTTGCCGCAGTTCGAACAATTCTTTTGCATCGTTCTTGTCGCCTGTCTTTTTGACTTACACGCTACCGCGAGGTGGCACTGACCTCATGACCTCCGGATCGTGACCGCTGACCCGAATCAATTCTTGCGAAGGCTGTAGCTGAACCTTCCCAGGCAAACAAATCGGGGTGAATGAGATGCGCGAGCAGTTCAGTTCCTTCGACCACTCGCAGACTGGGCCGCGCGAAGTAAGAGTTGGCGTCAACTGCATACACACGGTCGTTACGAACCGCGGGCAGCTCGGACCAGCCGGGATAATCGAATAATGCCGTCGCCTGCTCAACGACCTTGTCCAGATTGAAGCCGCACGGAGTTATGATCAAAACGTCCGGCGACCAATCCAGCACGTCTGTCCAGGGAATACGAACTGAATCAGCACCTGCCCGGCCAAGTCCATCAACGCCGCCGGCTATCTCCACCATCTCCGGCATCCAGTGGCCGCTGCAATAAACCGGATCGAGCCATTCCATGCAGAACACTCGCGGGCGCTCGGTTAACGCGCCTGTCAACGCGTCGACCTTCTCAAGTCTTTCGCGGCCAGCAGCAATTAATAGCTCGGCCCTAGTGGTTCGTTCCGTTGCCTTACCCAACTCACGCATGTTAGCGAAGATTTCATCCAGTGATTTTGGCGTCAACCAAAGAATCTCGGGCTCCCGCGGGAGGACTTTCAAAACCTGGGCGACCTCATTGCCTGACGGCGCGCATACCTGACATAAGTTTTGTGTCAGGATCAGATCCGGCGCGAGTTTGCGGAGAAGTACCTCATCAATCTGATAGAGACTAAGCCCGTCTCGCATTCGTTGCGCAACTGCGATATCGATTTCTGACTGGCTCATGCTCTCGATCGGAAGGGCGTTGCGAACGACGATCGTCTTGCCGCGGACTTCCGGCGGATAATCACACTCGTGGGTGATGCCAACCAGCTGATCGGCAAGCCCGAGTGCACACACCATCTCTGTAGCCGACGGAAGAAACGAAACTATGCGCGGTAGGGTCGTCATGAGTTAGGTTGGCCATTGTAAGAGTCCAAAGTCCAATGTCCAAAGTCCAAAGTCTGTCGTGGGTAACGATTAAGCTTGGGATGCCCAGCTCTAGTATCGCCGCACAGACTTTGGACTTTTGGACTTTGGACTGCCTTTCAGTGCCCGGTGTGCATTGTGTTCATGTCCATCTTGCCGGGTCGCAGTCGCAGGAACAGTTTCCATGAAACGGGATGATCGCCATAGAGCTGATCGAGCAAGTCAGGTTTGGAGTAGAACGTCAGGTCACTACCTATGGCGACTGATAGTTTCTTGTTGGTGAGAACATCGCGCGCGCCACCAAACGTGTATGCGCCAATGCGGAACGACGGATGGTCGTCGCTGATTCCCAGTTGTAAGCGATCGACCGCGCGCAATAACTCATTCTTGTCCACTAACTCCAGACGCGTGTAGAGATAGTTTTTATCCCGGAAGTTAACCGTAGATTCAAAGGTGTAGCCATTTAGATTGTGACTCTCGCCAGGGCTGCTGGTGTGATTTCGTCCCCAAATAAATGCTGAAGCCCAGTTGCCGCGGTCAAACGGCTTGTTGTACTGGACAGAAGCCGTGGCGCGTCGAATATCGGTGTCCGGTTCTGAGGCCTCCGGACGGCGCAGAAAGCCATAGCTGACTTGCATCGTCCAATTGGAATTTGGCATGACCGAAAGCCGCGCCGAGCGTGAGTTCCACTTGTGTGCCTCGAAGTTGTAACGATTCTCGTCGGGCTCGCGGCCGTTGAAGATTGAGCCCTCAAGTTTCAACCAACGATAGGTAAATCCAGTGGTCAGAACGCCAAAACTGATGTGTGTCGAGTCTTGCAAGTGATGCCCAAGCGGGGCCGCGGGATTCTCCGCAGCCGACGCGCGATGCATGAAGGCCACCGGTCCCAACGCCGGCTCTCCCGGATAACCGAAGTAGGTAAACCAGGTACCGCGTTCGCCCAACGGCAAAGTGTATTGCGCCGACAACTCCATGAAGAGATCGTGCGGATGTTGCCGGTCGATCAGCGGCTGACCCTTGTAAGTTTCACCCGTTTGAAAAAGTAGTGGCGACCCGCCCGGTGGAAAAGTGAACGGCTCGAAACTAAACATGCCGCGCAGTTGCACAGTTCCCTTACCGAGCTTGTGATAGACCATCGGCATAAACCAGTTCGCGGATTCAAACTTGGTGACTCCGCGCGGCCCGCCCTGTGAATTCACGCCAATCACAGCGTTATAGTGGAACATCAAAAGCCAGTCGCCTGCTTGCTTGTGGCTCATGTACATCGGCCCCGATGAAGGTTGCCAGGAGGTGCCGGAACCCATTGCGCCCATCGACGTCACATTCGTACCGCTCGAGCCAACCCGAATGCCTATATCGCCGCCGCTGCCGGACATCACCAGTAGAGGGCCCATGTCCATTGCGCCATTTTTCGACATATCCATTCCCGGCATCGTTTCAGATTGCGGTGCTGCCTGATCGCGATTGCTGGCGGGCATATGCATGTGTCCCGCGTCACCTGGCGGGGACGGACTTGGAGATGCGGCGGGCATTTGCGTTTCCGTTTGTGGCATCGGCGATGCTGAGGGGGTCGGCGAAGGTGTCGGCGAGGGTGACACCGTAGGCGTCTTACTCGGCGGCATCTTGTGCCCCTGGTGTTGTGAAAGCGCGCTCTGACCCAGCGAAAAGGATAAGACGAAAGCGACGGATAAGAATCCGTGCTGGTACTTCTGAAATACTCTCATGGATGCACCTGCTTGATTGCCGGCGCGGGCGTCCCGCACAAAAAACTTGCGAGACGCCCGCGACCCTTTACCGCATTAACCCCTGGGTTTCTCCGTCGTGTCGTGCTTCATGTTCATGTCGCATGAATCACTACAGCAGCAGCATCCAGCTTTTGCTGCGTTTTTGGCGTCATGCTTCATGTTCATGTCGCACGAATCACCACTGCAGCAGCATCCATCTTTTGCCGCGTGGTCTTTTGCATCATGCTTCATCGCGCAACACGACGCCGTCTCTTTCTTTTGATCCGTTTGCGAAGTGTTCTGCGCAAAAGCGAGTCCCGAAAAAGCCAGGCCGAGTCCTAGCACAAGTCCTAAAGCAAAACCTTTGAAGTTTTTCATTTGTATTCTCCTGTTTAAGAGATCGTTACCTTGATATCAGCAGACTGAACACACTGATACCCACAAGGACAGAGATTCTTTGTCTGTCCCTTAGCGTTAAACCCGGACAGACGGAAAGTCTGCCCCGGACGATCTCTAAATCAGGAAGCTGCAGCAGTGCAGATAGGTATGGCCGCGGTTGGGTAGCCGCAGCGGACGCGCGAATGCGCTTGTCTGCTCAGGTGGATTTGAAAGCGAGACTAGCTCGTTCCGGGACGGCAGAGCGATGTTCGACTGATCCGGCCTGGCTTTCGTCAAAGCCGCCGTGGCATTGACGGCCAGGGGACAGTCCATCATCAAGGGGAAGGTCGTACCCATGGCCCAAAAGAGAGAATCAGATGTGACCTTGCCGGCGTCTGCAACAAACTGACCCTTGTCGGCAGCTGAGTTCGTCACAGCTTTCGCAGCCGAGTGTGCGTTATGTTTGGCACAACAGTCGTGCGATTGCATCGAAGCGCAAGCTTCGCCGGTGACGACCATGGCAGAAGAATTCGCCGGCGACGCAATCGCGGTGGAAGCCGCGGCGCCGCCCATATTCCCGCAGCCCAGCAGGCAACCGGCCCCAGCCATCCAAAAAGCGACGGCCAGCGCGAGCGAGACTCGAAGAATTCTTATTGAGGAGAGAAACCTCATTATGCCGGCTAGTCTAAACTCCATGGGTGCTGATGTCGAGTCACTTAGCGTGACAAGATGTTCCAGGGGGATTGTTCAGCAAACGTAAGGCCATGCGCTTAACAAGGATATTGAAAGTGATCCTGAGAATTGATGGGAACTATTGCGGCGCCGAGTGGGTGAAAGTTCGCTGGTCAATCGCTCAGTCCCAGCGGAGCGAAATGTATTGTTCGACACACCGTTCTACCGGTACATTGCGCTGCGCTGGAGCCACGACACCGCGTGCACGGTGAGTACCCACTGGCATCAACCGCCGACTTTCGTTAGACTGATTTTGCCCCCTTGGATGTAATTGAAAAGGAAGAATCCCGTCAGGAGACGTTTAGCATGGGTATCGATAAAGACCGCATCAAAACTCAAGATGAGACCGGCGAACTGGCGCCGATTGATCAAGTAGAAGATCGCGTCGAGGCTGAGATGAAAAGGCTGGAAGGCGAAGCCAAGAAGTTTGTGGCAGATGGCATGCAAGACAACAAACTGGCGCAAGAGGGCGAACGAATGGTCGAGGAAGCCGAGCGCGAGTTAAGTGGGAAAGAAGACTCCGAATAACTAATCGGCGGCGCCCTTGTCGTTAAGTGCTTCTTGAATGGCTTCTCTTATTTGGTCTGGAGTAGCGATCGCATTGAAGCCCACGAAGCGCTTGACGATGCGACCGCTCCGGGAGATTACGAAACTCTGCGGAATCGCGTCGCGCCCCTGCATTAACGCGACTGCAACCTGCGAACCTGACCAGCCAACTCGGTAATCCACTTTGTAGTTTTGAACAAACTCGCGCACCTGATCCGCAGATTCGTCGGGATTCTCTGTCGATAGTCCAATCACTTCCAGTCCCTGAGAGCGAAATTCTTTATTAAGCTTAACCAGTTCGGGGGTCTCCAGGCGGCAGGGACCACACCAGGTGGCCCATAAATTTACCAGCAGGACCTTTCCGGCATAGTTTGAAAGCTTGATGGGCGCGCCGGTCAAAGCCCTGAGTTCTGCTTCGGTCACGCTGGCCGGCAACATCGTAACCGGAGGTGGAGGAGCCGTCCGCGGGGGAGGCGCACCTCGATTGGTCGCTACGACGGGCGCCGGTGGATTGGAACGTCTTTCGTCGCTGGAACTACAACTTGAAATTCCAAACGCTGCGAAAAGCGACAACACGAGCACCGTAAAAGCGATGCGCGTTGGTGTCCACAATGGTTTTCCGCTATTGGTTTTATTCTTTGCTTGCATTTCTTACCTTGTTAACTACTCCGGCTGAGTGAAGCATAACACTCTAGTTGGGTCGACGCTAAACGCAACTCTCCAGTCCGCTTGATCGTTGCAAACGATAGTCTAAGGACTTTTGCCAAACCGGAAAGAATCCAGGATAACCGGCATTTCACCTCTTGAGCCCACGTCTTCAATGCTGGACAACTCCGGCGCAAGCGAAGTTGTAAACATGGCAAGGATTGCGCCGTTGGCGTCTCCAGCCTTACCGCTGGGCACAAACACAACCCTGCCCCACAACTGCAGATCGCCTCGTTCAGTACCTTTTGAGAGGCCGGTGTAGCGAAATTCATAAGCATCCAGCGAATTGATCTTGGTGGGGCCTTCAGACACTTTGCTATAGCTGGGCAGAACCTTAGCCAGGCTGTCGCTGAAGTCCTTCACCAGCTTCGGAAAATCTGGAAGGTCCGCGTCGTAGGTCCCTTTGCTTTCATAGTAACGGACGGCGACGTTCTCTTGCGTAAAGTCAGGCGGCAATCGCCTCTCGAATTTGGCAAAATTTCCTGAGGCGCCACCAGCCTTCGGATCTGCGACCCAGTCGTTTGGATAGTAAAACGAGAAGTCGAAGTAATGCTCGGCTAGTTTACCCTCCAGGTTTGTTTGCGAGTTTATAAACCTGGTGGTGTCGGGCGGCGCTACATACTCCGGTTCGGCTTTCACTGGTTCCGGTGTCGCTTCACTCGCGATCGGACTAGTGACTGGGTTGCTGTTTACGTTCTCACCTGGCGTCTCTCTTACAGCCACCGGCGGTTCAGTGTTCCTATGATCAAGCCGGGGCTTGATCACGAGAAAGAACGCCGCTACAGCAGCACCGGCGCCCATTATGAAGAGTAATGCCAGGATACCGAGGATCCATGGCAGCTTTGATTTTTTCTTAGCGACTGGCGGTATCCCCGCAACTGGCAGCGCGGGAGCGCGTTGTGCCGCTGGTAAGGGTGCGCTCTTGGCCGGCGGCGCAGGCGCATTCGACGGTGTTGCCGGTGCGCTCGGGGGCGGCGGCGTTGCAACGGGCGCGTCCGGTACTGGGGACAAATTAGAAGACGTCGGTAAACCTGTAGGACCGGTTTGTTTCGGAAAAACTACTGTGGGCGCAGAGGCCGCCATGGTTTCTTCCCAATCAGGCGGATGACTTACTGGCACTTCTCCTCCTGGAGGCGCCGTCGGAATCGCCGCGTTTGCCGAACTCTGAATCGTAGCGTTTGGATCGAAAGGTTCGTCTCCAGCCACCAGCAAACCGCCATCGATCGTGCAAAACTTTTGATTGTCGTCGGGAAA
>Ga0070698_100006676_pt1 | contig 12513 bp, 8 predicted proteins | sample KBSK1502metaG_FD_65477 | JGI IMG/M metagenome (GOLD analysis project Ga0070698, IMG submission 65477) | Corn, switchgrass and miscanthus rhizosphere microbial communities from Kellogg Biological Station, Michigan, USA - KBS K1-50-2 metaG | ecosystem: Host-associated > Plants > Roots >...
TGACCGACGCGGGCTATTTCGCCGCGATGACCGAGGCGGAGCTGGACCGGGCCGAAGAACCGCTGGAATACCTGGCCAGTTCCCGGGAGCTGCGGCCCTATCACGGGGCCACGATCGAGGCCAAGCGGCGGTTCCTGGCCAATTTCTGGCAGCAGCGCGATGCCGACACCACCGATCTGCGCAACCCGGTGCGGGAGGAGTTCTACGGCAAGATCGCCTATGCCGACAGCGCGTACCGGGAGCGGGGCAGCGGGACCACCTCGGGCTGGAAAACCGACCGGGGCCGGATCTACGCCAAGTACGGCAGCCCGGACGAATTGCAGGACCGGGTGCGGGAAGGCCGGGCGCCGCCCTACCAGATCTGGCGCTACACCCGGCGGCGGGACACCTGGTTTGTGTTCGCCGACCGCACCGGGATGGGCAGCTACAAGCTGGTGCAGACCAATGACCGGTCCGAGGTGGGCCTGCCGGGGTGGAAGGAGATCCTGACCCTGGATGCGGTCCGGGAAATCGGTCTGTATCTCGGGGTCGATTTCTTCGGAGCGGATGCGCGCGACTGACCCCTTTCCCCGGCCCGGCATCGCTGGCGGGGGTGTTCTCCAACTGTGACGGTCCTCTTTTCACGTTTTCGGTGAGGTGCAGCGTATGAACCGTTTGGTGCGTGGTTCGATCATGTTCGTCGCCGCCGCAGGGGCCTGGGCGTGCAAGACGAACCTTGGTGAAAATGCGGACGTGACCGATCACCTGGTCGCGACCCCCTCCGTCGTGCTGGTGGCCAATACCGACAGCCAGTCGGTCGACGTCGAGGCCCTGAATCCGCAAGGGGAACAACTGGCGGCGGACTTCACGATCACCGATCCCGGCGTGGGGATCATCGTGCGGCAGGATACCGCGTTCCTGCCGGTCCCGGGCGGGCACTCGGCGGTGCGGGCGCGCTTCGTGGTGCGGGGGGCGACCACGACGACCTTCGTGAGCACCTCGTTCACGATCTCGGCCAACGGGAAGAGCGTGGTGGTGCCGGTGGTGATCACCCCGGCCACGCTGGATATCGGCTTCTCCAACGCGGCGCCGGCCCTGGGCGACACGGTCAGCCTGACCCTGCCGGCCGGGATGCACTTCACCAGCGCCTCGACGGTCACCATCACCAACGGGGTGGCGGTCATCGCCGGCCTGTCGGCCGACAGCAGCCAGATCTTCCTGCTGCTGGGTCCCGGGATTATCGACCAGGCCGCCACGGTGGACAACCTGATCAACGACTTCCTGCCGGGCCAGACCTTTACCCTGACGACCACGGGGACGGTGACCACGCCGACCCTCACCAACGTCCTCGCCACCTTCAGCACCGCGGCGCCGAACCTGGGCGATACCGTGGTGGTGACGCTGCCGGCGACGTTCCGGGCGCTGGACAACGTCGAAATCAGCTGGTCCGGCGCCGGCCCGGCCATCGTCGCCTCGATCGCGGCCGATAGTGGCTCCTTCAAGATCCTGGCGCCGACCGGGGCGACGGGGGTCGCGACGGTCAACAATGTGGCCCTCAGCTTCCTCCTGGCGGTGCCGATTAGCGCGCCGACGGTGGCCACGCTGACCGTGAGCAGCACGCTGGGCACCACCCAGACCGGCACCGGCGCGACGGGGACCGCTCCGGTCTTCACGATTCCCGTGGCCGGCGGGACCAGCGGCATCATTGACGCGGGGGCCGGCACCTTCGCGAGCTGTGCCGCGATTTTCGGCGATGCCTGCCGGCTCTACAAGTTCACCCTGCCGATCGATCGCACCTTCAGCGTCGACGCCACCTGGGAAGATGGCACCGACATCGGCATCTACTTCATGAATTCCACCGCGACCGGCCTGGTGGGCAACGGCGGGTGCGACGCCGGCGGGCTCAATGGCAAGCCGGAGACCTGCACCCAGACCCTGGTGGCCGGCACCTACTTCATGGCCGTGGTCCACTTCATCTACGGGCCCGATCTCACCCCGCCGCTCTGGGTGCAAACCCGCGTGCTGGGCCAGTAGCCTGCGGCACACCTGACGGTTGTAAGGTCGTTGATCGCCAGAAAGAGAACCCTCGCGTCGGCGGGGGTTCTTTTTTGGGCTCTATCCTTCCGGGTTCAGGCGATACCCGGTCTTTCGCACCGTAAGAATCCACCGTGGATTCGCCGGATCGTCCTCGAGTTTTCTTCGCAACTCGGCAATATGGGTATCCAGCGTTCTGCTGTTGACACTCTCGTGGTATCCCCACACCTCCTGCATCAGCTCGATCCGGGTCGCGACCCGATCGGGGCGACGAAGCAGCGACAGCAGGAGGTCGTATTCCTTGGGCCGGAGTGGCACCGGCACGCCGGAGCGAGTCACGGTATGGGTGTCGGGATCGACGTCGATCGGTCCGAATCCCAGCGGCATGTCTACCTCGAGATTTGCCACCGATCCTTGCCGCGGCGCCCGGCGGAGCTGCGCGACGATCCGGGCCATGAGCTCGCGCACTCCGAATGGCTTGGTGACATAGTCGTCGGCGCCGATGCCGAGTCCGCGCACCTTGTCCTCCTCGTCGCCTCGAGCGGTCAGGATTATCACCGGTGTGTCGTCGTCGGATTCGCGCAGACCACTGAGAACCTGAAAGCCGTCCATCGCCGGCAGCATCAGGTCGAGGAGAATGAGGTCGTAGAGGCCAGTCCGGGCCCGGGCCAGCCCGGTGGAGCCGTCTCCGGCTATGTCGGCGTCGTAACCCTCGCACGCGAGGTTGGTCTTCAACCCGGCCGCCAGGTTGCGGTTGTCTTCTACGATCAGAATGCGCGTCATGGCTCTCCGGCTCCGGCTCCGACTGGGATGCGACTCCCTTGCGTCGCACCGGGGACCTCGAGGGCAAAGCTGGCACCACCGGCAGGGCGATTTTCCACCCAGCAGCGACCCCGGTGAGCCAGGATCAACTCGCGGACCACTGCGAGACCGATTCCGGTTCCGGGCAGATTCTGCGAGGTCAGCACCCGGGTGTATGGCTCCCAGATCCGCTCCCGCTCTTCCGGCGGGATCCCGGGTCCTTCGTCCTCCACCACCAGCCGCGCCACTCCGTCGCGCCGAGTAGCGCGGATGGTGATGGTCTGTCCGGGCGGGCCGTATTTCACGGCGTTGTCCAGAAGATTCAGCAATACCTGGTGCAAGGAACCGCGATGCACCGGGACGACTACGTGATCATCGAGATCCAGGGCGAGGTGGGCGCCATAGGAGGCGGCCAGCGGGCTGAAGCTGGCGGTGGCCTCCCGGACGATGTCGGCAAGCAGGGTTCGTTCGGGTTTGAGCCGCAACATTCGGCGTTCCGCCCGGGAGAATTGCAGGACGTTCTCCACGACATGCGCCAGATGCCGCGCTTCCTGCACGATGATCTGGACGGCTTCACGCCGCTCCGCTTCGTCCTTTACACGATCGAACGCGAGCGTCTCCGCGAAGAGCAGAATCTCCGCCAGCGGTGTCCGCAACTCATGAGAAACGCTCGACGTGAAATCCGTCCGCAACCGGGACAGCTCCCGCTCGCGCGCCAGTTGACGGACGGCGATCGCCAGGACTCCGCCAGTCAACGTCAGGAGGAACAACAGCATCGGGAGTCGGGAGCGAGGCAGCCCTCCGATGACGAACAGGCCTGCGCGATCGGGCCGCAATGAAACCCGAACCAGAACCGATCCCCGTGATTCCTTGCGATACGCGTTCTCGTCGACCTCCGCGGTGTAGGTGTCCGGGTATTGGACCGGAGAGAGATACTCACCGGTGAACTGGCCGGTTGCGGTGACCGCGACGGACAGCAGCGAATCGATCGGAAGACCGCCGGTCAGGACCGGTGGCAACAGCGGGTCGCGCATGACTTGCCTAAAGATCTGTTCCCATGGCGCAGCGTTGCAGGTTTCGAAGCCATAGGCGGCTATGGGCGTTTCGTTCTGGTCACGGACCACGACATACACCAGCGCACGCGGATCCGATGGCCCACCCCGGAACATCGGCGCCAGGTACCAATCCTCCTCCGCCGTGGTAAGGAGCCGATGTTCCACGCTGTCGGCCAGCAGCCGGCGGACATCGGCGGCAGGTCGGGGTCCCACGATAGCCAGGTTGCCGTCCCTGAGGTCCAGTCGGAAGTAGTACCGCTGCCGGTCGGCGGCGGGATCGGAGCATCGGGCCAGGCTGTCGGCCGCCGGAATGATTGCTGCGATGGGCGGGAGCCTTCCCTGAGCTTCGGTATGGAGCCCGGCCACGGGCCTGAAGGATTGGGGAACCAGGGCGAGGTCGTACATGATACCGTGCAGGATCTGCCAGGCGGTCGTTTGAGCGTAGTCTTTGAGCACCCGCTCGACCGTCACCCGGTGCAATCGGTCCGCCCGCCAGGCCTCGAACGCCAACGCCCCGGTCAGGAGGATGGCTACGCCCAGCAGGGTAATGGTGATGCCCGCCGTCGAGCGGACCCGGTTGTGGCGCGCCCGCGGTTTCATGGCAACCCGGTCACTGCTGCACCATGCGTTATCTCGAGGGTCGGGAGCATCTGGAAGGACGTGGGTGGGCACTCTCGCCGCACAGGACGCATGCCAGGGCCAGGACTCGCTGGAAAGGTACCGCGCCGTCCAGCTCCCCCGGCGGGCAAGGCGAGGATTCTGACTTGATTCTGACATCAGCAGGTTGCTTCTTGAAATGTTGACAGCCTGCTCTGGCCTTCAGATCACCTTCACTCATCGAGTGTTCCATTATCGCACCCTCGAAAGGTGCCTGCGGCCACCACGGCACCTCGACCGACCGAGACAATCGGGTCAGCGCGCGCCAGGTGGAACCATCCGGCCGCGATGCATCACGAAGACGGGCGACTTCAGGTTCGAGACATCGGCGAGTGGATCACCCCGGACCGCCACCAGGTCCGCGATGGAGCCCGGATCGAGGGTGCCGTATCCAGGCAGTCCCAGGCATCGGGCGGCGACGGTAGTTCCCGCGCGCAGGACCTCGAGCGGCGACATGCCGAGCGACACCAGTGTCAGCAATTCATCGGCGTTGTTGCCGTGGGGGAGGACGCCGGCGTCGGTTCCCAGGGCCAGCGTGACCCCGGCCTGGCGCAGGCGAGCGAACGAGCGGCGCAGCGCGGCGGCCGAGTCCGCGGCCAGCAGGGTGGTCATCGTGGTGACGACACAGGCCCCGCTGCCGGCGATGGCGGCGGCTCCGGCGTCATCGACGATGGGCGTGTGGGCCAGGAGCCGGATCCCCCCATCCAGCGAGGCGGAGACCGCGCCCCGGCTGGTTGCATGGGCGGCGACCGGCAGGTGCGCGGCGCGTGCCTGCTCGACCACCGCCGCGATCTCTTCCGCGGTCAATTCCACCGAATCGGGAAATGCCGCGGCGTCATTGATCCATCCGCTGACGCAGACCTTGAGCAGCTCCGCTCCCGCGGCGACATCGCTGCGAGCCCGCGCCGTGGCCTCCGCGGCGCCCCGGATCGTGGCGCCACCGAACTCACACACTCCATTCCGGCCGCCGATCCAGGAACCGGCCGCCAGCATGGTGGGCCCGATGATGCTGTCAGCATCGATCAGTTTCTTCAGCTGGACACCGGCCCCGTTGATCGATCCGAGGTCGGCGACCGTGGTGAATCCCGCGCGAAGCGTGCGCGAGGCGTTGTCGCGCGGGTTCCCGTTGATGGTCAGGTGGACATGGGCGTCGATGAGCCCAGGCATGATGGTGTAACTCGAGGCATCGATGACCCGGATGTTCCGGGGAATCACCAACCCCCGTCCTCGGGCGGCGATCCTCCCGTCTCGAATCAACAGGATGACATCGGAGTCCACCTGGCCGGTCTCCAGGTTCAAGACGTGGCCGGCCCGGATCGCCACGGTATCGGCCGGCTGCTGGAACAGGATGACTGACGCGAGCAGGGTTGCGAGCATTGCACCTCCAACAGAATCAGGTCGCCCACCGGCAATCGGCCGCCAGGCTGGCAGGAATCTCGGCGCCGGCAACACTACGAACTCGTCGGCCGGGAGGTTCGCCGCATCGGCCTTCCGGGCCTTGCTTGGTGTCGGCCAGCAGCACTCCCGGCCAGCAGGGATGGAATCTGACCTGATCCTGACATCAACAGTGGAATTCCACCGGACCGAGGGAAGATCGAGTCCAGGCACAGGCCAATCTGCGCGATGCACAGCATACCACTTCAGAGGACGCCGTGAGGTCACCCGGGGAGACTTGCGATGGCGCGAGGCGCCTTGCAGTTTAGGCGCTGCCGTTCGGAGGAAGACCATGGCGCCAGGTAAACCCAGGACCAGGACCATTGACGAATACCTCGCAGCTCAGGCGATGGATAAACGAGTTGCGCTGGAGAACCTGCGACAGGCCATAAGAGCGGCAGCGCCGGACGCCGAGGAATGCATCAGCTACCAGCTTCCCGCGTTTCGGCTCAATGGCATGCTGGTGGCTTTCGGCGCGACCGCGAATCACTGCGCCTTCTACCTGATGAGCTCCACAACCCTGGAGGCCTTCAAAAGCGACCTCGAGCACTACCATACCAGCAAAGGCACCATTCGCTTTGCCGCGGACCGGCCCTTGCCGGAAATCCTGGTGCGGAAACTGGTGGAGGCCAGGATGACGGAGAACGCGAACCGACGGAGCATTCCGCTACGCCGATCCTGAGTCCCGTGGATCGGAGGGGGAAGCAGGGCCGATTCCCCGGGTCCGGGTCCGGGGGGTCCCGTGCGCGAGCGACCAGGGACTAGTCACAAAGGATGAGGCAGCGCCGCCATATCCCTTCCAGAGCAACGCCCTCCCGACTACCCTTGAATAGCAGCTGATTGGTTAACCCTTTCCCTCGCAGTCCCCGAGGATCTCGACCCGGTATGCGGCTCCTCCTGATCAACCCCCGCTTTCCCGAAAGTTTCTGGAGTTTCAAGTGGGCGATGGACACGGTGGTCGGCGGTCGCAAGACGATCAACCCGCCGCTGGGATTGGCCACGCTCGCGGCGCTGTGCCCGCCCGATTGGGAAGTCACCATCTGCGATGAGAACATCGAAACCCTGCCCCTGGAGCCCCAGGCGGACATCGTCGGCGTCTGCGGGATGGGGGTGCAGTTCAGCCGGCAGCGGGAGCTGCTCGCCTACTACCGCAACCGCGGCTACTATGTCGTCGCGGGGGGCAGCTATGCGTCGCTCTGTCCCGAGGAGTATGCCGACCTCGCGGACACGGTGGTCGCGGGGGAGGCCGAGTATATCTGGAAGGAATTCTGCCGGGACTACCCGGAGGGGAAGCACCGTGCCCTGTACCAGGAAACCGGGTCGGTGTCGCTGGTGGACTCGCCAGTGCCCCGGTTCGACCTCCTCAAGCTGGACCGCTACCAGGCCGTGAGCCTGCAGTTCTCCCGCGGCTGTCCCTTCCGCTGTGAATTCTGCGACATCATCGTGATGTTCGGGCGGGTTCCCCGGACCAAGCCGGTGGAGCAGGTGGGCCGGGAGCTGGACGAGCTCCGCAAACTGGGCGTGCACAACGCGTTCTTCGTGGACGACAACCTGATCGGCAACAAGCGGACGGCCAAGGACCTGCTGCGCTATCTGCGGGAATACCAGGAAGAGAAAGGATACCATTTCCGGTTCGGCACCGAGGCGTCGCTCAACCTGGCGCAGGACAAGGAGCTGCTCGACCTGTTTCCGCTGGCCGGGATGGAGTGGGTGTTCATCGGCATCGAATCTCCGGATGAGGCCAGTCTGGTCGAAGCCCAGAAGCTGCAGAACACCCGGCAGGATATCATCACCTCGATCCGCACGGTGTACGCGGCGGGCCTGGACATCTTCGCCGGATTCATCATCGGGTTCGACAACGATACCATCGAGACCTTCGAGCGGCAGTTCCAGTTCATCACAAAGTCAGGCATCCAGGCCGCGATGATCGGCTTGCTCACCGCGACGCCCAAGACGCCGTTGCACGAGCGGCTCGCCAAGGCGGGCCGGCTCATCGCCGGGGCCAACCAGGCCGACAACACCAAGCTGGGCACCAACGTGATGCCCAAGGGCATGAGCTACGACGAGATGCTCACGGGTTACCGGCTCCTGCACCAGCGGCTGTTCTCCGACTCCGGGATCGCAACCCGGGTACGCAACAAGCTCAAGTACCTGGTCCCGCCCGCCGGCGCCAGCCGCTATTCGCCGGCCGAGACCGTGGGACTCCTGTGGCGGATTCTGGTGCGCGGGCTGCTGCCGGGTGGCCCGCGCCGCGTCGCCCATTTCATCCGCTCGCTGCCGCTCACCCGTCCCAAGCTGATTCACCAGGCCGTTGAGGACTGGGTCGTGGGCCTCGCGATGCGGGATTACATCGAGCGGCACCTGCGGGAATCCGGTGAGCACTCCCGGGAGAAGGTGCGGGGATACGCCCGGGCGCTGGAACAGGCGCTGCGCCGCTACCGGGAAAACGGAGCGATCGAGGTGTCGTTGAACGAGCTGCGCAATCGGGCGGCCGACTTGTCACTCCGGCTCCGCGGGGCGCTGGACCGGGGGTTCTACACCAGGGCCGCGCGCCAGCTCGAGCGGGTGCTGCGCCAGTCCACGTCCTCGGTGTCGCTTCACATCGACTATCTCCAGGAGAAACACCAGCGCCACCTGCAGCAATTGCTTCGCCGGCTGTCACGCTACGGCGACCGGATCCGGATCACGGTGAACGAAAGGGTCCGGCACCTGGTGGAGGTCGATTCGTCGGTGTTCGTCCTGTCGTTCGAATCCTGAACCGGCGCAACGCCATCGACCGTTCGACCGATGCCACGTAGCCAGGGAACCATCGCCATTCTAACCGGCGGCGGGGACGTCCCCGGCCTGAATCCGGCGATCCGGGCGATCACCATTCGCGCGCTCCGTGAAGGGTACCGGGTGATCGGGATCCGCCGCGGCTGGGCGGGACTGGTCGATTATGTGCGCGACTCCAACGCCGACAACAGCGACAATGTTCTCCCGCTGTCGGAGGCGATGGTGAATCGCGCCGGGCGTACCGGCGGAACCTTCCTGCACACCTCGCGCACCCGTCCCAGCCACCTGCCGCGAGAGCGGGTGCCCCCGCACATGAGCGGTTACGCCGAGGCCGACAACGACGTCACCAAAGAGGTGCTCGCCAACCTGGCTCACATCGGCATCGATGCCCTGATCCCCATCGGCGGCGACGACACCCTGAGTTATGCCAAGCGGTTGCACGACCAGGGCGTCAACGTCGTCGCCATTCCCAAGACCATGGACAATGACGTCTATGGCACCGACTACTGCATCGGCTTCAGCACCTGCGTCACCCGCACGATCGAGCTCACCCATCGCCTGCGCACCTCCGCCGGATCTCATGAGCGGTTTCTGGTCATCGAAGTGTTCGGCCGTTATGCGGGGTTTACCGCCCTGCTTCCGACCATGGCCGGCGCCGCCGACCGCTGTGTCATCCCGGAGTACCCGGTCGACGTCGTGCAGCTGGCGGAGCTGCTCACCAACGACCGGAACCGGAATCCCAGCCGCTACGCCGTCGTCCTGGTGTCGGAGGGCGCGCGGCTGACCTCGCATGACGGAATGAGCTTTGAAGGCGCCGAGACCGACATGTTCGGCCATCGGAAACTGGGCGGCATCGGCGACAAGGTGGCCGCCGCGCTGGCGGATTGCTCGCCCCAGTTCAACAACGGCCGTCGCATCGATGTCGTGAACCAGCGGCTCGGCTATCTGGTCCGGTCCGGCGATCCCGACGCGCTCGACTCGATCGTGCCGATGGCCTTCGGAAACCTGGCGCTCGACCTGATTCTGAAGAAGGAGTACGGCCGGTTGGTGAGCGTCCACCGGGGATTCTATGACAGCGTGCCGATCCAGAACGTGACCGCCACCAAGAAGGTTGTGGATGTGCCAAAGTACTACAATACCGAGCGGCTCCGCCCGATCTATGACTTCGACGGTGCCCCGTTATTCATCATGACCAGCGACTGAGCCAGGGAGTCAATGCGATCCAGGTTCGTCATCATCGCCGCGACCCTTGTTGTGGTTTTTCTCGTCCTCTCCATTCCCAGCCGCGACTCGCCACCTCCTCTCTCCACCCGGGCCACCGGCTTCAGCTGGAACCAGGACGCCTACTGGGACACACTCGAGGCGAAATACCGGAATCTCAGGCAGTCCGGATGCGGGGAAGCGGGTTTGGTCGCGGGACCCGAGCTGGCCGGCCTGGGCGCCTCCATGGCAGGATTGGAGACGGAGCCCGTCGCGGCCGAGGCCCCGGTCCTCGATTCGGTCGAGCGCGGGTTCTTCGATTTGGGTCCCTATGCCGCCGCGTGCCCGCAATTCGCTCGGGATTACGTGCTGCTTTCCGGCCGGATGCGGGGAGCGATCAAGCAGCAATCCCGGCACTGGGACGTCGGCGACGATGCGGTGCGGGAGCGGCTCTACCGCTTACTCTATGGCAGCAGGGGAGTGATCGAAGAGGTCATGCTGCATCACCCCGACAGCGTCGCTTCGCTGCTGCCGGGGACCAATGAGCCCTCGGCAACTCCAGCTGCGATCGTGCAAGGCGTCGAAATCCATTCCGGCGACATGCTGGTCTCCCGAGGTGGCTATCCGACTTCCGCGCTGATCGCGCGGGGCAACGACTTCCCCGGAAACTTCTCCCACGTCGCCCTGGTCTACGTGGACAGCGCGACCCACGTCGCGTCGACCATCGAAGCGCACATCGAGCGTGGCGTGGTGATTTCCAGCGCCGCCGAATACCTGGCCGACAAGAAGCTCAGGATCCTGGTGCTGCGGCCGCGGGCCGACCTGCCGCAGCTGGAGGCCGATCCCATGCTGCCGCATCGCGCCGCCGGCAGGGCAATCCAGCGGGCTCGCAGGGAACACATCCCGTACGATTTCACCATGGACTACAGCGACCCTTCCCATCTCTTCTGCTCCGAAGTGGCATCGGCGGCCTACCGCGACGTGGGTATCAGGCTGTGGATGGGAATGTCCACCATTTCGAGTCCGGGACTGCGCCGCTGGCTGGGCTCGTTCGGCGTGCGGCACTTCGAGACCCAGGAACCTTCCGACCTGGAGTACGACCCCCAGCTGGTGGTGGTCGCCGAGTGGAGGGACCCGGCGACGCTACGGCAGGACCACATCGACAACGCGGTGATTGACGCGATGCTGGAGGGGGCGGAGCGGGGTGACCGGTTGGGCTACCCGTGGTACCAGCTGGCACCGGCTCGCCTGGCCAAGGCTTACAGCTGGATCCTGGCCCGCTTCGGGAAGACCGGACCGATACCGGAGGGTATGTCGACGGCGGCGGCGCTCCGCAACAGCGCGTTCTCGAAGCGGCAGCGGTTGCTCGCCTCCCGGGTGAGCGCGGCAGCCGATAGCGTCGGCCGTGCGCAGGGATATCCACCGCCGTACTGGAAGCTGCTGGAGCTGGCGCGCCAGGCTGTTGTGGCTGAGCCGGGCCGCTAGCGCCCCTCCTATGGTTGACTCACCAACGGAGCGGCTGCTTCGACCGTAGTCCTGCACACGGGCGAACTCCTTCTTCGAAGTCGAGCAATGCACCTCCATGTTCCTCTCCTGATCTCGGCAGCGCTGGCGGCCAGCTGCCAGGACTATACCGGTCCGACCGCTCCACCCGTGACCTCGGTCACCATTCAGGTCGACAGCACCCGGACCTTCCAGACCTGGCGGGCCTGGTCTGCCCGGGCGCTCACCGATTTGCCGTCGCCGGTTCGCAACGGAATCATCGCTGACGCCGTCCAGGACCTTGGCGTCACCGGCATCGGTGTCGAAGCGCGGTTCAAGGCCGGCAGGGAGAACCCTGGCCTGGTCGGCTGGGATAGCGTGTCGACCATGACCTTCGTGAACAACTGGGTGCTTCCATTCAAGCAGAGAGTGGGCGGTGATTTCCATTTCAGGGTTCGGGCCGAGGGTGAGCCGGCGGATCAACAGGAAATCGTCCGGGTGCTCAATGCTCTCAAGGCCAAGGGCCTGGTTCCCGACGAGTGGGTCGTCGTGAATGAGCCCAACCTCAGGCACCCGGCCGTCTCGGCGTCAGCCCTGGCCGACAGCGGGGTATCCAATTGCCTGGCAATCCAGAAGGCGGGAGCTGCAACCAGACTTTCAGCGCCGGCCAACTCTACCGTCCGCAGCTCCGCGGCGTACGCCATGGTGCTGACCAACGACGCCCGCCTTCACGGCTGTCTCGGCGACTTGAGCTTTCATATGTATGGAGAGGTGACGACCGATGGCCTCTCCCAGATCGGCAACCTGAGCCGGCAGACCCGGATACCCAGCTCCATGGAAGAACACCACGGGGCGGCGATCACCGAGCTGTTCGACGCGATCGAATTCGCCAATGTCTCACTCTGGCAGCGGGACGGCTTCGGCGGGACGGGTTGTGCGGGCTGCTATTCCCTGTACTCCGCTTCGGGGAACAACTGGTTCCTCGCCGGCAACACCGGGTTCTATCGTCAGTTCTATCGCGCTATCCGGCCGGGCATGGTGCGCTGGCAGGCGACCAGCTCGGTGCCAGACGATCGAGTGGTGGCATTTGGGGGAG
>Ga0070698_100006677_pt1 | contig 12513 bp, 12 predicted proteins | sample KBSK1502metaG_FD_65477 | JGI IMG/M metagenome (GOLD analysis project Ga0070698, IMG submission 65477) | Corn, switchgrass and miscanthus rhizosphere microbial communities from Kellogg Biological Station, Michigan, USA - KBS K1-50-2 metaG | ecosystem: Host-associated > Plants > Roots >...
CCTGCATTTCTTACCGGGTGGTTATTGTTAGTAACGAGACTTATTACTTATGCGGCACTTATCAATTTGCTGGTCACCTACCTTTCTGTTTTCTCTGAGTGGTTCACACAGCCTTTCGTCCGCATCATTACAATCGTTTTGCTCACGCTTTTTTTGGCATACACAAATCATGTTGGCGTAAAAAACAGCACACGGGTAAATAATTTTTTAACCTTCGCCAAATTGCTGCCATTATTTCTATTTATTATTGTTGGCTTCTTTTTCATCAAGACAGAAAATTATGAAGTAAAATATATTCCCGGTTTCTCTTCTTTTTCATCTACGGTGTTATTACTTGTGTTTGCTTTTGGTGGTTTTGAATCGGTGCTTGTAAATTCAGGCGAAGTAAAGAATCCCGAAAAAAATCTCCCTTTCGCATTGCTGCTTGCTGCTTTGATCATTGCCAGTATTTATATGCTGGTACAAATTGTAAGTATTGGTACATTGCCATCACTAGCTTCGTCTGATAAACCATTAGCAGAAGCAGCGGGGTTGTTTATGGGCAGAAAAGGCGCTGCCCTTATTGCACTCGGCGCAGTGTTTTCAGTGGCCGGCACATTGAACGCAATTATGCTCGTTGGCTCACGATTACCTTTTGCATTCAGCGAAGAGAAACAATTTCCGGCCCTTTTTTCCTTTATTCACCCGAAATACAAAACACCCACATGGTCGCTGTTGTTGTTTATGGCAATAACAATTATTATCTCCCTCAACTATTCATTCCTTTCAGCAGCATCTATCAGCGCTATTACAAGAGTAATGATCTATGGCATTGTCTGTATTACATTGATAATACTGCGTAAAAAGAACCCTGGACAATCTAGGTTTTTCAAAATAAAATATGGTAATACAATAGCTATTCTCGGGATAATAATTACTCTCTGGCTATTGAGTAGTTCAAAAATTAATGAATTAAGGGATATTGCTATAGCGATCGGTATTGGTTTAGCGGTTTATTTGCTGATGGAAATATCAAAAGGGATAAAATCTAAAAAATAATTTTTTTGTTGTCCAATTTCAATAGCCTCATTTGTTATTAATCTATAAATTATTTAATAACATTTAAAAATTTTTTAAAATGGAAGACTATGCATTAATTATGAGACATGAAGACGGTGCAAAGATCGCTTCGCCTGAACAAATGCAGGCCTGGATGAAGCAAACGATGGACTGGATCGGTGGCATCGCCGCACAAAACAAATTTGTGAGCGGTACAGGGTTACCTTTTGAGGGTGCAAGAGTTGTAACAACAAAAAATTCAAAAGCAGTGGTCACCAATGGCCCGTTTGGTGATATAAAAGAAACCATCGGCGGTTTTATTGTGGTAAAAGCCGATTCAGTTGAAGAAGCAGTTGAATTTGCAAAAGGCTGTCCGGTGTTGCAAGGCGAAGGAAATAGCATGGAAGTGAGAAAAATTGCAAAAGGAGATGGTGTTCATTAATACTTCACGCAAAGACGCTAAGGTTTCGCAAAGAAGATAAAACCTTAGCGTCCTTTGCGTTTTAACTTTGCTGTCTTGCGTGAAATTCAAAGCAGCCATTTTATACATGCAGCAACAGGAACTAATACCGCATCTATTCAGAACAGAATTCAGAAAAATAACAGCTGTCCTCTGCAAACATTTTGGCATAGGGCATATTGAGATCGCTGAAGACATAGCAAGCGATACTTTTTTACTGGCCGTCGAAACATGGTCATATAAAGGCTTGCCTGCTAATCCGACAGCCTGGCTTTATACGGTCGCAAAAAACAAGGCAAAAAATTATTTTCATCGCGATACTATTTTTTCAGAAAAAGTTGCCCGCGAAATAAAAAAGTCTTCATTGCAAACAGAAGAGATAGAAATTAATTTATCCGAAGAGAATATTACGGACAGCGAGTTGCAAATGCTCTTCGCCATTTGTCATCCGTCAATTCCTCCGGAAGCACAAATAGGTTTGGCGCTTCGCATTCTTTGCGGATTTGGGATCAATGAGATTGCCAATGCTTTTTTAACAAATAATGAAACGATCAATAAAAGGTTATTCAGGGCAAAGGAAAAACTGAGAACGGAAAAAGTTAAGATCGAATTTCCGGATAAAGCAGAAATAAATAATCGTTTGGAAACTGTTCTTACAACTTTGTATTTGCTTTTCAGCGAAGGTTATTATTCCGAAAGTGAGGATACGATATTGCGGGAAGATCTTTGCCATGAAGCAATGCGATTAACTTTTATGTTGATCGGGAATGAACAAACCAATCTTCCAAAAGTAAATGCGTTGTATTCTCTAATGTGTTTTCATTCTTCAAGATTTGCTGCCAGAAAAAATGAGAAAGGTGAAATGGTTTTATACCAGGACCAGGATGAATCGCGCTGGAACCAGGAGCTGATCATCAAAGGGATCTACTTTCTCCATGAATCTTCAAAAGGAAATGAGATCTCCAAATATCATATGGAAGCAAGTATTGCCTACTGGCATACTATAAAATCAGATACAAAGGAAAAATGGGAAAATATTTTGCAGCTCTATAATAAATTATTGCAAATAGAATATTCTCCGATCGCCGCTCTCAACAGAACTTATGCGCTTTCAAAAGCAAACAGCAAACAAGAAGCAATTGCGGAAGCGGAAAAACTGAATTTAAAAGACAATCATTATTATTTTACCCTTCTTGGTGAGCTTTATACAAATATCAATAACGAAAAAGCAAAACAAAATTTTGAAATAGCCTTTTCCTTAGCAAAAACTCAAACCGATAAGCAAATAATTCAAAAAAAGCTAAGTGGTATTTTGAATTGAGATCTTAGAAGTTTATTTGATATTTAGCTGGCTGTCCTTTTTTTGGCAATGTTGCTTTTATGAATTCTCTCAGATCATCATTGCTAACTTCAAGATCAGGTTTGCGTAAATACATCATATGCCCGCTTCGGTAGCCCTTCCAGCTTAGCCGATCTTTCATTTTACCGCTCGGATCAAGTTGCCACATACTGTATTTAGCATTAAAGTAATCACATGCTCCATCATAATATCCTGATTGTATCATCACATGCAAATAAGGGTTTCCTGCCATCGCTAAACGAAGATTCTCACCTGTGTGGTCGTTGGTACGATCCCATGGACTTACCGGTCCAAATACATAATATTTGAGATCGGTTTTATAACCTAATTCATTCCGTACATAATCATTCATGGCCGGTGAAAAGGAATGTTCCCAGGAAACAATCTCCGCATTATAATCCGGGTTTTCTCCTCCTTCCTGTCTGTCAATACCAAGATAACGTGAATCAAGCCGGCCAACTGTGTATCCTTTGTCCCGTAATAATTCTTTCCAGAAAAAAGATGGAGTGATGTTCAGGTTCCGTTGTAAGATCACCTTTTCTGTGAGTCCGGAATATCTTGCCATCTTTGAAGCAATAGATTTCTTCTTTTCATCTTCCAAAAAACCGCCTTTTGCTAAAGCTGGTATTAATTGATTGATAGTAAAATCTTCCACTTCAGGCAGCATAGCAATGAGATCCTTGCTTTGAAGATCTGCGGGTAACATTTTATGATACCAGGCGGTGGCCGCATAATAAGGAAGTCTTGAAGCTGCATCTACCGGCCCGGCTCGTTCTATGCCCAATGTAGTGGGAGAAACTAATATGACCCCATTCAAAAACATCCATTGAGAATTTTGCAATTCTAATGCGAGCCCTGAAACCCTTGTTGTGCCATAGCTTTCACCAATCAAATATTTGGGTGAAGGCCATCTGTTATTTCTTGTTACAAAAGTGCTGAGACATTCTGCCAAATATTTAATATCTGCATTTACTCCAAAGAATTTTGCAGTTGGTGTATTAGCAACAATTCTCGAAAAACCAGTATTGACAGGATCGAGATAGATAATGTCTGCAATATCCAGGATAGAATATGGATTTTCTTTTACACCATAAGGTTGAACGGGGTAACCTTCCTCGTCAATATTTAATATGCGTGGACCGGTATATCCTAGTTCCATCCATAATGATGGAGTGCCCGGTCCGCCATTAAAAGAAATTACAAGCGGCCGTTCCGATCTATCTTTTATATCTGAACGTTCATAATAAGTATAAAACACCCCTGCAACTATTTTCCCGGAATCGTTCCAAACAGGTAATGAACCAGCTATTGCCTTATAAGGAATACGTTGTCCTTTGATAGTAACGGCATGGTCGGTTGTTGATGAATAATCAACATTCAATTGATTTGGACCGGAAATAATTTTTTCTTCTTTACCCGTAGTGCCAGATTGAGCATTTGCTGCAGCAATACAAAATAAGAAATATATGTAGAAGGCAGTTTTTCTCATGATAAACCCTTTGCATTGAAGGTAAATAATTTCAATTATAAATAATTAATGGATTTCCTGTAACCGGATTCTCGATCACGTTTGTTTTTACATTGAAAACATTCTCAAACAAAATAATTTTTCTCATAACAATTATTTTAAAAATAAGGGGCAGTCCAAAAGCAACTGCCCCACCTGATCCCATAGGTACAAGGCTATAGGTTATATTTTAAATTAATTCCGCCATAATAAACTGCCTTTGGTGGTGCAGGTATGTAAGCATCTGCTAATTGATTAACAAAGATCATGATCGGGTATTGTGTACCACCAATATTGTTTATTCCAAAGAACAGGTCCATGTAGAAATGACTGGATAGATTTGTTTTGAATCCAATTTTTCCATTCAGCAAATTATAGCTGGAAGCCTGGTAAGTAGTAAACACTTTTGGATTCACTCCTGATGTACTGGTTCTTAAAGTACCAATTGTAACGCCATCTTTATAAATGTGGACAAGGTTTGCATACAATCCAAATCGGGTTGCTACATCCACACCAAAAGCATTCATAATTTTAGGTACTCCATATACTCTTTTGCCGCTGTAATCTATAGTATCACGCAATGGAACAGTAGAACCGGTTACGATCTTAAAATCATTTCCGTATTTAAAATCAGAGTAAGTGAAATTGATAAATGGAGTTATATTAGTAATAACACTTTTCTCGTTGTTCACTATTGCGTATCTCAATGTTGCTTCAATGCCTTTATGTTTTTGATCGCCACCGTTTACCATATAGCTATATGCTGTAGTGGTAGCGTTCAATGGCACCGCTATGGCTGTCATTTTATCGGCGATCTTAAATGAGAATAAGGCTAACTGGTAGCTCAACCTGTCTTTTAACAACGAACCTTTTGAACCAATTTCAAATTGATCACCATGCTCGGATTTCAGATCATTATCTAGTGTTCCTGTCGTAGGGATAAAGAAATAAGAACTTACCGGTGCTTTATAGCCTTTGCTGTATGATGCATAAGCTGAAACAACTTTGTTGAAAACCTTGTTGATGGCGAGATGTGGTGACCACATTCCTTTATAAGTTTTTTCAAAATGACCCGGATAAGTAGTAGTGATTGCTCTGAAACGATCTTCCAAATTAATTTTTTGAGAACTATAACCAATACCCGCTGACACAGAAAGTTCCTGCGGCAAGCCTAATGTCCATTCTGTAAAAAATGAAGTAGGCTGAGTTGTAAAAACTACATTCGATGTATTAGCATTGATCACCCAATAAGGGCTAACGCCATATGCGTATGTACCAGGATTGGGGTCATTAGGATCAGCTTTCATACTGAATCCGATCGTTTGCGCATTTTGGCGTTGAATTTCCATTCCTGTAATACCACTCAAAGTAGCCTTATCAGACAATGTGATCTTTGCATCAAAAGAAGTACGGAAACCATAGTTCACTGTGTTTTTATCTGTCCATCCACCAGCACTGCTTGCATCACTTCGGAAACCGGTTCCAAATACAGAAGTAGTGTTGGCAAATCCTTTGGTAAAGTTATAAGTGTGAGTTACTCCAGCCCTGTAAGTAATTACATGACTATGGCCATTTCTTTTGATGTAATCAGGATTACCTGAATAATCTTTAGCAGCCCATTGTGCAAGGGTCAACTCACCTAATCTTTCATCATAGCTGTCAGTAAATCCAACATAAGTTGAGATGCTCTGCTTTTCATTTGGTTGACTCATAAGCACAACATTAGCAAAGTCTTTATGTGAAGCATTGTGAATGGAAAAACCATCTGATTTTTGTTTGCCATAATTTAATAAGATGCCACTACGTTCATTTCCCGTTGCAAAGCGAGTTGTGTATCGCTGCAACCCATAATTTCCCAGCATTATTTCCTGGCTGATAGAAGTTCTTCCTGCATCAGGTTTAATAGTTCTGAAACTGATAGCTCCAGAAATAGCTTGCCCATATAAAGTTCCTGCAGGGCCCTTCAATATTTCAATATTTCCAAGCGAGGCGTAATCAATATCGTCAAGTGTTGTTATTCCTTCTGCATCGGTAACAGGGATCCCATTGATATAAACTTTATACCCTTGCCCATCGAAATTGCTGTTAACTCCATTCGTTCCTCTTGCTCCATTACCATAACCACGAATATTAAATTGCTGGCCGCCTGAAACAGTTCTCCTGTTCATGATCACACCTGGCACACTGGTTTCAATAACGTCCTGTAGAAAAATGCCCTGCCCTCTTTTTAATTCTACCGGAGTAAGTTTGGTGATAGATACAGGCTGATATAAAAGTTTTTTGTTAGCGGATGCAGTGGAAAAGATCTCAACATTATCAAGTGTTCTTCCTGTTGATTGCAATGAAACTTTTAATTCAGCTTCGCAATTTTTTATCACAACAGAATAGGGTTCATATTCAACAAATGTGATCGTTATTTTTTTTGTTTTGCTGCAGTCTATTGAAAAGCTACCCTCAGCATCAGTAGTGGTGCCGCTGTTCGATCCAAACGACACTGTAGCGCCGGCAAGTCCTTTACCTGTTTCAGCATCCACCACTTTTCCTTTAAGTGTTTGCTGTGTAAAGCCAGATATAGTTATTAGTAATAAAATAGATAGAATTATGTTTTTCATAATGTAAGTTGACATCAATAAATAATATTAAAAGTTGCATTGAAACGAATTATCATCCGTAAATGCAGGATCATAATTGTTTCCAAAAAAAATGAAACAGGGGTTATGCCTTTGGCGGGGGAATGGTGATTTCTTCAAAAGAAGAAACAAGTGTTACATTAAAACATGAATATGAAGAAGGGCTGGGGAAAAAACCCGGTTCTTGTTCATCGTTAAAACAAACCAAATCGAGTAACAAAGATTTTATATTATTTTTTTCTTGTTTACTACTGTGATTTGCATTTACTGCTTTTGCAAGATTCTCCAGCAATTGCTTTTCCCGTTTGTCGTTTATGCAATACAGAAAAGTTTTTCCATCTGATTTTTTAATGCGAACTACATCATATAAAACACCACCAAGGGAAAACTCTTTTTCTTTTTCTGCCCATTCAATTTTATCAGCGTATTGTTCAGCATTAATTATTTCAAGTGAGGATTCAGGAATATTTGCCAGCAATTCTTTTTCTATCTGCTCTTTGATGATGTGCTGGTGAACAGTATAAATAAAATAATAACCAACCTGGCTGGTAAACAGTATTGCAAGAAGCGAAGCAGCTATAGCCTTTTTCAATTGGTTTTCCGTTGAGCGGCTAAGGTAGATAATTTTCTTTATTGGTGATACTCACAGGGGTGAATAAGCAGTAAAGTAAATGGAACTTGTTATATTTATTTCGGTATATCGCAAATCATTTTTCAACAATTTATTTTCCTGGCTGTGAAATTGCAGCAAAAATTTTTATATGAAAATAAAAAATCAACCGGAAAACCTGTTAGAGTGGATCGCATTAAGAGCCAATCTTGCTCCTACGCCACTTATCGATACACAAGTTGCGTTTAATGCGGCCAGGGCTATTATGGCTGCAGCCGAACTTGGTATTTATGAAGTGATCGGGAAAAATTCAAAAACAGCGGATGAATTGGCAGCTGAATGTAAAACTCATCCTGAAGCAACAAAACATTTACTTGATTGTTTAGTTGGCATTGGCTACCTGCAATGGAACGATGGCCGCTATTCATTAAAATCAAAATATCATAAATGGCTGCTGAAAGAAAGTGACTCGAACCTGATAGGTAAACTTCGTTTTCAACTTATCGAATGGGAGTGGATGGGTAAACTGGAAGAGTATGTTCGTACCGGCAAAAAACTCGATTTGCATGGCACCGCTTCGCCAAAAGAATGGCAGCTTTACCAGGAAGGTATGAGGGATCTTTCCATTAATGCTGCAAAAGAGCTCGCTTCAAAAATTCCTGTTCCAAAAAATGCAACGGGCATGCTTGACATTGGCGGATCACATGGATTATTTTCCATTGAGCTTTGTAAACGGCATCCCGGTTTATCAAGCACAATATTAGAACTGCCGGGAGCCATTGAAGCAGCAAGTGCCATTGCAAAAAGATATGATACAACAAACCGGGTGACTTATGCCGCAGGAAATGCGCTGAATGATGACCTGGGGACTGAGAAATATGATATGGTAATGATCAATAATGTTGTTCATCATTTTACCAACGAACAAAACTTTGGGCTTGCAAAAAAAATTGCTGCTGCATTAAAACCCGGAGGTGTTTATGCCATTGGTGAATTTGTGAAAGCATCAAAGCCCGGCGCCGGGGGTGTGGTGGGAGCAACTTCCGGTCTTTATTTTTCATTAACAAGCTCATCCGGCACATGGTCAATTCCTGAAATAGAAGCCTGGCAGAAAAATGCGGGATTAAAAATTGAAAAGCCAGTTGCCCCGATGTCAATGCCGGGATGGAAAATATTTATTGCGAGAAAATAATTACCAGGCTTTAAAAAGGAAGCAACTGAAACGGGACGACAACACTTATGTTTTTCCTGATAAGTCCTTTTTTTATAGTGGCATAGCTGATTCTTTCATAGGATCCGGGCATGCGGTAAACAAGGTTTCCTTTATGTACCTCAACTTTTAGTTCCGTTGTCTTAGAGCCATGCATATAAACTTGTTGCCACGAATAGAAAGCAATATTTAATGGCGGGTTCCAATATTTACAAATAATAGTTTGTTCCATTTGTCATTGGAAGTTAACCGATTTTGGAACAAAAGGTGTGTATATTTATGTGTTGTGCGTCACGATCTATGCGACTTCTAACATTCATAACGTTTTTGCTTTTTTGGACAAAGTCGTTTTCCCAAGACAGCGGGATTATCAAACTTGCATTCAGCGACAAATCAAATTTTGACATTACAACACGTTTGGACAACAAAAAACCGACTGTGTTTTATGTCTTGAATAAGACTGATAAATGGAACACCTACCGCTTTCATTTAGATGAAGACCTGACATCAGACAGTGTGAGAAAGAAGTTGGAGCGTGACGAACATTCACCTTACAACCACAGCTACATTTTTAGAGACACTTTATTTGACAGGCTTTTCACCGAAATGGAAAAGCAGCACTTTTATAGGCTTGCACAATCAATCAAGCCAAGACAACTTGCTGACACTTTCAAATTGTTTAAGCTTATAAATTCATTTGACGCCGCAAAAGACGGATTTTTCTTTTCTGTGACCGACCCAATTTTCACGCAAGACAAGCAATATGCATTTATTGACATCACTACATACAAAAAGGACAAAGAGACAGAAGAACTTAATTACGCTTATTTTGGAATGACACTACTGATTTACCAGAACATCAAAGGCAAAGGTTGGACACGAATAAAAAAGTTAGACTACTTAATTCTATAATGGCGAACGCACAACATCAACTCTGTAAAAAACGAAATAAAATTTTTTCTTTTTTACTGTTTAGCTGAGCAATAATTTACGCCGTTGTCAAAAGCCATCCGTTTTAGTACATTAGAAGCAATATGCGAAGTGTTGAATTGCCAGCCGGGCGACATTTTAGAATATGTAAATGGGAAAAAATAAAACCAGGGCAATAACCGACAGAAAATAATTCAGCTTTTGTAATTCTATTTAACTTTAGGACAGCGGCCGAGCGACAGGAATTCTAATTCCGGCACTTCGGCAATGCGTTGAGGTTGATGGCCATGCTTGAGGGATACTCAACGATGAAAAATAATCATCATAATATTTTTGGTTGCGCTATTTACTTTGACAAGCTGCCAGAAAATGGTTGGGAACTCGTTGAACAGAAAAAGAACATGCCACCAACATTGCAATGGCATGTGGCGGGACAACTCAAGAGCGATCACCGATATACCGTTACTCGGCTTCCATTTCGGCAGATGAATAACGCCACACCGCCAATGCGGAGTCGTTAGGCGTCATTGTTGGACGACCCAAAACCACCTACAAACTTCTCGACATTTCACCATGACAAAAAATAATTGCAAATAAATTTGTGCAACTCAAAAGTTGCGTATATATTTGCAACCTGAAGGTTGCGTAATAAAATACTAAGAAATGAAACGAGACATATTCCAAGCCATAGCTGACCCAACACGCAGGGCTATTTTAACTTTAATTGCTATACAAGCATTAACCCCAAATGCAATGGCTGAAAAATTTGATATGAGCCGACAGGCAGTATCAAAACATATTAAAGTATTACAGGAATGCGAATTGATCAAGCCTGAACAGTCAGGCAGAGAGATTTATTATCACTTTAATCCAAAAAAAATGCAAGAATTTGACAATTGGTTAGCCCAATTCAGAAAAAATTGGGAAACCAGGTTTAATCAACTTGACAAAGTATTATCAACAATTAAAAAACAGAAAAAATGAACAACTTGCTATTTGATTTTACTGTTGACAAAGCAACAAAAAAGGTATTCATAACCCGGGAATTTGATGCTGAACTTTCGCTGGTATGGGATGCTTTTACCAAAAAGGAAATTCTTGACCAATGGTGGGCGCCTAAACCCTTTTCCTCAAAAACAAAAATTATGAATTTTAAAGTTGGCGGACGAAGATTTTATGCTATGGTAAGCCCGGAAGGACAAGAACGCTGGGCAATCCAAAAATATACTTCCATTAGTCCAAAGACCAATTTCAAATTTTTTAATGCTTTTGCAGACGAAAATGAAAACCCAGAATTGCCGGGTTCTGAATGGGATCATACTTTCAGCGAACAAAACGGAAAGACAAAAGTCAGTGTGACCATTTACAATGAGTCCCTTGAACGCATGGAGAAGCAGATTGAAATGGGCTTTAAAGAAGGATTCACTATGACATTGAACTACCTGGATGAATTATTGGCAACGCTATCAAAAAAATGATTTTCGTTTTCAAAACACCTGCAAAAATTTTAAAAAATTAAACAATCTAAAAAATAAAAATTATGGCACTTGTCAATCCTCACATTAACTTCAACGGAAATGCCGAAGAAGCATTTACCTTTTACAAATCAGTATTTGGCGGAGAGTTTGCAAAGATTATTCGATTTAAAGACCTTGCAAGCCCTGAATTCCCGGTAGCAAAAAAAGAAGAAAATAAAATTATGCATATTGCTTTGCCCATTGGTAAAAGTAATATGCTGATGGCAAATGATGTTCCGGAAGCTATGGGACGAACAAATGAAAATGAGAACAGAAGTAAAATTTTCATAAGTGCTGAAAGTAAAGAAGAAGCAGATAAATTATTTAATGGGCTTTCAGCAGGCGGACAAATAGAAGGACCTATTGGTGATAGTGGCTGGGGTTCATATTTTGGTTGTTTCAGAGACAAATACGGGATTGAATGGATCGTGGAATTTGCCCAAAACTAAGGAGCAGGTAATTAGCGGCTTTGTATTATCAATAAATTAAAATTTAAACAGCGTTATGAAAATTCTTCTTAGATCAATACTAATGGCTGCAATTGTGTTTGCAGCTTCCCGGTCATATGGGCAACAGATCAAGCCTTCCAATAGTGGTTACGCACCTGTTAATGGCATCAGTATTTATTACGAAGTATATGGCGAAGGCAGACCCCTTGTTTTACTGCATGGTGCTTTTTACACAATTGATATGAACTGGAGCCAATTGATACCTGAGCTGTCGAAAACCAGGAAAATAATTGCTATTGAAATGCAGGGACATGGACATACGCCGTATTCAGATAGAAAATTGTCAATTACTACATTAGCAAGCGATGTGGAAGGCGTGATGGATTACCTGAAAATTGACAGTGCTGATGTAGCAGGATTTAGTATGGGTGGCTCTGTAGCTTACCAGTTTGCTGTACAAAGTCCTAAACGGTTAAGAAAATTAGTGATCATTTCTTCTACTTATAAAAGTAGTGGTTGGCTGCCCGTAGTAAACAGCGGGTTTAAAGATTTTAAGCCTGAATTTTTTGATAATACACCAATTAAAACCGCATACGATGCAGAGGCACCTGATAAAACAAAATGGAGAAAGTTTTTAGAACAGATGTTTGCTTTCGCCGAAGTGCCATTCAATGTTGGCGATTCCAATATTTCGAAAATTACTGCACCTGTATTAATCATATCCGGCGATAATGATGGACTGGATAAAGTTGAATTGGCAAAAACATACCAATTGCTGGGAGGTGGTGTTTCTGCTGACCTG
>Ga0070698_100006678_pt1 | contig 12512 bp, 11 predicted proteins | sample KBSK1502metaG_FD_65477 | JGI IMG/M metagenome (GOLD analysis project Ga0070698, IMG submission 65477) | Corn, switchgrass and miscanthus rhizosphere microbial communities from Kellogg Biological Station, Michigan, USA - KBS K1-50-2 metaG | ecosystem: Host-associated > Plants > Roots >...
CTACAGCCGCTATCAGCGCTGGTGTCAGGACGGTCTGTGGGACCGCATCTGCGCTATCCTGCACCCCACGCCAACTCCCTTCAGCACTGGATAGACTTTTAACCGTCACTGTAGTACTAGGGCGTGTCTGACGAATCACGATTCCAGCCAGAGGACGATGGAGGCCAGCACCACCATCGCCCGGTAGTTGACGGCGCGCTTCTCGTAGCGCGTGGCCAGGCCACGCCACTGCTTGAGCCGGTTGATGCACCGCTCGACGACGTTGCGACGCGCGTAAATCGTCTTGTCGAAGGCCAGCGGACGTCCCGGCCGCGTGGCTCGACGCGCCCGCTGATCGCGGCGCTCGGGAATCGTGTGCGGGATCTGGTGGCGCCGCAGCCACCGGCGACAGCGCGCATAGCTGTATCCCTTGTCGGCAATGACGCGATCGGGGCGGGTGCGTGGCCGCCCGCGTCCACTGGCGCGTGGGACCCAGATGCCGTCCAAGACGGGCTGCAGTTGCGTGCTGTCATGACGCTGTCCAGGCGTGACGACGATGGAGAGCGGTCGTCCGCGCCCGTCACAGGCCAGATGGAATTTGCTCGTCAGCCCTCCGCGGCTGCGCCCGAGTCCCTCGTCGGCGGGGTGAGAGATCCCTTTTTTTCATCGGCGTGACTGCGTCGACGCCGCGCGCCACTGGCATGCTGATGCGCGCGCGCCGTGGAACTATCGATGCTCACCTCCCACACCACTTCGCCCACCGCATCCGATTTGGTCTGCACATAGGTGAGGAGGCGGTCCCACAGACCCTCGCGTCGCCAGCGAGAGAGCCGATCCGCACAGGTCTGCCACGGCCCATACCGCTCGGGCAGATCGCGCCAGGGCGCTCCCGTGCGCACCTTCCACAAGATGCCATTGATGACGGTGCGATGATCCCGCCATTGTCCACCGCGCCTCCCGCTCCTTGGCAGCAGCGGCTCAATCGTCGCCCACGCGCTATCAGTTATTTCCCCTCGTCCCACCATCTTGCTCCCCCTCGTCTCGCTCCTGGACACAACGAGGGTAGCACATCACGCGCGATTCGTCAGACAGACCCTAGTACTACAGTGACGGTTATTGACAACTCGTGCTAGACTTCCTCAGGAGTGGGGAGGTAAGCAGATGGCAGAGCAAGACTGGCACGGCGAGGAGGGCGAGGAGGCCCTGGAGTCGGTGGGGGCGGTGCGGGCGCTGGACGAGGCGCACCGGCGCATCGGGGGCTATTTCCACCGGCGGGAGATGCGCGAGCGGGTACGGCGCTATCTGGTCGGCCTGCTGAATCAGGTGGAGCGCAAGAATAGCTGGCAGCTCGCCGAGGCCGCCGGCGAGACGGGCCCGCAAGGGGTGCAGCGCCTCTTCACCGACGCCGACTGGGACGCGGAGGCCGTGCGCGACGAACTGCGGACCTATGTGGTCGAGCAGTTGGGGGACGCGGACTCGGGCGTGGTGGTGGTGGATGAGACCGGGTTCGTGAAGAAGGGGACCAAGTCGGCGGGGGTCGCGCGGCAATACAGCGGCACCGCGGGCCGACGCGAGAATCAGCAGATCGGGGTCTTCCTGCTCTACGCCTCCGACCGGGGCGCCGCCTTCATCGACCGGGCGCTGTATCTGCCGGACGAGTGGATGGGGGATGCTGCACGGCGCGAGGAAGCACATATCCCCGCAGGCGTGGGCTTCGCCACCAAGGGCGAGATCGCTCGGGAGCTCTTGGCGCGCGCCTTTGCGGCCGGGGTTCCCGCGCGCTGGGTGGTCGGCGATACGGTCTACAGCGCCGACGAGCTGCGGCGCTGGCTCGAAGGGCAAGGGCGCCACTATGTGCTGGCGGTGGCCCAGACGCATGCCATCTGGACCCGCGGTCAGCAGCGGACGGTGGAGCGCCTGGTCGCGGATCTGCCCGCTGCGGCCTGGACACGGCTGTCGGCGGGGGAGGGCAGTCAAGGGCCGCGCTGGTATGACTGGGCGTGTCTGGCGCTGCCCTACGCCGGAGCGGCGGGCAGCGCCCATTGGCTGCTGGCGCGCCGCAGTCGCAGCGATCCCACCAAGCTAGCGTACTACCGCGTGTACGGGCCCGTGGACACGCCGGTGACGGAGATGGTGCGCGTGGCGGGCCGGCGCTGGACGATCGAGGAAGGCTTTGAGCAGGCCAAGGGGGAGGTAGGGCTTGATCAGTACGAGGTGCGGCGCTATGACGCCTGGTATCGCTATGTCACCCTGGCGCTGCTCGCCCATGCCACCCTTGAAGTCACCCGCGATCGCACCCGCCAGAGCGCTGCTCTGGACGGGAAAGGGGGGGAGCTTCCCGCGAGCACATCCCCCTGACCCTGCCCGAGGTACGGCGTCTCTTGCTCCTGCTCGCCGAGCCCACTGGCCCCGCGCGCGCGCAGCGGCTGCACTGGTCGCAGTGGCGTCGCCAGCACCAGGCGCTCGCGCGCCGGGGGCATGTCGCGCGGCGGGCGGCGCGCCAGCCGTTGTCGGCACCCGCTGACCCACCAGCGCCGACGGTGCTCGCGGGCACCGCAGCCCTGACCGACCGTCTCTGGCAGCAGGTGGCGCCGCTTTTGCCGCCGCAGAAGCCGCCCCGTGGCCGCCCGGCGCTCGACCACCGCCGTCTGCTCGAGGGCTTGCTCTGGGTCATGCGCACCGGCGTGCCCTGGCGGGAGATCCCACCAGCCTTCGGCTCCTGGCACACCCTCTACAGTCGCTATCGGCGCTGGGACGAGGACGGCCTGTGGGCCCGCATCTGCTCCGTTCTTCATCCACCCACTCCCCACCCTCCACCTGCAATGGGCTGACGTCATAACCGTCACTGTAGTACTATGCGCCTTGATGGATTATTGGGAGGAATGCGGACTATGCTGAGTACCTCCCATACATTAAGATCCCCTGGAAGAGCGCTTGACGCTTATCGGAACCACAATTGCCCTTCGACGCCATGCCGTTCTGTCTGGCGACGCCGGACCTGTCCTTGCACGAAATCCCACTCTTCCCTATCCTCTAGATCAGCTAGGAAAAGTAGGTGACGAACATGACTATGATACAGACGCAACACCGCAGACAAGGCAGCATCAATGCCATGCCTGACGCTAGTTATATAGATATTGCGGGCACACCAGAATAGATCTGGATACTTGGGGAATGCAGCAGCTAGAGTGTTCTTGGTATCAGATGTTTCTTCATTTGGTGACTTACGGCTAAGTTCTAGTGACGCACGACTGAGTTCACCTACAATCTGAGATGCTAAATGCGCTGGCTTAGCGACTGAACTCTCTGTATCAATGAGCAGTATCGCCATCTCTGGCTTGAAATCATGCGCGCGTTGCAGGAACCACCGTATGTCAATATCGCTGATATTCTCTGGTTTTCCTGTTTTGCATTCAACCATTATTCGTTGATCATTGACGAAAGCGACTACATCAAGATCGCCGCCACGAGGCACTTCCTCAATTTTCACCCCGTGTCGGGCCGGAGCTTCCAGTTCGCGCCGAAACCATTCTGCGACATACCACTCCAAAGTTGGGCCAGTATTGTCAATGTCTTTGCATCCTGGTCCTTTGCTCCAGAGGTCCCCATTGTGAACAGCTATTCCACCCGCTTCCAACAGATCAAGCGACTGCGCGAGCTTTGCTTGGTTGGCGCAAATTCCGCTGAGGAACTTCATGTCACGCGGACTGGTCATGATTGCTCGCAAGATCTTCCTAAATGTATTGTCGCCAAGGTAGGATGAAAACGGTCGTGCAGCGCTGATGCCTTCATGGGGACCAAGAATTGGTCTCCATTGAATGACCTGGGGATCATTGTATGTAGAACTATATGATTGAAGATGCCAGCCTTGGCGCCTCAGCAGAAGCTCGAACTTGTCGTCAGGTCCAATATCTGAAGCAGTTAGCATATTTATCTCTCCACTACCCTGTCTGTACCATCAGATGCAGCCAGATGCAGCGGCTTGCCGCGAATGAGTTCGTTGACCAGTGGGTTGAGGTAGTGCGTGGCGATCCACTCGATCACCGGCACACAGACGGCGTCGCCGAAGCCGAAATACGCCGAGTCGAGCGAGTCGGGCAGGGTGTAGTCGTCAGCTCCCATCAGCCGCGCCGCCTCGCGTGGTGTCAGCAGCCGCGCGTGGTATTCGCCGCGTCCAGCCTTGAAGAGGACCTGCTTCGCGCTACCTCCCTTCGGCGTCCGCAGGCAGCCCGCGATCCCATCCGTGCGTAGCTCGGCCATCGAGCGTCCAGCGCGCATACGGCGGAAGACTGTGCCATAGGACCACTCCTCGCCTGCGATCATCCGATCGGCCACCGCGCGGTGCGCCAGACTCATCTGGTTCAGCAAGTACGTTGCGCGCGCGGCGCTCCACCACATTGGATGGTCGGGCGGCAGGTCTTCGAGGATGTCGGTGAGCGTTCCACTGCAGGCCGGCATGGGTGGCAACGGACGCACACGCCAGCGAATCGCATCCTGATGCGCTAGCATGTACTCTGCTAGCGCGCGCGGTCGCACATCACTTACCAGCGGAATGGGTAGCGGCGGGGGAGTGGTACTATCCTCGTAGAGCGCCTCCTGCACACCGATCACGAACAGGCGCTGGCGACTCTGTGGGACGAAGCGCGCCGCGTCGAGGGTGAAGGCGTCCACGCTGTAGCCGAGCCGGTTCAGCTCCTGCATCGCCACGCGGAAATCGGCGCCACGATGCGACGTCAGGAAGCCGGTGACGTTCTCCAGCAGGACCAGCGGTGGACGGCACTCGCCCAATTCCTCCAACGCACGGGTGAAGCCCCAGAAGGCCGAGGACTCGCGCACGTGGATGCCGCCACGCGCGCCGGCCAGCGAGAGGTCCGTGCAGGGGAACGACGCGGTCGCCAGTGTCACGTCCGGGATGGCCTCGGTGGAGAGCGCATGCACATCGCCCAAAACGAAGTGCGGCTCGGCGTCGTGGAAGTGCGCGGCGTACATGACCTCTTTGCGCGCGTCAATATCGTTGGCGAAGGTGACATGCCAACCCTGCCGTTCCAGCCCCAGGCGCATCAGGCCGATACCGGCGAAGAACTCGGCGACGGCGCGCTGCGGCAGCCGTGATGTGAGCGTAGCCTGCGCGTTCTCCACACCCTGCTCGACGACTCGCGCGACCATCGCCACACATCCTTCCAGGTCGGCGCGCAATTGGCTCTCCCAGAAGCGCAGCACACCCCATCCTTGAGATAATAGTGTGCTCGTATTGGCGGCGTCGCGGGTCATGTTGCGCCGTATCTTCGTCAGCCAGTAGGTCTTCGTGGTGGTTGCGGTGAACTGCTCTTCGAGCGCGGCGAGTTTGCGTTTGCGGAACTGATTGCCGTGCCAGAAGTCGCCGTCCACAAAGATGGCGAGGCGCGCGGAAGGGATGACGATGTCGGGTTTGCCCGGCAGGTCGGTGGCGTTGACGCGATAACGCAGGCCGCGCGCCCACAGCGCCCGGCGCAGCGCCAGCTCCGGCGTGGTGTCCCTGCCGTGGACCTTGCGCATGATCGCGGAGGTCTCCTCCGCCGATCGTTTCGCAGGCGCCTTGGGGGTCACTTTGGATGGTGTCTCGCTCACATCGTTCCTCATGGTGCGCGATCAGCCTGTGTGCGATACATGGTACAACGTACCAAGCGCCAGTTCATTGCCATAGAGAAAGAGCGGGCGCTACCATCGTCTAGCGCGTTGGCGCCGAAGGATCCGCGTCTCTCTCTGGGCGCCTCATGCAACATGGCTGGCGGCAAGGATGGCAGACTGAAATGGGCGCGACAGGTCGCGCCCCTACAGATAGACACGGGGAGATGTGAACCCGCGTGGGCGGGTTTCCTGGCCAAAAGGCCCCAAGGCGCTATGGTCAACCGCCAGCGCTCATCCCAGGCGGCGCTTGAGCGCGTCGTGCTCCTCGCCGATGGCGGCGGGCAGGTGATCCTTGAACTGGCCGAAAAAGACGCCCTGCTCGGCCCACTCATCCTGCCAGTCGTCGCGATCCACTGTCAGCAGGCGCTCCATCCGGTGCGTGCTGATGTCGAGCCCCTCCAGGTCGAGGCCATCGGGCGTCGGCCTGTAGCCAATCGCCGTCTCGCGCACGGCGCCGCGCCCCTGGATGCGCTCGTGCATCCACATCAGCGCGCGCACGTTCTCGCCGAAGCCTGGCCAGAGGAAGTTCCCATCCTCGTCCTTGCGGAACCAGTTGACGTGGAAGATCTCCGGCGGACGCTCCAGCTTCTGCCCCATCTCCAGCCAGTGGCCCCAGTAGTCGCCCATGTTGTAGCCGCAGAAGGGTAGCATCGCCATCGGATCGCGGCGCGTCTCGCCAACCTTGCCCGCCGCCGCCGCCGTCTTCTCCGAGGCCATCCCCGCGCCGACGAAGACGCCGTGCTGCCAGTTGAACGCCTGGTAGAGCAGCGGCGCCACACGCGCGCGCCGCCCACCGAAGATGAAGGCCGAGATCGGCACGCCCTGTGGATCCTCCCAGTGTGGCGAGATCGAGGGGCACTGCGAGGCCGGCGCGGTGAAGCGCGAGTTGGGATGCGCCACCACCTCGTCGCCCGGCTTCCACTGGTTGCCCAGCCAGTTAATCGTGCCCGACGGCGGCGTCTTCACGCCTGGCTCGATGCCCTCCCACCACGGGAGCTTATCGGGCGTCAGGCCGACGTTGGTGAAGATCGAGTTGGCCGAGAGTGAGGCCATCGCGTTGGGATTCGTCTCGACGTTCGTGCCAGGAGCCACGCCGAAGAAGCCGTTCTCCGGGTTGACCGCCCAGAGCCGCCCGTCCTCGCCGATGCGCATCCAGGCGATGTCGTCGCCGACTGTCCAGACACGCCAGCCGCGCTCGGCCAGCGGCGAGACCAGCATCGCCAGGTTCGTCTTGCCGCACGCGCTGGGGAACGCGCCCGCCATGTAGGTGACATTGCCGGAGGGGTCTTCGAGGCCGAGGATGAGCATATGTTCGGCCATCCAGCCTTCCTTCCAGCCCATCCAGCTCGCCAGACGCAGCGAGAGGCACTTCTTGCCGAGCAGCGCGTTGCCGCCGTAGCCAGAGCCGATGCTCCAGATGAGCTGTTCCTCCGGGAAGTGCAGGATCCAGCGCTTCTTGGGGTCGAGGTCGCCGGTGGAGTGCAGCCCGGGGACGAACTGGCCGCCGTTCTTCTCCAGCGCGTCCATCGCGACCTTGCCCATGCGCGTCGTGATGCGCACGTTGGCGACGACGTAGGCGCTATCGGTGATCTCGACGCCGACCTTGGCGTGCGGCGACCCAGCCGGACCCATCAGGTAGGGGACGACGTACATCGTACGTCCGCGCATCGCGCCGTCGAAGAGCTTACTGACGCGCGCCTTGGCGGATTTCGGGTCCTCCCAGTAATTCGTTGGGCCGGCGTCCTCCTGGCGCTCGGAGCAGATCAGCGTCACCTCCTCGGTGCGCGCCACGTCGTTCGGGTTGCTGCGGTGGAGGTAGGAGTTCGGGTAGGCGCGCTCGTTCATCTGGATCAGCTCGCCCGTACGTAGCATTCCAGCGATGAGGTCGGCGTACTCCTGCTCCGAGCCGTCGCACCAGACGATGCGCTCCGGCTTGGTGAGTTGCGCGCAGTCCTCCACCCATTTCTCCAACGCGGCGATACCTGACATGGCGATTCCCGACATAGCGATCTGATCCCTTCGTCATCGAATGAGCCTGCTGGAGGCGCCATCGCCTCCATGAGGAGGTTTGCAATCCTGGCTCCGATACGCGTCCTGTGGGCGGGCCTGATGGCATAGCGTAGCGCGCCTAAAACCCGCTATCATAGCCTATCATCCGGCTCCCCGCCGCGCAACCCGCCGCGCGCATGCGCGACTCGTTTGTGAGCCGCGTATCCACTATACTGCAAGGGTCAGGTCGAACCTCTCCCCCAGCCCTTCCCCAAGGCTGGCGGCAACATGAAAGGCGCTGAGTCGCATGTCGGACGCCCTTTACCATCTCGCGCGTGGGCTGGTCGCCGAACTGGAGATGCGCTTTCCCTACGCCGCCGCGCTCTTTTGCAGCGCCTCCGGCGTGCGCATCGGCGATACGGGCCACGAGCAAAACGCCAGCGAGGAGCCGCCCGCGCGTGGCGCCGTCTTTACCGTCTACGATGGGGCGAGCTTCCTCGAATACTCGTCGAGCGACCTGACGCCGGACCGGCTCGCCCGCGACGTGCGCGTCTGGGCCGATGGTCTGCGCTCCCCTGGGCGGAGCGCCGCCCGCGAGGCCGTGCGCGCTCCCGAAACCTTCGCCGTGAGTGTGCGTCGCGATCCGGCGACTGTATCGCTCGCCGATAAGCTCGCCCATGTGCGCGAGATTCAGCGCCGCGCCGCCGCGCTCGACCAGCGCATCGTGCAGGCGCGGGTTAACTACAGCGACCGCGCGACCGAGACGGTCTACATCGGACGTGGCCGCCAGCTCGAACAGCGCCTTCCACGCACGATCCTCCAGGTGCTGCTGGTGGCCTCCGATGGCTCCGAGGCGCGGTACAATGCCGCCCAGCGTGGCGGCGTCGCTGGCTTCGAGTTGGCCGAGATCGGCGATGAGGAGCTCCAGGCGACGGCGGAGATCGCGGTCCGTCTGCTGGAGGCCGGGCATATCGAGCCGGGCGAATATGACACGATTACCGATGCTGACGTCTCCGGCGTCATCGCCCATGAGTCATTTGGCCATGGCGTCGAACTGGACCTCTTTCCCAAGGGACGCGCCCGCGCGGCGCAATACCTGAACCGTCCCGTCGCAGCGCCCAATGTGCAGATGTTCGACGATCCGACCGTGTCCGGCGCCTATGGCTCATACTTTTTCGACGACGAGGGCGCGCGCGCGCGCTCCACGCAGATCCTACGCGATGGCGTCTTTGTGCGCCCGATCAGCGATCTGGCCTCGGCGACGTTCGCGTATGGCTTTGGGCAGGGCGAGCGCACGCCGAATGGGCGCCGACAGGACGTGACGCGCAAAGCCTACGCGCGCATGAGCAATACCTTCTTCGGGCGCGGCGATGTCGATCCAGCGGCGATGATCGCGAATGTCGAACACGGAGTCTATCTGCGCCAGGCGGAGAGCGGTGTCGAGGACCCGATGGGCTGGGGCATCCAGGTGACGGCGCACTACGGCGAGGAAATCGTCAATGGGCGGCTGACGGGCAAGCTCTACGCGCCGGTAGGGATCACCGGCTACGTGCCCGACCTGCTGATGAGCGTGAGCGCGATTGGGAGCGACTTCGAGCTGAGTCCGGCGACCTGCGGCAAAGGCTACAAGGAGCTGGTCCCTGTCTCGACCGGCGGCCCGCATTTGCGCATGCGCGCCCGCCTCGGTTGAGACACCCTGATGAATCAGCAAGACCCTGCGCTCGCCTTTGGGCAAACCACCGTATTTCAACTTGCTTCGAACTGGCTCGACAATCCAGGCGAAGATCCCCAGATGCATGACTGGTTGCAGGCGCTTATGCATCCAGATCCTGAGCAGCGTCGAATGGCTGTCTTTCGCATGTGGCAGTCACACGATGCGCGGGTGCGGGTTCCGCTCCTGGTAGCGTTGCGCGATCCAGACGCTGGAGTGCGTGGGGAAGCGGCGCACGGTCTCGTCTTCTATCAAGGCGCGTACAACCAAGATGCAGGTAACGTAGAACCGCTGATCGCCGCCCTCCTGGAAGGAGGTAGATCGGTGCGTAGTGGCGCTGCGCTGGCGTTGGGATTCTTGAAGGATCGCCGCGTGGTAGAGCCGCTTTTGATCGTCTTCGAGGAGGAAATCGCGCGACGGCGACAGATTGCGAAAGAGAGTGGAAGGCGATACTTCTTAGACCATGATCTCGAATTGATTATTGGGGCTTTGGCGCGGCTGGGCGACGAGCGAGCGGTAGAGCCGCTGATCGACGCTCTGGCGAATCTGAACTGGCACGGGCAGGGAAAGATCGCTCACGCTCTAGCTACAATGAAAGATCGCCGCGCCGTGAAACCACTGCTAGCAGTGCTGTACGAAACGATGAAACGCGTCCAAGAGGAAACGGCGAATCAGAAAACCCTTCGCATGCCAATTTTGCCTGAGGGCCTGTTCTGGGCGTTAAACGAATTCGGAGAGCGGCGCGCTGTGAAACCGCTCCTCATACTCTTGGCTAACAAGCGCCTACCTGTATGGGATCGTATTACGGTGATCAATGCCCTGGGTCAGATGGGCGATGCTCGCGCTGTCGAGCCGTTATGCGCGGTATTGGCAGAGAAATATGTCAGCTTGCGGATAGCGGCTGCACGCGCGCTAGGTCAACTTGGCGACCCTCGCGCCGCTGAGGCGCTGTGCTCGACGCTTACTGCACGTTCTGCGCACATGCGCGCAGCGTCGGCAAGGGCCTTGGGACAAGTAAGAGATGCTCGCGCGGTAGAGCCGCTGCTGACACTTTTGCAGGATACTCGTGTGTCGGTACACACGGCGGCGCTTGGGGCGTTATGCAAGGTGGGAGATGATCGAGCAGTGAAATCGTTGCTCCTCTTCCTGCGTCAAGGTTCTGGCCGGCAACGTCGAGCGGCCGCCCAGGCGCTCGGCAGGATTGGCGATGTCAGTGCGACAGAATCGCTCGTTGACGCTCTTCAGGATCAGGACCGTACAGTCGTTGCCGCTGCTAGAGGCTGTTAGGGATACCGTTGGCAAATTCAGGAAGCGGGGGCCAGACGCGCAAAGCGCGAGCGGCGTGTGGTCGAGGCGGGAACTGTGTTGAGCCAGTCGCTCAGGCGTGCGAGGTCGATCGCTGTGGCGGTCGCGACCTGCTGCAGGTGCGTTTTGTGCAGTCCCCGATAGCGCGCGCGCCGCAGTCCGAAGGCCCGCACCCCTTGTGAGAAGGTGCCTTCGATTCCCGCACGTGGCGCGTAGCGCTGGGCGAACTCCCGCGTCTGCTGACGCGCTCGGCCCACCAAGAGGACCTCATATTCCTCCCGTGACTGCAGCGCGAGGCGGCGGGCACGCGTGCCGGTCGTGGAGCGCGTGCAGCGGGGCCGGTCGGGACATGGCAGGCAGTCAGCTGGATCGAATCCGATGTGGATCATGGTGCGGTGACGGGCGCTGCGGGCCTCGCACCAGCTCATGCTGCACCGGCCACGTGGACAGATGGCGCGGCGCCGATCCCAGTCGAGCTGGAAGCGCGCTGTGACGAAGCCGCCCTCGACACGCGCCTGCCATTGGTGGTCGGTATCGACCGGCCCGACCAGCTCGATTTGGTGCTTGTGCTGACTCTGGATCACGTTGTCTGCTCGGACATAGCCAGCGTCGACGAGGTGCTCCGCCGGCAGGAGGTGGCGCGCGGCCAGCGCATCCTGGATGGGAAGCAATTGCGCCACATCGGTGGCGGGGGCAATCGTGGTGGTCACCTGGATCACCAGGCGCGGCGCCTCCTCGTCGCACGTCTCTGTTAGGTGAACCTTGTACCCCGTCCAATGCATCCCCCGCTTCGTGGCGAAGCGTGCCTCCGGCTCCTAGGGCGACTCGAGATGCTCAGTCGCTGCCGGCCCCGTTTTTGGGTCGCGCCACGCATATTGCCCGTCCGCGTTCACGACATACTCCTGCGCCCAGAGCTGCTGCAGCAGCGCGACCTCGGTGAGCGAGCGCAACGCCGCCGGGGTCTGTGGCTGGGCCAGCTGGGCGAGCAGCCAGGCGCCATCTGCGCCGACCTGTCGTGCGTACACCTCCCGCTCCGCCTGGCTGCGCGGCAGGCGGTAGTCCTCGATGCGCCGCCCGTAGCGGTCGTACCAGCCGAGGGGAACACGTTCCTGCAGCCACTCGGGCGCTTCCTGGGCCAGCGCATTCAGCGCAGCGCGCAGCGTCTCAGCCACCCGCTCCAGCCGCGAGAGCACGCGGAGCGCTCCCAGCACATGGGTCGCGTCAGTGCGCTGCCGTCCCCGTGCTTTGAGCAAGCCTTTGGCCTTGCATGCCTGCAGCAGCACATCCAGCAGGCGGTGCTCGGCGGATCCCTGCACCAGCCGCGCGCGGAACTCGCACAGCACGCTGTAGTCGAACCCGGGGTCAGTCAGATCCAGCCCAAGCGCATATTTCCAGTCGATGCGCACGCGCACCGCTTCGGCGGCTTGTCGGTCAGAGAGCCCTTCAGCAACCTGCATGACCGTTACCAACGCCAGCCGCCAGGGCGGGAGCACGGGACGCCCTCGGGTTGCAAACAGATCGGCGAACTGCTCATCGGCGTAGATACTACCCAGCACATCGCGCATCTGGAGATAGATGTTGCCCTTGGGCACTGCGGCGCGCGCAATGCGTATGGTCTCTTCTGGGACCGGGCTTACGGGCGTCGGATGCAGCGTCATGGCATACCCTCCCTCTTGGTACGCCTACTCTACACCCCTCGTTGCCCTCCACTGCTAGCTTGTCATGAATTTGCCAACGGTATCTGTTAGGGACTCAAGGTCAATGAGCTGAAGCGATGCAGCAGGAGACAGGCGAAGGCCCAAAAGGGCAGCGCAGCCAAAGTAGCGGCGAGACGCTCGTCGTCGCGCGCCAAGCGGCGCAA